>OFIS01000009.1_pt1 | contig 307856 bp, 296 predicted proteins | sample 1775071 | NCBI WGS metagenome assembly OFIS01 (sample SAMN08195774, study PRJEB24354) | sludge metagenome | isolation source: sludge from phenol fed wastewater aerobic bioreactor C | place: India: Nagpur | collected 2016-09-17
CGAGCCCCGCCCGCAGGCGCCACATCCTGCCCCGTCATCAAGACGTCTCTAGATGACGTCCCCGGCCGGGCCGAACGAATGAAGCCTATCCTATCGTAGGAATAACAGTCAAGGACTATTTTCTACTGTCATTCCGGGGCGGCCTGAAAGGCCGAACCCGGAATGACGAAGGAGCCCGCAACCCGGGACAACAATCACCGTCGTCCCCGCGAAGGCGGGGACCCATAATCCAGGGCGTCTAATCGGAAGCGGTTCAGGGGACCGCAATCTCCACTTTTTTGCCCCAAGCTGTCCGCTGCGGCGTATGGGTCCCCGCCTTCGCGGGGACGACCATGTCCTCAATCGGGCCCGGCGGCGCCGACCTTGGCGGCGGCTTCGGCGTCGGCCTCGGCCTGGGCGTCTTCCTTGGCCTTGGCTTCGGCGGCGGCCTTCTTCTCGACGAGGCGCACCGACCAGATCGAGCCCTCGTAGAGGATGAGCAGCGGGATCGCGAGCGAGAGCTGGCTGATGACGTCCGGCGGCGTGAGCACCGCGGCGATGATGAAGGCGCCGACGATGAAATAGCGCCGCTTCTCCTTGAGCGTCTGCGAGGTCAGAACGCCGATGCGGCCGAGCAGCGTCAGGATGACGGGCAACTGGAACGCCGCGCCGAAGGCGAGCACCAGGGTCATCATCAGCGACAGATATTCGCCGACCTTGGGCAACAACGAGATCGAGGCTTCGCCCGGCCCCACCTGCTGCATGCCGAGCGAGAAGCGCACCAGCATCGGCAGCACCAGGAAGTAAACGACCGCGCTGCCCAGCGCGAAGAAGAACGGAGTCGCGATCAGGTAAGGCAGGAAGGCATTGCGCTCGTGCTTGTAGAGGCCCGGCGCCACGAACATGTAGATCTGCCCGGCCACCACCGGGAACGACAGGAAGGCCGCGCCGAACATGGCGAGCTTCAACTGGGTCAGGAAATATTCGAGCAGCGCCGTGTAGATGAATTTCGAATTCTCGACGCCCGCGACCCAGACGAAGGGCCAGACCAGCACGTTGTAGATGTCTTTCGCGAACACGAAGCACAGCGCGAACATCACGCCGAACGCGATCATCGCCTTGATCAGCCGCGAACGCAGCTCGATCAGGTGATCCATCAACGGCGCCTTGGAGGCCTCGATGTCGTCGTGACTCACGCGGCGCCTCCGGCCTTCTTGTCGGCGGAAGGGATCCCGGCCTGCGCGGTCTTCACATCTGCTTTCGGCAGGAAATCTTCGGTCGTCGGCGGCGGCACCGGCTCGGGCAACGGCACGTCGATTTTGGCGAGATCAGCCGGCGGCGGCAGCGCCTCGTGCGTCTGTGGCGGCGGCAAGGCTTCCTGCGCGGCCGGCGGCGGGAGGGCTTCAGCCGTTTCGACCGGCAGCAGCGGCGCGGCGTCGGGCTTGTAGTCGGCGGCGGTCGAGGTCGGCGCGCCGGCGGGCGTGTCGAAGGCCTTCTCGATGTCGCTCTTGGTCTCGGACAACGGGTCGAACTTGGTGAAGTCGGTGACCTTGTCCTTGACCGACGAGGTCAGGTCCTCGGCCTGCTTCTTGAGATCGGCGATTTCGGCTTCGCGCAGGGCTTCCTGGAACTGGCCCTGGAATTCGGCGGCCATGCGCCGGACCTTGGCCATCATCTGGCCGACCGAGCGCAGAACGGTGGGCAGCTCCTTCGGCCCGATCGCGATCAACGCGACGATGCCGATGAGGACGATTTCGCCCCAACCGAAATTGAACATGATCCGACGGTCCCGAATGCGCCCCGGCGAGATGCCAGCGCGGCCTGTCTTCTAGCGCGACCTGCGGCCTGGTGCGACCCGCGTTCTAGTCAGACTTGCCGTCCGGCGAAAACGCGCTAGGAGCGGACGCCCTCGGCGCGGCGCTCGGCCTCGGTCTTCTGGCCGGCCTCGAGGGTCTTGACCGGCTCGGCGGGCTTGACGTCGGCCTTGTCGTCCTCGGCCATGCCCTTCTTGAAGGCCTTGATGCCCTGGGCGAAGTCGCCCATCAGGCCGGAAATCTTGCCGCGGCCGCCGAACAGCAGCAGCACGACGACGGCGACGATCAGCCAGTGCCAGACGCTAAACGTACCCATAACAATTCCCTCCGCGGCAACGAGAAATTGGGTTGAGCTTGAGGCCCCGAGGGCCTCTGCCCCGACGGCTCGTCCCGCCTCGTGTTTCGATCAGAAACTAGGCTGCGGGGGCGGCAAAAACAAGGAGTTAACCGGAGGTGGTTAAGGGCCAAATGGCGCGGGGTCTCTCGTCATTCCGGGGCGGCCGCAGGCCGAACCCGGAATCCAGCGAAGACCTCACGCGCCTCTGGATTCCGGGTTCGCGAACTGCGTTCGCGCCCCGGAATGACCAAGCCCTACTTTTCGCTCTCGCCCTCGCCCGACGCTTCCGGTTCGGCCGGCGCTTCGGCCACCGCCTCGGCGGAACTCTCAGCCTCCGGCGCGGGCGCCAGACCGAGGTCGAGATCGCCCGGCTCGAGCGGATCCTCGTCATCGCGCAAGGTGGAGTCGTCGGACGGCATCGGCACGGAGAAGCCCGCCGGCATCGAACCTTCGAGCAGGCCCGCGCCCTTGAGCTCGTCGAGCCCGGGCAGATCGGCGACTTCCTCGAGACCGAAATGCGACAGGAACGCCTCGTTGGTGCCGTAGGTGATCGGACGGCCCGGCACCTTGCGGCGGCCACGCGGGCGGATCCAGCCGGTCTTGAGCAGCACGTCGAGCGTGCCGGCGGCGGTGGCGACGCCGCGGATTTCCTCGATCTCGGCGCGCGTCACCGGCTGGTGATAGGCGATGATCGCGAGCGTCTCGACGGCGGCGCGCGACAGCTTGCGCTGCTCCACGGTTTCCTTGGTGAGCAGCCACGACAGGTCGGACGCGGTGCGGAAGGTCCACTTCTTGCCGATGCGAACGAGGTTGACGCCGCGCGTGGCGTATTCGGCCTGCAGCGCCGCGAGGCCGGCCTTCACATCGACGCCGTCCGGCAGCGCCCGGACCAGCGTCGGCTCGTCGAGCGGCTCGGAGGCGGCGAACAGCAGCGCCTCGAGAAGGCGCAGTTCCTCGGGACGCTCGACCGGCTCGATGGCCTCGGCCTCGACGATGATCGTTTCCTCGATGCGTGCGTCGGTCTGGACGGCAGCGGTGTCCGGCTCGTCGTTCGACACGATCACGAGCTTCTTGGCCGCGCTGGGCATGGACTCCGTCTCCTTATGCGGTTTCTTGGGCGTCATGCGACGATGCGAACCCGTTCGCGCTCACACGCTTGCGCATGTAGATCGGCGAGAACGCATCCTTCTGATGAATTTCGGCGCGGCCATCGCGCACCAGTTCGAGCGCCGAGGCGAAGGACGAGGCGAACACGGTGGCGGCGAGCGCGGGCTCGACCACATACTGGATGAGGAATGAATCGATGCGCGACCAGTCGCTCGACGAACCGATCAGCCGCTCCAGAGTCTGGCGCGCCTCGGCGAGCGACCACACGGTGCGCTTCTTGAAGCGCACGCGCGACAAGGTGGTGCGCTGGCGCTGCACCGCATAGGCCGACAGCAGATCGTAGAGCGTCGCGGTGTATTCCGGCTTCTTGATCTCGGCGATCGGTTCGGGAAGGCCGCGCCCGAACACGTCGCGGCCGAGCTGCGGACGGTCCATCATCTTGCCGGCGAATTCGCGCAGCGCCTCGAGCCGGCGCAGACGATGCGCCAGCGCCAGCGCCATGTCCTCGGCGGACGGCCCCTCGCCCGGCGCCGCTTCGGGCAGCAGCAGGCGCGACTTGAGATAAGCCAGCCACGCCGCCATCACGAGATAATCGGCGGCGAGCTCGAGCCGCACCTTGCGGGCCTGCTCGATGAAAACGAGATACTGATCGGCGAGCGCGAGGATGGAGATCTTGTGCAGATCGACCTTCTGCTGCCGCGCCAGCGTGAGCAGCAGATCGAGCGGACCTTCGAAGCCCTCGACGTCGACGATCATCGCCGGATCGGTGACGCCGCGATCCTCTTCCATCGCCGATACGAGCTTGTTGTCGAAATCCTCAGGCGCCATGAGCCTGCCAGTCCTTCGCTCGCGATGCCGCTTTACGCCACCATCGCATTGAAAATTCGCCGCGCCTCGGCGACGTCGAACGCCTCGCCTTGCGAGCGCATCGACAGCGCCCGCGCCGCGCGCGTCGCGGCGATGCCGGCCAGCTCCGGCGTGACGCTTGCGACTTCGCTCATCTCGGCAAGATCGCCGTTGCAATGAAGCACGACATCGCAGCCGGCTGCGAGCGCCGCCTGACTGCGCTCGGCAATTGTCCCCGACAAAGCATTCATTGACACGTCATCGCTCATCAACAAGCCATCGAAGCCGATGAAGCCGCGAATCACCTCACGCACCATTGTCACCGAAGTTGTGGCCGGGGCATGGGCATCGATGGCGCTGAACACAACATGCGCGGTCATGCCGAGCGGCAGGCTCTTGAGCGGCCGGAACGCCGCGAAATCGGTTTGTTCCAAAGTGACGCGGTCGGTGTCGACGACGGGAAGTTCCTTGTGGCTGTCGGCGCGCGCGCGGCCGTGGCCCGGCAGGTGCTTGAGCACCGGCAGCACGCCGCCGGCGCGCAGGCCCTCCGCCACCGCGCCGGCGATGGCGGCGACCTTCATCGGCTCGGTGCCGTAGGCGCGGTCGCCGATGACCGGGTCGGCCTCGGAGACCGGAACGTCGGCCAGCGGCAGACAATCGACGTCGATGCCGACAGCGGCGAGGTCGGCGGCGATCAGGTGAGCGCCCAGCCGGGCGGCGGCGAGGCCCGAGGCCGGATTGCGGTCGTAGAGCGCGCTGAAGGCCGCGCCCGGCGGATAGGCCGGCCAGTGCGGCGGGCCGAGGCGCTGCACGCGGCCGCCCTCCTGGTCGATCAGGATCGGCGCGGCGCGGCCGAGCGTATCGCGAAAGTCCATCGTCAGATCAGCGACTTGTTTTGGATCGCTGATGTTCCTCTTGAAGAGGATAAGGCCCCAGGGCTGCGCCTCGCGCAGAAACGCGCGCTCCAGCGGGGTGATGGTCAGGCCGGATAGCCCGGTGATGAATGCGCGGGAAACCATACCGGCGGCTTACCCCGCACTATCCGACGGGGCAAGCGAGCCTGTTGATGGCTGATCAAGGCGCGAGCGGCCTCAAAGCCGCTCGCCAACGCGCCTAGTTGCGCTGGATGATGCAGGAGCCGCCGGCCGCCTTCAGGCTGGAACACAGATCGCCGGCCTCGCTGTTGGAGCCGACAACGACCATGGCGCGATAGTAGACGCCCTTCTCGCCGAGATCGGCGCGCCGGATGACGGGCTGGCGGCCGCCGAGCTGGTTCGGAAACTTGCCCTGCAAGGTCTGGAAGGCGGCCTGGGCTTCCGCCTCGCTGCGCTGGGCCGAGACCTGCACGGCATAGCCGCCGGTCGTGGCGGCCGCCTGCGGCGCCGGTGCGGGCGTCTGCGTCGCCACACGGGCTGGCGCGGCGGACCGGGCTGCAGGGGCATTCGGACTGAGCGACAGCGGCGCATTCGAGGGCTGCGCTGCCGGCGGCGGCGTCTGCTGGGCGGGTGCGACCGCCTGCGGCGCCACGTTACGGGGCGGCTGAGCCTGACGCGGCTCGGCGACGGGCTGGGTATTTACGACGCGCACCGGCGGCTGCGCTGCCGACGGTTCCGGAGCCGCAGGCACTGCCGGCGCGGCCGCATTGGCGGCGTCGCCGTTCTGATCCGGCCGGATCGGGATGGTGCGGATCTTCCGGGGCTCGCCGACAATGCCACTGCCCATGGCAGGGGCAGCCGCCATGGTGCCGTTCCCCGGCGCGCTGACGGGAGGCGCGGACTGGTTCGGTTGCGTGGCCACCGGCACCGGCTGCTCTTCGCGCGACAACAGGCGCTCGATCTGCCCATTGGCGCCAACGCGGTCGGTGACCTTGCCGGGCTCCTTGTTCGCCGCCGGCACCACCTTGCTCGGCGTCGCCTCGGCCTTGATTACCGGCGGCGTTGTCGGCACCGAGGACGGCCCGAAGACCGCACGATAACCGAGCGCGCCTGCCGTACCGATCACGGCCAGCGCGAACACACCGGCGATCGCCATGACGCTGATGCGGCGCCGGCTCGGCGCGACATCGTCGTAATAGTCGTCGGTCGGCGCCGGGCCGAATTGCTGATGGACATCATGCAGCGGCTCCTGCGACGGCGGGAACGCCTGGTCGTAGCCGGCCGCGGCGCCATCCGCATAAGGATCGGCCTCGTAGCCCTGGGAGGCGTAGCCCGGCGCGTGCGCATTGACCGGATAGAGCTCCGATGAATCGGCCGACAGCGGCGCGCTGCCATAGGCCTGCCGGCCAAAGCCGCCATTGGCATAAGACTGATCGGCATAGGCATTCGCGTCGGGCGCGACCTGCGGGTCCGCCGCGTAAGTGGCGTTGTCGTCCGGCCACGCAGCCGGGGCCTGTTGACCGGGCACGGTCGGCGCGCGCTGGGCGGTGTTGCGGCCATATTCGGCGAAAGGATCGGTCTGCCCGATCAGGCGTGCAAGCTCAGCCAACGGGTCGTTGCCGGAATTGCCGTTGCTGCTCGCGGCACCTGTGCGCGAGGACAGGTCGCCCCCACGATAAGCCCGCTGATTGTGGTCGTCCGCCATGGCGTCCCCGGTAACGAGTTACAAATCGCGCAAGGCCCCCACGCGGCCCTCCCCGCTTCCCAAGCGAGTCCGCGTCATGCGCTCCGGCGGCGTCGAGCCTACCGCATTTCGTCTGGCGCTTCGACCCCGAGCAGATCGAGACCGCACGCGAGCACGGTCACGATGCCCTGCACCAGGGCAAGCCGCGCCACCGTTGTTTGTGGATCATCCTGGATAATGAACCGTAAATGCGGCGATTCCTTGCCTCCGCGGGTCCACTGCGCGTGAAATTCGCTCGCCAGTTCATAGAGATAGAAGGCAACACGGTGCGGCTCATGGGCCAGCGCGGCGGCCTCCAGCATGCGCGGATAGAGCGCCAGCTTGCGAATGATCGACAGTTCCCCGGGATCGGTCAGGCGGGCGAGATCCGCCTTCCTCAGCGCCGCCGGATCGGCGGGCAGCAGGCCCTGATCGGCCGCGGTGCGGAAGATCGACTTGCCGCGGGCGTGACCGTACTGGACGTAGAACACCGGATTGTCCTTCGACTGTTCGATCACCTTGGCGAGATCGAAATCCAGCACCGCGTCGTTCTTGCGATAGAGCATGTCGAAACGGACGGCGTCCTTGCCGACCTCATCGACCACCTCGCGCAAGGTGATGTAATCGCCGGCGCGCTTCGACATCTTCACCGGCTCGCCGTTGCGCAGCAGGCGCACGAGCTGCACCAGCTTGATGTCGAGCTGGCCCTTGCCGCCGCTAACCGCCTTCACCGCGGCCTGCATGCGCTTGACGTAGCCGCCGTGATCGGCGCCCCAGACGTCGATCATGTCGGCGAAGCCGCGATCGAACTTGGACTTGTGATAAGCGATGTCGGTGGCGAAATAGGTGTAGCTGCCGTCCGACTTCAGCAGCGGACGATCGACGTCGTCGCCGAAATCGGTCGAGCGGAAGAGCGTCTGCTCGCGGTCTTCCCAGTCCTCGAGATTGCCGCTCTTGGGCGGCGGCAGACGGCCCTCATAGACATGACCGGCCGTGCGCAGAGCCGCGATGGTTTCGGCCACCACGTCGGCCGGCGGCCTGGGCGGCTCGGAGGCAAACGGATCGGGCTCCTCGCCCTCGATCAGCGAGCGCTCCGAGAAGAACACTTCCGGCACGATGCGCAGGCGCGCCAGATCGTTGCGGATTTCGGCCATCATCATATCGGTGGCTCTACGGCGCACGATCGGCAGCCATTCGGCTTCCGGCATGGCCTTGAGCTTGTCGCCGTAATCGGCGGCGAGTTCGGCGCCGCATTCCTTCAGATAGTCGCCGGGATAAAGGCCTTCCGGGATGTCGCCGATGTCCTCGCCGAGCGCCTCGCGATACCGCAGGAAAGCCGAGCGCGCGAGCACATCGACCTGCGCGCCGGCGTCGTTGATGTAATATTCGCGCGTGACGTCGAACCCCGCGGCAACGAGCAGGCTCGACAGCGCGTCGCCGAACACGGCGCCGCGGCCGTGACCGACATGGAGCGGGCCGGTTGGGTTGGCCGACACGTATTCGACATTGACTTTCTTGCCGGCGCCAACGGTCCCGCGGCCATAGGTCTTGCCCTGCTCTAGCACGGCGCGCAGCGCGTCGGGCCAGACCTCGCCCTTCAAGGTGAGGTTGATGAAGCCGGGACCGGCGATATCGACCTTTTCGATCTTGGCGTCGGCGCGCAGCTTTTCGGCGATGGCTTCGGCGAGATCGCGCGGTTTCTGCCCGGCGTCCTTGGCCAGCACCATGGCGGCATTGGTCGCCATGTCGCCATGCGAGGCATCGCGCGGCGGCTCGACCACAATGCGCGTGAGATCGGCACCCGAGCCGAGCACGGCGCCAGCGGCGTCGCGAACGCGGGCCTGCATCTCGGCGAACAGGTGCGGCCCCGGCGTCGAAGGCCCGAGCACGGCTTCCGCTACCGCGCGGACGCGTTCGACAACAGCGGTCAGCAAGCCGGCGGCGCCGGACGGCGCGCCGCTTTCGGTCACGACCGGCGTCGCGGCGGGCTTTGTGACGGTCTTTGTGACGGTCTTGGCCGCGGGCTTGCTGACAGCCTTGCGCGCCGGCTTGGCAACCGCCTTCGCAACAGGCTTGACGGCGGGCTTCCGCACAGCGGCTTTGACCGAACGGTTTGCCTGTGCCGACACGGACTTCCTTGCTGTCTTTGTCGCGCCCTTCCGGCCGGCGCCCCTGGACGCAGATTTTGATTTGGCCAAGGTCTTGGCCTTGGACGTTGCTTTCGACTTTGCCGCCGAACTGACCTTGGCTTTGGTCTTTGCGTTGGCCTTCTTGGAGCCGGCCTTCTTTGCGCTGGATTTGCCCGGGTTTGTCTTGCGCGCCTTCTTGGCGCGCGCCGGCGCGGCCTTCGCCTTGCCGCCTGATTTGGAGCGCGCTTTGGATCGCGACGACGCCGCAGCCCGGGTTTTGGTGGAACGTTTTTTGGCCATGATGTTGCTGCGGGTAAGGGATTTCGGTGGGCGAGTCAAAGCGGAGTCATGATAGAGCCAAGAGCCTATAAGATATCGGAGATTCGCCCGGCCCGATCCGCCATATTGGAATTCCCTGCCATGTCTGAAGGCCTTTCTCACGTCTCCCGCCGCCAAGCGGTCATCGGCCTCTCTTCCTTGCCTCTTCTCGGCCTCTCAGGACCCGCTTTGGCGCTCGATCCGCCGGGACAGCGTGTGGCCTCGCTGGAGACGAAGATCGGCGGCCGCGTCGGCGTCTATATCCGGGATATCACCGGCCGGGTGCTGGTGGCGCACCGCGCCAGCGAGCGCTTTCCCCTGTGCAGCACCTTCAAGTTTCTGCTCGCCGCCGCGGCGCTCAGGCGCGTCGATCAGGGCCAGATGTCGCTCGATCAGGTGCTCAGCTTCGACGCGTCCGATCTGCTCAGCTACGCGCCGGTGGCCAAGGCGAATGTCGCCAAAGGCGGCCTGCCGCTCGGCGAATTGTGCGCGGCGACCGTCACCGTCAGCGACAACACGGCGGCCAATGTCATCATGCGCAATATCGGTGGGCCGCAGGCAGTGACTGCTTTCGCGCGCTCCATTGGCGATCCGGACACGCGGCTCGACCGAATCGAGCCCGATCTCAACTCGGCGATCCCGGGAGATCCGCGCGACACCACCACACCGCAGGCGATCACTGAAACGCTGATCCGCACGCTTTCGGGCAGCGCGCTGGCGCCGGCCTCGCAGCAGATGCTCGAGAACTGGATGGTCGCGGCGACGACCGGGCTCAAGCGGGTCCGCGCCGGCATGCCGAAAAACTGGGTGGTCGGCGACAAGACCGGTACCGGTGCCAATGGCAGCGCCAATGTGGTCGCCATCATTCGTCCCGAGAAACGCGCCACGCTGTTCGCTGCGATTTATCTGACCGGTTCGAATGCCGCGGCCGAAGAACTCGACGCCATCCATGCCGAAGTCGGGCGCATCCTCACCGATGTGGTGGTGCGGTCCTGACCCCGGTCAGACGCGCATCGGCCAGGGCAATTCGACGCTGCATATCGGCCCTTCACGGCGATAGTCGGCGTCAACCTCGTCGCCAAGGTCGTCCCTGAGGCTGCGCCGTCCTCCGCCCCGCCCCACACGCCGCAGCCGCGCACGGGGGCCGGCTTCGAACCGGTATCATGGTAAATATGTCTTAACCGTATTTCCGTAGGGTCGCCGCGCAAATAAAGCTGAAGAAATACGGGCGAGACGCATGGCCGCACGACTCCTGCGAATGCCCCTGCGGAGGGATAGCCGCGCATCGTCGTTTTCGGATATCGGCGACCGCGCCGGGCGTTTGAGCGTGGAGATCGCCGACGCCGCCGGACTGATCGGCGACCTCACCGCTCTCGGACAGACCCAGGCGCAGCGCGCCGAAGGCGCCATGGCGGCCGCCACGCAGATGGCCGAGACCAATGCCGTGCTGTCGTCGGCGATGACCGCCGCCCGGGCCTCCGCCGATGCCGCGGAAGAAACCCTGCGCGAAAGCTCGAGCCACGTCTCCACCGCGCTGACCAATTCCATCGAGAAAATCGAGGCGCTCGGCGACGGCGCCATCGCGCTGAAGGCGTCAATCGAGAAGGTGTCGGCGACCATCCAGCGCGTCCAGGAGACCAGCGCCGCGGTCCGCCGCATCGCCGACGAAACCGAGCTGCTGGCGCTCAACGCCACCATCGAGGCCGCCCATGCCGGCACGGCCGGCGCCGGCTTCGCCGTGATCGCCGGCGCGGTAAAGCGCCTCGCCGAGCAGTCCCGCCAGTCCACCAAGGACGCGCAGGCGCATCTCGAAACGCTGACGCAAACGCTGGCCGAACTGGTCGGCCGCGCCGACGTCAACACCCAGACCGCCATCGCCGCCAAGGCGGAATCGAGCGGCGCGCAGGCTTCCATCGCCGAGTTGCAGGCCCTGGTCGAGACCGTGCAGGGCATGACCCACGAGATCGGCACCATGGCCGCGCAGGTCGACAGCAACAACCAATGTTTCGAAAGTCTGCAGGAGGAACTGGGCGGGCTGGTGGGCGCCGTCGATGCCTGCGGCGGCAAGCTGAAGCAGGCCAAGGCGCGCACCGACTCCATCCTGACGATCAGCGAAGACTTCCTGCTGTTCATCGCCGAGAGCGGCATCAAGACACCGGATACGCCGATCGTTACCTTGTGCCAGAAGACGGCGGCGCAGATTGCCTCGGCCTTCGAGCGCGCCATCGCCAAAGGCGCGATCACGGCGGAAGCGCTGTTCGATGAACGCTACGTGCCGGTGCCGGGCACCGATCCGCAGCAGATGATGTCGAAGTTCGTCGCCTTCACCGACAAAACACTGCCCGAATTTCAGGAGCCGCTTCTGGAGGCCGATCCGCGCGTCGTGTTCTGCGCCGCGATCGACCGCAACGGCTTCCTGCCGACGCATAATCTCAAATACTCGCAGCCGCAGGGCGACGATCCGGCCTGGAACGCCGCCAACTGCCGCAACCGCCGCATTTTCAACGACCGCACCGGATTATCCGCCGGCCGCAGCAAGCGCTCGTTCCTGCTGCAAACCTATCGCCGCGACATGGGCGGCGGCGAATTCGTGCTGATGAAGGACGTGTCGGCGCCGATCACGGTCAACGGCCGGCACTGGGGCGGCTTCCGCATCGGCTTCAAGGTTTAATAAACATCTGTACCGGCCCCCGGTATTGGTCGACGGTATTGCGCCAGATCAACGCGGAATCCGCGGCCCCGGTTCTGAATGTCACGGCATTCAGGAGATCAGCCATGCTCAAGATCGCAGCGCCTGTCTGGATGGTGATCGGCACGACGTTGGCCGGCGTCGCCGTTATGACCGTTCTCAGTGTCCCGTCGTTCGCCGCGCATGACCGACAGTTGATCCCGATTGTCGCCATTGCCGGTTATCTCGGCGCCATCCCGATCGCGCTCGCCGTGGCGGTGAGGATGCGCGATGCGTTCGCCCGCTGACACCTGTCAGGTATAGACCTGCGGCGTAATGGAACTACACTCGGTGCCCAGGATTGCCGTCAACCGGAGACGGACAATATGGGCACCCTGGTGCTGCTCGATTTGCTTGGCGGCGTCGCGCTGCTGCTCTGGGGCCTGCACATGGTCCAGAGCGGCATCCTGCGCGCCTTCGGTCCTGACCTGCGACGCGTACTGGGCAAGGCCTTGGGCAACCGTTTCACGGCCTTTGCCGGCGGCCTCGGCCTCACCGCGCTCCTGCAAAGCAGCACGGCCACCGGCCTGATGACGGCCTCGTTCAGCGCCGAGGGCGCCATCGCGCTAGTGCCGGCGCTCGCGATCATGCTCGGCGCCAATGTCGGCACCACGCTGATCGTCAAGCTGCTGTCGTTCAATATCTCTGCGGTGGCGCCGGTGCTGTTCGTCATCGGCCTCGTCTCCTTCCGCAGCGGCGGACGCAGCCGCCTCAAGGATCTCGGCCGTGTTTCGATCGGCCTCGGCCTGATGCTGCTGGCGCTGCACATCCTGCTCAATACGCTGGCGCCGGCCGAGAACGCCCCGACCATGCGCGCGCTGTTCAACGCGCTGACGGACGATCCAGTGCTGTGCGTGTTGATCGCGGCGGCGCTGACCTGGGCGGCGCATTCGAGCGTCGCCACAGTGCTGCTGTTCATGTCGCTGGCCTATTCGCATTTTGTCACGGCGGAAGCGGCGCTGGCGCTGGTGCTCGGCGCCAATCTCGGCAGCGCCATCAACCCGGTGCTGGAGGGCGTCCGCCGCGGCGACCCGGCGAGCTATCGCCTGCCGGTCGGCAACCTGATCAACCGCGCCGCCGGCATCGCACTGCTGCTGCCGTTCCTGCCGGCGCTGGCGAGTTGGTGCGCGGCTTTCGAACCGAACGCAGCGCAGATGACAGCGCTATTCCACGTTGCCTTCAACGTCGCCATGGCGGTCCTGTTCATCGGCCTGCTCAATCCGCTGGCCGCTCTGCTTGTCCGCCTCTTCCCGGCGCGGCCTGCGGCAGCCGACGATTCCGCGCCGCGCTATCTCGACGAAGCCGCGCTCGACACCCCATCGCTCGCCCTCAGCGACGCCGCGCGCGAGGCGCTGCGCATGGGCGACACGGTTGAGGACATGCTGCGCAAGGTCATGCAGGCGATGATGACCAACGACGCCGCGGTCGCGGCGCAGGTCTCGCGCATGGACGATAAAGTGGACCGGCTCGATGAAGCGGTGAAGCTCTACATCACCAAGCTGACGCGCGGAAACCTCGACGACCGCGAGGCGGCACGCGCCATGGAGATCGTATCCTTCACCATCAATCTCGAGCATATCGGCGATATCGTCGACAAGAACCTGACCGAACTCGCCGTCAAGAAGATCAAGCGCGGCCTCGCGTTCTCGCCGGAAGGAGCCGCCGAACTGGTGGCGTTTCATGGTCGCGTGCTCGACGCCTTCAAGACCGCCTTCGCTGTTTTCATGTCGGGCGATCTCGGCGCCGCGCGCCGGCTCATCGCCGGCAAGGCCGAACTCAAGCGTGCCGAACTTTCCGCCGCCGATCGCCACATGTCGCGGCTGCGCGAGGGCCGGCCAGAAACCCTCGAGACAACTTCGCTGCACCTTGACGTGCTGCGCGACCTGCGCCGCATCCACTCGCACATCTGCGCCGTTGCCTACGCCGCGCTGGCCGCCGCCGGCGAAGCGGCGCCGCAGAAAGCGGGCGAGATCGTGCCGGCGGGGCTGTCGGTCCAATCGCCGCCCGTGCGGTCTTAACGCAGCTCCGGCGTCGTCTTGAAGAAGCGCGCGTGCTCGGCCAACGCATAACGGTCGGTCATGCCGGCGATGAAGTCCGCGATGCGGCGCTCCTTGCCGACGCTGTCGAGCGCGGCGAAGCCTTCGCACCACTCATCCGGCAGATCGCCGGGCGTGGCGCTGAAGTGCATGAACAGATCGGCGACCACGCCTTCGGCGTCGCGCATCACCCGCATGACGCGGTTGTGGCGGTACATCCGCGGATAGAGGAAGCCCTTGATCGCCTCATCCACCGCCGTCATCTCTTTCGAAAAGCCGACCACCGGCCCGGGCGCATTGCGGATATCGGCGACGCTTTGCGGCTCGAGCGCCGCGATGCGGCGCTCGCTCTCGGCGATGACGTCCTCGATCATCCGCGTGATCACGCGGCGGCTCACCTCGTGGACGCGTCTCGTCGGCTCCAGGCTGCGATAGCGATCCTCGATCTCGCGGACGATGCCGCTCAGGAACGGCACGCTGGACAGATCCCCGAGGGTGAACAGGTCGGCGCGCAGGCCGTCATCGATGTCGTGGGCGTCGTAGGCGATGTCGTCGGCCACCGCCGCGATCTGCGCCTCGGCCGAGGCCTGCGACCACAATTCAAGATCGTGCCGCCGGTTATAGGCCAGGATCGGCTTGGGCACGCCATGCTCGGCATAGCGCGCGGTCGGCGCGCCATCGCGCGTCATCAGCGGGCCGTTGTGCTTGACCAGACCCTCGAGCGTTTCCCAGGTCAGATTGAGGCCGTCGAACTCGGCATAGCGGCGCTCCAGATCGGTGACGATACGCAACGCCTGCGCGTTGTGATCGAAACCGCCGGCATCGCGCAGAATGCGGTCCACCGCGCGCTCGCCGGCGTGGCCGAACGGCGTGTGGCCAAGGTCGTGGCTCAGCGCCACCACCTCCGCCAGGTCCTCATCGCAGCCCAGCGCCCGCGCCAGCGAGCGGGCGATCTGCGCCACTTCCAGGGTGTGGGTCAGCCGCGTGCGATAGTGATCGCCCTCGTGGAAGACGAAGACCTGCGTCTTGTAGGCGAGCCGCCGGAACGCCGCCGAATGGATGATGCGGTCGCAGTCGCGGCGGAAATCGTTGCGGGTCGGGCTCGCCGGCTCGGCCACCAGCCGGCCGCGGCTTTGGCGAGGATTGGCGGCATAAGGGGCGCGAGGACGGCCGCTATCGATGGCCATGGGGCGTTTTTCCGGCGAATCGGGCTGCATTGACGGAGCGGCCCGGCGCACTTAACTATCGGTCACAGCCTATGGCAACGCCGTATAGGAACCTATTTGGGAACTGAAATGGACGCAGTCACCGATAGCGCCACCCCGGTTACGGTCAGCGAACGCGCCGCCCGGCGGATCGGCGAAATCCTGAAGACCGAGCCCGCCGGCACCATGCTGCGCGTCTCGGTCGAAGGCGGCGGCTGCTCCGGTTTTCAGTACAAGTTCGACATGGACCGCGAGCGCGCCGACGACGACCTCGTCATCAGCCGCGACGGCGCCACCGTGCTCATCGACCAGGTGTCGGTCAACTACATGGCCGGCTCCGAGATCGACTTCGTCGACGACCTGATCGGCGCCTCGTTCAAGATCAAAAATCCGAACGCCACCGCGGCCTGCGGCTGCGGCACCAGTTTCGCGCTTTAGGGCGGCTTGAGTCACGTAGAAGCGCATACCGTGCGCACTGCGGGCTCCCTCTCCCCTGCGGAGAGAGGGGTTGGGGTGACGGGGAAAGTGCCTCTCGATAATTTGTGACCCCTCACCCGGCGCGCTGACGCGCGTCGACCTCTCCCTATGGGAGAGGTGAAGTGAGCGCGTGGCCGGTCAATATAGCGCTATGACGCTTTAAGTCTTCCTTCGCACCATCAGCGACGTCCCGTGCACGCCGACGATGGTCAGCGCCGTGCCGGCGGGGAAGTCCTCGTCGCCTTCCGCCAGCCACAACGTGTCATTGAGCCGAACGCGGCCGTGGCCATTGACGAAGGCTTCGCCGGCCAGACCCGACTGCCCGACCAGGTCGAGATCGCGGCGGTTGACGGCGTCGGTGTCAGGCCCGCGCGAGGCCAGCCGGCGGTAGACGAAATAGCCGGCGATGCAGCAGCCCATGCACGCGAGCGCGAAAAAGGTTAGCTGGGCGTTGAGCGACCAGTCGATGGTAAAGCCGACCAGCGCCGTCAGCGCCGACGCAGCGGCGATCCAGATCAGATAGTTGCCCGGCATCGGCAATTCGCACAGCGCGACGACAGCCGCCACGACCGCCCAGAACCACGGCGAGAGTGTCTCGGTCATTTGGCGTCACCCAGCTTGGCGTTGCGGGTCAGTTCGGCGATACCGGACACCGCGCCGACAATTCCGCTCATTTCCATCGGCATCAGCAGCAGCTTGGAATTGCCGGACTGGCCGATCTGCCCCAGCGCGTCCACGTATTTCTGCGCGACGAAATAATTGAGCGCCTGCACATTGCCGTCATCCACCGCCTTGGATACGGCGCGTGTCGCCTCGGCTTCGGCATTGGCCAGCCGTTCGCGCGCTTCGGCGTCGCGGTTGGCGGCAGCGAGCCGGCCTTCGGCCGCGAGGATCTGCGACTGCTTCTCGCCCTCGGCCTTGAGGATGGCCGCCTGCTTGACGCCTTCGGCGGCGAGGATGGCGGCGCGGCGTTCGCGCTCGGCGGTGAGCTGCAGCGCCATCGACCTCACCACGCTTTCCGGCGGGCTGATGTCCTTCAACTCGACCCGCGTGATCTTGGTGCCCCAGGGCTGCGTCGCGTTGTCGAGCACATGCAGCAGCCGGTCGTTGATCTCGTCGCGCTTGGACAATGTCTCATCCAGATCGAGCGCACCGATCGCCGTGCGGATATTGGTCATCGCCATATTGATCACGGCAAGCCGCAGGTCCTGCACCTCGTAGGCCGCCCTCGCCGCCTGCAGCACCTGAAAGAACACGATGCCGTCCACCGTCACCGAGGCGTTGTCCTTGGTGATGACGTCCTGGCTCGGGATTTCGAGCACGGCCTCCTGAACGTTGATCTTGTGGCCGATGCGGTCGATGAAGGGGACGATCAGGTTAAGGCCCGGCATCAGGGTGGTGCGATAGCGGCCAAAGCGCTCCACGGTCCATTGATAGCCCTGCGGCACCGTTTTCACACCGGCGGCGACCACCGCCAGCGCCAGCACCACCAGTGCGATCAGAAATACCAGGGATTCCATGTTGCCTCCGTTGGGCCTGTGCCTTTGCCGGTCATCATAGCACCAAACGTGACACGGCAATGGCCGGGCGCAGGCCCGGCCATTCAGGGGGATAACGTGGTTACGCGTTCCGGAACGGACCTACTCGGCCGCCACCTGCGCCGACGCGTCCTTGACCTCCTCGAGTTGCGGCTCGAGGCGGCGCTTGAGCATGCGGTCGAAGCGGTCGAGATAGAGGTAAATCACCGGCGTAATGTACAGCGTCAGGAATTGCGACACGCACAGGCCGCCGACCACCGCGATGCCGAGGGGCTGACGCAGCTCCGCGCCGGCGCCGGCGCCGAGCGCGATCGGCAAGGTGCCGAAGATGGCGGCGAAAGTCGTCATCATGATCGGACGGAAGCGCAGCAGCGCCGCCTCGCGGATCGCCGCCTCCGCTGACAGGCCGATGCGGCGGCGCTCGATGGCGAAGTCGATCATCATGATGGCGTTCTTCTTGACGATGCCGACCAGCATGACGATGCCGATCATCGCAATCACCGATAGGTCCATCTTGAACAGCATCAGCGTTAGGATGGCGCCGATGCCGGCCGATGGCAGGCCGGAGATGATCGTGATCGGGTGGATGAAGCTCTCGTACAGAATGCCGAGCACGATATAGGCGGCGAAGATGGCGGCGAGGATCAGGACGCCCTGCCCCTTCTGCGCCTCCTCGAACACCTGCGTGGTGCCCTGGAACGTCGCGGTGATGCTCGCCGGCAGGCGCTCCTCACGCTCCAGCCTGCGGATGGCGTCGGTCGCCTGGCCGAGCGAGGTGCCCTGCGCCAGGTTGAACGAGATCGTCACCGAGGGCTGCTGGCCCTGATGGTTGACCTGCAGCGGCCCGACCGTGCGTTCGAAGCGCGTCACCGCCGACAACGGCACCGACGTGCCGCTCGCCGTCTTCAGGTAGATGTTGTTGAGCGCGTCGGGGCCCATTTTCTGGACCTCCGGCAGCGCCTGCAGGATCACCTGATAATCGTTGGACGGCGTGTAGATGGTGGCGACCTGACGGGTGCCGAAGGCGTTGTAGAGCTCCTGGCGCACCTGATCGATGGTGACGCCGTAAACCGCCGCCTTCTGCCGGTCGACCTCGACCGAGACCTGCGGATTGGTCACGTAAAGATCGGTGGTGACGTCGAGGAGGCCGGGCAGCTGCGATATCTTCTCGCGCATGTCCGGCGCCAGACGATACAGCGCCTCGGTATCGTTCGATTGCATCGTGTACTGGTACTGGCTCTTCGACGGCCGGCCGCCCAGATTGATGTTCTGGATCGGCTGGAAGAAGATGCGGATGCCCGGCACCGCGTTGGCCGTGCGCCGCAGCCGGTCGATGACGACACGCAGCTCGTCGCGCTCTTTCTTCGGCTTGAGCGCCACCAGCATGCGGCCGCTGCTGACGATCGAGTTCGGACCGCCGATGCCGACGGTCGAATTCACGTAAGCCACCGCCGGGTCGGCGCGCACGATATCCGCCAGCTTGCGCTGATGCTCGACCATCGCCGAATAGGAGATATCGGTCTTGGCCTCGGTGATGCCGGTCAGGAAGCCGGTATCCTCGGTCGGGAAGAAGCCCTTGGGCGCCACGGCGTAGAGCCAGATGGTGCCGATCAGCGTCAGGAAGGTCACGCCGAGCATGATGGGCTTGCGCGCGAGCACGCGGTCGAGCGTCCATTCATAGGCGCCGAGCAGGCGCGAGAACGCCCACTCGAAGCCGCGCAGAATGAAATTCTGCTTTTCCTCTTCGCCGGGATGATGGCCCTTGAGCACGCGGGCGCACAGCATCGGCGTCAGCGTCAGCGCCACGAAGCCGGACACCACGATCGCGACCGCCACCGTCACCGCGAACTCCCGGAACACGCGGCCGACCATGCCGCCCATCAGCAGCACCGGTATGAACACCGCGATCAGCGAGAAGGTGATCGATACGATGGTGAAACCGATCTCGCGCGAGCCCTTCAGCGCCGCCTCGTAGGGCCGCATGCCGCCTTCGACATGGCGCACGATGTTCTCGAGCATGACGATGGCGTCGTCCACCACGAAGCCGACCGACAAGGTCAGCGCCAGCAGCGTCATGTTGTTGATGGAGAAGCCGAACATGTACATGGCGGCGAACGTGCCGACCAGCGACATCGGCACCGCCAGCGACGGGATCACGGTCGCCGACAGCTTCCGCAGGAACAGGAAGATGACCAGGATGACCAGCACCACGGCGATCGCCAAGGTCTCCTTCACGTCATGGACGGCGTCGCGGATCGAGGTCGAACGGTCGAACAGCGGCGTCAGCTCGATGGCCGCCGGAATCTGCGCGCGCATGCGCGGGATCAGGTTGAGCGCGGCGTCCACCACCTCGACCGTATTGGCGTCGGGCTGGCGCTGGATCGCGAGCACGATGGCGCGGTCGTCGTTGAACCAGGTGGCGACCTTGTCGTTCTCGACGCTGTCGACGACGCGCGCAACCTCGCTGAGCTTGATCGGCGCGCCGTTGACGTACTTGACGACGACGTCGGCATAGTCGGCAGCGCGTTTCATCGACGACGTCGCGACCAGGGTCAGCGACTGCTTGTTGCCATCGAGATTGCCGACCGGCGCCGCCGAGTTGGCGCGCGAGACAACGGTGCGGATTTCATCGAGCGAGACGTTGCGGGCGGCGGCCGCGACCGGATCGACCTGCACGCGGACCGCGTAGCGCTGCACGCCATAGACCGCGACCTGCGCCACGCCGGGCAGTTGCGAGAGCTGCGGCGACAGCACGGTCTCGGCGAAATCGTTGATCTCCGAGAGCGGCATGGTCGGCGACCGCATCGAGAAGAAGATCACCGGGAAGTCGCCCGGGTTGACCTTGCGGAACGACGGCGGCGTCGTCATTTCGACCGGCAGGCGCCGCTGCGCGATGGACAGCGCCGTCTGCACGTCGAGCGAGGCGCCGTCGATATTGCGGCCGAGATCGAACTGGACGGTGATGTCGGTGTTGCCGAGCGACGAGGACGAGGTCAGCGTCGTGATGCCGGCAATTGTCGACAACTGGCGCTCGATCGGCGAGGCCACCGACGCCGCCATGGTTTCGGGCGAAGCGCCGGGCAGCGTCGCCGAGATGCGGATGGTCGGGAAGTCCACCGCCGGCAGCGCCGCCACCGGCAAAAGCCGATAGCCGAAGATGCCGAGCACAATGATGGACGCCATCAACAGCGTTGTCAGGACCGGACGGCGAATACAGACTTCTGAAATATTCATCGACCTCGACCTGCCCCTCTCAGCCCGAAACGTCGCCCATCATCCGGCGCGCGCCCGCCTCGCCGGCTCGTCGTCCCGAAATTCACGTTCCCGCCGGCTTGCTGGCAGGCGCCGGGCGACCGCCCTGAACCCGCACGCGCGTGCCGTTCGACAGGAAGGACTGGCCATCGGTCACCACCGTCTCGCCGCCCTTGAGGCCCGACGAAATGACAGAGTCATCGCCGACCTGCCGGTCGACGACGATGGCCTGAACCCGCGCCTTGCCGTCTTCGACGACGAAAACGAAATTGCCGGTCTGACTGACCGATACCGCATTCGCCGGCACGGTCACCGCGTCCTGCACGCGCAAGGTCATGCGCGCGCTGACCAGCGTGCCGGGCCAAAGCAATTCATCGTCGTTCGGCATGGTGGCGCGGATCATCGCGGTGCCGGTGGATGCATCAACCGAGTTTTCGATCATGGTCACCGCGCCGTCGGCGCGCTTGGCGTCACCGGGGATGCCCGCCTGAACCGTCGCGGTTTCCGCGGCGATGGCCTCGCGGATCGCCGGCAGGTTCTTCTGCGGCACCGGGAAGCTCACATAGATCGGCGCGGTCTGGATGATCGTCGCCATAGGCGACGTGTCGGCCGGGCGCACGAAGTTGCCGACCTTGACGTTCGCCATGCTGATGCGGCCGGCGATCGGCGCGCGGATCGAGCAGTAGCCCAGTTGAACCTTCAGATTCTCGAGCTGGGCGCGGTTCGATTCGGCCGTGGCGCGCGATACGTTCACCGCGGTCTGGGCGTTGTTGAGAGTGACGATCGGCGTCGCATTGCGATCGACCAGATCCGAATAGCGCGACACATCGCGCTGCGCCTGTTCGAGCGACGCCTGCGCGCCGTCGATCACGGCCTGGATGCGCTTCATGTCGGCTTCGATCTGGCGGCAGTCGAGCGTGAACAGGAGTTCGCCCTTATCGACGTGGGCGCCGTCGCGGAAATGCACCGCCGTGATCGTCGTCTCGAGCCGCGCCTTGAGGGCGACGTTGGCGATCGGCGTTACGGTGCCCAGAGCGTCAAGATTGACCGGCACCTTCTTCTGCTCGGCTTTGGCGACCTCCACCGGCACCAAGCGCTCGCCGCCGCCTTGCTGCGCGCGCACGGCCACGGGTTCGCCCGTGAAATAGCCACGTGCGAAATAGACGGCACCAGCCACGGCCAGTACCAGAACGAGAAGCAGCAACTTTCGACTTTTCATCGTCTGCAGACGGTCCGGGTCCGTGGGCCCCCCATTACCCGGACGCTCCTTTTTCGCGGTTTCCGGCCCGTCGGCCGGGTCGACCGCAACGGCGGCCTGATAAAAGCGGTACTTAGCATATAACGGGCCAAACTGCACTTACCTGCGCGGGTCTGCTAAACACTGGCGTCACACGCTGCTTCGCCCGATTCTGGCGCATAAATTCTTGTTTATTGGCCGCCGGCGCCCTTCCCGCCCCTGCCCGCAGCCCTTGCCTCACGGACCTTGCCCATGCGTATCGCCACCTGGAACGTCAACTCCATCCGCCAACGCCTCGACAGCTTGCAGGCCTGGCTCAAGGAGCGGGCACCGGACATCGTGTGCCTGCAGGAAATCAAATGCCAGGACGACGCCTTCCCGCGAGAGCCCTTGGAGGCCCTGGGCTATAATGTCGCCGTCCATGGCCAGAAGACATTTAACGGCGTGGCGCTGTTGTCCAAGCTGCCTTTCGACGAGGTCGCCCCGGGCCTGATCGGCGACGAAGCCGACGTGCAGGCTCGCTTCCTCGAAGCGCTGGTCTCCACGCCCACCGGCGTCGTCCGGGTCGTGAGCCTGTATTTGCCGAACGGCAATCCGGCCCCCGGCGACAAGTATGACTACAAGCTGCGCTGGATGGACCGGCTTCACGCCTTCGCCGCCGACCGCCTCAAGCTGGAGGAGCCCCTGGTCCTCGCCGGCGATTATAATGTCATTCCCCAACCGATCGACGCCAAGCGGCCCGAGATCTGGGTCAACGACGCGCTCTTCCTGCCGCCGACCCGGGAGCGCTTCCGCGCGCTGACCAATCTCGGCTTCACCGACGCGATCCGCGCCGTGACCGACGACAGCGGCGTCTACTCATTCTGGGATTATCAGGCCGGGGCCTGGCAGAAGAACGAAGGCATCCGGATTGATCACCTGCTGCTGTCGCCGCAGGCGGCCGACAAGCTCACCGATGCCGGCATCGACAAGCATGTCCGTTCCTGGGACAAGCCCTCGGACCACGTGCCGGTCTGGGCCGATCTCGCCATCGACGGGCGATAACGCACTTTTCAAATTTATTTGCGCGACTGCAGAACGAATATTGCAAGTGCAAGGTTGCCGAATCCGGATTGGGGGTCGCCGGCAGCGATTTCTATCTGATGCCGTCGCGCTTCAAGCCGTGTGGGCTGAGCCAGATGTACGCGCTGCGCCTTGGCTCGCTGCCGATCGGCCGGACGACCGGTGGCCTCGCAGAGACCATCAATGACGGCAGCACCGGCTTCCTGTTCCAGGACTCGTCGGCGGAATCGCTGCGGGGCGGCATCTGCCGCGCTTTCGCGGCCTTCGGTCAGAAGAACAAAAGCTACGGCTGGGGAAAATCGGCCGGCAGCTACCGCTCGCTCTACGGCAAACGCGCGGCCGCCGCGTGAGCTACTCGCGCCGCGACTCCATCCAGCGCTTGAGGTACTTGAGCGCCAGGGCCCGCTCGTCTTCGATCGACTGCTGATAGGCGCCCTCGTAAAGCTGGGCGACCCAGGCTTCATCGGGACCGGACCGGCAGGCATCGCGCGCCAGGGTCAACCACATCAGGCCCCGTGCCGCCTGCCGCGGCACGTGATCGCCGGCAAACAACATGGCCCCAAGCATCGCCTGCGACTGGCACTGGCCCTTCTGCGCCGACAGCCCGAACCAGCGCGCTGCCGTGCGCGGATCGTGCGGCGCCCCGGTGCCGTTGAGATAAAGCCGCGCCAGATAATACTGCGCCTCGGCGTCGCGGAAGTATGACGCGGCGTAGTCGAACATTTGCCGCGCCCGCTCCGGCTCCGCCTTGACCTGCGTCTTCGGGATGCCCTCGAGATAATAGTGGCCGAGCGCGACGAAAGCGGACGCCACGAAGCGCGACTGCGGGCCGTCCGGATTGTCGTCGGCGTGATTGGCCGCGACGCTGCGGAAATATTCGAACGCCTTGAGGTCGTCCTGCGTGACGCCGTCGCCCGACTGATACATGCGGCCGAGCTTCCACTGCGCCACGGCATGGCCGCGCTCGGCGGCGTATTCGAGCGAGTGAACGGCCTTTTCCTTGTCGCCGCTCTTGAGCCACTTGGCGCCGGAGCGGAACGCTTCATCCATGGATTTCAGAGTCGGCGGCCCGCCCGCGACGACGTCGTCGGACTTGCTGCCGTCGAGCGCGAGCGCGGGGCCGGCCAAAACCAGGGGGGCCATGATCGCGAGGATCAGGCCGGCGCCCAGCGTTGCCAAACGCAAATATGCGTCAGCTGTCCGCATAGCACTCCTTCTCCGCCGCCCCGCCCGGATGGGTCACGGCACCGTCGACGGCCGGACCGACCTGTTGCGCATACTTCCAGAGATAGCCGGAGCCGAAATGCGTCTCGCGCGGCTTCCAGTCTTTCTTGCGCGCGGCGAGTTCATCGTCCGACACTTTCACATCGATGGTGCCGTTGACGGCGTCGATGGTGATCATGTCGCCGTCCCTGACCAACGCGATCGGGCCGCCGACCGCCGCTTCAGGGCCGACATGGCCAATGCAGAAGCCGCGCGTGGCGCCGGAGAAGCGGCCGTCGGTGATCAGCGCCACCTTGCCGCCCATACCCTGGCCATAGAGCGCCGCCGTGGTGGACAGCATCTCGCGCATGCCGGGGCCGCCGCGCGGACCTTCGTAGCGGATGACGAGGACTTCGCCCTCTTTGTAGGTCTTGTTCTTGACGGCTTCGAAGCAGGCTTCCTCGCCATCGAAGCACCGCGCCGGACCGGTGAATTTGAGTTCGGTCATACCGGCGACCTTTACGATCGCGCCTTCCGGGGCAAGGTTGCCCTTGAGGCCGACGACGCCGCCGGTGACGGTGATCGGCTTGTCGGCCGGACGCACGACGTCCTGGTTCGGATTCCACTTCACCGACTTCAGGTTCTCGGCAATGGTACGCCCGGTCACAGTCATGCAGTCGCCGTGGAGATGACCGTTGTCGAGAAGCGTCTTCATCAACAACGGAATGCCGCCAACCTCGAACATGTCTTTGGCGACATAGCGGCCACCCGGTTTCAAATCCGCGATATATGGTGTCTTTTTGAAGATTTCGGCGACATCAAAAAGCGTGAATTCGATACCGCATTCATGGGCGATGGCCGGTAGATGCAGTGCAGCATTAGTGGAACCGCCGCTCGCCGCGACCACGGCCGCCGCGTTCTCCAGCGCCTTGCGCGTGACGATGTCGCGCGGCCGCAGGTTGAGCTGCAGCAACTCCATGATCTTTTCGCCGGCCAGCGTGCAGAATTGATCGCGGATTTCGTAGGGCGCCGGAGCGCCGGCCGAATACGGCAGCGCAAGGCCGATGGCTTCCGACACGGTGGCCATGGTGTTGGCGGTAAACTGGGCGCCGCAGGCGCCGGCCGACGGACAGGCCACCTGCTCCATGGCGTCGAGATCTTCGTCCGACAGCGAGCCGACCGAGTTCTTGCCGACGGCCTCGAACATGTCCTGCACGGTGATCGGCTGGCCCTTCCAGGAGCCGGGCAGGATCGAGCCGCCGTAGATGAAGATCGACGGCACGTTCATGCGCACCATCGCCATCATCATGCCGGGCAGCGACTTGTCGCAGCCGGCGAGGCCGATGAGCGCGTCATAGCCGTGGCCACGCATGGTCAGTTCGACCGAGTCGGCGATCAGGTCGCGCGAGGGCAGCGAGGCGTACATGCCGGCATGGCCCATGGCGATGCCGTCGGTCACGGTGATGGTGCAGAACTCGCGCGGCGTGCCGCCGGCGGAGGCGACGCCCTTCTTGGCGGCCTGGGCCTGGCGCATCAGCGAAATGTTGCAGGGCGCGGCTTCGTTCCAGCAGGAGGCCACGCCGACGAACGGCTGGTGGATCTGCTCCTTGGTCAGGCCCATCGCGTAATAATACGAGCGATGCGGCGCGCGGGCCGGACCTTCGGTCACGTGCCGGGAAGGAAGTCGGTTCTTGATGTTGGTCTTGGCGTCCATCGTACTTTTCGGGCCCCCGCCCCATTTCAGCGCCGCCGGTTTGAGCCCGGCCGGCTTTGTCGACACTTACGCGAAGGCCTCCGGTTCCGCTTCGGCGGCCCCGGAAAGGGACAGCCGCAGGGAAGGAAATCCGGAACCCCCGCAACGGTTTGCACCGCAATCTGGAGGCCTTCGATGTGGTTGAAGGGTATGGCCAAATCGCGGCGTGGCGAGCCATCATTGGCTGGCAGAACTTGATTGTTCCTTAAGTGTTGCAGCCCGGACACAGAAACTATCGCCGCCCCCGGCTCCAGAGAACGAATGCCCCCTCGCCTGACCCGCAAATTCTTCGATCGCTCCGTCCATGAGGTCGCGCCCGAGCTGATCGGGGCGACGTTGCTATTTAACGGCGCCGGCGGGTTGATCGTGGAGGTCGAGGCCTATCACCACACCGATCCGGCCGCGCACAGCTACAGAGGCCAGACGCCCCGCAACGCCGTGATGTTCGGCCCGGCGGGCTTTGCCTATGTCTATCGGTCCTACGGCATCCACTGGTGCGTGAACTTCGTCTGCGAGGAAGCGGGCTCGGCCAGCGCCATCCTGATCCGGGCCGTCGAGCCGACCGAGGGGCTCGCCGCCATGCGCCGGCGGCGCGGGCTCCCGGAGGCGCGCGACCTCTGCTCCGGCCCCGGCAAGCTGTGCGAGGCACTCGGCGTCACCATCAAGCACAACGGCCTGCCGCTCGACCGGCCGCCCTTCGAGCTGCGCGCCCGGGCGGCCGCGCCGGAGATCGTCACCGGCCCGCGCATCGGCATCACCAAGGCGGCCGATTACCCGTGGCGGTTCGGGCTCAAGGGCTCGAGGTTTCTCAGCAAGGCGTTTCGGTAAGAAACTTACGCCGCTCCCTTGAGCCGCTCGATGGCCTCGGCGATCTTGGCCTTGCGGGCGAGCGCTTCCTCGCGCTTGGCTCGCTCCTCCTCGACCACCTCGGGTTCGGCGCGCTCGACGAATTTCGGATTGCCGAGCTTCTTCTCGACCCGGTCGATGTCGTCCTCGGCCTTCTTCATTTCCTTGGCGAGGCGCGCGCGCTCGGCGGCAATGTCGATGACGCCGACCAGCGGCAGCGCGACGAGATCGCCGCGCACCACGAGCTGCGCCGAGCCCTGCGGCGGCGACGCCGCCGACGACATCTCCGACACGCGGGCGAGCCGCTTGATGAACTCGGCCCAGCGCTCGGCGCGCGCGGCCGTTTCCGCCGGCACGCCCGCAAGCACCAGTGGAATATTGACGTTGATGTTCATCTCGGCGCGGATCGAGCGGATCGCGGTGATGAGGTCGATCACCCAGCCGATCTCGGCTTCCGCCTTGTCGTCGGTGAGCCCCTCGAGCTTCGACCACGGCGCCAGCGCCAGCAGCGTCTCGCGTTGCGGCCCCTGCTCCGCCGTCACCCGCCACAGCTCTTCGGTGATGAAGGGCATGAACGGATGCAGCATTTTTATAATTTCATCGAGCGCCCAGGCCGCACAAGCGCGGGTCTCGTCCTTGGCCGCGCCGTCCGGCCCGGTCAGAAGCGGCTTCGACAGCTCGACATACCAGTCGCAATAGACATTCCAGACGAAGCGATAGGCCGCATTGGCGGCTTCGGCGAACTTGAACTCGCCGAGCGCGGCGGTGACTTCGCTCAGCGCTTTTTGCGTCTCATGCGCGATCCAGCGGTTGAGCACTTCCTGCGCGGATTTCGGATCGAAGCCGGCGACGCGCGCGGCGCCGTTGAACTCGACGAAGCGCGCCGCGTTCCAGAGCTTGGTCGCGAAGTTGCGGTTGTTCTCGACGTCCTGCGGCCCGAGGCGGATATCGTGCGACGGCGCGACACTGCGCATCAGGGTGAAGCGCAGCGCGTCGGCGCCGAACTCGTCGATGATGCCGAGCGGATCGACCACATTGCCCTTGGACTTCGACATCTTGGCGCCGGAGGCGTCGCGCACCAGGCGGTGAATGTAGATATCCTTGAACGGAATCTCGGGCTCGCCCTTCTCATCCTTCATGAAGTGCAGGCCCATCATCATCATGCGGGCGACCCAGAAGAAGATGATGTCGAAGCCGGTGACCAAAGTGTTGGTCGGATAGAAGCGATTGAGCTCGCGCGTCTCCTCCGGCCAGCCGAGCGTCGAGAACGGCCACAAAGCGGACGAGAACCAGGTGTCGAGCACGTCCTCGTCGCGCCAGATTGGCATTCGCTCAATTGGGGTTACTGGATGCGCGGCAGCGGCATTCCAAACAGCAACCGCACCTTGCTCACCTGCAACAACCTGAACTTCTCGGCCATAATAGTCACGAGCGGCTGCCAGAGCATCCGTTTCGCTAGTAGCGACAAATGTTTCCCACGGACCGTACACAAATTCGCCGTCTTGTTTCTTCGGCCCATACCAGGCCGGAATTTGATGCCCCCACCAGAGCTGGCGCGACACGCACCAGGGCTGGATGTTTTCCATCCAGTTGAAGTAGGTATTCTCCCAGTTCTGCGGCACGAACTTGGTGCGCCCGTTACGCACCGCCGCAATCGCCGGCTTCGCCAGTTCGTGGGCGTTGACGTACCACTGGTCGGTCAGGAACGGCTCGATGACGACGTTCGAGCGGTCGCCATGCGGCACTGCGAGACCATGCGGCTCGATTTTTTCGACAAGCCCCATCTCCTCAAGCCGCGCGACGATCTGCTTGCGGGCGACAAAGCGATCCGCGCCATCCAACTCGCCGACCGTCTTCGCAAGCTCAATAAAATCATACTTTGCTAGAAGTGCGGCAACTTGCTCACGTGAGAATTTCGAGCTCGTAGTTCTCAAATAGAGATATTCATCGGCAAATTTAGACAGAGCGGGAATTGGGCCAAATAGAAAATCGAGGTTGTCCTTCAGCGCCAGCTTCGCCTCGACGCTGAAGATATTGATCTGCGCCAGATTGTTGCGCTTGCCGACTTCGAAGTCGTTGAAATCGTGCGCCGGCGTGATCTTCACCGCGCCCGAGCCCTTCTCCGGATCGGAATACTCGTCCGCGACGACCGGCATCTTGCGGCCGACCAGCGGCAGGATGACGTTCTTGCCGACCAGCGCCTTGTAGCGCTCGTCGTCGGGATGCACGGCAACGCCGCTATCGCCCAGCATCGTCTCGGGCCGCGTCGTGGCGACGACGATGTAAGTCGATGGGTCTTCCGGATTGAAAGTCTTGCCTTCGAGCGGATAGCGCAGGTGCCAGAGCGAGCCCTTGGTCTCGACCGGCACGACTTCCAGATCGGAGATCGCGGTCAGGAGCTTCGGGTCCCAGTTGACCAGTCGCTTGTCCTTGTAGATCAGCCCCTCGTTATAGAGCTGCACGAAAACCTTGGTGACGGCCTTGGACAGGCCTTCGTCCATGGTGAAGCGCTCGCGCGACCAGTCGCAGGACGCGCCGAGGCGCTTCAACTGATTGACGATGGTGCCGCCGCTCTCGGCCTTCCACGCCCACACCTTCTCGAGGAACTTGTCGCGGCCGATGTCGCGGCGCGACGGCTCCTGCCGTTCCATCATCTGGCGCTCGACCACCATCTGCGTCGCGATGCCGGCATGGTCGGTGCCCGGCTGCCACAGCACGTCCTTGCCGCGCATGCGCTCGAACCGGCACAACACGTCCTGCAGCGTGTTGTTGAGCGCGTGGCCCATGTGCAGCGAGCCGGTCACGTTCGGCGGCGGGATGACGATGGCGTAAGTCTCCGCCCCGGAGCGCTCGGGCCGGCCGGCCTTGAAGGCCTGCGCCTGTTCCCAGGCCTGCGCGATGCGGCCTTCGACTTCGGACGGCTGATAAGTCTTGTCGATCATGCGTTTTTGGGGGTCGGAATTCGTTTCATGCGGTGCGATTGGGCGGCTACAAAGCCTGCCACACTGCCGGGTGTCAACTTTGAACGAACCTGCCTCTCCTGCCTCGCCGCAACCGGCCGGCAGCGCCACCACCGCCATCGTCCTTCTCGCCACCGCGTCCTTCGCGGCGCAGGCCATGGTGCGCTCGACCGACTCGCTGTTGCCGCAGATCGCCGCCGATCTCGACGCCACGGTCGGCGCCACCTCCATGATCGTCACCTTGTACCTGCTGGCGCACGGCTCGGTGCAGCTCATCATCGGCCCGATCGGCGACCGCTACGGCAAATACCTGTGCGTCACCCTCGCTGCCGGTTTCGCGGCGCTGATGGTGGTGGCCTGCGGGCTGGCCACCAGCCTGCCGGCGCTGGTCGCGGCGCGGCTGGCCTGCGGCGTCGCCACCGGCTGGATCATTCCGCTGTCGCTGGCCTTCATCGGCGATGTCATTCCGGCGGAACGCCGCCAGCAGGTGCTCGGCTCGTTCCTCTCCGGGCAGATCCTCGGCCAGATGTTCGGCCAGGCCGCGAGCGGCGTGCTCGGCGACTATTTCGGCTGGCGCAATGTGTTCTTCATCCTCGCCGTGCTGCTGGCCGTATCGGCGGCCTGCCTGGTCTTCGAACTGATCCGCAATCCGCTGACGCGCGCGCATGGCGCCTCGGGCAAAGGCGGCCCCGGCTTCGTCGAGGGTTACAGGATCGTGCTGCGGTCGCCCTGGGCGCGGCGGGTGATCTTCGCCGCCTTCGTCGAAAGCGCCGCGATGTTCGGCGCGCTGACTTACGTCGGCGCCTATCTGCACAGCCGCTTCGACGTATCCTTCACCCTGGTCGGTCTGTTCGTCGCCGCCTTCGCCATTGGCGGTCTCGCCTACAGCCTCTCGGTGCGCGCGCTGGTGCCGCGGCTCGGCCAAAGCGGGCTGTCGCGCACCGGCGGCTATCTGCTGTGCGGCTCGTTCCTGCTGCTGGCGGTGACGCCGTTCTACGGGCTGGCGCCGCTCGCCACCGCCGGTATCGGGCTCGGCTTCTACATGCTGCACAACACGCTGCAGATGAACGCCACGCAGATGGCGCCGCAGGCGCGCGGCACCGCCGTCGCCATCTTTTCGTCCGCGCTGTATCTCGGGCAGACCGCGGGCGTCGCGGTGTTCGCGCTGATCTATGACCGCTTCACCGCGGTGCCGACTTTCGTCGTCGCGGCGGCAATGCTGCTGTGGCTGGGATCATGGATCGCGCGGCATCTGACGCGCCGCGCGGCGGCAGGCGTCTAACGGCTCATTTCTTTGCGCATGATCTTGTCCGAAAACCGGTTCCCACCCCCGATCAAGTCGAGGGCAGGCTTTTTCGGGATCATGCGCTAGCGCCCGCCGCGGGAGACGCGCTCGATCTCGGCGCGCACGATGCGCTCGACAAGGCCCGGCAGGTTGTCGTCCAGCCAGCTCTTGAGCATCGGCCGCAGCATTTCCTTGACCAGATCTTCCAGCGTGCGGGCATTGTTGCCGAGCACAGTGTTAGCCAGCGAGCTGAAAGCCTGATCGACGGCCGTCTGCGTCGCGTTCGAAATCAGGCCGCGATCGAAGACCGGCGGCGCCGGCGGCGCCGGCGCGCGCGGCGACGCAGCCACGGGCTCAGGCGCATTGTCGGCGAACACCACATCCGAGGCGGCGTCGATGGTACGGAAGCTTTGCACCGGCGGAGGTGGCGGCGCCGCGGCCATCGCTTCGGTGAGATCGAGGACGTCGGCGACCGGCGGTGCCACCGGCTTCGGCGGCGGCGCGGGAGGCGGCGGCGCCTTGGCGACGGGCGCGACATCCACACTCGCCAGCATTGCGTCGATGTCGGCCTGATTGTTGGCGACTTCCGGCGGCTTCGGCGGTGCTGGCGGCGGCGGAACGGGCGCAGGCTTGGCCGCGGCCGGCGGCGGTACCGGAATCGGTTTCGGCGGCGCTGGCGCAGGCGCAGCGGCCGCAGGCTTGGCCTTGCCGGTGTCTTCGTCGGCAATGATACGCCGGATGGAGGCGAGGATTTCCTCCATCGAAGGCTCTTGGGCCTTGGCCGGTTGATTCATTCGCTATCCCCGAACGCCGTCACCCACAGACGACACGCTGCCGATTCCCGATGACGCCCGCGCACAGGCAACGACGAATCGGCACAGTTCAACCTTTATACGACACGGGGGCTATGCGAGGCAGCCGGAAAAAGCCGACAGGTCAATGATCTGTGGACATGAGCGCCGTCGCAAGGCGCCGTCCGTTCACGCTTCCAGATCGTTCAGCGACCGTCCGGCGTGCGCACGCCGGCCCAGCTGTCGCGGACCTGCTCGTAGTGCACCTTCGGATTGTAGGCCGGCGCGCGCAGGCCGAGCACCTCAGCCGACAAGCGGCCGACCGACGACAGCAACGCGTAGGACGCAACGACCCGGTCGCGCTGCGCCGAGACGAGCGACACGCGCGCGTTCACCAGCGCCTGCTGCGCGTTCAAGACGTCGAGCGTGGTGCGCTGACCGACGCGCGCCTCCTCGCGCACACCGTTGAGCGCGATTTCCGAGGAGCTCACCTGCGCCTGCGTGGCTTCGATGTTGCCTTTCGCCGCTTCCAGTTGGCCCCAGGACTGCACCACCGATTGGCGCACCTGCTCGCGCGCGGTGTCCATCTCGATGCGGCGCTGGCCGAGCGTTTCCTTGGCCTGACGGATCAGCGAGTATTCGGAGCCGCCCTGATAGACCGGAATGGTCAAGGTGCCGAGCACCGAGGCGTTGTATGACTCCATGGTCGTCAGCGACTGGCTCGACAGGTAGTTCTTGGTGAAGTTGCCCTGCACGCCGACGGTCGGATACAGCGCGCCTTCGGCGACCTTCACCGCGTGCAGCGCGGTATCGATGTTGAACTGCGCGCCGGTGATCGACGGATGGATGGCGCTGCCGGTCGAGATCGCGGAGGCCAGCGAGGTCGGCGAGTAGCGATCGACCGGCGACGCCGCGGCGAGCTTGCCGGGATCAACGCCGATGACCTGGCGATAGACGGCGACCGAGGTCTTGTAGTTCGACTCGGCCGTCAGCACCGACGAGCGGCCGCCGGCGAGACTGGATTCGGATTGCGCAACGTCGGTGCGCGTGACCTCGCCGACATTGAAGCGGTCGCGGGTCTGGCGCAGCTGCTCCTGCAGCACTTCGACGTTGCGGCGCTGCAGGTCGAGAATGGCGGTGTCGCGCAGCAGGTTCATGTAGGCGGTGACGGCGTTGAGCAGCGTGCTCTGCTCGGTCGAGCGCAGGCTTTCGCGCGCCGCCAGCACTTGCGCCTCGGCCTGGCGGGTACGGTTGGCGGTCTGGAAGCCGTTGAACAGAGTTTGCGTGACCGTGGCGCCGACCGAGACCGGCGAGTTGTAGCCGCTGAGCGTCGCGTAGGTGGACGGCGTGGTCGTGGTCACCTTCGTGATGGTGCTGGACGACACCTGGCCGCCGGTCGCGGTGATCGACACGCGCGGACGGTAGCCGGCGAGCGCCTGCGGCACGTTTTCGTCGGTGGCGCGCACCAGCGCGCGCTGGGCGTTGAGCGTCGGGTTGTTGATGTAAGTCTGCGTCAGCGCCGCCTCGAGCGTATCTGCGAACGCAGGGACCACGCCGAAGGCGGGCAACACCGCCAACATCAAACCAACTGAAAAACGACCACGCATTCTCAAATCCAAATTATAGAGCACACCCGGCTGCGACGCCGAGTGCAATCTGCCCGATTCACCTCGCCCCGCCTGCCTGTGAAACGATTTGTCCCCAGTGCCTTAGGCTGAGGCCACGAACAATAGGCATTGCGGTATTGGGAGGAAACCCCTCGGCCTCTTGGCCGCCACAGAATGACAGAACATGGGGCATTTTCGCCACGCTTCTGTAGCGGATTGGTTCAAAAGGCGAATTCGGCCGCCTTGGCAAAGCCGGGTAGCAAGGCGGCGCTGGCATCGAAAATCGGCCGGCCGCCCAGCTCCGCGCCGCTGCGGCGATAGATCATGGCCGCGCCGGCTGGCGCCGCGCCGAGGATGCAAACGAGCCGCCCACCCTCCTTCACCTGCACGCGCAAAGCATCAGGAAGGGTCTCAACGGCACCCTCGACCAGGATGGCATCATAGGGCGCACCCGCAGTGTAACCGGCTGTCAGTGGGCCGGAAACAACCTTCACATTGGCGATGCCCGACAGCCCGGCTGTGGCCACCCGCACGAGAGCTTCGTCCTGCTCCAGCGCAACGACCTCGCCGGCCATGCGGGCGATGAGCGCGGCAGAGTATCCAGTGGCGGCGCCGACGATGAGCACCTTGTCAGTCGGCTCGATGTCGAGCGCCTGAATGAGCTTGGACAACACCATCGGCTTCATCAAGGCTCGGGCCGGCTCGCCAGCAGCGCCAAGCCCCAGATCGAGATCCAGATAGGCTAGCGCCCGCGCTTGGTCAGGCACGAAATTCTCCCGCGGCACGTCGAGCATGGCGCTGGTGATGCGCAGATCGGTGACATCGGCGGGACGAATCTGGCCATCGACCATGTGACGGCGCGCGCTGGCAAAATCGGTCATCGCAAACCTCGATGCATGGCCTTTATCGCGCCATGAGAGGCGCCGGCCAAGGTCGCGGCTTTGTGCGGCAAGGCCGGTCAAAAGGCAAGCTGCGCAGGACTGTCATAGAGACGTTGTCGACCGCGTTATCGTCCTGTATAGGCTCGGCCTTCGGAAACGCTGACCGTGCCGGTACGCGCTTCCGAATGGCCTCGTGGCGGAGTGGTTACGCAGAGGACTGCAAATCCTTGCACCCCGGTTCGATTCCGGGCGAGGCCTCCACCTTTTTCAAGATCGTCTGGCGGGCGATCTTCCGGCTCCACAGCTGGAACCCGCCTCATGGCCTTGAGACTTGCAAATCGGGGCGGCTTTGTTATAGCCCCACCTCGTCAGGCGGAAACGCCCTGGTCCCGAGTAGCTCAGCGGTAGAGCATTCGACTGTTAATCGAATGGTCGCTGGTTCGATCCCAGCCTCGGGAGCCATTTTTCCAATAAATTCATAGACTTGCGAGGATTTCCGGATGCGGCGGTTGAGGCGGATGACCGCCCCTCGCCGGCATCGCATTGTTTGTGCGAAGGTCCATCGCGAAATGTCCCCGTGCCGCACGAGCCCGCAATGACCCTGCCGACTTCTGCTTCCTCGCTCCCCGTCAGCGCCCTGACCACCGACCTCTACGAACTCAACATGGTCCAGGCCTATCTGGACAAAGGCGAGATCGGCGAAGCGGCGTTCGAATTCTTCGTGCGGCGGCTGCCTTCGCGGCGCGGCTTCCTGCTCGCGGCCGGGCTGGAGGATGCGCTCGACTACATCGAGAATTTGCGCTTCACGCCCGGGGATATCGACTGGCTCAAGGGCACCGGACGATTCCGCGACAACTTCCTCGACTATCTGCGGGACTTTCGCTTCACCGGCGACGTTCACGCCATTCCCGAAGGCACGGCGTGTTTTCCGAACGAGCCGCTGATCCGCATCACCGCGCCGCTGCCGCAAGCCCAGCTCGTCGAGTCGCGGCTGATCAACATCCTGCATTTCCAGACGCTGATCGCCTCCAAGGCGGCGCGCATGGTGCTGGCCGCGCCCGGCAAGATCCTGTCCGACTTCGGCCTGCGCACGGCGCATGGCGCCGAGGCCGGGCTCTATTCGGCGCGCGCCAGCTACATCGCCGGCTTTGCTGGCGCCGCCAATGTGGTGGCGGGCCACCGCTACGGCATTCCGGTGATGGGCACCATGGCGCATTCCTACATCCAGGTGCATGACGACGAACTCACCGCCTTCGACACCTTCGCGCGGGCGCGGCCCAATGACGTCATCTTCCTGATCGACACCTACGACACCGAAGCCGGCGCGCGCAAAGTCGTCGCGCTGGCGCCACGGCTCAAGGCCGACGGCATTGTCATTCGCGGCGTGCGCATCGATTCCGGCGACCTCGCCGCCTCGGCGCGCAAGGTGCGCGCCATCTTCGACGATGCCGGCCTCACGGACGTCATCATCCTGGTCAGCGGCGGTATCAATGAAGACGTGCTGCAGGTGATGATGAAGGAAGGCGCGCCGATCGACGGCTTCGGCATCGGCGTCAATCTCGACGCCTCGATCGACGCGCCGTCGCTCGACTGCGCCTACAAGCTGCAGGAATACAAGGGCGCACCGAAGCGCAAACTGTCCGAGGGCAAGCAGACCTGGCCGGGGCGCAAGCAGGTCTGGCGCAGCTACGGCGCCGACGGCCGCATGAGCGGCGATGTGCTGTCGCTCGAGGCCGATACGCAAGCCGGCGAGCCGCTGATCGAACAGGTGATGCGCGGCGGCGAGCGTCTCAAGCCGGCGCCGACGCTGGCGCAAATTCGCGAGCGCGCGGCGCGCGATCTTGCCCGCCTGCCCGAACCGCTGCGGCAATTGACGCCGGGCACGGATTATCCGGTGAAGGTCGCGGACAGGCTCGTCGCGCTGGCGAAGGAAGCCGATACGAGGACCCGGCGGTAGCGCTCTTGTCCCGGGCGCGGTGCGCCAGTGACGCACCGCAGAACCGGGACCTTCGCAAACTCCAAGTCTGCAACGGCCCCGGCTCAGCGGCGCACCATGCGCCATAAGCGCGTCTTTGCCGCGCCTATGGCTTCATGCTGCGCCGCGTCCGGGGCAAGTCATATCCCCGCCCGGTTCCAGCCGCGCAGGCCCTCGCCGTAAATCTCGAAGCCGGTATCGGTGACGACCACCGTATCCTCGAGCTTGATAAAGCCGCGCTTGGCGTGCGGCAGCGTGGTCTCGACCGAAATCACCGTGCCGGCTTCGAGCGGCAGATCGGCATCGGTCGCCGGATAAGGGATCGGCCCGCTGGCGGTGAGATGCGGCGCTTCGTGGCTGACGAGCCCCATGCCGTGCGCGAGGAAATCGAGCGGCTGGAATTTCGATTTCGCGCGCAGCGGCTCCGCCGCTTCATAAATGACGCGGCCCGGCGCGCCCGCCTTGATCGGCTTCATCGCCGCGCGCTGGATCATTTCAATCTCGCCCAGCATGTCCTCCAGTTCGGCATCCGGCTCGCCCTGGATCGCCATGCGGCAAATGTCGCCGATATAGCCGCGATACTGTCCGCCGGAATCGATCGACATGATCTCGCCCTTCTCCCAGCGCTGCGCGGTCGGCGCGCGGTTGAGATTGGTGCCGGCGGTGATCAGGCAATATTCGAACGTGAGACCGCGATTGACCTCCTCGCGGCGTAAGGCCTCGGCGACCTCGGCCTTGGTGGCGCCCGGCGCGGTGCCTTCGATGACGGCCTGCATCGAGGCCAGCACCTTTTCCGAAGCGGCCTTGAGCAGCGCGAGTTCGGCCGGCGACTTCTTGAGGCGCTGGCGCTCCAGCACATGCACGGCGTCGACCCAGTCGGCGTCGGGGAAGGCATCGCGCAGCACGCGGGCGGAGTCATAAGGCAGGAAGGCCAGTTCGGCGGCGATGCGCTTCGGCTTGAGCCCGGCCTTCGCCATATAGGCGACGGCCTTCTGGACGGCATCGATCGAGGTGCCGGAGCTGGCCTGCACCTCGGGCACCCAGAGCGGCTCGGCTTTCACCTGGAAACCTTCGAGGCGGTGGCCGATATAGGCCGCCTTCTCAGGCGCGCCTTTGACATAGACGAACACCGGCAGATAGCGGCTCAGGCCCGACGCATCCATGTAGTCGAAGAAATTGGCGCGGTGGCCGCCGGTCAGATACTGCGCGTTATGCTTGGAGGTGACGACGACGACATCGATGCCGGCGTCATCCATCAGGCGGTCGAGCCGCGTGTGATCGAAGGGAATAGCAAGGCCGGACGCGCTCGGCGCGGTGACGTTCATCGTGACGTTCATGGGCATGCTCCCGGGCTTCGGCTTTGATGCCGCCGATTGCGAGGAGAGTCTAGCGCCGCGGGTGGCCGTTTGGCCACCCACCGACTTTGTCGCAGATGGAGCGCGCGGGCCGCCGTCAGGCGGCGGCGCGGCCCCAGAGTTCCGCGCTCGCCAGCCGCGCGCCCGCAACCAGCGCCTCGAGCTTGGCCCACATCACCGTCGGGTGGACGCGCCGGTAGAACGGGCCCTGCGCGAAACCGCAATCGGTGCCGCCGATGACGTTCTCGCGGCCGACCAGGTTGGCGAGGCGCACGATGCGCTCGGCCACCAGTTCGGGATGCTCGACCACATTGGTGGCGTGGCTGATGACGCCGGGGATGAGCACGCGGCCGTCGAGCCTGGCGTTCTTCCACACCTTCCATTCGTGCTCGTGACGCGGATTGGCGCCCTCGATGACGAAGGCGCCGACTTTGGCCTTGAGGATGATGTCGACGATGTCCTTGAGCGGCACGTCCGACACATGCGGGCCCGGCCACGAGCCCCAGCAGACGTGATAGCGGATCTGCTCCTGCGGCAGGCCCTTGACCGCCTCGTTCATGATCTCGATCTGCTTTTCCAGCCAGCTCTTGTAGTCGTCGAATGTGCCCGGCGGCACCATGCGGTCATAGGTGACGGCGGAGCGCGCGTCGTCGAGCTGCACGACGAGGCCGGCGTCGATGATCGCCTTGTACTCGGTGCGCATGGCGCCGGCGATGGCGGCCTGCAATTCCTCGTCGGTCTTGTAGAACTCGTTCTTGCGGTCCGGGATGACGCTGGCCGGCGCCGCGACCGGCAGGAAGCCTTCCGCCACGTTGACCTTGCCGAGAGCGGCCTTGAAGTTGGCAATGTCGCGATTGAGTTCGCCAAGGCCGCTATAGGAGATCGGCCCGGTGCAAATGGCTTCGGTCGTCGTCGACACCGCTTCCTTGGCGTCGAGCTCGGCGTAGAACTCGGCGAAGCGGGTACGGTCGGCGCCGCGCTTGAATGGATTGGCCTTGTCTTCCCTGATCGGCCGGCGCTCGAAGCCGGACAGGCGCGTGAGCGCGTACTGCGCCCAGGAGATCGACTTGCCGAACTCGCCGTCGCTCGGCACGTCGATGCCGGTGTCGGCCTGCTGCTTCACCACGGCGGCGACGGTATCGGTAAGGCACTGCTGGTAGGCATTCTCGTCATAGGGCTTGCCGCCCTGCACCGCGCGCAGGAACTCCTGCAACTCGGCCGGCCGGATCAGGCTGCCGACATGGGTGGTGAGGATGCGATCGGTGCTGCGCTTCATGGCCGTGCCTGCCCTTCGTGACGTTTTCTGTAAGGCACGGCTATGCGGTGTCAGGCCCGGAATTGCAACGGTGGGCAGCGGTGGGCTCAATCCGGCGTGGCAGCGGGCGGCGATGAACGCGCAGGTTCAGGCGGCGCTGGCCTGCGCCGGTGCCGCTCCGGCGAGCGGCGCCATGGCCGCGTCGGCGCGCTTGAGCAGCACCTCGAGCGAGGCGACCTCGACGCGGTTGCGGCCGTTCTCCTTGGCGGCGTAGAGCGCCTGGTCGGCCTGCGAGAGCAGCTCGGCGATGTCGAGCACGTCGCCGTCGCAATGCGCCACGCCGATGCTCACGGTGGCGTTGACCGGCCGCCCGTCGACCGCCTGCGCGACATGGGCAAAGGTCTCGCGGATGCGCTCGGCCACGGCCACCGCCTCGACGGATTTGATGTCGTGCAGCACGGCGGCGAATTCCTCGCCCCCGATGCGGCCGATCAGGTCGTTGGGACGGATGGTCTCGGTGACCGCCGCGGTGAACACCTCCAGCACGCGGTCGCCGACGGCATGGCCGAAGCGGTCGTTGATCGACTTGAAGTGGTCGAGATCGAACAGCATGATCGCGCTCGGCCGCGGATCCGCGATGTGGCGTTTGGCCGTCTCGGCGGCCTCATGCAGAAACGCCCGGCGGTTGGCGATGCCGGTCAGGGGATCGACCATCGCCGCGGTGCGGTGGCGCAATTCGGTGCGCTCCTTGGCCATCGCCAGCAGGATGAAGGCGATGGAGATCGTGAACAGCAATGCCTCGAAGCTGAGAACATTCAGCCACACGCTGCCGAAAATCTTGTCGCTGGTCGTGGAGAACGGCAGCATCGCCACCAGCGGCGTGCGCAAAAGAAACAGCGCGCCGTGCGCGAACAGCATGAAGATGGCGGGCCAGCGCGAAACCAGTTGCTCCTTGCGGCCGCGCCAGAACTCCCAGGCCGTGAGCCACGTATAGCCCGTGATGATGGCGGAGGCGATGAGCGCCCGCAGTTCGGCGGCGTCGGTCAGCACCGGCAGGCGGCAGACCAAGAGCCACAGCACCGCGCCCGTGATGAGATAGACCGGCTCGACCGGCCGGCCATCGAACACGCGCGCGCCGGTCCACGTCACGGCAAAGGCGGTGAAGAGCAGCGCGTTGGCCAGATCGATGCTGACATAGTCGGGCGCCGAGCCGTACAGCCCGAACAGGACGATGGAAGCGGCGCGGATGAGATGGGCAAAACCCCACCAGGCGACGGCGCGAATCGCCATGTTCTGAGCCCACGCGAACAGCAGCAGCAGTCCGAGGATTGCTTCCACGTAGATCGTGACCAGAAACAGCGTATTGACGTCGAGGTTCATCGGCGAAAGCGCCCCGTAAACGCGAGGGGCCCGGCTCTACGCGCCCCTCGCCACAATTAGCGTTCGCGGGGAAAAAACTGGTGAATAGCCGTTGAATTGTGTGGCGAAACACAAACATGGTTTCGAACCCCTTGACGGGACTTCCCGTTTCTATCCCGCGGGAGCATTCCCCAGGCATTTCCGACTAAAATGCGCCGCAAAACGACAAAAAACGCCTCGTCCGGATGCCCGCTTGTGGCCCTTGGACGCCTCCACTAGGCTCGCCGCCGCTTCGCCAACCCTTGGAATAAGAATGCAAATCCGAAACGGCATCATCGATACCATCGGCCATACGCCGCTGATCCGCCTCAAGCGCGCCTCGGAGGCCACCGGCTGCGAGATCCTTGGTAAAGCCGAGTTCATGAATCCCGGCGGCTCGGTCAAGGACCGCGCCGGGCGGCAGATGATCCTCGAGGCGGAGAAGCGCGGCGAGTTGCGCCCCGGCGGCCTCATCGTGGAGTCGACCGCCGGCAACACCGGCATCGGCATCGCCGTGGTCGCCGCGGCGCTCGGCTATCGCACGCTGATCGTCATTCCCGAAACGCAGAGCCAGGAAAAGAAAGACATGCTGCGCCTCGCCGGCGCCGAGCTGGTCGAGGTCCCGGCCCTGCCCTTCGCCAATCCGAACAATTATCAGCATGTCGGCCGCCGCCTCGCCGAAGAACTCAGGAAGACCGAAAAGAACGGCGTCCTGTTCGCCGACCAGTGGAACAACCTCGACAACAGCAAGGCGCATTACGTCTCCACCGGCCCCGAGATCTGGGACGACACGGCGGGCAAGGTCGATGGCTTCATCTGTTCGGTCGGCTCCGGCGGCACGCTTGCCGGCGTCTCGTTGTATCTCAAGGAGAAGAAGCCGGGCGTGACGATCGGTGTCGCCGATCCGCGCGGCGCGGCGATGTACCACTACTTCAAGGACGGCAAGCCGACCGTCACCGAAGGCGGCTCGATCACCGAGGGCATCGGCCTTGCCCGTGTCACCGCGATTGTCGAACAGATGAAGGTGGACAAGGCCTATCTCATTCCCGACGAGGAGGCCGTGCCGGCCGTGTTCGATCTGCTCGAACACGAGGGCCTGTGCGTGGGCGGCTCGACCGGCGTGAACATCGCCGGCGCCGTCAAGCTGGCCAAGGACATGGGCCCCGGCCACACCATCGTGACCGTGCTGTGCGACGGCGGCGCACGCTATCAGTCCAAGCTGTTCAATCCCGAATTCCTGCGCTCCAAGAAATTGCCCGTGCCGGAATGGCTGACGCGCAAGACCGACATCAAGCCGCCCTTTGTCTGAGACCGCCGCCATGCCGACCGACTGCCTGTTTCGCGAAGACGCCTATCTGAAGGATTGCAATGCAACCGTCGTCGCAATCACCGACCAGGGCGGCATCGTGCTCGATCGCACGGTCCTGTACGCCACGTCGGGCGGCCAGCCCGGCGACACCGGCACGATTACATTGCCCGATGGGACGCCGGTGGCCATTGCCAGCGCCGTCTATACCGACGTGCAAAAAACCGAGATCGCCCATGTGCCGGCGGGCCCGGCCCCGCCGGTCCGCATCGGCGACGTCGTGCGCGCCGCAATCGACTGGGAGCCGCGCTACGGGCGCATGAAAATCCATACCGCCCTTCATCTTCTCTCTGTGGTTCTGCCCTTTCCGATCACCGGCGCATCGGTCGGCAATGCCGACGGCCGCGCCGACTTCAACATTCCCGACGCCGGACACGACAAGGAAGCCATCGCCGCCAGGATCGCGGAGATGATCGTCAGCGATGCCGCCGTCGCGAGCCGCTGGATCAGCGACGCCGAGCTCGAGGCCAACCCGGGCCTCATCAAGTCGATGTCGGTGAAGCCGCCGATGGGCACCGGCCGCGTGCGCCTGATCGAAATCGAGGGGCTCGATCTGCAGCCCTGCGGCGGCACCCATGTGCGCCGCCTCGGCGAGATCGGCGCCATCGCCGTCACCGGCATCGAGAAGAAGGGCAAGCAGAACCGCCGCGTGCGCATCGCGCTGGGCTAGGCGCACGTTGGAACTTTTGGCGAAACCGCCGCATTAACAGCGACAACGAAGGATCACCATGGCCGGCACACCCAACAGCAAATGGCTCAAATCGACCGAATGGCTCGCCGGCGAACTCGGCAAGCCGAATGTCGTGGTCGTCGATGGCTCGTATTACCTTTCGACGCAGAAGCGCGACGCGAAAGCTGAATTTCTCGAAGGCCACATTCCCGGCGCCGTGTTCCTCGACATCAACGAAGTCGCCGACCATTCGACCGACCTTCCGCACATGATGCCCGGCCCGGCGCAATTCGGCGAGGCCGCCGGCAAGCTCGGCATCGCGGAGACCGACACGATTGTCGTCTATGACGGTCTCGGCCTGTTCTCGGCACCGCGCGTATGGTGGAGCTTCCGCACTTTCGGCGCCAGGAATGTCTACATTCTCGACGGCGGCTTGCCCGCCTGGAAGGCCGAGGGCCGCGCCGTAGAAGCCGGCGAAGCCAGGCCGAAAGCCAAGACCTTCAATGCCGAGATGGCGACCGGTGCGGTGGCCATGACCGACGACGTCTCGATGGCACTCACCGGCGATGACGTCCAGGTGATCGATGCCCGCTCCGCCGGCCGCTTCGCGGGGCGCGATCCCGAGCCGCGGCCGGGCCTGCGCCCCGGTCACATGCCGGGCGCCTTCAACGTACCGTCGAGCGAACTGATCGACAACGGCCGCCTCGCCGCGCCCGACAAGATCAAGGCCGCATTCGAGAAGGCCGGCGTCGATACCGACAAGCCGATCATCACCACCTGCGGCTCCGGCGTTTCCGCCGTCATCCTCGCGCTCGGCCTCGACGCCATCGGCAAGAAGCTGCCGGCGGTCTATGACGGCTCGTGGTCCGAATGGGGCGCGCGGCCGGATCTGCCGGTGGAGAAGGATTAGGAGACGCCGTCATTCCGGGGCGCGGCTGAAAGCCGCGAACCCGGAATCCATAATCTCAGCGCTGCGGCGTATGGATTCCGGGCCCGGCCTTTCGGCCGTCCCGGAATGACGCTCAGTGCAAAATCTGGCTGAGGAACAGCTTGGTGCGCTCGTGCTGCGGGTTCGAGAAGAACTCGTTCGGCGTGTTCATCTCGACGATCTGTCCGGCATCCATGAAGATGACGCGGTCGGCGACCTGACGGGCGAAGCCCATTTCGTGGGTGACGCACAGCATGGTCATGCCCTCCTCGGCCAGCGTGACCATGGTGTCGAGCACTTCCTTGACCATTTCCGGGTCAAGCGCCGAGGTCGGCTCGTCGAACAGCATGATCTTCGGGTTCATGCACAATGCGCGCGCGATCGCGACGCGCTGCTGCTGGCCGCCCGACAACTGGCCGGGATACTTGTGCGCCTGCTCGGGGATCTTCACGCGCTTGAGATAGTGCATGGCGATCTCTTCGGCCTGGCGCTTGGGCATCTTGCGCACCCAGATTGGCGCCAGCGTGCAGTTCTCAAGGATGGTGAGATGCGGGAACAGGTTGAAGTGCTGGAACACCATGCCGACTTCGCGCCGCACCTCGTCGATCTTCTTCAGATCCTCGGTCAGCTCGACGCCATCGACGATGATCTGACCCTGCTGATGCTCTTCCAGATGGTTGATGCAGCGGATCATGGTGGACTTGCCGGAGCCGGACGGGCCGCAGATCACGATGCGCTCGCCGCCGGTGACGCGCAGATTGATGTCGCGCAGCACGTGGAAATCGCCGTACCACTTGTTCATGCCGATGATCTCGACAGCGACCTTGTTGGTCAACTGCGTCGGTTTGATCTTGAGCGCGGTCTCGGCCATCACGGCACCTCTTTAAAGAATCCGTTCTTCATCCCGAACGCCGCGGAGACTGGACGCCGCCGCGGCGATATTGTTCAGCGGCGATCGGCCTTGGCGAGGCGCTTTTCGGTCGCCTGCGCATAGCGCGACATTCCATAGCAACAGATCAGATAGAACACCGCCGCCACCGCGTAACCTGTCGGCGACGTGCTCGGCGCCGCCCACTTCGGATCGATGCGCGACACCTCGACGGTGCGCAACAGATCGAAGATGCCGACGATGAATACCAGGGTAGTGTCCTTGAACAGACCGATATAGGTGTTGACGATATTCGGGATCGTGATCTTGAGCGCCTGCGGCAGGATGATCAGCCGCATCATCTGCCAGTAGCCGAGGCCGACGGCCTGGGCGCCCTCGTATTGTCCCTTCGGGATCGCGGCGAGACCGGCGCGGACCACCTCGGCCATGTAGGCGGAGGCGAACATGGCGATACCGATCAGCGCACGCAGCAACTTGTCCGGCGACAGATTCTCCGGAACGAACAGCGGCAGCATCACGCTCGCCATGAACAGCACGGTGACCAGCGGCACGCCGCGCACGAACTCGATGAACATCACCGAGAACAGCTTGACGGCGGGCATGGTCGAGCGGCGGCCGAGCGCCAGCAGGATGCCGAGCGGCAGCGAAATCACGATGCCGACGGCGGACACCACGATCGTGACCAGCACGCCGCCCCACAGCACGGTGTCGACCCGCTCCAGCCCGATGAGCGGCCAGCCGCGCAGCAGGATGAAGGAGGCGATCGGCGTGAAGATGAAGGCATAGACGACGGCAAGGTCGCGCCGCGGCGCGTTGAGCCAGAGCAGCCAGACGATCGCCACCGCCAGGATCACGAAGAATACGTCGACGCGCCAGCGCTCCGAAATCGGATAGGAGCCGTAGATAAAATACGGCAGGCGCTCGAAGGCGAACGGCCAGCAAGCGCCGACGACCGGACGCTGGGCGGTGATGAGACAGGCCTCGCGGTCGGCTCCGCTCCAGACGGCGTCGAAAATGAGGAAGCGCAGCAGATCGGGCACGATCCAGAGGATCAGCAGCGAGATCAGGACGGTCAGGCCGATATTGAACGGCGTCGAGAACAGATTTTCGCGCAGCCAGCCGACGGCGCCGGTCATCGACGCCGGCGGCGGCTGCGCCGGCAGCGTCTCGCGGCGCACGAAGTTGATCTGGGTGACGGCGAGATCGCCTTCCGACATGGTCATGGCGCGCGCCTCACCGTTCCACCAGCTTCATGCGGCTGTTGTAGAGATTCATCAGGAACGACGTGCTCAGACTGATGGTGAGATAGACCGCCATGGTGATGGCGACGACCTCCACCGCCTGGCCGGTCTGGTTGAGGACGGTGCCGGTGAAGACCTGCACGAGGTCGGGATAGCCGATGGCGACCGCAAGCGAGGAGTTCTTGGTCAGGTTGAGGTACTGGCTGGTCAGCGGCGGGATGATCACGCGCATGGCCTGCGGCACGACGATGAGGCGCAAGGTCGGCCCCGGTTTCATGCCCAGCGAATAGGACGCTTCGGTCTGGCCGTGCGACACCGCGAGAATGCCGGCGCGCACCACCTCGGCGATGAAGGCCGCCGTGTAGATCGACAGGCCGAACAGCAGCGCCGCGAACTCCGGCACGATTTCGAGGCCGCCGGAAATGTTGAAGCGTCCCGCCTGCGGATAGTCGAAGGTCAGCGGCATGCCTGCAATCAGGAAGACGACGAGCGGCAGGGCGACGATCAGCCCGAGCGACACCAGCAGCACCGGCGCCTGCTGCCCGGTCTGCTCCTGGCGCTTGCGCGCCCAGTAGCTGTAGGCGATGGCGGCGAGAACGCCGAACAGGAAGGTCAACTCGACAAAGCCGAAGCCGGCTTGAGCCTGCGGCGCCGGCAGGAACAGGCCGCGATTGTTGACGACCAGCCCGCCCGGGATCTTCAGGCTGTCGCGCAGGTCGGGCAGCGCCTTGAGCACGGCGTTGTACCAGAACAGCAGTTGCAGCAGCAGCGGCAGGTTGCGGATGATCTCGACGTAGAATTGGGCCGCCTTGCTGACCAGCCAGTTCTTCGACAGCCGGGCAATGCCGACAATGAAGCCGAGGATGGTCGCGAACACGATGCCGAGCGCGGCGACCAGCAATGTGTTGAGTAGGCCGACCCAGAAGGCGCGGCCATAGGTCGACACGTTGGAATAGGAAATCAGCGTCTGGCTGATATCGAAGCCGGCGACATTGTTCCAGAAGCCGAAGCCGGATGCGATGCGCGCGCGCTGCAGGTTCTCGATCGCGTTCGACGCGGCGCCATAGACCAGCGCGGCGACGATCAGACACAGAGCCACCTGATAGGCGATGCTCCGGACCTTCGGGTCATTGTAAAAAGGCACGCTGGCGGGGGGAGACCCCGCTTTGAGCTCAGTCGACATCTACCCCTCATCCGGGCGTTAAAGCCGCCCGTTCTGTCGCCCTCGCTCCCGGCCCTGCCGGTGGCGGCCTTCCCTCAAAAGCCGCCACGGCCGGAACGCTGGCTCACTTTGTCCAGGCCGCCGCGGAGACCCGGTCCGCGGCGGCTCGGCATTGCTTCATGCGCGCGAGCGCGGACCGGTCTAGCGGACCGGCGGCGCGTATTGCAGGCCGCCCTTGTTCCACAGCTTGTTGAGGCCGCGGTCGATCTTGAGGTTCGAGCCGGCGCCGACGTTGCGGTCGAACACTTCGCCATAGTTGCCGACCATCTTGACGATGTTCAGCGCCCAGTCCTTGCCGAGGCCGAGCTGCTCGCCGAAGGCACCTTCGGCGCCGAGCAGGCGCTTCACGTCCGGGCTGCTCGACTTGAGCATCTCGTCGGTGTTCTTCGAGGTGATGCCGAGCTCTTCGGCGTTGATCATCGCGAACAGGGTCCACTTGACGACGTCGAACCACTGGTCGTCGCCGTGACGCACGGCCGGCCCGAGCGGTTCCTTGGAGATGATCTCGGGCAGCACGATGTGGTCGCCCGGCGTGGCCAGACGCAGGCGCTCGGCATAGAGGCCCGAGGCGTCGGTGGTGAACGCGTCGCAGCGGCCGGAGTCGTAAGCCTTCACGGCTTCGTCCGACGAGGCGAAGGTCACGGTCTTGAGCTTCATGTTGTTGGCGCGGAAGTAGTCGGCCAGGTTGAGTTCCGTCGTGGTGCCCTGCTGCACGCAGACCGAGGCCTCGTTGAGCTCGAGCGCCGAGTTCACCTTGAGCCCCTTGCGCACCAGGAAGCCCTGGCCGTCGTAGTAGTTGACCCCGGTGAAGTTCAGGCCGAGCTGGGTGTCGCGCGACGAGGTCCAGGTCGTGTTACGCGCGAGCAGATCGACTTCGCCGGACTGCAGCGCGGTGAAGCGGTCCTTGGCGGAGAGCGGAACGAACTTGACCTTGTTGGGATCGCCGAGCACCGCGGCGGCAACCGCGCGGCAGGTGTCGACGTCGAGGCCGGTCCACTTGCCCTGCGCATCCGGCAAGCCGAAACCGGCAAGACCGGTATTGGAGCCACAGTTGAGAATGCCGCGGTCCTTGACCTGCTTCAGCGTCTGCGCCGACGCGCTTTGCACGGCGAAGATCGCCGCGGTCAAAGCAACAACACTGAGAACTCGTTTCATCATCCAGCCTCATGCAATAGGTGTTGAATTGTTCTGAATCGTTGGGGCCTCTCGGGAGCTGGCTCTTAAGTTCCCCTCAATAAGGATGCATTGGCGCGCAATTAGCCAAGGCAGTCCCAAAGCCATCCCCCCAAGCTTTGCTCCTGGAAGGCATCACAGAACGATTGCGGCGCAAGGTCAAGGGTTTAAACACCTCCGCGCTGCACAAAGGGGGCCCGCCCTGCCCGTTTAGGAGCAGGCGTTTGCATCCTTTTTTCTCAAACCTGCGCTTGCAGAAGCAGCCCGCTGCGACAAATTCGCTATCCGGGGAATGCCATTATTCTTTCGTCGGATGAATGCCGATATTCTTTCGTCGGATGAATGCCGATCGCGCCGGTCAGGCGGCGGCGCCCTCGCCGCGGCCGCGCATGACAAATTGCAGATTGCGAATGTAGACGAAGACGCCGAAAGCCTGCCCGATGATGAAGACGGGGTCCTTGCGATACAGCGCATAGCCAAGCAGCATGAGGCCGCCGCCGATCGAGAACACCCAGAACGCGGTCGGCACCACACTGCGGCCCGCGCGCTCGGACGCGATCCATTGCACCACGAAGCGCATCGCGAAAAGAATCTGCGCGACATAGCCGATGATGACGCCCCAATCGGCATTGCCGACGAATACGTCGTGCAGATAGCCGCCGACCGCGCCCGTGATATCGATCAACATTGATTGCTTCCCTCGTTCTCGGGCGACGCATCGCCGCAAGGCGGCGCGCGAGGCCCTGCATCAATCTTCGACGATGTCCGGAATGCGCTTGCGACGCCGGATAAGCCACCACACCCCGGCAAGGTCGAGAATGCCGACCCAGAGCCGGTCCCAGAGACCGTAGTTCGACACGCCGGAGCCGCGCGTCCGATCGACGACATCGACATACCCGATGGCGAGGCCCTCGCGCTTGACCAGCGCCGGCATGAAGCGGTGCAACGCATCGAAATACGGCAGACGCAGATACACATCGCGGCGGAACGCCTTGAGGCCGCAGCCGGTGTCGCGCGTGCCGTCGCGCAGCACCGCGCCGCGCACCGCATTGGCGATACGCGATTGAATGCGCTTGAAGGCGCCTTTGCGCGCGAGGCGCTGCCCGGCAACAATGCCAACCGCCGGCGCGCCATCGCGCAGCACCCTCAGCAGCGCGGGGATGAAAGCCGGATCGTTCTGTCCGTCGCCGTCGATGGTGACGATCACCGGCGCGCGCGCGGCAAGCACGCCGCTGCGCACGGCCGCCGACTGGCCGCAGGACTGGCGATGGCGAACGCGGCGCAGATGCGGGTTGAGCGCCATCAGCCGCTTGAGCTCGGCGTCGGTGCCGTCGCTCGAGCCATCGTTCACATAAACGATTTCGAACGGTTCATGGCCGGCCAGCGCCGCGGTGATCTCGGCGATCAGCGGCGCGACGTTGCCGGCCTCGTTGCGGACGGGAACCACGACGGCCACGGCCGGGTCGTTGCTGCTCATGACTTCCGCTCACAACCGTTTGAATTCACGAGAGAATATCGGACGCGCCGGAGCGGCACCACCCCCCGCCGGCCCGGGTCCCCTCCCTGCTCTTTATTAAGCCAAAAGGTCGCGGGCAACTGCTTTGATGCGGCGCTTCGAGGGACCCGGATACTGGATGATGCCGCCGTCCGGGCCGAGCGCGAAGCCCAAATGCAGGGCCGCGAACCAGCGCCGCACCAGGATCACCCCGACGATACCGAACGCCGCGGAGACCATCACGTCGCTGACGTAATGGGCGCGCAGGACGATGCGGGTGACGCCGATGATCACGGCATAGATGAGCAGCGCGGTGCGCGCCCGGGGAAACAGCGTGCCGAACGCGGCCAGCACGGCGAAGACCGTGGTGCCGTGCCCCGACGGAAAACTGGCATAGGCCGGCGCCCAGTGAAGCGGCTCGAACAGGAACGGATTGATCGAGCCGCCGACGCCGGGCCGCGCGCGTCCGATGATGTTCTTGACCAGGCTGACCGACAATCCCGTCAAACCGATCGACGCGAACAGGAAGCCGGCCCGCACCATGATCGCGGCATGAACCAGTTGCGCCATGCGCGTCGCCGGACGCGGCAGAGCGGCGAGGAAAAGATAGAACAGGCCGAGCGGCCACAGCACCCAGGCGCCCTTGCCGAAATCGGTGAGGAAATTGGCGAGGTCCAGAAACCAGACCGGCAGGCGCTGCACCGCGCGGGTGACCGGAGCGTCGATCAGGGCCATCACAACCAGCGCCGCGCCCAGCACGACGGCAAGGCCGATCAGCACCGGCGCCGGCTTGACGATCCAGGGAAACGCCCTGCGCCAGTCGATCGGCCGCCCGAGGCGCCTGAACGAGGCGACGACATTGGCCAGGCAACGGCGCGGCGCGCCCAGGAGGCTGCGGTCAGCGATGTCTGTCGAGGCAATGCTCATGGCACCTCCGAGTGGAAAATCGCCATCGCGAAGCGCTTGCCGTTGCTGATGTTGAATCCGTCGACGCGGTTGAGCAACGTAAAGCGCACATTGAGCGAATTGGCCCGCTGCACGAAAGCCCGCTCGCTGCGCGCGTCGACCAGCGCGAACCGGCACGGCCCGCCGTGGAGAAACTCAGCAACGCCCGGCCCGTCCGAGAACTTGGTTTCGGTACCGAGCAGGAAGACAAGGCTCGGCTCCTGGTAGTTGAACGTCGAGGCCAGATGCGGATCGGCACAGGCCTTGGCGCGAACCTCGCTCGCCACCACCTGGCTCGGGAACAGCGACGGCAGCATCGGGAAAGTGACGGCGTACACCGTGATGGAGATGGAGACGGACGCCACCATGCCACGCAGCAATGCGCGCTCGGCGCCGTCCACGCCGAACAGCCGCCAGGCGAACAGGCCGAAGATCGCCGCCGCCCCGGCAAACGGCCAAGCGATCAGGCCGAGATCCTTGCTCATGGTGACGAAGATGATGGGCACGCCGATCGCGATCGCGCTCGGCAGCAGGAACCAGCCAATGGTGCCGTGCTCGATCCACTTGTTGCGCCACAGCGCGTTCTTCTCGACGATGCCGGCGATCAGAATGGCGATGGCCGGATAGAGCGGCAGCACGTAATGCGGCAGCTTGGTCATCACCAGTTCGAAGACGATCCATGACGGGATCACCCAGGCCAGCAGGAAGCGCGCGCCGGGCTCGGCCCGCGCCTTCCAGATCGTCGGCGCGGCAAGGCCGGCCAGCACGGCGCCCGGCCAGAAGGTGATCCAGAACAGCAGCAGGTAGTAGCCGGGCGGCGCGCCATGCGCCTCCTGCCCGCTCGTCACCTTGGCCAGCATGTCGTCGCCGACCGACTTCATGAAGAAGTCGTCGCCCGTTTTGGCGACGATGGCGATGAACCACGGCGCGACCAGCAGCAGCATCCACAGGAAGCCGGGAACCGGCCGCAGATCGCGCACCCAGCGCAGTGAGCGATCGGCAATGCCGAGCGCCAGGATCGTCAGCGCCACGAACATCAGGACAAGCGGCCCCTTGATCAGCACGCCGCCCGCAATCGCGGTCCACAGCAGCGCCGGCATGCGCCAGCTGGCCGGATGCGGCGGCTGGTGCCGACTGCCGAGATAAACACGGGCGAGCGCGCCCATCGCGGCGATGCTCATCAGCAGCAGCGTGGCGTCCGTGGTGGCAAGGCGCGCCTCGACGCCGAGCAGCAACGACGTCGCCGTCATCAGCGCCGCCAGCACCGCCGTGCGGCGCGCGACGAAGGCCAGAGCCGTCCAATAGGTCAGCAGCACCGCGCCGATCGCGGCCAGCAGCGACGGCAGGCGATAGAGCCAGATGGTCCGGTGCGCGTTGGGCACGCCGAGCGCGTCGCCGGCCTTCGCGGCGACCGACTGCAGCCAGTAGATGCCGACCGGCTTCTTGTAGCGGACCTCATCCTGGAAACGGATGTCGATATAGTCGCCGCTCTCCACCATCTGCTTGGAGGCCTGCGCGAAGCGCGACTCGTCGCGATCGACCGGCGGGATCTGGAAGAAACCCGGCAGGAAGGCAATCAGACACACCACCACCAGCAGCGCCGCCGCACGGCGATGCGACAGCACGGCAAAGTCGAGCAGCGCGCCAAGCCCGGGGCCGACGCGGCGCTGCGGCGCTGCGGTTTCTACTGAATGACTTTCCATTTGTTATAGAAGATGTGGTTGGCCCTGCGGAAAACCTGATTGACCATGGCGATTGCCGGCCGCAACAGCGCGGTGAACATCGACGGCCGCACCATGTCCACGAACAGGCAGTAGCGCACCTTGTCGGTCTCGTTGATCGACTGATGCATCAGCGTGTCGTCGAAGATGAACAGCTTCTCGTCCTGCCAGTAATGCGCATGGTCGCCGACGGTGATGTAGGCGGAACGGTCGGTGATGTCGTTGAGATTGTACAGAACGCGTAAGGTCGGCCGCAGCGGGCCGAAGTGCTTCGAGGTCGAGACCTTCTTGCTGAAGATCGACACCCCGATGGTCTGGATGTAGTTCCATTGCTCATGAAATTCCGGAACGTTGATGAACGTGTCCCGGTTCTCGCCGTACCATTTGAAGAAGATCATGGTGCGCCCGTCGGTGGCGCGCTGCTCAAGTTGCTCGACCAGTTTCTCGCGCCGCGCAATATCGATGAGACGCGTCACTTCGTCCCGCCACGGCCCCGGCAGGTCGTCGAGCTTGTAGATGCCCTTGTTGATGTAGGGCAGCGACAGGATGTCGAGCAGGATGTTGATCGGCGACAGGAGCCAGGTCAGCACGCCGTTGCCGACGAAATACTGCTTGAGCAGGAAGCCGTTGATCGGGCGGTTGCGGCCGACGTCGTAAAAGCCGCAGGCGGCATAGAACAGCGTCAGCTTCGGGAGGAAGTAGAGCAACCCGACGCCCGCGCCGAGCATGGCGCCATACTTGATGGTTTTCTTCAAAGGCCGTTCTCCGGTCAATCCGCGCCGCGCGCCGGGCCAACCGTCGCAGCGGACCTGGCCACGGGTAGCGCGGCCGATCCGAGTCCGACAATAGGGAAACGGGCTTGCCCACGAAAGCGCCGGCGGACCTGCCGCCGCGACTTTGCCGCCAGCTATTGTATTCTGATCACTACGCTATCGGCCGCGCCGCGGGCGTCCATAACGGTCAGGCGGACGAATCCGGGGCCGTCCGGGTGGACGAACAGGGTGCGGCGGTGGCCGGGAACCCCGACCGGCACGCCATTCACCATGACCGTGAGCGGGCCCGCGCCGCCGGCGATCTTGAGCGCCAGCGGATCGGGAGAGCCCCCGGTCGCCATTTCGAGCCGGGCGCCATTCGGCGGGAACATGATGCGGGGCGCCTCGGCCGCCGCGCCATAGGCCAGGGCGCTGAAACGCTGCAGCGGCGGCGGTAGCTTGGCGGAGGCCGCCACGATGACACCCTTCGGCGCGGCCGCCAACGGCGCCGGCGTGACGCCGGAGCGGGCAAAGGCATCGAACAGGATCGGCGCCGCGGCCGAGCGCCCGACCAGCCCCGGCACCGGCGCGCCATCCGCCCGCCCGACCCACACGCCCATGGTCATGCGGCCGTCGAACCCGACCGCCCAGGCGTCACGGTAGCCGTAGGAGGTGCCGGTCTTGAAGGCGAGCCGGTTGTGCGGGGCATTGTCTGGCGGCGGCGCGCCCATCAGGACATTACCGATGTACCAGGCGGCGACCGGATCGAGCAGTCGGCGGGACGCCGCGCTCGCCTGCCCGGCGCGCTCGGTGAGCGGTTCGGCCTCGCCGCCCCGCGCCAGCGCGGCATAGAGCATGACCAGATCGTTGAGCGTCACGCCGACGCCGCCGAGCCCCATGGCGAGGCCCGGGGCTTCGCCCGTCGGCAGCACCAGCGCCGCGCCGGCTTGCGTGAGCCGCGCGCTCAGGCGGTTGACGCCGACCTTGTCGAGCACGGCGATGGCCGGCACGTTGAGCGAGAGTTGCAGCGCGCGGCGGACCGTCACGGTGCCCTGGAAGGTGAGGTCGAAATTCTCCGGCGTGTAGCCGCCGTAACGCTGCGGCCGGTCGTCGATCAAGGTCTCGGGATGAATGAGGCCATCCTCGAAACCGAGGCCGTAGATGAACGGCTTGAGCGTCGAGCCCGGCGAGCGCAGCGCCGCGGTCATGTCGACCTGCCCGGCCCGGCGCGCATCGAAGTAATCGGATGAGGCGACACGCGCCCTCACCTCGCCGGTTTCGTTATCGACGGCGAGAATGGCGACGGAGATGTTCGGGCCGAGCGCCTCGGCGCGTTCCTTCGCCAATATTTGCAGCTTGGCCTGCAGCGGCTGATCGATGGTGAGGCGGTGAATGCGCCGGTCTGGTTCGGCGACGGCGATGCGGTCGGCCGAATGCGGCGCAAACACCGGCATTGGCCGCCGCTCATGCGGCACGATCTCCGCCTTCGCGCGCGCGATCTCGTCGCGCGGCACCGCGCCGGCCTGCGTAACGCGATCGAGCACACGGTCGCGCGCCGCCTGCGCGCGGGCGCTGTGGCGATCGGGCCGCCGCGACTCCGGCGATTGCGGCAACGCCACCAGCAGCGCGGCCTCGCCCAATGTCAGCCGCCGCGGCTCCTTGCCGAAATATGCCAGCGACGCGGCGCGGATGCCTTCGAGATTGCCGCCGTAAGGCGCCAGCGTGAGATAGAGCGACAGGATTTCCGGCTTGGTCAGCGCGTATTCGAGCTGCAGCGCGCGCGTCACCTGCCGCAGCTTGGCGGTGAAGGTGCGATGCTCGCGCGGCTCCAGCAGGCGCGCGACCTGCATGGTGAGCGTCGAGCCGCCGGAAATGATGCGATGCGCGGAGCCGAGCTGCCACGCCGCCCGCGCCATCGCCAGAGGATCGACGCCGTGATGACCGAGGAAGCGCTTGTCCTCGTAGGCATAGAGCAGTTTGAGAAAGCGCGGATCGACATTCTCGACGCCCGCCGGCAAGTGCCAGCGGCCATCCTTGGTGGCGTAAGCGCGCAACAGCCGGCCCTCGCGATCCAGCACGACATGCGACAGTTCGACGTCCTTGCCGAGCGGCGCCGGGCCGAGCGAATACACCCATCCGGCACAAGCGGCCGTCACCAGCGCGACCGCGCCGGCGAGCGCCGCGACGATGCGTTTGATGCGCCTCATCGCGCCGGCATGACCTCCACCGTTCCGGTCGCGGTGCGCGCGAAGCGCTCGGGCCGGTACATGTCCTCCACCGTCGCCTGCGGCAGCACGTAGCGGCCGGGCGAGATGGCGCGCACCACATAGGCCGCCGTGAACACCGGCTTGTCGTTGTTCGGACGCCGCTCATAGGCCGCGGTGAACCGGTCATCGCGGAATTCCGTGCTCGCGGCCGGCGCGCCGTCGGCGATCCAGCCAAGCGAACCGGTTTCGCCCGACGACACCAGTTTCGGATTATCGATCTCGAAACCGGCCGGCAGATAATCGGCCACCATGATGCGGCCGAACTGCACCTGCGGCTCGGTCACCTTGAGCACCACGACGAAGCGGTCGTTCTGCTTCGCCTTGGAGGGATCGGCCGGCTCACCGGCCAGGGTGTAGTAGTTGCGCTCGAGCTTGAAGCCCGCTTCGGTCGCGGGCTCCGGGTTGAGCGGCGCTCCCGACACCGAGACCACCACCTGCACCGCGCCCTCGCCGCTATTGGTGACGCGGAACGGCGATGCGAGCTGATCCGGGTTGAAGCGCCGATAGTAGGCGCCCTTCTGCGCGTTGCCGTTGACGTTGAGCGCGATGGCGTTGAGCTCGCCCGCCAGCGCCTTCGCCGCCATCACCAGCCAGGCGTCCTCCTGCGTCGAGGTTTGCTTGACGGCAGCACGCGCGGAGTCGATGCGCGCCACCGCCTGCGTGATGGTCCCCGCCGGCGCGCGGCCCTCGGAGGCGAGCGTCACCAGCGCGGCGGCGTCGCGCAGCGCCGAGCCGAAGTCCTCGCGGCCAATCTCCAAAGTCGGCTTGGCCGGGATGGCGTCGAGCGCGGCGCGATAGACGCGGTCGGCCCGCGTCTTGTCCCCGAGCATGGCGAGCGCCGCGGCCACCTGCGCCTTGGCGATCGGCGTCGCCAAGGCGTCGAGCTTGACGTCGGCGATATAACGCAAGTCGCCAACCGGCGCCGCGCCATTGCGCGCCAGAACATAGAACGCATAAGCAAGCTCACGGCCGCCATTCTTGTCCGGCTCCGGCGCGGTCGCGACGTAATTGCGCAACCGGTCGATGGCCAATGTCATCGCAACCTGCGGCACCTCGAACTTCTTCTCCCGCGCACGGGTGAGGAAATCCGTGATGTAGGCGTCCAGCCACGGATCGCCGCCGCCGACCGACCACAGGCCGAACGAACCGCTCGAGCTCTGTCGTGCCGTCAGCCGCGCAATGGCATCCCTGATGCGGGCATCGACGTCGCCGTCCGGCGCAAGGCGCGCCTGCGCGGCAAGATCGTTGATGTACAGCATCGCCACGGCGCGGCTGGCGATCTGCTCGGAGCAGCCGAACGGATAGCGGTCGAGCTGGTTGAGCAAGGTCGCCGCGTCGAGCGAGGTCGAGACCGCGACCGACAACCCGGCACGTCCCGTGCCGGGCACGAAATCCGCGAACACGTCATTCGACAGCGTCAGCGTCTCGCCCTTGGCGAGCGAACGCACCGAGCGGCGGGTCAGGATCTGCGTCGCCGGGCGCACATCGAGATTGTAGCTGCGCGCCAGCCTGAAGCCGTTCGGCCCTTCGACATTGACCGCGACCGTGCTTGCGCCGGAGCCGGACGCCGATACCGGCACCGACAGACGGCCCCGCGCCCTGGCGGCCAGGGTCAGCGCCGGCGGCGCATCGCCCTCGCGCTTCACGGCGCCGGCGGTGTCAACGGCAAGCCTGTAATCACCGGCAACGCCGTCAACATTGTCGAGCTCGACCTGAATGGTGCCGCGATCGCCGGTGCGCAGGAAGCGCGGCAGCGTCGCCGTCAGCACCACCGGATCGCGCACCACGACATCGCCGGACGCCTTGCCGACCTTGTCGTTGCTCCAGGCCACCGCCATGACGCGAACGGTGCCCGCGAAACCCGGAATGTCGAAAGAGACATTGACCGTACCGCCGGGGCCGACCGTGACGATGCCCGAATACAGCGACAGCGGCGCCTGCGCCGGAGGCGAGCCGGACAGTTCGGCGCCGCCCATATCGCCGCCGGAGCGGATCTGGCCACGCGCGCCCTGCATGCCGTCAATGAGCTGGCCGTAGAGGTCGCGCACTTCTGCGGTCAGACGGCGCTGGCCGAGGTAATAGTCGTCCGGCGCCGGCGGCTTGTAGTTGGTGAGGTTGAGGATGCCGACGTCAACGGCGGCAACAACCACGCGCGCTTGTTCACCCGCGCCAAGACCGCCGATCTTGATCGGAATGTTGAGCGCGCCTTCGGGCCGCATGGTTTGCGGCAAGGTCATGGCAACGCCAAGCGTGCGCTGGCTGCGATCGATGTTGAACCACTGCACGCCGATGGCGCGGCCCGGCATGCGCTGCGCCGGCGCATCGAGCGGACGGCGCAAGGTGGCGACGAGATAAGCGCCCGTGCCCCAGTCCTTGGCCACCGGCATCGCAATCTTCACGGTGCCCGCGGCGCTCACATCCTGCGACTGACTCATGACCAGTTTGTCGGTGAACACGTTGAGCGTCAGGCGGCCGGCGCTGCGCGCCGTCACCGCGACATTCATGGTGTCGCCCGAGGCATAGCCGGGCTTGTCGAGCGCGATGTCGAGCAGATCCGGCGTGTCGGCGCTCGACTCCGCATAGAATCCGGCATCGAACGACATCGACGTGATCATACCGCCGGCGTTGCCATCGGTGACTTCAAGGCGATAGCGGCCCCAGTTAACCGGCAGCGACAGCTTGCCGGGCTGGGCAGTCGACACATCGACGGTGCCGCTCGCGACACGCTGCGTGCGCTTGACCGGCTCGTAATTCCACTGCCCGTTCTGGCGGTACCACTGATAGGTGGTCTCGACGCGCAGCAGTTCGTACTTCAGCCCCTTGCGATCGAGCGTCTTACCGTCGGGAGCGGCGACAATGACGTCAAACTCCGCATTGGCGCCGTCGGCGAGCGACAGGCCGTTGAAGTTCGGCTTGACGCCGATCATGTCGCCGTCCGGCGCGATCGGCAGCGTCAGCTTGCGCTCGACGCCGCGCCCGCCGGACTCCAGCAGGTCGATGGCGATCAGCGCCTCGAGCGGCCGTGTCGTATCCGGCAGATTGCCGAGTTCGATCGGCACGGTCGCCCTGCCCTTGTCGTCGGTCTGCGGCAGGTCGGTGAGTTCCTGGCGGTCCGCCGTCGCCGGATCGTCGTAGAGGCCGAAGCGATAGCCGGGGAAGCCGGCGCGCTCCTTAGCGGCCTGGATGGTCACGGTGCCGTTGAGGTCGAGGTTCGACGCCGCAGCGCCGTAGAGGAAGCGGCCATCCACGTTCAGATCGATTGAGCCCTTGCGCGGGATCGCCTTGGCCTGCGTGGTCAGGTCGAATTCGACGCGGTCGGGCACGTAATCCTCGACCATGAAGGTCGTTTCGCCGACCGCCGGGCGCTTCGGATCGGTGTAGGCGCGCACGCGCCAGGTGCCGGTCGAGGCGGTCGCGACGATCGGCACTTCGAGGCTGCGGCCGCCGAGGCCCTGATCGCCGACAACGACGCGCTTGTAGTCAACGCCATCGGGGCGTTCGACCACCAGAGTCAGCGCCGCGTTCGGCGCGGCGACGCCGCGCGCATCGCGCAAGAGCGCCGTGATCGCCACCGTTTCGCCGGTGCGATAGACGCCGCGCTCGGTGTAGACGAAGGCGTCGAGCCCGGCGGGCGTCGCGCGCCCGGCGACGCCGCGATCCGACAGGTCGAAGGCGTTCGACTTGAGGCTGAGGAAGGCATAGTCGTTCTTGCCGGAGACGATCACCGCGGCCGGCGACTGCCCGCCCTCGCCGCGCGACAGGTCCGCCTCGAAATGGGCGCGGCCATTGGCGTCGGTGGTCTTGCTGCCGAGCCCTTCATTGTTGCGCGCCATCAACCGCACCTCGACGCCGTTGAGCGGCTGCGCGCTGGCGAGCGAATGCACGAAGACGTCGATGCCGTCCTGGCCCGAATAGGCGGTCAGGCCGAAATCGGAAACGATGAACCACTGCGTCGGCGCCTGCTCGTAGTCATTGGCGGCGATGGCGTCCTTCGGCGTCGCGGTCATGGCGTAGACGCCGGGCTGGAGGTCCGGGAGCGCCTCCTCCACGGGGAAGGCGGTGACCACCTCGGTGTTCAGCTTCTGCTCGACGGCAAGCTCGCCGCTCCACACCTTGGCGCCACGTTCGGAGGCAAGCTGCTCGCCCTCGAAGGGGCTGAGGTTGCGCTGGAAGTCGTAGCCCAGCACGGTGTCAATCAGATTGCGGTCGCCAATGCGATAGACGTTGAGCTTCACCGCCGAGGTATTGACGCTGAGCACCGGAATGCCGCGCTGGCCGGTCTTGGGCAGCACATAGGCCTTGCCGGAGAAGCGCGCGAAGGGTTTGCGGTCGCGCACGAAAACGGTGAACTCGGACGTCCGCGTCAGCGTCTCGTGCACCGTGGACGGCAGGCCGGCGCGCAAGGTGATGGCGTAACGCTCGCCGTGCCTGAGGCCGTCGACGCAAAGCTGCCGGTCGGAGACCGAAATCGCCGGCTTGTCCTGCCCCGCGACGGCCACGAAGGGCGAGAAATCGGTGCGCTTTTCCGGCAGCGGCTCGGAGAACTGGAAACAGGCGCGCGGCGACACCGCATCGGAATCGACGGTGTAATCGAGCATGCGGAAACCGTGTTCGACGCGCAGCCGCTCATATTGCCCCCGCAACTCGGCGCTCTCGCGCAAGGTCAGCGCCAGCCTCATCGTGTCGAGCGCCGGCCGCCATTCCTTGCGCGCGGCGAAAGCCTGCCCCAACACCGCGAGGCCGTCGGCCTCGGGCGCCGGCTGCGTCGCGCGCGTGTAGGCGATGTATGCGGCGGTCGTGGCGCGCTCATTCAACGTCGCCTGCTCGTTGGCATCGCGGGTGCGGATCTGCAGCACGGCGCGGGCGAGCCGCAGCCAGGCGTCGGCATCATTCGGCGCCGCGGCGACCAACTGGCCGAGCAGCAGCATGCCGTTGCGGACGTCCTTTTTCGCGAAAGCGGCGTCGGCCTCGCGGCGCAGCACCTGCGGTGTCTTGGTGACGTTGCCGGCGTCCTGCTTGATCTGCTCCTCGAGCGTGACCGCGGCCTGATCGAGATCGGGATTGGTGTAGGCCTTGTCGGCCGCGTGGGTCCGCGAGGCAAATGCCAAAAGGCTCAGCGTGACCACGACCGCCGCGAATGCGGCGGAGACACCAGCGCGCATCAACCGTGACATCAGATACCTCCCGGATTCGACGTGCCAATCCTACCGCAGTCCGTGCGCCCCCCGGATGGTGTCTTTGCCTTGGCGCGCGGTCTTTGCGGCAGATCATGGAGCGGCGAGCGAACCGTCCAAAAACGGAACCTAGGCTCAGCCGATTCTGAGAAAACACTTCAAGAACGCGAAACATTCCGCTCAACCAATTGATATTCCACAACTTAATAGAGGCGCTGCGCGATGCCTTTCAAATCGCCGTTGAGGTCGCTAAAGCTTAGGCCAAGGCCCCGTAGCTCAGTTGGATAGAGCATCAGCCTTCTAAGCTGAGGGTCCGTGGTTCGAATCCACGCGGGGTCGCCAGGGTTATTCGGCTGCATGACGACGCGCCGGAGCCGATCATCCGGCCTGCAACGAGCGCTGCGGTCTCATCCTCCTCGCTGCAAGACGACACATTTTCACAACTCAAATTTAACGGCTCTTGGTTCACTGATACCTTCCACCTTTCAGTCGCTCATGCGCTGAAATTCCCTTTTTACGCGAGCCGTCGATGACCGAGACGCCCGCCCGAACCGTCGGCAACGAAGCGATGATCGCCTCGCCGCCGCTCTCGCCGGGCGGCGCGCCGGTCTGCTTCGTCGTCGAAGACGAGCCGAGTATCCGTCACTACCTGTCATTGATCCTTCACGGCGCCGGCGTCGATACGACCGAATTTACGGACGGCGCGGCCATGCGCGGAGCTCTGACGCAGCGCGTTCCCGCCCTCATCTTTCTCAACATCGCGCTGGATTCGCGGGACGCCATCGACGCGATCCTCGCGCTCGGACGCGTTTCATTCGGCGGCGCCGTGCAGTTGATGAGCAGCCGTGGCGGCGCGGTGCTCGAGCATGTGCGCAAGATCGGCGTCGAGCAGAACCTCCACATGCTGCCGGTGCTCAAGAAGCCATTCGAGACCGACGCGGTCCTGCGCACGCTGCAGGCGCTGAAGCTCGGCACCATCAAGGTTTCGACCACGCCGATCGATCTTGGCGAGGCAATCAATGCGGGCTGGATCGAATTCTGGTTCCAGCCGAAAATCGACCTGCGCAAGCGGCGACTGGCCGGCGCCGAAGCCTATGCCCGTGCGATCCATCCGACCACCGGCGTCGCCCTGCCCGGCTCGTTTGTCCCGGCGGCGGACCTCGCCAGCGTCGTAAGGCTGTCCGAGCTGGCGCTCATGAGCGCGCTGCGCACGGCGCAGAGCTTCGCCCAACTCGGCCTCAATCTGCCGGTCACCGTCAATATCCCAGTGACCGCGCTGGAGAAGCTCGACGTCGAAGGCATCATTCGCGCCAACCGGCCGCGTATCCGGAATTGGGCGGGTCTCATCATCGACGTGCCGGAGGAGCAGATCATCGCCGATCTGCCGCTGGCCAGCCTTCTGGCGGAACGCCTGCAGCGGTGTAGCGCGCGCCTTGCGATCGACGATTTCGGCCGCGGCATGTCTTCGCTGGCCAAACTGGGCAACATGCCGTTCGCCGAGCTCAAGCTCGACCGCTCATTCGTGACCGATTGCGGAGCCGGCAGGATCAACGCGCCCTTGTGCAAGACCGTGATCGACCTCGCTCATAACTACGGTCAGGTCGCGGTCGCGATGGGCATCGAGAAGGCGGCTGACATGATGGCGCTTGTCGGCATGGGATGCGACTACGGCCAGGGATATCTCCTCGGCCAGCCCATGCCGGAAGATCGCTTCATATCGCTGCTGCGGCAACGCACCGGCGCGAGCCGCATGCAAAGCGAGGCCGCGCGTTAGCCGCGACTGCGTCGACGCCGGTCAGTGCGTCCAGGCGTCGCGGCGCTTGAAGGCGAAGTTGTCGGAATAGGACATGACCCGCCGCGGCGAGGTCTTGGTCTCGAACACCTGATACGGAATGCCGTTGCGCTCGCAATAGGCCACCGCCTCGGCCTCGGTGTCGAAGCGCAATTTGACCTGCTGGCGCGTGTCGCCGGACGAAGTCCAGCCCATCAGAGGCTCCACCGTGCGCGGCTCGGCAAGGTCATACTCGACGACCCATTTCCGGATGTTGGCGACGCCGGACTGCATGGCGGTCTTGGACGGACGGTAGATGCGCGCGGTCATGGCTTTCGGGCCTGTCTGGCAAACGGCTTGGTGCCAATCCGTATAAGCCGCCGCCCCTGGGCTGGCAACGCCACCCGTTTCGAACGCACCGAAGTTCGTGAAAGTTCCGGGCCGCTCAGGACCGGTATCCGGCAGGTGGGACGTGAGCCCTCTGGCCCCGCGGCCGGCGTGCCGGCGCCGCGGCCTCGAATGCCTCGGAGCGGACCACAACGCGGAAGCCGCCGTCGCCCAGATCCTCGAACTCGATGCCCTGCTCGCGCCACAGCATTTCGAGCGCACCGACGGTGGCCCGGCGCGGCTCGGTGCCGCCCTGCTCAAGCTTGTGAATAGAACGCTGGGTCATGCCGATGCGCGCCGCCAGTTCGCTCTGGCTGAGGCCGGCGACGGCGCGCGCCATGCGCACTTTCGCGGCAAAGGCCAGCCGCTCCATCCGCATGAGATGGGCGAGATCGACTGCATTATCGGGCGCGATACGAGCCGGCATCGGCATTCTCGCTACGCACGAAAGCCCACGAAGGGCGAATACTCGTTAGCAAAAAGCCCCCGGCGATTGCTCGCCGGGGGCCTTTAGTCACGCTATCCGATCAGGGATAGAAGTTGCGCTGGGCGCGGAACATGCCCGACCACCAGCTGTTGTCGCCGATGCCGACGCCAGTGAAGCCAGTGTTCATCTTATTGTACATCACTTCAACGCTCAGATCGAGGTTGGTGACGGGCGTCCAGACGGTGCGCGAACCGACCTGCCAGTACGACCAGTTGGCCGAACCGCCGGTGGCGGTGTTCAGGCCCGCACCGTTGGCGGCGAGGAGCAGCGAAGCGCTCGCAGCCGTCGAGTACTCGAGCTTGCCGTACGCGCCGTACAGCGAGGTCTTCCAGCCGGGGACCCAGTTGTGCTCGAGGCCCGCGGTGAGCGACCAGCCGGTCGTCAGGTCGGCCGTGGTGCCGGTGCCGGTGAGCACCGAATCCCAAGCCGGGCCGTACGAGGTGATGCCGCCACGCTGAACGGTCTGCGCCTGGCCGAGGCCCGAACCGACATAGTCGATCGCGCCAACGCCGTAGGTGAACTGACCGATGATGTAGTCACCCTTGCCGAGCATCGGCAGGTTCACGCGGAGACCCGCGCCGAACGCCCAACCGGACTTATCGCTCGGGTTGCTGGCCACGCCGTAGTTGACCTGGTGGTAGGCACCCATGACCTGGGCCGAACCCCAAGCCTGATCGATGCGGAGGTTGCCGACGATGTCGGGCATCGACTGACCAGCCGCGGCGTTCGAGGCGCCCGCGATGGTCGCAACACCGACGCGACGGCCGTTGTTGTTTTCAGCCGAGATCGAGGCCGACAGACCGTTGCCGAGCTGAGCGGTGTAGGCCCAGACTTCGATACCGTTGCCGCCCTGCGCCGAACCCCAGACGTTCGACTGGTTCGAATAGCCCATGCCATCGAAGTCGAAGAACGAACCGGTACGGCCCATGGTGAAGCCAGCGAACTGGATGAAGGCCGCCGGCGAGTACAGACGGTCGTACGCGTCAGCGCCGGTGCCGTTGTTCGGCGAAGCGCCGATGTAGCCAGCGCCACGCGAGTTGTCCGACGTCGCGGCGAGGTAGGCGTAGCCACGCAGGGTGCCGTAGGCGGTCTGCGAGCGGGCGTCAGCCGTGATGCCGGCGCGGGTACGCCAAGCCTGGGTGTTCGCGGTGCGCAGGTCGTAATTGATGAACGACGCAGCGAACGAGCCGCCCGCGTTGAAGTTCACCTCGGCGCGCGCGAAGCCGCCGATCTTGATGCAGGTATCGGTGCCCGGCATGTAATAGAAGCCGGCTCCGTAGAGCGAGCAAATCTTCACGTACTGGACCGGCTTGGCCTTGACGGGAAGATCGGCCGCCTGTGCACCGGCCGTCGCGACGAGACCCGCCGCAGTGCCGAGCAGAAGGCTTTTCACCATCTTCATTTTGAACCTCCAAAAGACTGTTTATCGTGAGAGGGTTCCGTTTCCAGTCCAGTGCGACAGCACATTATGGAACTTCCCCTTTGCTCCCCAAATCCGGCCAACTTCTCGTTCCAGCCAATCGACCCGGAGGCCGTTCCTCTGAAGCGATCCGAAGACCCGGAAAGCACGACATGGGGATGCCCCCCTCCGTCGCAGTTCGAACATATCCGAAGGCCCTCACCGCGCAACGAAGAAGCATCTCCCACACAGGCTCCGGCGGCGCTTTTCAAATGAGTGTTGCGTAAAAAACACGCAATTTACGACGGTCCAAACAGGACGCTTGAAGCACAGCGACGTCGACCTTCAAAAACATAATAGCTTAACGAAAACAATGTCTTAAAAAACGGCCCGAAAGCTGCTCCGACCGCTCCAGCAGCGATGGTTGGGAGCGAGCGCAATGGCAGGTTGAGATAGTAATCGGACACATCCCGGCTGCCCTAGCCGCCGCGAGTGCCCTTTTTGACCCCGATTCCCGCCACACGATTCGGCCAAAGACGGCCCAATATGAGACAAGTCCCTTTCCAATTGTGGCGGAAGGAACCGAGGGCGGAAACACGGCTTCGGTATGGTTCCGGCCGGAAGTTGCCGCTCATCGGAGAACCGGGAGCCGCAATTCCATGGGCTCGCCTCTGCGAGGCCGTCCCCGCAAGCGCCGGATCGACGATTCAAACGGATCGAATTGATGGGGCTGGCGGAGCCGGAGGGATTCGAACCCAAAGGCCCCGGCAAAGCCGGGGCCGTCGGCCGGCGCGAAGCGGCGCGCGGCCGGGCACCGCAGCGCGCGAAAGATCGAGGGTTCGATATCCCTCTCTTACCAAGGATTTTGCAATGTGGAGAGGCTGGCGGGCCGAAGCCGAAGAAACGGAGAACTACACCTACGCTATAGCCCTCTATTAAGGCGTGGTACAAAGGATAAGCGGGGGGCGAGATGCGACCTTGCATTTTCGCGAGGGTCAAAGCCCCCAGCTTGTCTTTACGAGGGACGTTGCAGCAAAAATTCCTCCAGTTTCGCGAGCGTTGAACTCAACCCGACGAGATGATCCTCCTGTGCGATGCCTTCCGGGACATCCCGCGCAATGATCGAGACTTCAGTCGCATCGCCGACGGGCCGTAGATGCGTCGTCATCATCATCGTCCCGGAATACGCGGGATCGTCGGATTGAAAAGCAATAGCCTCGGTCACTTCGCGATGCGGATCGAGGCGGACGAAGCGGCTTTCGAATATATCCGAGCCGTCACCGGACTTACCCGGCTGGTCGGGATTGTCATAGCGAAGCGCCATGCGAAACCGCCCGCCTTCGCGGCGATCTAGTTCCAGCACCTCCGCCGCCATGCCGTCCGGCGCCCGCCACAATACCATAGCTTCGGGATCGACGAGCGCGGCATAGACCGCATCGGCCGGAGCCTCGACTAGGCGAAGAGCGCTGTCCACCCTGTCGGGACGGGCATCGTAGCGGGCAAAGATGCCGCCCGTCTTCAACGTGCGGGCTTCCAGCAGTTTCAGATTCTGGCCTCTGCCCGACTTGAACAGCGGCGAGCCACGGCCAAGGGTCAACGGGGCCAGACAGATTCGGCATTCGTCCACCAGACCGTGCATCAGCAGCGTGTCCAGCAGGTCGGCGCTGCCAAACACATAAATGTTCTTGCCGGCCGTCGCCTTCTCTCGCCGCACGAAACTTACGACATCGGTATCCATGACCGCTGCATTGCGCCATGTCGTCTCTTCCACGCGGCGCGATGCGACCCGCTTGGGCATGCCGTTCATGGCTTCGGCTATGGCGCCGCTGGCCCTTTCCCAGTGGTCCTTCATGCCGTCATAGGTCTTTCGACCGAAAAGAAGCATGTCCATGTCTGCGAGCTGATCGAGCGAGATGGCTTCGAGCTCGTCCCCCCACACCGACTGATGGAAATCGAGATCCCAAGGTCGCGAACCTTGGAAGTGACCGTCGAGGCTCATCAGGTTCCAGGCAATCAGCTTGCGCATTCCGTCCTCCGACTGGCTGCATATTGCAACTGGAAGCCTGACTTAACTGATTGCATAATGCAAGCAAACGATAAAGGCATGCGAATGCGCGAACAGAAGTCAGGCTGTCCCATCAACCAGGCGATGGAGGTCGTCGGCGACCGGTGGAGCCTCATCATCCTGCGCGACATGATGTTCGGCGGACATCGGCACTACCGGGCCCTGCTGGAAAACTCGCTCGAAGGGATCGCCTCCAACATTCTTGCCGCCCGCCTGAGGCGGCTGGTCGAACTGGGGCTGGTGACGCGCAACGACGATGGTCACCACAAGCAGAAGGTTCGTTACAGCATGACGGAGAAGGCCATTGAACTCCTTCCCGTCGTGGTGGCGGTCGGCGCTTGGGGCCGGAAATTCTGCCAGACGACGCCTGAACTGGCCATTCGTGCCCGGCTTTTGGAAGAAGGTGGCCCGGAGATGTGGGCAGCCTTCATGGATGAACTCCGGCATGTCCATTTGGGTCAGGAAAGGCAGGGAGAGACGACGGCCGTCATTGCCGCATTGACCGATGCCTATAAGGCGGCTGTCGAGAAAAGCAGCCACCCCGGCTGAAGCCCTCTGGACGTCACCCTCAGCGCTCATCCGCGTCGGGGTATAGCGTAGAATCGGCGGCTTACTATCTCATCCGGTGGGATGCGGTGATCGGCGGCAGTATCGCGCTATAGAGGGCAACCGGCGGTGTTTGGCGGGCCGAAGCCGATGAAACTGAGAACTACACCTACGCTATAGCCCTCCAAATTGACACCTGAACACTGGTCGGAATTTTCTGAAAGCACAGCAGTTTTCCGCCAACAACGTTCCCATGCAACGATCCCACGCATTGAAGAAATCGGTGTTTAGTCGAACGGGTACTCGTCATTTTCTTGCTGATCGCAACTTGGCGGGCTCATTTGGCGAGGTCCGTTATCGCCAGGACGACAAGAAAAATCCCGCTCGCTCCGAACAAGGCACGGCCCACCGACACAATCAGGCGTGGGCGTGCGCCGAGAAGAGCGAGAAGGCCACCCCGAAAGGTAACCGAAGCCAGGGCCACTCCCGATAGCGTCGCGGCAACGCCAGCCATCATCACCACGGCAAAAGCTATGCCTGCCTCCGGGACGCCCCGTGAAACCGCGAACGTCATGACGAACAGAGTGAGCGGGCACGGTATCAGCCCGGCCATCACACCGAACGCCGGACTGGCATGGTTTGCCTGTCGAGGTTTTGGCCAAGCCGCTCTGATGATCATCCAGACACCGATAGCAGCCAGAAGCCCGCGACTGATCTGCTCAAGCACCGGCGCGCGACCTGCCTCAGCCCCGAAGCCGAAACGGATCAGCGGGAGAGACAGAAGCACGATCAGGACCGATATCGTGACATGGGTGAACGAGAGCGCAAGTGAGGTGGCGAGCGCGCGCGGAACGGACGCGGTGGACCCGGCGAGATATGTGGCGAGCACCGCCTTGCTGTGGCCCGGCGTCAGGGCGTGCGCTGCTCCGAACAGGATGCCCATCGGCAGATAGGCGGCCAACGCAGACCAGTCGCCGGTCGCCGGTCGCCGCGAACGATCCGATCCGGTCGGCGAAAGTGAGATAGATTTCGCGCTGGAGCGCGACGAGCTGTTGGTAGAACTGCCACATCAGAGAAACCGCAGCTTGATCGCCGCCAAGGCGATGACGCGGCCCGTGTTCGTGACCTTCACGCGCAGCAAGAAACCTCGGAGTGGTTTGCGCACCATGCCGTACGCCACGCTCAGCGCTCGCTGGGCCATGCGAGGTGCATATCGTCGATCACATAGGCATGGGCATGACGATGCCCGTGTCCAGCCTCCCCAAGATGCGGATGGTCGGCCGGAAGCTCGTCATGGCCATGCTCGACGATTTCCGGATCATCGGCGGGCCAGACCGCGAGGCCGATGGAAATAGCGACGGCTGCTAGGGCGGCGAGAATGATCGCTGTCGCCGGCAGACCGAGCGTTGCGCCGGACCAGCCCGCAAGTGGATAGGCGATCAGCCAGCAGGCATGAGATAGCGCGAACTGCGCGGCGAACAGAGCCGGCCGATCTTCCGGGTTGGCCGAACGCCGGAGCAGTCGGCCCGATGGCGTCTGCGCGGTCGAATAGCCGATGCCGAGCACGAACCAGAGCGGCAGCAGCCAGCCGTAGCCGGGCAACACGGCGGCAACCAGCGTTCCCGTCGCCAGCAATGCCGCACCCGCCAGCATCGCGGTGCGGTCGGGGATGGACTCCAGCAGTTTCGGCAACGCAAGGGCCGCGACCATCGAGCCCCCACCGAAGGCGGCAAGCGCCAGTGCCATGGCCTGTTGGTCGAGACCGAAAACGGCCTGCACATAGACGACCGTATTGACGATGACGAGCGCACCCGCCGATGCGACGGCGAGGTTGATCGCCAGCAGCCCGCGCAGGCGCGGCGTCGCCAGATAGATGCGGATGCCGCGCGTGGTGCGGTCATAAATGCCGCGCGGCTGCGACGGCCTCGGGCTAGGCAGCACGACCGACACCACCAGCGCCGCCGAGACGAGGAAGCCGATCACTGTGCCGCCGAACAGATCGTGGAAGGAGATGAAGGCAAGCAGTGCGGCAGCCAGCATGGGACTGACGACGCTTTCGAGGTCATAGGCCAACCGCGAGAGGGAGAGCGCGCGCGTATATTCCTTTTCGTCGGGCAGGATGTCGGGAATCGTCGCCTGAAACGCAGGCGTGAAGGCAGCCGAGGCCGATTGGAGCACGAAGATCAGGAGATAGACCTGCCAGATTTCGGTAACAAAGGGCAAAAAGACCGCCACGGCGGCGCGCACGAGATCGAGCGCCACCAGCATGGCGCGGCGTGGCACCCGCTCCGCGAAGGCCGACGCGATGGGCGCGACCGTCACATAGGCGATCATCTTGATGGCCAGCGCGGTGCCGAGCACCGCGCCAGCGTTCTCGCCCGCCAGATCGAAGGCGAGCAACCCGAGCGCGACCGTTGCAAGACCGGTCCCGACCAGTGCGATGACCTGGGCAAGAAAAAGATGGCGATAGGTCCGGTTTTTGAGGATCGCCAGCATCATAGATACTTCGCAATTTCCTTGAACTCGTCGATGGACCGCCGCCGCTCACGGGCGAGCGGTCCGACCACTTCCTCAAGGCAATGGTCGAGATGGTCCTGAATCAACGTCTTCTTGGCCTGCGCGATGGCCTTCTCGACGGCGTGGAGCTGCTGGGCGATGTCGAGGCACGGCCTGCCGGCCTCGATCATCTCGATAACGCCGCGTAGATGACCATCCGCGCGCTTGAGCCGCTTGACAATCTGAGGGTGCGTTTCGTGAAGATGTGGTGTCTGATCCATTCTATTATGCTATCCCCCCGTAGAGGATGTGCCAAGCCGTCTGAGAACCAAAATACGTCACGCGACAAAGAAATGTTAAGATTTTGGTGAGTATCCGTTAATCATGTCGAACCGGGTCAACAGAGCGATGCTGTGCCTCGTCCTCGCTTTTGCGATGGCGTTCGGCTCGCTTTTGCCCCACGCCGCGCACTCCCCTTCCCACGATCGCATCGCCCTTGCTGTCGCCGAAGCCGAACGGCACGCCCAGCTCGAAACGGAGATCGCCGAGCACGGGCATAGCCACGACGACGGAGAAAACCACGAACGGACGGCAGGTCATTCTCATGGCCACAACCCCGCCGACCATTCGCACGAAACGCCCACTACGCCGCGCGGCACAGCGTCTGCTCTGCAAGCCCTGGTTCCCGCGTGGGTGCCACGGCCGCCGCAAACGGCCCACCTCGGCACAAGCTATCGGCTCGAACGTCCGCCGAGACCGATCGTCCTCGCCTGATCGCGGTCGCGCACGCGGCCACAGTCAATGACGACTATCGGAGTTTTCATGCAAAGACCTTCTCACGAGGGGCCGCCACGCCATGCGCTTGGACGGATCGCTCTCATCATGCTCGCCGTCCTGTTCGGACAGGCGCTGCTCGCCAGTCCCGCCTTCGCGCACGCCATTGCCGAGGGAGACAAGGGCTACATTCAGGAAATCACCGGGGTTCACCTGATCCCCTTCATCTATCTCGGGGCCAAGCACATGGTCACGGGCTACGACCACATCCTGTTCCTGCTCGGCGTGATCTTCTTCCTCTATCGGCCGAAGCACATTGCCACCTATGTCAGCCTGTTCGCCATCGGCCACTCGACGACGATGCTGGCGGGCGTCTATTTCAACATCGGCATCAACAGCTACATCATCGACGCCATCATCGGCCTCTCGGTCGTCTACAAGGCGCTCGATAACATGGGGGCGTACCAGCGATGGTTCGGCTTCCAGCCCAACACCAAGGCTGCGACGCTGATCTTCGGTTTCTTCCACGGCTTCGGCCTCTCGACCAAAATCATCGAATACGAGATTTCGCCGGACGGCCTGGTGCCGAACCTTCTCGCCTTCAACGTCGGCGTCGAGATCGGCCAACTCCTCGCACTGTCCGCGATCCTGATCGTCATCAGCTATTGGCGCTGGAAGCCGAGCTTCTGGAAGCACGCCTACACGATGAACGTCGCGATGATGGTCGCTGGTTTCGTTCTCACCGGCTACCAGATTGCCGGCTTCTTCTTCGCTCCGGCGGCCTGAAAGGAATAACCCATGTATAATACCGACCTTCCCCGCCGGGCGGAACTGCCGACCTCGGCTCAGCTAATGCGCTCCACCTGGATCGCGAGCATCACCGCTACGGCTATTCTCGCCTTCGTGGTGCTGCCGTCCGAGTACGGCGTCGACCCTACCGGCATCGGCGGCGTCCTCGGCCTGACCCAGATGGGCGAAATCAAGATGCAGCTTGCCGATGAAGCCACGCAGGATGCGGCGAATATGGCCGCCAGTGCCAATGCCGAGCTAGTCTCCCGACTGGACCGGATCGAGACGGCGATACAAGGCATCGCCGCAGGCGTTCCCGCTACAACGCCACTCGCCGATCCGCTCGCCGGATTGATCGAAGTTCAGCCCGCACAAGAACAGGCGGCGCTTCCTGCCCCACAGGAGCAAGCGGCCGCCCCTGCTTCTGAATGGCGGGACGAGGTGTCCTTTATCCTCACGCCCGGCCAAGGCACAGAAATCAAGCTTGTGATGACCGAAGGCGAGCGCGCCCGGTTCTTCTGGACAGCCAACGGCGCAGTCGTGAACTACGATACGCACGGCGATGGCGGTGGCCAGTCGGTTTCCTATGAGCAGGGGCGCGGCGTCCCTGAGCAGGAAGGCGAATTGGAGGCTGCTTTTACCGGCAATCATGGCTGGTTCTGGCGAAACCGGACGGATGCCGATGTTACGATGACCTTGCGAACCGCCGGTTCCTATTCGGAGATGAGGCGATAGTTAGCGTAGCGAGTGCTGATGCAATACGGGCAGGTTAAAGACCGTATGTGCGTCTGCATGATCTCCTCCACCTGGGGCTCCACTGGACAAGTGGGGCCCTGGGCTTTTTCTTGCTACGACAGTTAGCTTGGCGGATCAGCCTCTTGAATACATATGCCATTTTGGCCTATAAAAAGCTCAAGGGGCTATTCGCGATTGCCCCGTGAGGCGACAGCCCAAAGATCGCGTCCTAACTCCCGAAAAACAGGAGCTTGGACGCCATGCCGTCTAACACTGAAATCACCGTATCCCAGCTTTCACGTCTCGTCGGCTTGCCGAATGCGCCGACGATCGTCGATGTCCGTACGAACGAAGATTTCGACACCGATCCCCGACTGTTGCCAACCGCTGAGCGTCGTGACGCACGGTCGGTGACAACGTGGGCAACCGAACTGTCCAGTCGTGATGTCGTCGTCGTCTGCCAGCAGGGATTCAAGATCAGTCAGGGCGTCGCCGCCTGGCTACGCCACGAGGGAATCAAGGCCGAGACCCTTGAGGGTGGCTTCGATGCGTGGCGGGCCGCTGGCGGGTTGATCACGACGACCGACAAATTGCCGCCGCGCAACGAGGCCGGGCGCACCGTCTGGATCACACGCACACGACCCAAGGTGGATCGCATTGCCTGTCCCTGGCTGATCCGCCGTTTCGTCGATCCCCATGCCGTGTTCCTCTTCGTCGCCGCATCGGAAGTGGCGGCAGTCGCCGAACGGTTCAATGCGGCTCCGTTCGACATCGACGACACATTCTGGAGCCATCGCGGCGAACGCTGCACCTTCGATGTCATGATCGAAGAGTTTGGGCTGAACTCCGAACCGCTCGACCGATTGGCGACCATCGTGCGCGCGGCCGACACCGCGCGGCTCGACCTCGTGCCGCAGGCATCCGGGTTCCTTGCGGCTTCGCTTGGCCTCTCCCGCATGTTCCGCGACGACCTTGAACAGCTCGAGGCCGGTCTTCTTCTCTATGATGCCTTCTATCGTTGGTGCCGCGACGCCACCGACGAGACGCACAACTGGCCGTCCGGTCGGACGACAGGTTGAGGGAGGCGGCCATGACGACTACCACGTCCACGGACGCACCCGTTGCCGCGCCTGAAACCCCGACGCTTCTGGAGGCGACCAGGGTGTGGGCGAGGATTGGCCTATTGAGCTTCGGCGGACCAGCGGGACAGATCGCGCTCATGCACAAGGAACTGGTCGAGGACCGCCGCTGGATCAGCGAGCAGCGGTTCCTGCACGCTCTCAATTACTGCATCCTTTTGCCCGGACCCGAGGCGCAGCAGCTTGCCACCTATGTCGGCTGGCTGATGCACCGCACGCTGGGCGGGCTGATCGCCGGCATCCTGTTCGTGCTGCCCGGCGCGCTCGTCATGCTGGCACTCAGCATCCTCTATACGCTTTATCGCGACTTGCCGCTGGTCGATGCCGTGTTTTTCGGCGTCAAGGCGGCGGTGCTTGCCGTCGTCGTCGAAGCGGTTCTGCGGATCGGACGGCGTGCTCTGAAGAACCGAGCGATGATCGTCATCGCCGTCGCCGCCTTTGTCGGCATATTCGTTCTACGCATTCCGTTTCCGATCATCGTCCTGATGGCGGGCATTGTCGGGTGGATCGGCAGCCGCGTAGCACCCGCGCGTTTTGCTGCCGGCGGGCACGGGTCTGGCACCGAGACGCGCGATCCCGCAGGCGTGATCGACGTGATGTTCGAGCGAGGTGAACTCGGCCATGCCACGCCATCATGGAGACGCTCGCTCGGTGTGCTGGCGGTCTGGATACCGGCCTGGCTCGCGCCAGTCGCTATCCTCTGGCTTATTATGGAGGAGGCAAGCGTCTGGACGCAAATCGGCGCCTTCTTCACCACCATGGCGGTCGTGACTTTCGGGGGCGCCTATGCCGTCCTCGCCTATGTCGCGCAAGCGGCCGTTGAAACATTCGGCTGGCTGGCCCCCGGCGAGATGGTTGACGGGCTCGGCTTGGCCGAGACGACGCCCGGACCGCTGATCCTGGTCCTGCAATTTGTCGGGTTCCTCGCGGCCTATCGTGCTCCGGGCGCGCTCGATCCGCTCGTTGCCGGCAGTCTCGGCGCGTTGCTCACCCTTTGGGTGACGTTCGCGCCGTCGTTAATGTTCATTTTCGTCGGCGGGCCCTATAGCGAGGCACTGCGAGGGAACAAGACAATCTCTGCTGCCCTCTCGGCGATTACCGCCGCAGTGGTCGGGGTCGTGATGAACCTCGCTATCTGGTTCGCGCTGCATGTCGTCTTCCGTGAGGTTCGGACGTTCGAGGTGTTTGGCGTGGGACCGGACCTGCCGGTGCTGGCATCCATCGACTGGCGGGCTGCACTTCTTTCGGCAGCAGCGATGATCGCGATGCTGCGGTTTAAGGTCGGGATGATCCCCACACTGGCAGCATGTGCCGTAGCTGGCGTACTGATCTTGCAGGTTCCATCGCCGTTCTGATCTTCTGGCAGTATCTCGCCTATTAGCTAGATCGTAATGTCTCGGTTACTTCCCTGCAATCAATCGCCTCTAACCGAATTATTTTGGTATGGCTGAGCATCCATTGAACCGCCGAGATGGCGTCGTTTGCTGCCGTAGCTGATCTTCAGATATATCGGGCTGTAGCGTAGAATCGGCGGTTCTCAGCGTCGCTTGGTGCGAGTGCGGTGATCGGCGGTAACATCGCGTTGTGGAGGGCAATCGGCGGTGTTCGGCGGGCCATGCGGGATAGCGATGAGAACTACGTACACTCCATAGCCCTCCATGGCTCTCTTAAATAGACCGGCTAGCTGTTTGGCCTGCGCGACATCGCATCGAGACACCTTTCGTACTAGGGATTGTGGTGCGCCGCTCAAGTCAATCACTGCGACAATAGCTATTCCTCTCCGAAAAGAGAGGCTTGCGATGAAGCGTCCTTCTCAACCTGTTCAGTCATCGCCTGGGCGGATGCGATAGTTGCGCCAGCTTTAGATTTCCATGCGTTCGCGAATCGTTGACGATCGACATTGGCATAATCGAGAAGTGCTCCTAGCATCGATTTGGTTTGGACGCTGAGGCCGTCGAACGTCGGCAGCGCAGTGTGGTAGCTTGCCATTTCAAGCTCTCGCCCGGTCACGAAAAGCTGGTCCGATTTTAGGAGCCGTACAGCTTGATCCGCAACGATCTCAGCAGGGATTTGATCCAAATCTCGTTTTAAGCCGGCTTCTACTGCCATAGCGGTTCCCCTGCCACCGGGTGCGTATTTTTCGACCAGCGCCAGAGCCAAGCGAAGCGTCTGCTGCCCATCGTCATTGCCCAACGCACCCATTCGCACAGCCCGCAGGATCAAGTCCCGCCTCTCGTCTATTGTTCGAAATGCTGCGCCGACGCTTACGTAATCAAGGCTCTGGCAAGCTATGGCCCCGGCAAGATAGGCCAAGCGGCCAGCCGAGCGAGCAGCCTGTGAGTCCGGATGGTAAGCAACGGCGGCCGTGGCCAACCGGGAGAAGCCTTCCAAAGCTCTGACAGCGGACGGAGCGCCAAACCCCTCCGAGAGAGCCGACAGAATATCAAACCGTGCGTCCTGGAGGTTCTTGTTTCGGAAGCCTTTATCAACTGCCTGTAAATCGGCGATCAGTTGCTCATCGCCCATTCGCTCCGCATAGAGAACAGCCTGGCTGTTCTGAATGCGTTGAATGTCTGTTCCGTCGATCAGTTGCAGGTCCAGCTTCTCCGCTACGGACCGTAGACTTTTACGCTTATCGGTCGTTGCAACATAGGCACCGTCAACGTCGAGTGCATCGGCCAGCCCACTCGTCCAAAAGAGGCGCTCAACTGCCTTTGGGCGTTGCTTGTATTTGATGTCGCAAATCTGCACCCGCCGAGAGGTGCCGGTCGGACGCTCATATAACCAAAGGTCGACGTCAGTGAGCTCTTCGTCAGCGAAGCGAAACGGCACTCCGCGAACGACGAAAAAACCGGCGCGCAAAAAGTAGGCGCGCAGTACCTCCTCCAACACTGCTCCCTTGGGCGTTTGCACCTTGTCGATCATCACAGCACCCGCCCGCCGCGAACGGCCTCTAGCACATCCCGCGTCGCTCGCTTACTCAACGGGGATTGGCTCTTACGAATCGAGGTGCGGCTCTCTTCGGGTCCGATGTATCCCGCCATGGGCGCGCTGGGCAGATCGGCAAGAGATTGGGCATAAGCGTTACCTTGCGTGAGCACCTGCAACGCAAGCTCCCCTACCTCCCTCTTGAGCAGCCGCAGATAGTAGCGATTGGCGTAGTTCGCGTCTCCCCTGAGCTTGACGACGCCGTTGACTTCAAGAACCCGATAGTCCTGTCCGATGGAAGTCGTTGGGCCAACCTCACGGCCAGAGATCAGCTTGCCTACAAGTGCAGGAAGTTGGGTGATCCGGCCTCGGGAGGATGACCGAGAAACCATACCGTAGGTGAGCGCCGCCACGAGCGACTTCGCCATGTCGAAGCAATCATCCACCATCGGATCGACAAATTTATGAAAGGCGGCGGGCGCAGTGACGTAGACATGGCTGCCTTCCTCGTTCGTGACCTCGTTGAGATCATAGACGGCTGCCGCGACCAGCTTCTCAAAGAGCGGCTTCGACAGAACGTGCTCAACGTGCTGGACGCTCAAGCATCCGCTCTTGGATAGTTGTTCGGTGATCTCGCTGACCAAACGCTGTTCGGCATCGGTGAGGGAGGTTAGTACCTTCTGGGTTTTGACCACGGACGACCGGCGGAAAAGGTTGCCGTTGAACAGCAGCCGGTCGTTTCCATCACCTTCCTTATCGACAAACCCGATGCCCTCGGCACGGTCGAGAAAATCGCCGACTTGAGCGTTGGTGAGCTTGTGCGTATCGCCGATCCGTTGCGAGACATCGGCGCGCCGGATGGGCGCTTCCGAAGCGACTTCCGCCAGCGTGATTGACGCTTCTTCGTAGGTGCTCGGCTCGGCCTCGTTGTAGATGTCGGTGGCATGCCCGAGCGAGCCGCGCGTCGTGACGCCCAGAATAGAGATGTCGTCCTTGGACTGATCGATCAGGCGCTTCCGCTCAAGCACCTGGAGAAGTCCATTCAGCTCCAACCGGGGATCGAGACCCGAGGCCACAGCAATAGCGCGCGCTTCAAGCTTGGTGACGGTTGCCTGGTTTGTTTGGCCGAGCTTCGTAAGGAGCGTCGCGGCCTTCGCCGCCTCGTTGATGGCGGGAAACTCCGCTGGTCCGTTCACATCCAGAACGAGCTTGCGACCGTGGTGGATTACCCATGCGCCCTTGATTTCCTTGTCGCTCGCAGTTCCCATACATCCCCCCTAGTTTTTTTGCTCGTATCTTTTCAGTCTATTCCAAGTTTATTGAAGAATATCTTGTTTCGCATTTCTGCGTCACGAAGGAGCTTAGTCCAACTCAAAACCTCCATATAGAGACTGTTGTTACCGAACCATCGAAACCATCCAAGTCCATCAGGCATAGGTGTAAAGTCCTTCTCGAACTCAAGCCATTTCCTGACTTTGGCGGTTAGGTCGCAAACTACGTATCCGTAAAATGGCGTAGTGCCGTTGACGATAATATCCCGTCCTGCGGGGGTCTTGAACTTCCCGTCTCTAATCTGGTTCACATAGCGAACGATCTGCTGAATTGGGTCTTCCTTCGATGACGGGTCAGCGAAATTGTCGCGCTGCGGCTTCTTGAACTCGAAAATCGTGATGGGATTGCTGGCCTCGTTCTCACCACGAAAGGCAACGCGCCGGTTGTAGATGGTGATATCTGTTCTGTCGCCATTGGGTCTGTTCAGTGGCTTGTCGGAAGACACGTAGGAGGAAAAATTCAGCCGCTCATCCAGCATCCAGAGATTATGCGCATCGTAGTCGAGGTCTTCTGAATCTTTCTTGCGCCGCATGATGATGTCATGCACGTCGCCTTCCGATTTGTGCTTGCCATCGGCGTCGATTTCCAGAGATTTGGAAAAGAGGTCGAGAACGCACTTCCTCATGGAAACGTAGTGGATGAGATCATTCTTACTGGTGTCGGAAATGCTTTCCATAAGCTGAGTGATTTTCTCGCCCAGCTCATCGGGGTTTTCCGATTTCAGCAGTGCGGCCACCTGTGATCGCGTCTGGATTTCCTTTTCGTACTTCTTCTTTTGAAGGTGAAGCTCGATATCCTGGTTGGACGGGCGCATGGGCAGGGCGTCGAAATTGACCTCATTTGCGAGCGTCCGGTGCCAGGGCGCATCGGCCGACACATAGTCGGCGATGCGTGCCTCCTTGCGTCGCTTCCGCTCAGTAATTTCCGAGCCGACCGCCGACTGCGCGATTTCGGCGGCCTTCTGCTCGATCTCGCTTTGGGAGATGCCGTTCAGTAGGTCGTTGTCAGCTTGGAAGCGGAATTCGCCTCTTTCGAGCGACACGTTGTCATTGAGGTAGTTGCCGAAAACATAGGATTTGACGACGAAATTGCGCCCCTTGGACAAATCCTGGTCGGGACCAGCCTCGTAAAACTCCTCGGCGAATTCGGGTATATAGGCCTGAAGCGCGTTGTCAGTCACTTCGCGCCGATGTGCTACGAGACTGACTTTGCTCTTGGACGACCTTGGCGCATAGAATTTGAAGACGCGGACCTGAAAATCCTTGGCCTCTTCGTTGGCTGTGAGTGTGAACGTACCCTGCTCAACTCGCATCTCGATAATCTGGCTGTTCTCCTTGCCAAGATAATCGTTGAGAGCGACGCCACCGGATGGCTCCTTCGCTTCCCGGATCACGATACGCGGACACGCCCGATCCTTGTCTACGAAATACGGCAGCAGCCGTTCAACGATAACGCGGCTGACGGTATCGAGGCGCTTGTCCGGGAACTTGACCGACTTAATGCCGGAAATCTCGACGGCGGTGCCGGTCTCCCGCTTGTCAGAAGCGGTCGTTTTCTCGTCAACGATGATGTCCTTGTCGAAACCCATCCTGAAGGATCGATCATGGAGCGCATCGCCATCGGCGAAGGTGCTCGCCACCTTCACCTGGTCGAAATATTTGAGGCAGGTGAACCGGCCGAAACCTTTACCACCATCGGCGATCTTCTGTTCGGTATAGAGTGTGTCGAATGAATCGCGGTTGCTTTTCGTGAAGCCAACCCCGTTGTCCTTGACGATGAAGCCGTCGATATCCTCAAGGCGGTCAATGATGTCCGCCTGTCCGCTTCGCAGGATTTCGATCTGGATCAGACCATTCTTAACGCCCTTTTGGTCGATGGCCTGAATGGCGTTTACCACAAGCTCCACCAGCGGCGTATAGACATTTGTGCCGGATCGGATGTTCTCGACCAGCCGCCTGACGTTGACATTGCTCATGCAAACTCGCTCACGTCGGTCGGGCCGTCGTCTACTTGGTCCATGGACGGGCTCGCCGACGTCATTCTTCGTTCCCCCTCGCTTCTCGTTGCGGAGTTCTGGCAGCGGAGGACGCGACGCGTTCGCGGACGTACTCGCGCATAAACTCCCTAATCACTTGTGCCGCTGGACGATCATGGACCTGGCACGCCGCGACGAATTCGTCCCGAAGATCCCGGTCCAACCTGATGCGCAACCCGACATCTTTTTTGGTCATGCCAGGAGTGTACCCAATGGATACACATCTGCCTAGAGAGATCGTTCTGTAAAGAACGGCGATCAGGATACCAGGGTCTCCAGCCCGCCGCGCTCTCATATCCTGATCCGATCTATCTCCCCGGCCTCCGCTGCGCTCTGGCCGGGCCGGTTGCTTGGGGGCGCTGCCCCCCGGCGCGGCACAAGGGCGGGCAGGCGGTATCCCCAGCCTTCCGCGCGGATGCGTACTGCGCACCTTCGTCATGACTTCGATGCGCTTGTGCAGGCCGGGTGATCCCCCTCCGCCCGTCCGCCCTTGCGCCTTGCACCCCCCGGTCTCGCCGACGGGCAGGGTTTCAGCGCGGCGCTTCCGCTGCGCGGAAACCCAAGCCCATAGGAGAAAGACCATGACCACGAATGCGAACAGCGCCCCCGCCATCGAGAATGGCGCGTCGGTTTTCATCCCCCTCAACAAGCTTAAGAAGCATCGGAAGAACGCGCGGAAGACACCGCACAGCGAGGCGTCCATCGAGGCGAAGGCGGCGAGCATCGCCGCCAAGGGCATCCTGCAAAACCTCGTGGTGGAGCCGGAGCTTGACGGCGAAGGCCAGCCGACCGGCTGCTATCTCGTCAGCATCGGGGAAGGCCGCAGGCTGGCGCAGTTGCTTCGCGTCAAGCGCAAGCAGATCAAGAAGACCGAGCCGATCCGCTGCGTCATCGACACGGCGAACGACCCTGCCGAGATCAGCCTTGACGAGAACGTCACGCGCGAAGACTTGCACCCCGCCGATCAGTTCGAGCGCTTCCGCGAGCTTGCGGAGGATCGCGGATGGGGAGCCGAGGAAATCGCGGCCCGCTTCGGCGTGACGGCGCATGTGGTGAAGCAGCGCATGCGTCTTGGCGCTGTCAGCCCGAAGCTGATGCAGGTTTACCGTGATGGCGGCTTGACCCTCGACCAGTTGATGGCCTTCGCCATCACCGAGGATCACGCGCGGCAGGAGCGGGTCTATGAGAACCTGTCCTACAACAAGGAGCCATGGATCATCCGCCGTGACCTGACCGCGACCAACGTGGCGGCGACGGATCGGCGGGCGGTCTTCGTCGGCGCGGAAGCCTATACGGAGGCAGGCGGCAACATCATCCGCGACCTGTTCACCGAGGATCGCGGCGGCTTCTATGAGGACGCCGCGCTGCTGGACCGGCTTGTCATCGACAAGCTGGAACAGAACGCCGCCGAGGTTCACGAGACCGAAGGCTGGAAGTGGGTTTCGGCCCATATCGACTGGCCCCACGCCCACGGTATGCGCCGCAGCTATCCGCAGCCGGTGGAGCTTTCCGAGGAAGACGCCGCCGCCTACAATGCCGCGCAGGAGGAACTTGAGCGCCTGTCGGCAGAGTGGCAGGACGCGGACGTGGACCTGCCGCCCGAGGTGGATACCCGGTTCGCGGAGCTTGAAGCCGAGATCGAGCGTATCGACGGAAAGCGCCATGCCTATGACCCGGACGAGATTGCGCGCGCTGGCGTGTTTGTCGTGCTGAATCATAACGGCACGGCTCGCATCGAGCGCGGTTTCATCCGATCCGAGGACGAGGCTCCGGAACCGGAAGCTGAGGATGGCGAAGCCGTCATCGACGGCGTGCGCGTCAACGGCGATGGAGAGATCATCGAGGACGGCGAGCATGACGAGGACGGGAACCATGTCTCCGCGCTGGAGGCTGAGGACGAGGACGCCGGGGATGATGGCAAGCCGCTGTCGGACTCGCTGATCCGCGATCTGACCGCCCGTCGCACCCTTGGCCTGCGTCTCGCCCTTGGCGAGCAGCCGGACATGGCTCTGATCGCCGTGACCCATACGTTGGCCGCGCAGACCTTCTATCGCGGCGGCGGGGACGCTCATTGCCTCGACATCCGCCCGACGAGCAGCGCCCTAGCTTCTCACGCGGACGGCATCGAGGACACGGCGGCAGCGAAGGCTTTGGAGGACCGTCATGCCGGATGGGCGGCGGACATGCCGCGCGACGTGGCGGACCTGTGGAACTTCATCGCCGGGCTGGATCACGCGAGCGTCATGGCGCTGCTGGCGCATTGCGCCTCGCTGACCGTCAATGCGGTGAAGCTGCCTTGGGAGCGCAAGCCCCGTGCCGATCAGACGGTGGACAGGCTGGCGACGGCGGTTGCCCTCGACATGACGGCGCACTGGACGCCGACCGTGCGGACCTATCTCGGTCGCGTCACCAAGGCCCATATCGTCGCCGCCGTGCGGGAAGCGCTTGGCGACGAGGCGGCGGATCGGATCGCGGGTTTGAAGAAGCAGGCGATGGCGGAAACCGCCGAGCAGCTTCTTGCCGGGACCGGCTGGCTTCCGCCCTTGCTGCGCACCGAGCGGCCCGTGCGGTTGGCCGATGAGCAGCCGGAGGCCCCAACCGCCGAAGCGGGGAATGCGCCGGAAGTGGAGAACGCCGACACTTTCTCGGTTGCGGCGGAATGAGAGTGAGCCGGGATTGCGTCAGCGGTCCCGGCTTCCTTTTCCAAAATCCAGCCGCGCGGCTGCCCCGCGCGACCGGATGACCTCGACTTTCCGACTGCAAACACGACCTTTCAGATGTATTGTCGCAATAGACAATCGAACCGGAAGGGCGGGCGAAGGAAAGGAGAACAGGAGGACGATCATGATCGCCGTGATGTTGATGAGTGTGGCGCTGATCGCGGTTCTCTGCGTCGTCGCTTATACGCTCGCCGTGCATGCCTTGCCCTTCATGCTCGGGTTGACCGCCGCGCAGTTCGCCTATCCGACCGGCTCCGGCCTGATCGGCGCGGGCCTTGTCGGCCTGTTTGCGGGCGGCGTGGCCTTCGGCATCCTGGCGCTCCTGTTCGACACGCTGCGCTCGCCGATCCTGCGCCTCATCGTGGCGCTGATCTTCGCCGCGCCCGCCGCCGTCGCCGGCTACGCGCTGGTCTCCGGCATCACGCGCGAGGCCGTGCCGTCCGAAGTGTGGCGGCAAATTTTCTGCATCGTTGGCGGCGGGTTCGTCGGCGTGTCGGCGTTGATGCGGTTGGCCGCACCTTTGCCCGGTGGCGCTACACCTGCTCGCTGAGGCGGAGGTGCACCGACTATAATGAAATAGCGAGAAGCCGTTGACCGAAGAATTTAGCGAAACCGACCATTGGAAGCTGCTCGCAACCGCGAAGCGATTTTTGAGCGCGGCAGACGTATTGCGTCGCTCGGAGGAATACCAGACATCCAGAGTGCTATTCACGCCGGTCCTTCATCTCACGGCGCATGGCATCGAGGTGCTGCTGAAAGCCAATCTCGTTGGAGCGGGACTCTCGCTTGGCGATGTGAGAAAGAAATACGGGCACAACATCGCGGCGCTTTGGGCGCACGACCTGAACCAACCTCTGCGAGACGAGGCTGCATCCGAAGCTCGGAAGGTCTGGCAACAGGCGCAGGCCGACGGAAATTGGCCCGATCGTTTTAACGGCGAACCCGTGGCGCTTCTTGAAGAATATCTCGCGGCCATCAATGCACTCCACACCGCGGCGTCCGAATATGCTCTGCGGTATGTCGCTGCATCCGAAATGACCGCGCCAAGGCCGCACCTTTTAATAGATACGTTCTTACCCATTTCCGATCTTTGCGTGAGGCAACCGCGCGCGCTGCTGCGGTCAAGCTAGTTGGATTTCGTAACGAGGCGTTAGAGCGTGGCCCTTCGGGCCGCGCTTTCGGCTGCGCCGGAACCACGCCTGCGGCGCGCTTCCGCCATTCGGCTTCAATCGCTAACGCGAAGGCAGCGGCGGCGGGCAACTCGCATGACGCCCCATCGGCGTGCGGCGTCATAGGCTGCTGGCGCCAGTCGGCATTGCAGCGGAGGCGAGAGGCGGCGTCACCACTCGCCGCGACACATCCCGGCAACGGAAAGGAGATGCTGGCTTGCCTGCGTGACTCGGATGGGACGCATCACATCCCGCCCGCGGACTTCGGCCATGTCGATCGCGGTGACCCCGCGAAGATAAGCGACGCGAAGCGCCTTTGCTTTGCCAGCCGGGAATGCCCCAAGTCGCGGTCTTGAGGATGAGGTCTGTGTTCGACCGGCACGGTTTGCCGTCGTCGCCAATGGCGCGGAGGCCGGGTGCGCCATCGTGTTCCTGACGATTCCACGCTGGCCGCCCATCTGCGTCCTCGAATGAGATGGGTCTGACCGAAGACCGGCCATGTCAAAACATCGCCTCGATCGTCTTCCCGCAACGTCCGTCGCCAGCTTTTTTCCGCCGCCTTCGGCTTTGCATCGCGAGATCAAAAATGCCGTCGCCGGCCGCCTTCCACGATGTTCCAGCCCTCACGGGTGCGGGGCCGATCGTCCCCGGTCGCACGACCCCCATCGAGGTCGCGATAGGCGCGGCCCGATAGGAAAAGGAACACGACAATGGCGACCATCGGCACCTTCACCAGTTCCGACAACGGCTACACCGGCACGGTCAAGACCCTCACCCTCAACGTCAAGACCGTGAAACTCGTCCCGGCCGAGGGCGACAGCGAGCGCGGCCCCGACTTCCGCATCTTCGCCGGCGCCACCGAGTTCGGCGCGGCCTGGAAGAAGACCGCCCGCGAAACGCAGCGCGAATACCTCTCGGTCAAGCTGGACGATCCGAGCTTCCCGGCTCCCATCTACGCCAGCCTGGTCACGGCCGAGGACGGCGAAAGCCACAACCTCATCTGGTCCCGCCGCAACGCCGACTGAGGCCGGAAACCCGCGAAGCCCCGCTCTCGAGCGGGACTTCGTCATGCTCATGACCGCCGCCTGTCAAACAATATGGAGATCGGGAGAGGTGGCTTTCCGGCCTCGGATTTGCTCCCGATCAGATCTTCTTCCCGGCCTCCGCTCCGCTCTGGCCGGGCCAGTGCTTAGGGCCAGCCCTCGGCGCACTTCGGAGTGGCTTCCGCCCAGCTTCCTCCACGCGCGAGCGCGTTCCGTGCAGCCGGTTCCCCGCGAAGCCACCCACTCCGTTTGCACACCCGGTCTCGCCGACGGGCAGGGTTTCATCGCGGCGCTTCCGCTGCGCGAAACCCAAGCCCAAGGAAGGAACCGACAATGTATCATCAGCTTGCCACCCGGTTCGGCCGCAACGCCCACCAGATCAGCGGACGCGATCCGCTCGACAACGAGGCGCTGTATCGCCACGTCCCCTCCATCTTCGCCCGCGAGGCGCACGACAGCCGTTCGGAGCGTTACGTCTATGTCCCCACCATCGACATTGTGGAGGGGCTGCGCCGGGAAGGATGGTTCCCGTTCTTCGCCGTCCAGTCCGTTCCCCGCGACGGCAGCCGCCACGGCCACGCCAAGCATATGCTGCGCCTGCGCCGTGATGACAGCATCGGCAAGCCGGAGGCCGCCGAAGTCATCATCGTCAACAGCCACGACGGGACCAGCGCCTATCAGATGTTCGCGGGGATGCTCCGTTTCGTTTGCACCAACAGCATGATCGCGGGCGAGCGGTTCGAGGAGGTGCGCGTGCCGCACAAGGGCAACATCCAGCATGACATTATCGAGGGCGTTTACACCGTCGCCGAGGACTTCCCCCGGCTGATCGACGCCAGCGAGACCATGAAGGAGACGCAGCTTTCCCAAGACGAGCAGCGCTTGCTTGCCGAGGTCAGCCTTGTCGCCCGCTACGGCGAGGACGAAAGCCCGGTGCGGCCCGAACAGATCATCGAGCCGCGCCGCCGCGAGGACGTCGGGCGCAGCCTGTGGAGCACGTTCAACGTCATTCAGGAGAATGTCGTTCGGGGCGGGTTGCAGGGGCGCAAGCGCAACGCCGAGGGCCGTATCCGCCGCAGCCAGACCCGCGCCATCAACGGCATCGACCAGAACGTGACGCTCAATCGCGCGCTCTGGACGCTGGCGGAAGGGATGCAGCGCTTGAAGGCGGGATGACCGTAAGACGGTAGAGCCGGGAAACCGGCTCTACCGTCCTTCACCGTTCAGGCTTCCGGCCTCACAGAATTTTCCGCCGATCCGGCGTGGCGGATCGGCGGTGCGGCCATGTGCGGGGCATGGCCGCCGCTCGCCGGGCCTTGCCCGGCTCGCGGAAACAAAGCAGACATGTTAACGACAAAATAACCAATGTATTGATCGGGTTAGGCGCTCAACATATCTCAATTGAGCGGCTTCTCATGCTTCCGGTTGTTGGAGAATCTCCCTATCCGGGCATCGCCCTGCGCGTCCCGGTGTATAGGGAGAGGACGCCATGCTGAATATCGACTGGCGCTCGCCGGCGGAATACGGACGTATCAAGAAAATCGCGCCCGCCGGCTTCGCCTGGGAATACCTTCGCCGCCATGACGAATATCGTCGCGATTTCGAATCCATCACCCGGATCAAACGGCCGGGGACGGAGCGATTGGAAGCCTTCGCGCAACGCTGGGGTTTACGATTTCCCGTGCGATCCCGATACGCCGCCTGACCGGCAGCCTCTGTTCTGGACGCCGCGGTTTCAGCCGCATGCGGTGATCCTGTCGCCGGTCGAGAACGAAACCGACGAGACCGAACCCGTGCTCACGCTCGCGCATCTCGACGGTCTTGATCTGCGCCGCGCCGCCGATGGCTGGCACGGCATCTGGCAGGTCGATGGCGTCGCACATCAGTTCTGGCTGCGCGAGGCCGTGCCCGACGCCGCTACCTTCTATGTCGCACGTCTGCCTTTCGACGCCTTCATGGAGCTTCGCTCACATGCCGCCCGCCGCCTCTGGCGTTCGGTGGATCGGCGTCGGCCTGGACCGCCCTTCGGGGCGCTGCACGCCCAACTCCGGCAATGGCACATCCTGTCCCTGCGCGCTCTCGACGCCACGCTGCGCGGCGAAAGCTACCGCACCATCGCCGAAGTCCTGCTCAGCTTTCGCGGCACAAAGGAGGATTTCGAGAGCGACCCGCGCAAGAACAAAGCTCGTCGCCTGGTCGCGCATGGCATCAAGATGATGCGGGGCGGCTACCGCCTGCTGCTCCACTATCCGATCAAGTCCGGCAAGCGCTGATTCACGGTCTCACGCCTTGTTGGCGGCAGCCTGTTCCAGAATCCGCCGATAGCCTTCCCGCGAAAGCCATTGCGCGCGTTCGAGATGGCTTTGCCAGCATCGGCGCGTCCGAAGTTCCTCGCCGACGGGATCGCGGTGCAGGACGATTTGCGCGACTTCCCTCCAGTCCGCGCCTTCCGCATTCGCATCGAGAACGCGCAGATAGGTGACGTAGTGCTGTTCGTCATAGGGCGTAATGGCGTCTCCCGTTGGCGCTAGATCATCCACATCGGGATCGAGTTCGACTGGCACTGACATGGCCATTCCCCGTTTTTGAGAAGGCTTGTCTGCGGTGCGCCCCCGCAAACGATTCTCTCTGACTCTTGGTGATCGGGGAGTTCGAAACCGTGGTTAGACGGCCCCGTGGCCTTTAGCTCGGAGAACCTGTTGTATACGCCACAGGCTCCCCGACCATAAGGTCAAGGAGTGGTGGTGCCGTCACGGCCGGCACCAACCGCTAACCAGGGGTTTCGACGCCCCGGAGCAGCGCGTCTGCTCCGCGCTCAGTCTTATCTGACCCGACTGTCGTTGTCTTCGCCATTTCGGCGCTGAACGCGACGATGCGCTGAAACTCCTCGCTTTTTCCGCTTGCCACCGCTCCTTTTGGGGGTGCCGCCAGCGCATAGACGCAAATGCGGCACGCTACGCGCCGCCGGTCCCTCGCCATGGTTCGCCACAGCCCGCTGTCGCCACCGACAGCCGCGTCCTGACGAACCGGAGGTGATCCATGACCAACCCGCTGGCGGGGCTGCCGCCGCGCTTGCTGCGCACGAAGGAAGCCGCGCGCTTCCTCGGCATATCGCTGCGCACATTAGAGAAACATCGCACCTACGGGACCGGCCCGACCTATCGCAAGATCGGCGGCCGAGTCCTCTACACGGTCGAGGACCTGCAAGACTGGAGCGCGATCGGCGCGCGTAAATCCACGCGCGAGCAGACGCCCGGCCGCGTGTTTCCCGCACGTCCGCTGACGCCCGACGAGCGGGGCGGACAATGAGCCGCCGCGCGTACCGTGCGCACGGCCGGCCGCAGCCAGACGGACCCGCGCCCTTCACCACGTTGGTCGAGCTGACGTTCCAGAAGCAGAAGGTCGAGCATTGGATACGCTTCGGCCGAAAGTGCCATGAACAGATTCTCGATCGCCGTCGCAGCGTCGTCGGCTTCGCCCCGAACAGCATCTTCGCCTTCGTTCGATGGGCGGTCGGCGAGCACGGCACGATCATCTCGCGCATCGACATCGTGCGGGCCATCGGGCGCGGCGAGCCTTTCCAGACGCTGCCATTCGTACGCCCCGGCGGCGACATCCTGTTGCGCCTCGAAGGCTGGTCGAAGGTCGAGCGCGCGCTTGCCGCCATCGACGCCGTGGAAGCGCTTGGCCTCGATGCGGCAGACACTTCGCCCGACCATTGGCGGCACGTCCACAACCGGCTGAGCGCCGGTCTTGAGCCGCACACCTACACGCCCGAGCGCCATGCCGCCTGGCTCCATCGCCGGAGATTCGACCCATGACGCGCCGCCGCACCCTCACGGTGACGGTGCTGGCGGTGCTCGGCATCGCCGTCGCCAGCGCCTTCGAGATGCCGACCAAGCTCATTTGGAACGCGACCGCGAGCGCGCCGATCGGCTTCTACACGGTCGAGCCGGCCGACCGGATCGAGGTGCCCGAACTGGTCGCCGTTATGCCGCCCGAACCGCTCGGGCGCTTCATGACGGAGCGCGGCTATGTCGGGCGCGGCGTGCCGTTGCTCAAGCGCGTTCTCGGCCTGCCCGGACAGCGGGTTTGCCGGATCGGCCGCACCATCACCGTCGATGCGGTGGAGATGGGCGAGGCGCTGGAGCGTGACCGGATCGGTCGCGATCTGCCTGTCTGGCAGGGCTGCCGTGTCATCGGCGACGGCGAACTCTTCCTCATGAATTGGGAAGTCCGAGACAGCCTCGACGGCCGTTACTTCGGACCCATTCCCGCAAGCTCCGTCATCGGCCGGGCGCGTCCGCTCTGGACCGATGAGGAAGGCGACGGCCGCTCCGAATGGCGCACTCCGACGCACTGACACTTTTCGTCATCCCACAACCGAAGGAGATTCCCATGGCGAACCTTGGCGCATTCCAGAAGACCAAGACCGGTTATTCCGGCCGCATCCGCACGCTCATCATCGACGCCGAAGTCGTGCTGATCCCGGCGAAAAACTCCGACGCCGAGAACGCGCCGGATTTCCGCATCTATATCGGTGACGCGGCCGGTGCCGAAGTCGGGGCCGCGTGGAAGGAGACCGGCGAGAAGGCCGGCGACTATCTGTCCTGCCAGCTCGACGATCCCACATTCGCGCTGCCGATCCGCGCGAACCTCTTCCGGTCCGATGACGATGATGGCGCCTGGTCGCTGCATTGGAACCGGCCGAAACCGCGCAGCGAGCGGGACTGACTCCATGCGGTCCCACGTCTCGATCGCGTTCAAAGCCCTCATCCCTTTGTTCGCGGAAAAGCTGTCTCATCCCTTCGTCCCGCTCGGCGATCAGACGGCCGGCGCGCACAGCGAAGGTCAGGGGCGGCGTTTCGCCGGCGCTTCGCGCGCACCCTTGACCGCAGCGAGCACGCTGGCAGGCTGGCGTCGTGGCGGAGACAAGGCAGGATGGCGTTGCGCCGTCCTGCTGTTGGTCGGCGTGCTCTCGTCCGGCAGCGGATCGGCCGCGGCGGTCGCGCAATCCGCGCCCATCGTCCGCCCCGCCACCGTCGGTCTTCATGCCGAGCACATCACCGAGGCGTCGCAGCGGTTTGGGATCCCCGAGCACTGGATTTGCGCCGTGCTGCGCGCCGAAAGCGCGGGCGATATGCGCGCCGTGTCTTCGGCCGGCGCGATGGGGTTGATGCAGGTGATGCCCGCGACATGGGCGGAGCTGCGCGGCCGATACGGTCTCGGCCGTGATCCCTATGAGCCGCGCGACAACATCATGGCGGGTGCAGCTTATCTGCGCGAGATGTGGGACCGCTACGGCAACATCGCGGCCATGCTCGCCGCCTACAATGCCGGCCCTGGCCGCTATGGCGAATATCTCGCGACCGGCCGCACTTTGCCGGCCGAGACGCGCGCCTATGTCGCCGCGCTCGTGCCCATCCTTGGCGGTGCGGCTGCAACCGAACCGCCGTCATCGGCACCGCCACCGCCGCCAGATTGGCGCGACGCACCGTTGTTCGTCATGCGCTCGACCGACATTCGGGCTGCCGCTGCGCCGCCGTCCGAGGCGCAGTCCGGCGATGCCCGCGCGGCCGTACCGGCGCGCGATCCCGCCGATGCGGAGTCGCAGGACGACAGCATTTTCGTGGCCCGCGCGAGCGATGCAGGAACGCCATGAGGACGGCGTTCCCGCGCTCGGCGGTGCTCATTCCGGTGTCCAGTCGTGCAGATTTGCGCCTGGCTGGATTCACGCCAGGAGGGGCGGAAAAGGCAGAAAAGGCGGAGGGCAAGATTAAAGAAGACGGCACCATGTCGGGCCGCTTCTGGAAATTGTTGTTGTCTGCACGCTGGTTAGGCTGCCGATTCCGGCACCATGGTTTTGAGGGGCGGCGTGCCGCGATTTCGCGCAAAGCCTTGGCTTTGCAGGGTTTCGAGCGGCACCATAGGCGCAGATCGGCCGTTTTCCGGCGGTTTTGGCTGGAGTCGCGCCCGTGAGCGCCGACGACGAAAACCGCGTCCGGCCGAAGCCCGGCCGCATCCGATCCGACACGCCGAAGGCCGGCAAGACCAAGAGCTTTTTCACGCAGGTCAGGAAGATCACCCGCCAGCATCAGGCGGCAGCCTCCCGCGACCCTTCCTTGCCGTCATCCGCTCGCCCGTCATCGCCGGGGCGGTCCCGTGCCGTGATCGCCAGCGGCAGGGGCGTGAAGCGCGGCCGGGGCGCGAGCTTCGTGCGCGCCCGCAACATCTCCGGCCATTGGCATCATCGCCAGCCCGGCAGCCGCCGCGTGATCGTCAAGCAGCGCAGCGTCAAGGCCGCATGGAAGGGCGGCCGCGCCCGTGCGCATCTGCGCTATGTCCAGCGCGACGGCACATCACGCGATGGCGAGCGCGGCCAGCTCTATTCGGCGACCGAGGACCGCGCCGATGGCGACGCTTTCCTTGATCGCGGCAAGGACGACCGCCACCAATTCAGGTTCATCGTTTCGCCCGAGGACGGCGCGGAGCTGTCGGACCTCACGGCCTACACCCGCGATTTCATGGAGCAGGTGGAAGCCGACCTCGGCACGAAACTCGATTGGGTGGCCGTCAACCACTACAACACCGGCCATCCCCATGTGCATGTCATCGTCAACGGCCGCGACGATATGGGCGGGGATCTAGTTATCAACGGTGATTACCTTTCCGCCGGCCTGCGCGAGCGCGCCAGCGAGCTTGCCAGTCTGGAACTCGGCCCCGTCACCGAGATCGAGCAGGCCCGCAAGCTGTCGGCCGAGATCGACCAAGACCGTTTCACCCGGATCGACGGCGCTATGGCCGAGAAAGCCGACGCCCGTTTCCTCGACCTGCGCCATGAACCGGCAGCACCACGCCGCCAGTTCGAGCGGACGCTGCGCCTGCGCCGCCTCGCCAAGCTGGAGAAAATGGGGCTGGCAACCGAGCACGCGCCGGGCGTTTGGGAGTTGAGCAAGGACATGGAGCCGGCCCTGCGCGAGCTGGGTGAGCGCGGCGACATCATCCGCACCATGCAGAAGGCGCTCGGCCCGCAAGGCGGCGAACGCGATCCCATGAGTTTCCAAATCCATGACGGAGCGCCCGAGACGCCCATCATCGGCCGCGTCGTGGACAAGCACCTGTCCGACGAGCTGGGTGAGAACCTGACCGTTGTGGTGGACGGGATCGACGGCCGCACACACCACATCGCCGGCATTGCGCCCGAGCGGCTGGAGGACGCCCGCATCGGCAGCGTCGTTCAGATCGGCCCCGCCGAGGCGACGGCCCGACCGTCCGACCGCAGCATCACAGCCATCGCCGAGGATGGCATCTATCGGCCGAGCCGCCATCTGGAGCAGGCGAAATTCGAGGGCCGCGTTCCCGGCGGCGAATACGAGGGATATGTCGATGCCCATGTCCGCCGGCTGGAGGCGCTGCGCCGGGCCGGGATCGTCGAGCGGATCGACGCCGACCAATGGCGCATCCCCAAGGACTTCGAGAGCCGCGCCGCCGCCCATGACGCCGGCCGCGACAGGCAGGCCAGCGTTCGCGTCCTTTCCCCGGTCGATCTGGACAAGCAGATCGGATCGGACGGCGCGACGTGGCTGGACAGGCGACTGATCCACGGCGAAACCACCGATCTTTCATCGGCGGGCTTTGGTCAGCAGGTGCGCGAGGCGATGGACCAGCGCCGCGAGCATCACATCGAACAGGGCGACGCTACGCGCCAACAGCAAGGCCGTGTCTTCTACCGGCGCGACCTTCTCGCCACCTTGCGCGAGCGGGAGGTTGCCCGCGTCGGCGCGGAGATGGCCGCGAGCAAGGGCCTCCCGTTCCGCGTCGCCACGGACGGCGAGAACGTCAGCGGCAAGTTCACCAGCACCGTGCAGCTATCCAGCGGCAAGTTTGCCGTGGTGGAAAAGAGTCACGAGTTCACCCTTGTCCCGTGGCGGCCGGTCATCGACCGCCAGCTCGGCCGCGAGGTCATGGGCGTCGTGCAGGGCGGATCGGTGTCGTGGCAGTTGGGACGATCGCGAAGTATGGCAATCTAGCTATGTGTCACGCGAAGGAAGGCGCTTTCCGATCATCACATGTCGTCATTCTGACGACCGCTGGAGGCGTTGACACGCGAAATGCCGATCCGTTTGACCCGTCGCCAGATGACACGATACTCGGCCCTGATACCCGCACCTTCGACGAGCAACTCGAACTGGTCGGGAACTCCAACTTGCGAGTCGATTTCAAGGCATGCACCGGACTCGGAAAGGTTCCGAACAATGCAGTTTAGGATCGAGGATTGCTGATTGAAAATGATCTTGCCGGAGAACAACGTCCGCCTACGGGGCGCAACTCGACGCTCCGCGTCAGAGGGGACGGCCAAATCTGATTTACTACTCGCCTGAGTCATCGCCAGTCTCACGGAATGCTGACGAGAATCCTATACGTTCCGCACCCATTTCATCCTTAAGATGCCAGCTTACGCGCGCTGTGCATTGGCATCGGAAGAATATACGAAAGTATGTCCTAGAACTTGAGGTCCAGCACCCCGCCGTTGGTTCCGTGGATACGTTCGGCGAAACGCACCAGATCGGCCAGCGAATCCGCCCCCATCTTCCGCATAACTTGACCTCGCCGAACCTTCACCGTCACCTCACTAACGTCAAGCCTCGCTGCAACCTGTTTGTTCAACAGGCCGCTGACGACAAGGTCCATGACCTCCCGCTCGCCTTCCGAGAGGCTGGCGTAGCGTCTATCCAGTTCTTCCTTGACACGGCTCTCCTGACGATGCGCCCGATCGTGAGTTAAGCTCTGCTGGATCGCATCGAGAAGGTCTTGCTCCCTGAACGGCTTCGTTAGGAACTCTACGGCTCCTGCTTTCATGGCCCTGACGGACATCGGTATGTCGCCGTGCGCGGTGATGAAGACGACGGGTATGTGAATGCAGAGTTTTGTCATTTCCTCCTGAAAATCCAGTCCGCTCAATCCCGGCATGCGGACATCGAGCACAAGGCAGGCGGGGCCATCCGGTCGCTCACAGCGCGCGAACTCCTGTGTCGATGCGAAAAGCATCGACCGCAGCCCCACCGACGCGAGCAGGTCTTCCAGAGAGTCGCGGACGGATTTGTCATCGTCGACCACATAGACGATGGGATGGTCTTTCTCGTTGCTTGTCATCATCACGCTCATCCCGCACCTAACTTTGTCCGCGCAGGGTGAAGTGGAACTCCGCTCCACCGCCCCGTCTCGGGCTGGCCCAAATCCGCCCGCCATGCGCTTCCACAATGGAACGGCTGACGGCAAGCCCGATTCCCATCCCATCCGGCTTTGTGGTCTGGAATGCCTCGAACACCCCTTCCACCGTGTCGGGTGATATGCCGCAACCATTGTCCGCGATTGAGAATTGCACACAACGACCGTCTTGGCGTGACACTACGATTACTATTTCTCGCTGGTCCTCGGGAGTGTTCGCCATCGCTTCCGCAGCATTCAAGATGATATTGAGCATAACCTGCTGGATTTGGACGCCGTCAGCAAAGACGAGGGGCAAATCGTCGTCACCGTGCGTTCGGACAACGATGTTGTGTTGGTCAAGCTCGCCACGGCTCAGTGCGACGATTTCGTTGACGATCATGACCGCATTGAGCCACTCAGCCTTCGGCTCAGCGCGCTTCGAGAGGCTGCGGACCCGCCCGACAACGCTGCTGGCCCGGTTGGCGTCACTGATGATACGTTTAAGGGCTTGCTGCGCTTTTGGCAGATTGGGAGGGGCGGCTGCCAGCCAACGCAATCCCGCGTTTCCGCTGGTTATGACGCCGGTCAAGGGTTGATTGACCTCGTGCGCGATAGAGGCCGTCAGTTCCCCCAGCGAATTGACGCGGGCGAGCCTGACAAGTTGCGCCCGTGCCTCATGCTCGGCGAGGATCGCCGAGGATTTCGTCAAGGCAAGATATGTGGTGATGACGATCGCGCAGAGGCTTAGCGCGCAGTTTATCACGCCCGCTTCATAAGCGCCGGACCGTGTGAACATGAGGCTGGCAATGGTCAGGACAACACAGATAGCCGAAACGGCGAGAACGCCGCGCGTTCGCAGGAAGCCGGCCGCAATGAGAACGACAGCGACATAGAACACCGCAACGGCGATCTCCATATCGGTGATCGTGTCGGCGACGAAGATCACCATAAATAAGCCGAGCATTAGCACCCACCGCAAGGCGGCGCCTGTTCCTGTCAAGCGGGGGCGTCTCCCGGTCAAACGGCCAATCCTTCCACGCGCGCTGGTGATTGTTGAGCAACGGGTATGATAATAATTCCGTATCTAGCCCTATGAGTCATCTTTCTCGCAATCATCCTATCGCATCCAGGCGCCACCGGGCGGCCGTGACAAGCGGTTCGAGGCTCAGGCGACCTACGATTTGTTCAAGAAGTCGGTCCTGCCGGCTGTCGGTCCGCACGGAAGCGGAAACCTCGACGCGATTGCTGTCTTCGATGTTGCTGCTTTCCAGCTCGCGAATGTGCAAGGTGGTCCCCAAGTCTCGCAGGAGAAGCGCCCGGACATGAGCCTCGATCTCCCCGTGGCAGACGATCGAAATCGCGTAGTCCGCCTCGGCGTCGCTTGCAGCGATCGGACGTCGGCCGATCGTCCGCACCAGAGGCCGCAGCACGAGGTTGACGCTGATGACGAACGCCGTTGCTATGGCAGCATGGGGATAGAAGCCGGCGCCACACAGAACGCCCACGGCTGCGGAGCACCAGAGCGTCGCGGCCGTGTTCAGGCCGCTGACATTGAGCCCTTCCTTGAAGATGATGCCGGCGCCGAGGAAGCCGATCCCGGACACCACCTGCGCCGCCACTCGGGTTGGACTGGCTTCTCCTGGGAAGAATCCTGCGAACAGAACAAAGGTCGCGGCGCCCAACGCCACCAACGTATTGGTGCGCAGGCCGGCCAGCCTTTGGCGCCACTGGCGCTCGAAGCCGATCAGACCGCCGAGCAGGAATGCGGCGCTCAAACCGAAGACAGTGTGGAGAAGCTGCTCAAAATTCATCGTGGTTCCTCGAACATGGCGTGATACGGATCAGGCGGATTGCTGCCCGGTTGAGATGTCTCGCCACGGAAAGAAGAAGCCTCGCATCGACAAGGCCGATCCTGTGGTTCCAAAGTAATCGCGTCGTCCATCTGCGAACCAGATCGGCGGCGTTCAGCAAGACGCTCGCGACTGTGAAGCAGGTTCTAGCGGCTGAGCATTTGAGGAATGTGACCATGCCATCCCCCTTCAATAGCGAACTGTCAGACCGAGGGTGATGGCTTGCGCGCTGGTGCCGTCGACGCGGTGGCCGGCGAGAAGATCGACATCGTAGCGTCCACCGCCGGGGTTCCAGCGAAGTCCTACCTGGCGTCCGAGACGTTCCCGCTCATGACCAAAAATCTCGACCATAGCGGTCAGGTCGGGGCGAACCTGCGCGTTGATCTGCGCTCCAAAGAAGGCTTGTTGCCGATGCTCGCGGGCATAGGCATAAGTCCAGCCAGCGTTGAGATTGACCAAGATCCGATCGCCAATCGGAATGCTGAAAGGGACGACGAGGCTGCCCGTTTCCACGCGACCGGATCGAAGGCCGACAGCACCGCCAACGATCAGTCCGATACCAAGGCCGGTATCCGTGGGCCGCAGGTTCACCTTGACGGCCGGGCCGATGGTCGTCTCGTCTGCTCTGTCCCAGAGATGTTGGATGGCTCCACCGATCTCGACATTGGGCAGAGCGAGCGGTGTGCATGCCGGCGACGAGTTGAGCAAGCCGCGACCTTGCCCATAGTGCGTGACCCAGGATTCGAGGTGACAGACGCCAGGCGTCTCGGGATTGGCGCTATCGACCACATGCGCTCCGCCATCGGCTCGTGCCGGTGGCGCGACGAGCAGCAGGACGGCAATTAGCAGCAGGTAGATGGCGAGCGCGATCAGGCGTTGGACTGCGTTACGCACCGCGACGTCGGGTGACGGCCGAGTGACACGAAACGGTTTGCGGGCTGCGGCAAGGCGGCGGTGAAACATGGTGAAGAACTCCACGGCAGGCGGGTGATCGGCGCGTCACCATTCGCCTGCCGTGGTGCTGCGCTTATGGAATTGAGCTGAGGGGGCGGGCCGGAAACCGGCCACAACTAGAAGGGTCGTCCATCGTCATTGTCCTTTCGCGGATCGCCCCGCTGCGCTTCGGGGCAGGTTTCGTGTCGATGCTCATGGATTGGCAGGTGCATCGTCGAAAAAGGGACTCTGGCACGCTGATAGATTGCCAGCAGGAGACCAACTTCGGTGAGGAGCGCCGACAGATTTGCCGGCGCTCTCTCCTGACATTCCGCGTCGGTCTTGCGCGGTGGGTTCACCTCTGCCTCACAGCCAGGCGCCGAAACGCCGGATGTAGAGCGTCTTGACGAACTGGGTCAGCACGCAATAGCCGGCCAGCGTAGCGACGAGCCAGGGGAAGTAGGCCCAAGGCAGCGGCTGAAGCCCGATCATGTGCCCGAGCGGCGAGAACGGGATGTAGATGCCGATCGCCATGATCGCGCCGGTCAGCAAGACCACAGGCAAGGTCGCCGTGCTCTGGAAGAAGGGAATCTTCCGCGTGCGGATCATATGGACGACGAGCGTCTGCGAAAGCAGGCCTTCGATGAACCAGCCCGACTGGAACAGCGACTGTTCGCCGATGGTGTTCGCGCTGAACACGAACCACATCAGGCAGAAGGTCGTGATGTCGAAGATCGAGCTGATCGGCCCGATCGTCACCATGAAGCGGGCGATGTCGCCGGCATACCATTTGCGCGGCTTCTCCAGATATTCCTCGTCCATCCGGTCCCACGGCAACGAGAGCTGCGAGATGTCGTAGCAGAGGTTCTGGATCAGCAGGTGGATCGGCAGCATCGGCAGGAACGGCAGGAAGGCCGACGCAACGAGGACGCTGAAGACATTCCCGAAGTTCGAGCTGGCCGTCATCTTGATGTATTTGATGATGTTGCCGAAGGTCTCGCGGCCTTTGACGACGCCTTCCTCCAGCACCATCAGGCTCTTCTCGAGCAGGATGATGTCGGCAGACTCCTTGGCGATGTCGGCGGCGGTATCGACCGAAATGCCGACATCGGCATCGCGCAGCGCGGGCGCATCGTTGATGCCGTCGCCCAGATAGCCGACCGTATGTCCGCGCGATTGCAAAGCCTTGATGACCCGCGCCTTGTCGAGTGGCGACATCTTGGCGAAGACCGTCGTCGTTTCTACGAGGTTCGCAAGTTGAGCATCGTCGAGTTTGGCGATGTCGCGGCCCATGACAGGCGTGCGGACGTCCAGACCGACCTCATGGCAAATCTTCGCGGTGACGACGGCATTGTCGCCGGTCAGGACTTTAACCGCGACCCCATGGGAATGCAGCGCTGCTATCGCGGCGTGAGCGCTTTCCTTGGGCGGATCGAGGAAGGCCAGGAAGCCGTGCAGCGTCAGCCCGGTTTCATCCTGAACCGAATAGGCCGTCTTGGTTTGGGAAGGTGCGAACTCGCGGGTCGCGACAAGGATCACGCGCAGCCCGTCCTCGTTCAGCGCCTTGGCGCGCGCGACAAGGTTCGTCCGCTGCTCGGTGTCCAGGGGACGCGGGCCATCGGGACCGGCGACAAAGGCCGAGATCGACAGCATCTCCTCGACCGCGCCCTTGCACACAAGCAGGTGTTCGTCGCGATCCCCCGCCACGACGACCGAGAGCCGCCGCCGAACAAAATCGAACGGGATTTCATCGAACTTGCGATAGTGCAACGGCCGCTTGATGCCCGCACGCCCCTTGTGCGCCTGGGCATAGTCGATCACCGCGAGATCGAGCAGGTTCTTGACGCCGGTCTGATGATGGCTGTTCAGCCATGCCATCTGGAGCACGCTGTCGTCGACCACACCGTCGACGTTGAGATGGTTTTCCAGAATGACCTTGTCCTGGGTCAGCGTGCCCGTCTTGTCGGTGCAAAGCACGTCCATGGCGCCGAAGTTCTGGATCGCGTTGAGGCGCTTCACGATCACCTTGTGTCGCGACATCGCCACCGCGCCCTTGGCGAGATTAGCGGTGACGATCAGCGGCAGCATTTCGGGCGTCAGACCGACCGCGACGGACAGCGCGAACATCAACGCTTCGATCCAGTCGCCCTTCACGACCCCGTTGATGACGAGGACGATCGGCACCATTACCAGCATGAAGCGGATCAGGAGGAAGCTGACGCTTTTCACGCCCCGATCGAAGGAGGTTTCGGCGCGCGTCCCGACAATTGCCTTGGAGAGCGAGCCGAAATAGGTCTGGTTGCCGGTCGACACCACAACGGCGCGGCCCTGGCCACTGACGACATTGGTGCCCATGAAGCAGATGTTGTTGAGGTCCAGCGGGCCGGCGTCGGCCGGCGCTATGGCGTCCGCCGACTTCTCGGCCACCGCGCCGAGCGTGTCGTATTTCTCGACCGGAATGGACTCGCCGGTCAGAACCGCCTGGCTGACAAACAAATCTTTGGACTCGATCAGCCGCACATCGGCGGGGATCATGTCTCCGGCACCGAGGCGCACGATGTCGCCGACGACGAGGTCGCGCATCGGGATTTCTGACCAATCCCCCTCGGCATCGGTCCCGTTGCGGCGCAGCACCGTGGCGGTTGTGCGAACCATCGCTTGCAGGGCCTCGGCAGCTCGTGTCGAGCGAAACTCCTGCCAGAACCGCAGGATCACGCTCAGAACGATCATCGTGCCGATGATGATCGGTCCGGTCAGGTCATCCGGTTCAAGGTAGATGGAGATCGCCGCGAGCGTCGCCAGAACCAGAATGAAAGGGTTCTTGAATGTCGCGAGCAGTTGGACGGTCCAGTGCGGTGCCTTCTCGTGAGCGGTTTCGTTCGGCCCGTTTTCCTGCAAGCGCAGGTTGGCGTCGGCGTCGGTCAATCCGTCGAGCGACGCCTTCAGGATCGTGAGCGTCGTGTTGAGGTCGTTGTTTGCCTCACGCGCTGCGCGCATGGAGAGCGCAGCGGACGTCTGGTGATGGTGGTTTTTGTGCCGCGAACGGGCGAGAAGGGTTTCGTTCATGTCGGTCCTGCCTTGTGATGTGCGCCCGGCGGCGCGGCAGGACGGTCAACCCTGCGCTACGGGAGCAATGGGTTCCTTCCTCGCCGGCGCAGCCGTGCTGAGTTCTGTTCTGGTTGCGATTGGGGGGCGGCCGCCGCACTGGCCTCGCATGTGTCCGAAACGGCGCCGCAACTAGGCCCGTCATCCATAGCGGAGCCTCCTTGCCGGCATTTCGCGCGAGAGCGACCCGGTGCGTCGCAACGCACCGGGCTCGTCATTGGCGCTCTGGTTGGAAGTGATGGGGTAGTCGCTGTGCCAGCGAGCCGTCAGGCGCTTCGTATCGGGGCTGACGGACCATTGCATGGCCAGGCACGGCGTATTGTGCGCGACCGCGGCGGGCCGGTTGAACGGCGCAGCGAGTTCGCGCCGACGCAGCGGCGGCCTCACATCGCAAATGTGAATGATGTTGTTCATGTCTCACCTCGTTTCCGCTGCGCGGACACCACGAGGGAGACCTAGTTGCCTAGTCCCTGCGGGGTATCTCTTGCAGCGCTTTAGATCGACTACTGTCGCTCGACATCGCTTTCTTTCCTGAATTTGTCCGTGCTTTCTTTCCTGAATTTGTCCGTGCGCGCCGCAGCCCGCTGGACGGTGTGGCCATTCTTTAGTCCGCTTAGCGCGGCAATTCCAGCGCGCTTGAGGAAAGCCAGAGCGGCCGAAAGTATTGTTTCCATATACCTTGGTATATTACCGCCCCTTCCGGGCCGATGGTCCTATCCTTGATCGGGGCTCATCTGCTAAGGAGACAAAGGCTTTGAGCGTCTCGGCATCGACGGCAGAGCGGGGCTGTCATCCGCGTAGATGCGGCGTAGCTTGACCGGAGAATGTGCGGTAGCCGATGGACGACTATCTCAGTCGTTTACGCCGAAAACGAAGTGCTGACCTTGGCGCGCCACGACTGAGCTTGCTGGCCTAATTGTCCCTTGCCCCGGTCGCTGTCCGTGCGGGATAGCGTGACAAAACCGAGGTGACGATGACATTTGAAACCCTCGCCCGCGCGCTTGAGACCGACTCGAACGCCGACGACGACATCAATCGCGAGTTCCTCGCTACAAAGCACGCCGCCGATATTGCGCAGTTCCTCGATGAACACGATGCCGACACCGACTGGCGCGTTCTCAACCTTCTCGACATCGGACGGCAGGCCGAGATTCTCGGCTATCTCGATCGTAAGCAACAGGTCGCGCTGGCCCGCTCTGCGCCTCGCGCCCGACTGGCCGCTGTCGTCAGCGAAATGGACGCGGACGACCGTGCCGATCTGTTCAACGCGCTGACGGAGGACGAACAGGAAGCGTTGCTGCCCGCACTCGCCCAGGCCGAGCGCGAGGACATCCGTCGCCTTGCGGCCTATGAGGACGGCACGGCGGGCGCGATCATGACATCGGACTATGCGGTGTTGTCCCCGGACCTGTCTGCGCGGCAGGCGCTGGACACGTTGCGCCGCGAGGCGCCGGACAAGGAGACGATCTACCGCGCCTATGTGGTCGATGCAGACCGCAAGCTCCTCGGCTCCGTCCGGTTGCAGGACTTGATCCTCGCTCCCTTCAACAAGCAGATCGAAGCAATCATGGAGCGCGATACGCGCGCCGTGCGGGTCGACGAGGATCAGGAGAGCGTGGCCCGCAAGATCGCACGCTATGATGTTGTCGCCCTGCCGGTCATCGACACGGATGGCCGGATCGTCGGCATCGTCACCCATGACGATGCGCTTGACGTCATCACTGAGGAAGCGACCGAGGATTTTCACAAGGCCGGCAGCGTGGGTGATCTGGCCGAAAGCGTCGGGCGCGCCTCAATCCTGATGCTCTATCGCGCGCGCGTATTCTGGCTGGTCTTGCTGGTCTTTGGCAATATCTTCTCAGGCGCCGGGATTGCACATTTTGAAGACATCATCGCCGCCCATATGGCCCTGCTGTTTTTCCTTCCGTTGCTCATTGCTTCGGGCGGCAATGCAGGGTCGCAGGCATCGACGCTTACGGTCAGAGCCATGGCGACGGGAGAGGTGCAACTGGGCCACTTAGGGCACATGCTTGGCCGGGAGATTCTGGTCGCGGGGCTGCTGGGCCTGACCATGGCGATGGCCATATACGGGATTGGTGCATGGCGTGGCGGTTTGGACATCGCCCTGGTCGTCTCGCTGGCGATGGTGGTCATTGTGCTCGCCGGCTCTCTGATCGGCCTCACCCTGCCTTTCGTTCTGACCCGTATCGGTCTCGACCCCGCAACGGCAAGCGGGCCGTTGGTTACGTCGATCGCCGATGTCGCAGGGGTTCTGATCTATTTCGGGATCGCGCAAACATTTCTTTTTTGAGCATACGCAGCGCGATGGAAGGCAAGAGGTGCATGAACCTTGGAAAGTTCATGCCCGACAGCATCTCAAGACCGAAATGAACAGGAGGGACAATCCATGCAGACAATCCTTGTTGCGGTCGATTTTCAACACGATGCGGCACAGGTGCTTGCTCGCGCCGCCCAGTTGTCGGCGCAGCATGGTGCTGCCGTTACCGTCCAACATGTCGTCGAAAACATGGATGTAGGGGAACCGGAATTGCAAGGTGCGGTAGATCAGCACTCACGCACGACGCTGGAGGCACTGGCCAGGGCCGCGGGATTCGCCGCCACGCCTTCGCTGAAGGTCGAGTTCGGAGTGCCCCATCGCTGTGTCAATACCGCCGCCCGAGAGTTGTCGGCCGACATCATCCTCATCGGGCCGGGGCAGCCGTCTACAGTGATGCAGCGCGTGTTCGGCTCGACGGCCGATCGCGTCGTGCGCACCGCTTCGGTTCCGGTGCTTGTCGTGCGCAACAAGAGCGCGCAGCCATACCGTAGCGTTGCCGTAGCCGTGGATTTCTCCCCACTGTCCGAAGCCGCTCTCGAAGCTGCCCGGACGCTGGTGCCGGATGCACGGATAGATCTCGTCCATGCCTATGAAGTTCCGCTTCCCTTCGAGCAGGCGATGCTACGGGTTGGGACACGACCGGAAGATGCGGAACGCTTTCGGCAGGCCAAAATGAACGACTGCCGTCGTCAGCTTGCGGACTTCGCACGAAAGCATGCATCTGGAGCGGATGCTTTGGTCCTGCGGGGTGCTCCGGGCACAGCGTTGGTGGAGTTGTCGCGAAGTGGCCGTGTCGACCTGCTTGCCTTGGGGACACAAGGCAGGAACGCGGCTGCGCAAGCCTTGCTGGGGAGCGTCGCCCGGCGGCTTCTCTCGGAGGCGGGATGCGACCTGTTGGTTGCCGGACACATCCGCGAATAGGGATCGGAACGCGCAAGCGCGTGAACCGCGCCGCGCTCGGCAAAGGTAGCGCAGAGTCCCGCCGGGCTTGGCGCAGACACGTTGACATGCCTCTCCTAAATTTAGACCGGGGGCATCCCAATTTATCCGGGTCAAAGGCTACAAAAAACTGCGCTAGATAGAAGCAGTTTTGGTATATAGAAAACTACCAAAGGTATAGTCTCCAAATACTCAGATATATCACGCCCACACCATCGCGCACACCCTCAAGAGCTAGCAGTCGTTATTCTTATTGACTGCCATCGACTGTTGATGGGTAAAACGCGCTGAGCAACAAACGAAGAGATGATTTGATGATCTGAGGGGTTGATCGCCAACCAACTCGGCCTGTCGTCAGCCGTTGGGCTCGTCTGTTCTACGTCCGTGGGGAGACGTTCGAAGCACATGCAGACTGGATGAGAAATGACAGCGCGACGGTTGAGCCCGAATCCGGCAGAAACGATGCCATCACGGCAACCGCTTGATTGCATGTAGGAGCGCCGACGGTTATGCGGCGCCGATCCCTCCAACACAGTCAGTCATGGCAGCCCTCGCTGCTCCTCGGCGGTCGCGTTCCCATGGCGGCGTTGCTTCAAACGCTGGCGGTTGCAGAATATCTGAGCTTTCGCCATGCCGCAAACGCTCTTGGTGTCAGCCAATCCAGCGTCAGCGCGCGCGTAAAGGCACTGGAAGAAGACCTCGGCATTCTTCTGTTCGAGCGCCATGCACGCGGCGTCCGACTGACGGATGCGGGCCGCTACTTCGTCGACCGGGTGGCGGCTGGCGTCGACCAGCTCGACTATGCCGTCAGGACCGCTGGCATGGTGGCGCGCGGGGAGCAGGGCAGCTTGCGGCTCGGCATCCATGCTCTGATCCCCGGCAGCTTCCTCGCCAATCTACTTGAACGATACCGTCAGCAGCATCCTGGGATCGAGGTCGAGATCGCGGAAGGGACCGCCCGTGATACCCTCATGCAGCTTCGCGCCAACCGGCTGGACGTGACATTCGTGGCAGGCTCGCCCGAGTTTCCCGATTGCCATTCGCGGCCAATATGGAACGAGCGGCTTCTGGCCGTGCTACCGTCGAGCCATCCGCTTGCGGATCGAGTGGGCGTGACCTGGGCCGATCTGGCAGACGAGACCTTCATCGTCCGACATGGCGGCACCGGACCCCAAGCGTATGACCATATCGTCCTGCGCTTGGCCGGCGGCTGCCCAAACCTCGCGATCATGCGGTTCGACGTGGAGCGCGGCACGCTGCTGTCGATGGTCGCGCAGAGCTATGGAGTAACGGTCGTCGGCGAGGCGACATCGCTGATCCAAGCGCCAGGAGTGACATTCCTGCCGATCCTCGACGAACCGGAACCGTTTGCGTTCTCCGCAGTCTGGTCCCCACACAATCGCAGTCTCCTTCTCAGGAATCTTCTCGGCCTCGCGGCTGAGATGGGACGATCACAGCGGGCGGCCTGAGTCGCTATCTCGTCCAGCGAGACGACGCACCGGCCTCCACACAACCCGTCCTATTTACCGCCGACAGTATCCGGCAGCCCTCCCGTATCACCTTTCCTGTTGCCTGTTCTGAAATTGCCCACTCTCTGATCGGCTCCGTCCTTTTTGCCGATTGGAGCCCGTGTGCGCGGAGGCCGAATCCTTTGGGGTCAGATTGCTGTCGTCTTCACCATCGTTCTGGTGACGACCTGGGCGGCGACGCAATGGACGGCCTTCCGCCTCGGCTTCCAGCCCCAGCTTGGTAATCCGTGGTTCGAGCTGGCCGGCTGGCCGGTCTATTATCCGCCGGCCTTCTTCTGGTGGTGGTTCTCCTTCGACGCCTATGCGCCCACGATCTTCGTCGAGGGCGCTTTCGTTGCTGCGTCCGGCGGCCTCATCGCCATCGCCGCCGCCATCCTCATGTCGATCATCCGGGCGCGGGAGGCGCGCGGCGTTGCGACCTACGGCTCGGCGCGATGGGCCGAGGATCGGGAAATCCGCTCGGCCGGATTGCTCGGCCCGGATGGCGTGGTGCTTGGCCGATACGTCCGCGACTATCTGCGCCATGACGGTCCCGAGCATGTCCTATGCTTCGCCCCGACCCGCAGCGGCAAAGGCGTCGGACTGGTGGTGCCGACGCTGCTGACATGGCCGGGAAGTTGCATCGTCCACGACATTAAGGGCGAGAACTGGACGCTGACGGCCGGCTTCCGCGCGAAGCACGGCCGCGTCCTGCTGTTCGATCCGACCAACGCCAAATCCTCGGCCTACAACCCGCTGCTGGAGGTGCGTCAGGGCGAATGGGAAGTCCGCGATGTGCAAAACATCGCGGATATTCTGGTCGATCCCGAAGGCAGCCTCGACAAGCGCAATCATTGGGAGAAGACCAGCCACAGCCTGCTTGTCGGCGCGATCCTGCATGTCCTCTATGCGGAACCGGACAAGACGCTGGCAGGCGTCGCCAACTTCCTGTCCGATCCTCGCCGCCCCGTCGAGGCGACCCTGCGCGCGATGATGGACACGCCGCATCTTGGCGAGGCTGGCGTTCATCCCGTCATCGCGTCGTCGGCGCGGGAACTGCTCAACAAGAGCGAGAACGAACGGTCGGGCGTGCTTTCCACGGCCATGTCGTTCCTCGGCTTGTATCGCGATCCGGTTGTGGCGCGGGTGACGGCGCGCTGCGACTGGCGCATTGCCGATCTGGTCGGCAGCCGGGAGCCGGCCAGCCTCTATCTCGTTGTGCCGCCGTCCGACATCAACCGCACCAAGCCGTTGATCCGCCTCATCCTCAACCAGATCGGCCGCAGGCTGACCGAGGAATTGCATACGTCCGGCAAGCGCCATCGCTTGCTGCTGATGCTGGACGAGTTTCCGGCGCTCGGCCGTCTCGACTTCTTCGAGTCTGCGCTCGCCTTCATGGCCGGCTACAGCATCAAAGGCTTCCTGATCGCGCAGAGCCTCAATCAGATCGAGCGGGCCTACGGCCAGAACAATTCGATCCTCGACAATTGCCATGTGCGGGTGAGCTTTGCGACCAACGACGAACGCACAGCCAAGAGGGTGAGCGACGCACTCGGCACCGCGACCGAGCTGCGCGACTCCACTAACTACGCCGGGCACAGACTGGCCCCGTGGTTGGGGCATCTCATGGTGTCGCGGCAGGAGACCGCGCGGCCGTTGATGACCCCCGGCGAGATCATGCAGCTTCCGCCCACCGACGAAATCGTCATGGTGGCCGGCACGCCGCCGATCCGCGCCACCAAGGCCCGCTATTTCGAGGACGCGCGGTTGCAGGAACGCATCCTGACCCCGCCCGAACTTTCCGCCGCACCGTTGGCGCCCAGCCCATCGACCGATGATTGGTCCGGCCGCGTGGCTGCGGCAGAAAGCCATTCCACGACGAGCGGAAACGAGGCCGAGGGCGATCCGGCTAATGCCGGCATCCGCCGCGAACCGGAATTGCCCGAGCATGAGGAAATCGTCACGCCGCCGCCGCTCGAACAGGAGTTCGAGTTTCTGGACGACGAGCCGGACGTTGACGCGGCCAAGGCCCGCGCCATGCGCCAGCGCATGAGTATCGTGGCGCGGCAAGTGGTGATGAATCCCGATGACGGAATCGACCTTTGAGGACACGCCCATGGCTACCCGAACCCGCCTGAATCTCTATTTCGACCCCACGCTCATGCCGCAGATCGAGGCGCTGGCGCTACGCCGCAAGGTCTCGAAATCCGCCATCGTGGAGGCGGCGGTCATGTCCTACCTGTCCGGCGATTCCACCGACCAGCTAGAAGCAGCCATGTCGCGCCGCCTGGACAAGCTCGGCCGCCAGATCGACACGCTCGACATGGATCTCGCCGTGCTCGGCGAGACAGTCGCGCAGTTCATCCATTACTGGCTGACCATCACGCCGCCGCTTTCGGGGACGGCGCAATCCGCCGCCCGCACAAAAGGCGCGGAACGGTTCGAGGGCTTCATGCAGAATCTCGGCCGGCGTCTGGCGACGGGCGACAGGTTCCTCAAAGAGCTTTCGCGCGATGTCGATTCGCTCGGTGACGATCCGATGCCAGATCAGTCCGAGACCAACGGCGATCAAGAGTAAGTATTCGGACCCATCCTATTTACCGCCGTTCACCGCCGATGCCCGCACGCAGCTAGATACTTGTTGAACCAGCCCGATTTGGGCCTCTCTTAATCGACCCCGATCCGGGGATCGCTTGTCGCGTCCCCACCAGAAACCGGGGCCGACATGACTGCCAACCATCACAGAGCGGAAGCCATCACACGCGGCGCACGCATGTTGCGCACCGCGCTCGGTCCCGCCATCGCCCGGCTGCTCGAAGACCCGGCCGTGGTCGAGGTTATGCTGAACCCGGACGGGCGGTTGTGGATCGACCGACTCTCCGAAGGGCTGTCCGACACGGGCGAGCGCCTGTCCGCCGCCGATGGCGAACGCATCGTGCGGCTGGTCGCGCACCATGTCGGCGCGGAGGTTCATCCGCGCAGCCCTCGCGTCTCGGCCGAACTGCCGGAGACCGGCGAACGGTTCGAGGGGCTGCTGCCGCCCGTGGTCGCCGCGCCGACCTTCGCCATCCGCAAGCCGGCTGTCGCGGTGTTCTCGCTCGACGATTATGTCGCCGCCGGCATCATGATCGCCGACCAGGCCGCGACGCTGCGCGAAGCCGTGGAATCTCGCGCCAACATCCTCGTCGCTGGCGGCACCAGCACCGGCAAGACGACGCTCACCAACGCGCTGCTCGCCGAGGTGGCGAAGGGCGCGGATCGCGTCGTCATCATCGAAGATACCCGCGAGCTGCAATGCGCCGCGCCCAACCTCGTCGCCATGCGGACAAAGGATGGCGTCGCCACGCTTTCCGATCTGGTCCGCTCGTCGCTGCGCCTGCGCCCCGACCGCATCCCCATCGGAGAGGTGCGCGGATCGGAAGCCCTCGACCTTCTGAAAGCGTGGGGCACCGGCCATCCCGGCGGCATCGGCACCATCCACGCCGGCTCCGGCATCGGCGCGCTGCGTCGCCTTGAACAGCTCATCCAAGAGGCCGTCGTCACCGTCCCGCGCGCGCTGATCGCCGAGACCATCGACCTTGTTGTCGTCCTTTCCGGGCGCGGTTCCGCGCGCCGACTGGCCGAACTCGCCCGCGTCGAAGGGCTGGGGCCGGACGGCGACTACCGCATCACCCCCGCAATCCCCACCAGCACAGGAGACCCTAAATGATCCGCACGCTTTCGCGCGGCTATCGCAACCTTGCGACCGCCGCATCTGCCCTTGTCATCAGCCTCATGATCGCGCCGGCCGCCCATGCGTCCGGCTCGTCGATGCCGTGGGAAGCGCCGCTCCAAAGCATCCTCCAGTCCATCGAGGGGCCGGTTGCCAAGATCATCGCCGTCATCATCATCATCGTGACCGGCCTGACCCTCGCGTTCGGCGATACGGGCGGCGGCTTCCGCAAGCTGATCCAGATCGTGTTCGGCCTGTCGATCGCCTTCGCCGCGTCGAGTTTCTTCCTGTCGTTCTTCTCGTTCGGCGGCGGAGCGCTCGTTTGATGGCGGGCGGCCTCGAACAGCTCGACGCGGTGCCGGGTTTTACCGTCCCGGTCCACCGGGCGCTGACCGAGCATATCCTACTCGGCGGCGCACCGCGCGCCATCGCCATCATGAACGGGACGCTGGCCGGGGCCGTGGGCCTCGGCCTGCGCCTCTGGCTGGTCGGCCTCACCATATGGGCCATCGGCCACTTCGCGGCCGTATGGGCGGCGAAGCGCGACCCCCTCTTTATCGAGGTCGGGCGGCGGCATCTCCGCATCCCCGGTCATCTGGCGGTGTGAGGGGGGCGGCCATGATGAACCTTGCCGAATATCGCCGCACCGCCAGCCGCCTTGCTGACTACCTGCCTTGGGCCGCGCTGGTCGGCTCCGGTGTCGTGCTCAACAAAGACGGCTCGTTCCAGCGCACCGCCAAGTTTCGCGGTCCTGATCTGGATTCCGCCGTCGCGGCCGAACTGGTCGCCGTCGCCGGCCGCATCAACAACGCCGTGCGCCGTCTCGGCTCCGGCTGGAGCATTTTCATCGAGGCGCAGCGCAGCGAGGCCGCGACCTACCCTGACAGCACCTTTCCCGATGCGGCCTCCGCGCTGGTCGATGCCGAGCGGAAAGCTGGTTTCGAGGAAGCGGGCACGCATTTCGTGTCGGGCTACTTCCTGACCTTCCTCTATCTGCCGCCTGCCGAGGAAGCCGCTCGCGCGGAAACCTGGCTCTACGAGGGCCGCGAGCAAACCGGCGTCGATCCGTGGGAAACCTTGCGCGGCTTCGCGGATCGCACCAACCGCGTGCTGGCGCTGCTCGATGGCTTCATGCCGGAATGCCACTGGCTCGATGATACGGGCACGCTGACCTATCTCCATTCCACCGTCTCGACCAACCGGCATCGCGTGCGCGTGCCCGAAGTGCCGATGCACCTCGACGCGCTGCTGGCCGACCAGCCGTTGACCGGCGGGCTGGAGCCGCGTCTTGGTGGCGCGCATCTGCGCGTCCTGACCATCGTGGGATTCCCCACCGCGACGACGCCCGGCCTGCTCGACGAGATGAACCGGCTGCCGTTTCCGTATCGCTGGAGCACCCGCGCCATCCTACTCGACAAGACCGACGCGACGCGGCTGCTGACCCGCATCCGCCGTCAGTGGTTCGCCAAGCGCAAGAGCATCGCGGCGATTCTGAAAGAGGTGATGACCAACGAGCAATCCGCGCTCGTGGACACCGACGCCGCCAACAAGGCGCTCGACGCCGACATGGCGTTGCAGGAACTCGGCGCGGACGTGGCGGGCATGGCCTACGTCACGGCCACCGTCACCGTTTGGGATACCGACCCGCGCATTGCCGACGAGAAGCTGCGCCTGGTCGAGAAGATCGTTCAGGGCCGCGACTTCACCGCCATGGCCGAGACGGTCAACGCGGTTGACGCATGGCTCGGCAGCCTTCCCGGACACGCTTACGCCAATGTCCGGCAGCCGCCCATCAGCACTTTGAATCTCGCCCACATGATCCCGCTATCGGCGGTGTGGGCGGGGCCGGAACGGGACGAGCATTTCGGCGACGCTCCATTGCTCTACGCCAGGACCGAAGGCTCAACCCCGTTCCGGTTTTCTTTGCATGTCGGCGACGTGGGCCACACCCTCGTCGTCGGCCCGACTGGCGCGGGCAAGTCCGTGCTGCTCGCGCTCATGACCTTGCAGTTCCGCCGCTACGCAGATGCCCAGGTCTTTGCCTTCGATTTCGGCGGCTCGATCCGGGCGGCCGCGCTCGCCATGGGCGGTGACTGGCACGACCTCGGCGGCGGACTGACCGAAGGGTCCGACGCTTCCGTCTCGCTCCAGCCGCTCGCTCGCATCCACGACACCTATGAACGCGCCTGGGCCGGCGACTGGATCGCCGCAATCCTCATGCGCGAAGGCGTCGCGATCACGCCCGAGGTGAAGGAACACATCTGGACGGCGCTGACTTCGCTTGCGTCCGCGCCAGTCGAGGAACGCACCATCACCGGCCTTGCGGTCCTGCTGCAATCCAACGATCTGAAACAGGCGCTCCGCCCGTTCTGCGTCGGCGGAGCCTATGGCCGCTTGCTCGACGCCGAGGCCGAACATCTCGGCTCAGCGGACGTTCAAGCCTTCGAGATCGAAGGGCTGGTCGGAACCGGCGCGGCCCCCGCCGTGCTGGCCTATCTGTTCCATCGCATCGGCGACCGGCTCGACGGGCGGCCGACCCTGCTCATCATCGACGAGGGCTGGCTTGCGCTCGACGACGAGGGTTTCGCCGGTCAGCTCCGCGAATGGCTGAAGACGCTCAGGAAGAAGAACGCCAGCGTCGTCTTCGCCACGCAGAGCCTGTCCGACATCGACGGCAGCAACATCGCACCCGCCATAATCGAGAGCTGCCCGACGCGGCTCTTGTTGCCGAACGAACGCGCCATCGAGCCGCAGATCACGGCCATCTATCGCCGCTTCGGCCTGAATGATCGCCAGATCGAAATCCTCGCGCGGGCGACGCCCAAGCGGGACTACTACTGCCAGTCGCGGCGCGGCAATCGCCTGTTCGAGCTGGGCCTGTCCGAAGTCGGCCTCGCGCTCTGCGCCGCATCCGCCAAATCCGACCAGACCCGCATCGCCGAACTCGTCGCCGAGCATGGCCGCGAGGGCTTCCTCGCCGCCTGGCTGCGCGAACGCGGCGTCGATTGGGCGGCCGACCTGATCCCCAACCTCACCAATCTCGCCGACCGGCCGGAATCCGCCGCGCCGGCCGTGCCGGATAGCCTCCAAACCAAGGAAACCCTTCCATGACCTACTGCAAGATCATTGGAGCTTCGGCCGTTGCGCTGACGCTCGCCGTTCCAGTCGCGCTTTCGCCCATGCTGGCGAGCCCAGCCCATGCGCAATGGGTCGTCTATGACCCGTCCAACTTCGCTCAGAACGTGCTCACGGCGGCGCGCACGCTGGAGCAGATCAATAACCAGATCACGTCGCTTCAGAATGAAGCGCAGATGCTCATCAATCAGGCCCGCAATCTTGCGAGCCTGCCGTATAGCTCGCTCCAGCAGATTCAACAGAGCGTCCAGCGCACGCAGCAGCTTCTCGGCCAGGCGCAGAACATCGCCTTCGACGTGCAGCGCATCGACCAGGCGTTCCAGCAGCAATATGGCAACGTGTCGCTTACGGCCACCGAACAGCAGCTAGTCGCCGATGCGCGCTCGCGCTGGGAGAACACGGTCGGCGGCTTGCAAGACGCCATGCGCGTGCAGGCGGGCGTCGTCGGCAACATCGACACCAACCGCGCCGAAATGTCCGCGCTCGTCGGCCAGAGCCAGGGCGCGACTGGCGCGCTGCAAGCCACGCAGGCCGGCAACCAGCTTCTCGCCCTCCAGTCGCAGCAGCTTTCCGACCTGATCGCGCTCATCTCGGCGAACGGCCGCGCGGAGGCGCTGACCGAGGCCGAGCGCGCCACGGCCGCAGAGCAAGGCCGCATCCAGCGCCAGCGGTTCCTGACGCCCGGCACCGGCTATCAGCCGGGCAACCCACAGATGTTCAACAGCGGCAACAACTGACGGGAGGGTCGCCATGGACGGCAAGATGCTGGCCCGGCTCGGGGCCGTGGTGTTCGTCGCCATCGCCGTCACGGCGACCGCAATCGACATGGCGCGGAAGGACGAACCTTCCGCGCCGCCCGCCGCGCCGGCCCTCCAGCCGCCGGCCGATCCGCTCCGCGAAAGCCTGCGCCGCTGCCAGCAGCTCGGCGAGACGGCGGCGAGCGACGCCGCCTGCCTCGCCGCCTGGGCTGAATCCCGCGACCGTTTCCTTGGCCGCACGCCTTCGTCCGCCGCGCCGCAATCCAGCGAAAGGCGGTGAGCGCATGGGAAACACGGGCGTCATCGACAATTTCCTCGGGGTCTTCACCTCCTACATCGACAGCGGGTTCGGCCTGCTTAGCGGCGAGGTGGCCTTTATCGCCACCACGCTGATCGTCATCGACGTGACGCTCGCCGCGCTGTTTTGGGCCTGGGGCGCGGATGACGACATCATCGCCCGGCTGGTGAAGAAGACCCTGTTCGTCGGCGTCTTCGCCTACATCATCTCCAACTGGAACAACCTCGCGCGCATCGTCTTCGAGAGTTTCGCAGGTCTCGGCCTCATGGCCTCGGGCACCAGCTTTTCCGTCGCCGATCTGTTGCGGCCGGGCCGCGTGGCGCAGACCGGCCTCGACGCCGGCCGTCCGCTGCTCGAATCCATTTCCGACCTCATGGGCTGGATCGCCTTCTTCGAGAATTTCATCCAGATCGCGTGCCTGTTGTTCGCATGGGCGCTGGTGGTGCTGGCTTTCTTCATCCTCGCCATCCAGCTTTTCGTGACGCTGATCGAGTTCAAGCTGACCACGCTCGCCGGCTTCGTGCTGATCCCCTTCGGCCTGTTCGGCAAGACCGCCTTCATGGCCGAGAAGGTCTTGGGCAACGTGGTGTCGTCCGGCGTCAAGGTCTTGGTGCTCGCCGTCATCATCGGCATCGGCAGCACCTTGTTTTCGCAATTCACGGCCGGCTTCGGCGGCCAGACACCCAGCATCGACGACGCCATGGCCATCGTGCTGGCCGCGCTCTCGCTGCTCGGCCTCGGCATCTTCGGCCCCGGCATCGCCAACGGCATCGTCTCCGGTGGTCCGCAACTCGGCGCGGGCGCGGCCGTTGGAACTGGCCTCGCGGTCGGCGGCGCGGCCGTCGCCGCTGGCGGCGCGACCATGCTCGCCGCGAAGGGCGGAGCCGCCGCGCTCTCCGGTGGAGCCGCGGCCGTTCGTGGAGGCGCAGCCACCGCGGGCGCAGCCACAGCCGCCTATAGCGTTGGCTCGCTCGGCCAGACCGGGGCGGCCGGTATTGCCTCCGGCCTCGGCGGCGTTGCACGCGCCGCAGGCTCCGCCGCCATCTCGCCCCTCAAACGCGCCGCCGCGCGTGCCAGCGAATCCGTCAAGTCCAGCTTCACTGATGGCGCACGCGCGAGCTTCGGCGCGACGGGCGGCACGTCCTCCATGGGCACGGTCGGCGGCGCAAGTCCCGACCCGGCAGCCGCAGCGTCGGTTTCCTCCGCCGGCCCCCCCGCCTGGGCGCAGCGGATGCGGCGTTCGCAGGCAATGAACCATGGCACCACCATGGCCGCCCATGCGGTGCGCTCCGGCGACAGCTACGGCTCCGGTTCCTCCGTCAACCTTTCCGAAAGAGACCGCTCATGACCATCTTCAAACGACCATCGACCCATTACGGCAAATCGCCGGAACCCGAGACGCCCTATCGGAAGGCCGCGCAGGCATGGGACGAGCGCATCGGCTCGGCCCGCGTGCAGGCGAAGAACTGGCGCTATATGGCGTTCGGCTCGCTGATCCTGTCGGCCGGCTTCGCGTCCGCGCTGGTCTGGCAGTCGGCACGCGGGACCGTAGTGCCCTGGGTGGTGCAGGTCGATAGTCTCGGCCAGGCGCAAACCGTCGCGCCGGCCGTCGCCGATTACCGCCCAACCGATCCGCAGATCGCATGGCATCTCGGCCGCTTCATCGAACAGGTCCGCGCGATCCCGGCCGACGCCATCATCGTCCGCCAGAACTGGCTTCGCGCCTATGAGTTCACGACCGACCGGGGCGCGGCTGCCTTGAACGATTACGCCCGCGCCAATGACCCGTTCACCCGCGTCGGCCGTCAGCAGATCGCCGTCGAGGTCTCGAGCGTCATCCGGGCCTCCCCCGACAGCTTTCGCGTGGCGTGGACCGAGCGGCACTATGAGAACGGCCAGCTTTCCACGACTGAGCGATGGACCGCGATCCTGACCATCGTGATCCAGACACCGCGCGACGCCGAGCGCCTGCGAGCCAATCCGCTCGGCATCTACGTCAACGCGATTTCCTGGTCGCGGGAGATGAGCCAATGAGGAAGATCACTCACACACCCGCCGTTGCGGCCGTGCTGCTTTCGGCCACCATGCTGGCCGGCTGCGCCACCAATCGCACTCAGCAATGGAGCTACGACGCCGAGGTGCCGCCGCTGCCAGTGGTGCAGGCGGCCACCACCGACGACACGCCCCGGCCGCTGCACACGCCACCGGCATGGACCGTGGCGCGCGGCGGCGAGTCAGCCGCAACCCCGACCGGCCGCGTCGAGAACGCCAATGCCGCCGCCCGCGTCGAGCCACGCCGCGAAGGCTACTACAACGCCATCCAGATATATCCGTGGAGCGAAGGCGCGCTCTATCAGGTCTATGCCGCAGTCGGGCAGATCACCACCATTGCGCTGGAGTCGGGCGAGAGCCTGACCGGCGCGGGGCCGATCGCGGCCGGGGACACCGCCCGCTGGATCATCGGCGACACCGAAAGCGGCAGCGGTGCGAACCGCCGCGTCCATATCCTCGTGAAGCCGACACGCGCGGACATTTCCACCAACCTTGTCGTCACCACCGACCGGCGCACCTACATGATCGAGCTGCGCGCGCGGGAATCGCTCTACATGCCCGCCGTGGCTTGGGCCTATCCCGCGCCGCCGGCAGGCCAGCGCCAGACCGTTCCGGCCGCGCCCGTCATCCCGGCCGAGGCCGCGCGCAACTATCGCTACGGCCTGACCGGAGACAGTCCGCCCTGGCGGCCCATCTCCGTCTTCGACGACGGCCGCCGCGTCTATGTCGTCTTCCCGCACGGCATAGTGCAGGGCGAGATGCCGCCGATCTTCGTGCTCGGCTCGAACGGCGAGCCGCAGATCGTCAACAGCCGCATCCACCAGAACATCCTGATCGTGGACCGCCTGTTCGGCGCGGCCGAGCTGCGCCTTGGCAGCGGCAATCGCCAGCAGACGGTCAGGATCGTCCGCACCAACCCCACGCAGGCCGCCGCCGCGCAGCCCGCCAGCGCGACCGGAGATTCCCCGTCATGACAGACGACACCATCACCGACACCGCCGCGCCGATGAGGCTTCGCGCCGAACCGCCCCGCGTCACCCGCCTGTCCCGCAGGATGCTGGCTGGCGTCGGCGCTGTCGCCTTGCTCGGCATCGGCGGGGCGCTGGTCTATGCCCTTCAGACCCGCGACGGCGGCGCGGGCGGCGAAGAACTCTATTCGACCGAGAACCGCCCCACGGCGGACGGCCTGTCGGGCCTGCCGAGCGATTATAGCGGGCCGGTGCTTGGCCCCGCGCTGCCGGGCGACCTCGGCCGCCCGATCCTCGACGCGCAGACAAGGGGACAGCCGGTCGCGCCCCCTGTCATGACGACGCCCGCCGTCGATCCCGAGGAAGAACGCCGCAGGGCCGAAGAAGAAGCCGCACGCTTGAGCAACGTCTTTTTCCAGTCCGGCCCACGCATGGGAGCGCCGGCAGGAACGGCCATGCCCAGCCTTGCCGGGCTTGGCCTCGGCGGGCAGTCCGCGACACAGGACCGCCACGCGGCGTTTCTCAACGGGCCGGTGGACCGGCAAACAGTCGCGCCGGATCGCGTCGCGCCGCCGGCATCGCCCTATATCCTTCAGGCCGGGGCCGTGATCCCGGCCGCGCTCATCACCGGCATCCGTTCCGATCTGCCCGGCCAGATCACCGCGCAGGTGACGGAGAACGTCTATGACAGCCCAACCGGCTCGCTGCTCCTGATCCCGCAGGGAACGCGCATCATCGGTCAATACGATGATGGCGTGACCTTCGGCCAGCGCCGCGTGTTGCTGGTGTGGAATCGCCTGATCCTGCCGGGCGGCCGTTCCATTGTTCTGGAGCGCCTGCCGGGCGCGGATGCCAGCGGCTATGCCGGGCTTGAGGATGGTGTCGATTATCATTGGTGGGATCTGATGAAGGCCGCAGGGCTATCCACGCTGCTCGCAGTCGGCACGGAACTGGCGACGAGCGACGAGGACCGGCTTGTTCGAGCTATCCGCGACGGGGCGCAGGATACCGTCAATCAGGCGGGCCAGCAGATCGTGCAACGCCAGTTGCAGGTTGCGCCGACGCTCACCATCCGGCCCGGCTTCCCGGTCAGGATCATCGTCACCCGCGACCTTGTATTCGAGCCGGCAGGAGGTTGACCATGACCAAGCTGAAACTCGGCCCGCTGCCCGACGACAAGCCCGTGAAGGTGACGGTGGAGCTACCCGCGCCGCTTCACCGTGATCTAACCGCCTATGCCGAGGTGCTGGCCCGTGAAACCGGCAAGCCCGTCACCGATCCCGTCAGGCTGATCGTGCCCATGCTGGAGCGGTTCATCGCCACGGATCGCGGTTTCGCCAAGGCGCGGCGAGCCGCAAGCTAGGTCCATCTTGGCGGTAGGGGTGCCGCCAGCGCACAGGCGCGAATGCGGCACGCTACAGACCGCCGATCCCCCTCCATGGTTCGCTTAATTCCGGGGCCTTGAGCGCCCCGGAATCCATCAGAACCAAGGAGGATTCCATGAGCGCGAAGCGCCGCCGTGCCCGCAAAGGACGACCGCGACAGCCGGTCCCCGAAGCACTTCCCGACGATTTGTTCGACTATGCCGACGAACCCACGCCAGACGGCCGGGAACGCCGCCGTTCGCCGCTTCGCATCGTCGATGTGGAAACGCTGCCGGTCTTCGACGACTGGCCCGAGAAGGTGCCGATCACCGAGGAAGAACTGCAAATCTTCGAGCGGTATTTCGGCGACGTGCTCGACCGCCTGTTCGGCCCCATAGAGGCCGATCCCGACAATCAGGGCTTGCCGCCGTTAACACCAGATGGTAATAGTAAGCCATGAGCGAGGATCGTGACCCGAGCCTCGACACGCTTCTGGACCTCGACGGACAGGTGCTCGTTGTCGATCCCGAGGGCGGCCATTGGGTGAAGTTCATCGTCACCCGCGTTCCGGTCTCGCCGGAAAAGCCGCACGGTCTCGATTACTCGCTCACGCTTCACGGGCCTTCGGGCGAACGGCTGGTCGGCTTCGATAACGCCCATCCGGTCGGCCGAGGCAGGAGGGGCGAGCCGATGGACCATCGGCACCGCCTCCAGACCGTGAAGCCATACGCCTACGAGGACGCGGCCACGCTGCTGGCCGACTTCTGGCAGGCGGTGGACGCGGTGTTGAAGGAGCGAGGCGTAACATGACCACCTTGAAAGTCGGGATTGCCGACTACGAAGAAATGAAGGCCCGCACCATGCGGATTGCCAAGGGCGAGGAAAAGCCCGCGCCCGGTGATCCGAAGGTGTGGTTCACATCCACCGAATCCTTCGCGCAAATCCTCTCCAGCGGAAACCGCGAGTTGCTGCGCGTCATCGACGAGCAGTCGCCCGGTTCGCTGGAGGAACTGTCGCGGATCACGGGACGGACCAAGCCGAGCCTGTCCCGAACCCTCAAGACGATGGCGAGCTACGGCCTGATCCGCATGGACCCCGGCGAGGGCCAGAAGCTCGTGCCGAAGGTGCTGCATGATCGCGTGGCGCTGGAATTGCCACTGATCGAGCGCCGCGCGGCGAAAGGAGACCGGCCATGAATATGCAAAGCCCCCATGTCGCCCTGCGCGCCGCCCTTTATCTGCGCGTCTCGACCGCCCGGCAGGCAGAGCATGACGTGTCGATCCCCGACCAGAAACGGCAGGGCGAAGCGTATTGCCAGGAACGCGGCTACCAGCTCGCAGAGACGTTCATCGAGCCGGGCGCGTCCGCCACCAACGACAAGCGCCCCGAGTTCCAGCGTATGATCGAGGCTGCCACGGCCAAGCCCGCACCATTCGATGTTGTCGTGGTGCATAGCTTCTCGCGCTTCTTCCGCGACGAGTTCGAGATGGAATTTTATTACCGGAAGCTGGCGAAGAACGGCGTGAAGCTGGTTTCGATCACGCAGGAGCTTGGTGACGATCCCATCCACGACATGATGCGGCGGATCATGTCGCTGTTCGACGAATACCAGTCGAAGGAGAACGCCAAGCACGTCCTGCGCGCCTTGAAGGAGAATGCCCGGCAAGGCTTCTGGAACGGCTCGCTTCCGCCCATCGGCTACCGCGTCATCGACGCCGAGCAGCGCGGCGCAAAGATGAAGAAGAAGCTGGAGATCGACCCGCTCCATGCCGACACCGTGCGGCTGATCTTCCGGCTTGCGCTGGAGGGCGACGGCACGTCCGGCCCCATGGGCGTCAAGAACATTGTCAGCCACCTCAACAGGAACCGCATGTTCACCCGCAGCGGCGGGCGTTGGGGCATCGGCCAGCTTCACCGTATCCTGACCCGCCGCACCTACATCGGCGAACATCGGTTCAATCGCCGCTCCAAAAAGGGCGAGGTGAAGCCGGAGGAAGAAGTCGTCACCGTCGCGGTGCCGCCGCTGATCGACCTTGAGATATTCGAGGCAGTGCAGAGGCGCTTGCAGGTCAACAATCCGAAGGTGACGCCGCCGCGCGTCGTCAGCGGTCCGAACCTGCTGACCGGCATTTGCCATTGCGGCAATTGCGGAGGCGCGATGACGCTGCGCACCGGCAAGAACGGCCGTTACCGCTACTATGCCTGCTCGATCCGGGCACGGCAGGGCGACACCGGCTGCAAGGGCCGTGCGATCCCAATGGACAAGCTCGACCGCATGGTGGTCAGCCATATCGAGGAAAGGCTGCTGGACCCCGAGCGGATCGAAGACGTGCTTGCCTCGCTGCTGGACCGCCGGCAGGAGAGCGTCGAGCGGCGCGGCCAACACATCGCCGAGTTGAACCACCGCGCGGCCGAGGCCGACATGCGCCTAAAGCGCCTCTACGATGCTATCGAGGCCGGCTCGCTCGACCCTGCCGAATCCGCCCTTGGCGAGCGCATCGCGGGCCTCACCGCGCTTCGGGACCAGGCGCGGGCCGACGCCGCAAGGATCGAGGCTATGTTGAAAAGCTCCGCCCACCAGGGCCTCACAGGCGCGGCCGTGCGGGAACTGGCGACCGAGGCCCGCACCCGGCTTCGGCTTGAAAAGGGCGGCTATCGGCGGGAACACGTCCGGGCCTTCGCACAGCGCGTCGAGGTTGCGGACGACGCGATCTACATCAAAGGGAGCAAAAGCACCCTGTTGAGGACGCTGGTGGCCGCAAAAGGAGGGAAATCGGCGGGAATCGGCGTTCCCGGTTTTATACCGAAGTGGCGGAGCCGGAGGGATTCGAACCCTCGATACGCCTTTACAAGCGTATAACGGTTTAGCAAACCGCCGCCTTCAGCCACTCGGCCACAGCTCCGACGGGCACTGGCGTACAGAACCGGGCATGGCCCGTCAATTCGCGTCTGCGGCGGGCTCGCCGATATCGTCACGGCGGATATATTGATACATGCCATTGCCGGTTCGGCGGCCGGCGCGTTGAGTTTACGGTGACGGCGCCAGGGTGCCTTCGCCGCCCGCAAGGAGAATTGGTCTATGCGACACAAATCGTCGAATGCTGCCTGGCCGCTGCCATCGGCCGCCGTGCTTGGAATCCTTGCGGTCGGCTTCACCGTGAGCCCGCAGGCCATCGGCCTCGCGCAAGCCGGCGTCGAATATCCGTGGTGCGCCGTGTACAGCCAGGCCACGGTCGGCGCGACGAATTGCGGTTTCTCCACCCTCGCCCAGTGCCGCGCCACGATCAGCGGAGTCGGCGGCCTTTGCCTGGAGAACCCGGCCTATGTCGGCCCGCCGCCCCGTGCGCAGCCCAAGCGCCGCGTCCAGCCGCGCTGACATTCCAAGGCGGACAAGGCGTTGCGACCAGCCGGTTTCGATCTCGGGCAGACGCTTCAGCAGGCGCTGCGCCTGCATGGCGAAGGCCGGCTGCGCGAGGCGGAAAAGCTCTACGCGCGCGCGCTCAAGGCCGCGCCTGATAATTTCGACGCCCTCAATCTGCTCGGCGCGCTGAAGGCCCAGTCGGGCCAGATGGGCGAAGCGCTGCGCCTCCTCTCCAGCGCGGTCAAAATCAATCCGCGCGTCCCCGACGCGCTGTTCAATCTCGCCAATGTGCTGCACGCGCTCAAGCGCGATGCCGACGCGCTCGATTGTCTCGATAAGGCGCTCGCGCTCAACCCGTCCGACCCGCAGACGCTGCTCAACCGCGCCTCGGCCCTGCTGAGCATGAGGCGGCCGCAGGACGCGCTCGGCAATCTCGATGCGGTCCTCGCCAGTCAACCGCGCAACGGCGCGGCGTTGCTCAATCGCGGCGTCGCGCGCGCCGAACTCGGCCGCCACGCCGAAGCGCTGGACGATTTCAACGCGGCCATTGCCATCGCGCCCTTCAACGCGACCACGCTCTACAATCGCGGCAACACGCTGCTGCAGCTCGGCAAGCCCGTCGAAGCCCTCGCCGATTTCGATCGCGTCGTCAGCGCCATGCCCGACCATCGCCTCGCCTGGAATAACCGGGGCCGCGCGCTGGAGATGCTCAACCGGCACGATGATGCAGCCGCCAGTTTCGGCAAGGCCATCGCGCTCGACAAGGATTACGCCGACGCCCACTTCAATCTGTCGCTGACGCTGCTGGCGCTCGGAAAACTCGAGCAGGGCTTTGCCGAGTACGAATGGCGCTGGAAGCGCAGCGGCGTCACCGACCGGCGCCGCGACTACCGGCGCCCGCTCTGGCTCGGCGATATCCCGCCCGCGCGCAAAACCATCCTGCTTCACGCCGAACAAGGTCTCGGCGACACCATCCAGTTCGCACGCTACGCGCCGATGCTGGCGAAATCCGGCGCCCGCGTCATTCTCGAGGTTCAGCCTGAGCTGAAAGCACTGCTGGGCAACCTGCCCGGCATCGCTTCGTGTCACGGCCGCGGCCAGCCTTTGCCCGCTTACGATTTGCAGTGCCCGCTCGGTAGTTTGCCGCTGGCGCTGAAGACGACGGCGGCCGACGTCCCCGCCCCGATCCCTTATGTCACCGCCGACGCCGCGCGCATCGACAAGTGGCGGCCGGTGATAGAGGCGCTCCCCGGCAAGCGCGTGGCGCTGACCTGGGCCGGTCACGCCCGTCACGTCAACGATGCCAATCGGTCCGTGGCGCTCGCGGCACTCGAGCCGCTATTGGCGCAGGACGGCGTCTCGTTCGTCAGCGTCCAGCAAGAGCTGCGCGCCAACGACGCGGAAATCCTGGCGCGTCACGCCAACGTGACGCATCTGGGCGGACAATTCGCCGACATGGCGGACACCGCCGCTGTCATGGCGCTAGTGGATCTGGTGATCGCGGTCGATACGTCGGTCGCGCATCTTGCGGCCGCCATGGGCCGGCCGACCTGGGTGCTGCTGCCCTTCACGCCGGACTGGCGCTGGACCCTGACCGGCGAGCACAGCCCTTGGTATCCGCAGGCACGTCTGTTCCGTCAGCCCGCAATCGGCGACTGGGCCAGCGTCGTCGCGAGCCTGCGCGACGCCCTCGCCGCCGAAATCAAGGCTTAGGCGGCGATACGAACGGGCTCGACCGGCGCCGGCTGGTGACGCTTGAGCCAGTCGCGCGCGGCGCGCTGGGCGCGGCCGATATCGCTGTCACTCATCTGCTCGGCGATCTCGCGGCGCACCTGCGCGGCTTCACGATGCCCGCGCATCGCCGCGATGTTGAGCCACTTGTGCGCCTCGATCAGATCGACCGGCACGCCGGCGCCCGACGAGCACGCCATGCCGAATTCGAAACAGGCCTCCGCATCGGAAGGCTCCCGGCTCTCGGCGATCACCGCAAGATTGATCATGTTCTGCTCCCGTTACGCTGCGACCCCGGTATTCCGGATGCCGCGTTTGACGTTCCTGTGTTGCGGCGATCTTCGGGAGAAAATTTGAATGGCACTTTAAGCGATTGGCTGAATCAATCGTGAAATTTTCGGGGCGGAATTGTGCGGAACCGTCACAAAAACCTTTGTTTTCAGGGCTTTTCTGAGTGACCACCCGCTCCTGTTACACACCGCTAACTGAATTGATTGCCGGGGCGGTAACCAATTCCCAACATGACGGTTATATGACGGAGAGGCTTGCGCCGGGCTTTGGAAGCCCACGCGGCCTGACGACGAGACACAAATTCGAAGGTTCTCAATGCAGTTTTCAAGCATGAAAGCGGCCGCTGTCGCGGCGGCCGTGCTCTTGGGTTCGTCCCTCGTGGCCGGCGCCCAGGCGGCCCCGGTGGCGGGTACCTGGCTGTCCGCCGACGGCGGCACCAAAGTCCGCGTGTCCGAATGCGGCGGCAACAGGCTTTGCGGCAAGGTGGTCTGGCTCAACGAGCCGATCGACAAGCAGACTGGCAAACCGAAGACCGACAAGCGCAACGCCGATCCGGACAGGCGCGCGCGTCCGCTCATCGGCGTGCAGGTCGTCAGCGGCATGGCGCCGAGCGGCGATAACAAGTGGTCGGGCAAGATTTATAACGCCGATGACGGCAAGACCTATGACGCTCATGTCACGCTGGTCAGCGAGAACGCCATGCAGGTGCAGGGCTGCGTGCTCGGCGTTCTGTGCAAGAGCCAGACCTGGAAGCGCGCCGACTGATCGGACGCGCATTCGCGACATACGAAAGCCGGCTGCGCTGCAGCCGGCTTTTTCTTTTGGGTTCGTTGCCCTGCCCCGTCAGCGCGCCCGCTGGCCGAACAGCACGGCCTGCACCTTCGGGTCCTTCATATCGAGCCCCTGCCGCCATGACCGACCCAGCGCCAGCGCGCGTTCGACCGCCGGGCGGGCCGTCACCCGCGCCAGCCAGCGCTTGAGATGAGGAAACTGCTCGATATCCTGGCCCTGCTTCTGCCAGCCATTGACCCAGCCAACCAGCGCCATGTCGGCGATCGAATAACGGCCGGCGATGTAATCGCGGTCGGCGAGCCGCCTGTTCATCACGCCGTAGAGCCGGTTCAACTCATCGACGAAGCGTGCGATCGCGTATGGAATGTGCTCGCGCGCATAAGCCTTGAAGTGGTGCACCTGCCCGGCCATTGGGCCGACGCCGCCGACCTGCCAGAACAGCCATTGATCGGTCTCGACCTGGCCCCGCTCATCCTTGGGATAGAACTTGCCGGTCTTGCGGGCGAGATACTGGAGGATGGCGCCGGACTCGAAGATCGAAAGCGGCCGTCCGCCCGGCCCGGACGGATCGACCAGTGCCGGGATGCGATTGTTCGACGAAATCTTCAGAAAGCCGGGATCGAATTGCTCACCCTTGGCGATGTTCACCGGCTTGACCAGATAGGGCAGCCGGCACTCCTCGAGCATGATCGCGATCTTCTGCCCGTTCGGCGTGGGCCAGTAATAGAGTTCGATCGGCTTGGGGCCCTTGCCGGCCTTTGCCGGAGCGCTCCCTTTGGCGGGCGCCGCCTTGACCGCAGCCGCCTTGACCTTGCCCCCGCGCTTGATCGTGCGACGCGCCATCGAAACGGTCCCCCGGAATCAATTTGCCCCGCGCACTCTCGGGCTCCGGATATGGGACCGCAACTGCCGCGCTATCTCTGGCCCCCGCCGCTGCCACAATCACCCGCTGCCGCTCTGGACGACTACAACTATCGTTAGATAATATGCTTCCTCAGGTTGAAACTCGGCGCAATGACAAGCGCGTGGGCGCTGCATGCGGGCGGGCCTGACCAAAGCAGGAGGACCCATGTTCAACTCAGAGAAGATGACCGACAGGACGACATCAATCGCGACCAAAAGTCTGCGTATCGCATTCGCCGCGCTGCTCGCCGCCGTTGTCGCCGCTCCACTGCCCGCGTCGGCGCAATCATCGACGCCGGCGCCGGGATCGAGCACCGCCGCGACATCGAAGCCCAAGCGCGCGCCGACGCCGGGTCAGATCGCCGCGCGCGAGCGGCAGAAGAAGTGCGCCGCCGAATGGAAGGAAGCCAAGGCCGCCGGCAAGGTCGAGAAGGGAATGAAGTGGCCGCAGTTCTGGAGCGCATGCAACAAGCGGCTCAAGGGAACGGCAACCTGATCGGGCGACTTCCGCGTCTCAGGACGCAGGGCGCCGGCCTCGATCCAATCGTGAGTTCGGGCGAACCCCGGAAACGCGGAGGGCGTCGGTGAGACATTCAGTCTCCCCGACGCCCTCTGATGTCACCGGAACCGGGTGCACAGACAAACGACTGCTTGCGCTATCGTACCTGATGCACACCGGCCCCCTATGACGCGATCCGCGGCGCGTGCGCCGAGGATCGAGAAGAGGCGCTAGACCTAGAGCTTCTTCTTCTTCTTCTTGGCCTTCTTCGCCGTCTTCACTGCTTTCTTCTTACGTTTAGCCATTTGCTGCCCTCCTAGCCATTTAGAATGGCGGGTGTCGCATAAGTGCGGTCGGGGATCGACCTGCACCACAGTTGGTTTACACCAGCGCAAGAAAAAAAACAGTGACTCGTCGGCTTTGTGTGCGTAAGCGCCGCGACGACGTTGCCTTCGAGCGTATTCGCACAGCAAAGACGCAACGCAACGCCGCCGACATCGCTTGCCTTGCAATTCATCGCCGGGCGCAATGCACGAATTCAAAAAATAGCGATGAAATCGGCATTTTTCGAACGTCGCCAATGCAGGCCGAATCTATCCGCTGCGAGCCTTCCTCGGTCTGCTGCGGGGGCTGCCGCAAGCCTGTTCGGCCATACCGCAGGCGTCGGCGACCTGTGAAAAAAAATTGCGAGGAAATCGTCGCGCAATGTCGTCGACAACCCGGAATCGATCAAAAACGAGCGAATCGGGTGTCGGTGATTCGGCGGCGACGTGTGCGTAGTGCGATCGATCGCAGGTCTTGTGCGGTGTCGAAGAGGCGCGCGCGGATGTTTCGTGCGGCGCGAAATGCGCGCCGCCGGACTGCAACGCGGACGCGGCATCGCGCGTTCAGGTAACGGCGCGTTACGCCGCGCGTTACAGACCGAGCTTGGATTTTAGCAGGTCGTTAACCGCCTGCGGGCTCGCCTTGCCGCCGGACGCCTTCATCGCCTGGCCGACGAACCACATCATCGCCTTCGGATTGGCTTTCGCCTGCTCCACCTTGTCCGTATTTTTGGCGATGAGGTCGTCGATAATACCACCGATGGCGCCAAGGTCGGTGACCTGCGCCATGCCGCGGCTCTTGACGAGTTCGCGCGGGTCGCCGCCTTCGGTCCAGAGGATCTCGAACAGATCCTTGGCGATCTTGCCGGAGATGGTTTTGTCGCCGATCAGTTCGATGACGCCGCCGAGCTGCGCCGCCGACACCGGCGACGAGGCAATGGCGAGGCCTTCCTTGTTCAGCCGTCCGGACAACTCATTGATCACCCAGTTGGCCGCGAGCTTGGCGTCGCGGCCCTTCGCCACCGTCTCGAAATAATCGGCGGTCTCGCGCTCGGCGACCAGATGCCCCGCGTCATAGGCCGACAGGCCGAGATCGCCGACGAAACGCGCTTTCTTCTCGTCCGGCAGTTCGGGGAGCGCCGCCTTGAGGTCCGCCACCATGGACGGGCTCAGTTCGAGCGGCAGCAGGTCCGGATCCGGGAAATAGCGGTAGTCATGCGCCTCTTCCTTGGAGCGCATCGAACGCGTCTCCCCCCTGGCCGGGTCGAACAGCCGCGTCTCCTGGTCGATGGCGCCGCCGTCCTCGATGATCTCGATCTGCCGGCGGGCCTCGTATTCGATCGCCTGGCCGATGAAGCGGATCGAGTTCATGTTCTTGATTTCGCAGCGCGTGCCCAGCGCTTCGCCGGGACGCCGCACCGACACGTTGACGTCGGCGCGCAGGCTGCCCTTCTCCATGTCGCCGTCGCAGGTGCCGAGGTAGCGCAGGATCGAGCGGAGCTTGGTGACGTAGGCCATCGCGTGTTCGGACGAGCGGATGTCGGGCTTGGAGACGATCTCCATCAGCGCGACGCCGGAGCGGTTGAGATCGACCGCCGACATCGACGGATGGCGGTCGTGCACGCTCTTGCCGGCATCCTGTTCCAGATGCAGGCGCTCGATGCCGACGGTCACCGTCTCGCCATTGTCGAGATCGACCACGACCTCGCCCTCGCCGACCACCGGCTGCTTGTACTGGCTGATCTGGTAGCCCTGCGGCAGGTCGGGATAGAAGTAGTTCTTGCGGTCGAACACCGAGCGCAGATTGATCTTGGCCTTGAGCCCCAGCCCCGTGCGCACCGCCTGGCGGACGCATTCCTCGTTGATCACCGGCAGCATGCCCGGCATGGCGGCATCGACCAGCGACACATGGCTGTTCGGGGCGCCGCCGAATTCGGTCGAGGCGCCGGAAAACAGCTTCGACTTCGAGGTCACCTGGGCATGGACTTCCATGCCGATGACCACTTCCCAGTCGCCGGTTTCGCCTTTGATGAGCCTGGAGGGCTTTTGCTGCGCGTTCATGGCCCTACCCGTAGCCGCCGCCGCGGCGGCGGGCAAGATGGCCGGGCCGGCCGCCGTCAGACGTCGATGTGGAAACCGAGCACCTGCTCGGCGGCGTCGAAACTGTCGATGAAGCCGCGGTAATGGATCATCTTGCCGTCCCTGAACTGGCTGAAGCTCGCCAGCCGCAGGGCGACGGTCCGGCCGGTCGAACGCATCGTCGCCGCGATCTCGGAAATGCTCGAGGCGCGGTCGCCGTCGGCCAGGATCAACGGCACGTCGTACTTGGTGATCGTGAACTGCTGATAGACCCCGAGCAGGCTCGCCAGCACCTCGGTCTTGCCGCGCCGTTGCCCGGCGAACGGAAACACCAGCAGCGGCGCATAGAGCACCCAGTCGATGTCGTCGTCGTAGAGCGACACCAGGCGTTCGTGGTCGCCGCGCTTGAAGGCGTCGGTGATACTGTTCAGCGCAGCGCGCGTTTCGTCAGTCGTCATTTGAAGCCCCCGCCACCGCTCGTCGTTGCGGGCGGGGCTTATCGCCGTACCACCGCGCGTGGAAGCGGTTCGTCCAGTTCGCGGGACCAAATTGTGCGTATCGGTTAACCGGCGTGCGCTGCGGGCATGGTTACGGCACTAACCATGGCGAAGACGCATGGCTTGCGCCGTTCACCACCAGCGCTGTGCGACAAAACGACCGGCGGCCTGTTCGATCACCTCACTGAGCGAGAACAGCGTCTCCTCGTCGAAGGGACGGCCGATGAGCTGCAGGCCGAGCGGCAGCCCTTGCGCGTCGGAGCCGGCCGGCACCGCAATGCCCGGCAGGCCCGCCATGTTCACCGTCACCGTGAAGATGTCGTTGAGATACATCTCGACCGGATCGGCGCCGCCCTTCTCGCCGACGCCGAACGAAGCCGTAGGTGTCGCCGGAGTCAGCATGGCGTGCACGCCGGCGTCGAAACATTGCTCGAAGTCGCGCTTGATCAGCGTGCGGACCTTCTGCGCGCGCAGGTAATAGGCGTCGTAATAGCCGGCTGACAGCACATAGGTGCCGATCATGACGCGGCGGCGCACCTCGTCGCCGAAGCCTTCGGCGCGGGTCTGCTCATACATGTCGGAGATGTCGCGGCCCGGAACGCGCAGGCCGTAGCGCACGCCGTCGTAGCGGGCGAGGTTCGAGGAGGCCTCCGCCGGCGCGACGATGTAATAGGCCGGCAGCGCATATTTGGTGTGCGGCAGCGACACGTCCACGAGTTCGGCGCCGGCGCTCTTGAGCCAGTCGCAGCCCTGTTGCCAGATCTTCTCGATCTCCGGCGGCATGCCGTCCATCCGGTATTCCTTCGGAATGCCGATGCGCAAACCCTTGACCGATTTGCCGACCGCCGCCTCGTAATCCGGCACCGCAATGTCGGCGCAGGTGGTGTCCTTGGCGTCGGGACCGGCCATCGAGCGCAGCATGATGGCGGCGTCGCGCACGGTCTTGGCCATCGGCCCGGCCTGATCGAGCGACGAGGCGAAGGCGACGATACCCCAGCGCGAGCAGCGGCCATAGGTCGGCTTGATGCCGACGGTGCCGGTGAAGGCCGCCGGCTGGCGGATCGAGCCGCCGGTGTCGGTCGCGGTGGCGCCGAGACAAAGCTGCGCGGCAACCGCCGCCGCCGAACCGCCGGAAGAGCCGCCCGGCACCAGCGGCGTGTTCGAGCCTTCGCGCCGCCACGGCGACTGCACCGCGCCGAAATACGAGGTCTCGTTCGACGAGCCCATGGCGAACTCGTCATTGTTGGTCTTGCCGAGCATCACCGCGCCGTCGCGCCAGAGCTGCGACGTCACTGTCGATTCATAGGTCGGCACGAAGTTGTCGAGGATGTGCGAGCACGCCGTGGTGCGCACACCCTTGGTGCAGAACAGATCCTTGATCGCGAGCGGAATGCCCTCGAGCGGTCCGCCCTCGCCTTTAGCGATGCGTGCGTCGGAGGCTTTCGCCATCTGCGTAGCAATCTCCGGCGTCTCGAGCACAAAGGCATTGAGCGGGCGCGCCTTCTCCACCGCTTCAATGTGGGCAGCGGTCAGCTCGGCGGAACTGAGCTCCTTCTTGCGCAGGCGATCGCGCGCTTCGGCAAGGGTCAATGTCGTCAGTTCGGTCATTGCGGGCTGTCGCACTCGAATTTGTTCTTCAGCGCCTCGATCTCGGCGGGCGAGCGCTGGCGGATGAGATAGCTGCCGTCGGGCTGCGGATCGCGGTAGACCTCGCCGGGCAGCGGCAGGCCCATGGCGCGCAGGTCGTCGGCCGTGTGTCCGTCAGGCAGCTTGCCGGCGGCGATGACATTGATCATCTCCCAGCGCGCTTCCATGTCCGCCAACTCGCACGCCTGGCACATCTACTCGATCACCTTCGGCACCATGTAGAAGCCGTCTGCACTGTTCGGTGCGTTCGCCAGCATGGCCTCGGGATCGTCGCCGTCGGTAACGGCATCGGCCCGCTGCCGCATCGCCATCGGCGTCACCGAGGTCATCGGCTCGACGCCATCGACATTGACCTCGCCAAGTTGCTCGACGAAGGCCAGCATGGCGTTGAGTTCGCCCTTGAGGTGCTCGATCTCATCGTCCTTGACCGCGATGCGGGCCAGACGAGCGATACGGCGGACGGTGTCGGCATCGACGGACATTGAAATCTTTACGCTTTTTGGCGGCGGTAAGGCTTCGGCGGCGCCGAAGCGGCGTACCGGCGTATAGCAGAGGGGCGGAATTGGCGGCAACCGCCGTTCCGCGCCGGCTCTGCGTCCTTAGCCCCGCTGGTTCTCGACCACAGTCCAGCCCAGCGCCTTGAGCTGTTTCTTGGCCAGCGCACTCGCTTTGCCGGTGATGCGGATTTCGCCCCGCGACTTGGCGACCAGTTCGTTGCGCGACTTGGTGAAGGCCTCGAGCCGAGCCGCGGTGTCCGCCGTCCAGGACAGCGCATCGAGCGGCGCCACGGTGACGAAGGCGCCGTCCTTGGCCACCAGGAACGGCAGGCCGCCGAGCGTGACGATATGCTGGTAGGCCGGGCGGCGCTTGTACTCGGCGGCGAGCAGTTCGGCCTGCCGGCGCATGAAATAGGCGTTGGAGCGCTCGTCGGCGGCGGCGGCCGCGTCGAAGAACACCGCCCGTCCCTGCACCGTCTTCATGCTGTCGATGGCCGCGACCATCGCCGCCATGTCGATCGGCGTATAGTTGCGGTTGGCGAGCAGGCTCTCGGTGAGCTGCGGCGACACCTCCATCTCGATCAGCTTCTTGCGGTTGAGGTCGAGTATCTGCGCCGCCGTGTATTGTCGCGCTAGGTCCTCGATCGACACGTTGTTGAGCTTGTTCGCCGTCGACAGATTGGAGACGACGATGCCGGCCGCGCCCGGTACCGCGATCAACGCGCCGGTGACGGCGAGGCCGCCAAGCGCCGCCGCTTCCGACAACTGTTTCAGCTTGGCATCGAGCGGCGGGAAGTCGGTGTAGGGATCGACGCCATAGGTCGCCGCCAGCGTGCGGCGCTCGGAGGTGACGCCAATCAGGCTGGCCAGCGCGCCGTCCTGACTCTTGCCCGCATTGTTCAGGCCGGCGCCGAAGCGGCTGAACATGGCGCCGATGCCCGAGAACGTGCCCTGGATGGTTTCCACCGGGCTGGTGATCAGCCGCCCGGTGTATTTGAGCGGATTGAGCCCGGCATTGGCGAGCGCCGTGACGAAGGTGTTCGAGCTCGACACCTTCTCGAGCTGCGCCAGCGCCCGCAATTCGTTGATGCGCATATGCGCCATCTGGTCGCCGGGCGCCACCGTCTCGCCGTAGGGCGTCTCGAGGCTGTAGACGCGCAGCAGACCGTCGCTCCGCACCGGCGAGCGCACGGTGTAATTCTCGCCGCTCGGTACGATGCCGCCGATCTGGGCCGCATTGAACGACGGCGCCTTCTCGAAGGTCTGCGCGAAAGCGGCTGCCGGCAGCGCCAGCGACATCGCGGCGATCGCGCACACGGACACCGCCGTCGTTCCGATAATTCTGTATCGCACGGCGCCGCCCCCGATTATTCCTTGTGCCGCTCCATTATGCGCAGCTATGGCGCGGCGGCAACCCGCTCCATGCGCCTTTCACGGACGCGGCGGCGTGATAAACTCGCGCCTTCGCCGGGACTTGCAGCTCTGACAGGAGTGTAAGCCATGAACAGCTTCATGCCCTTCCCGCTCAACATCATGTTTCCCGGCGCCGCCGGGAATCTGCAATCGTTCGAAGGCCGCGCCTTCTCGCCGACCTACACCTTCAATTACGCCGGCAATGCGGAGATCGAGCGCGAGGTCAGCGAGGACGTCGCCAGCTACGGGCGGCAGATCGGCTGGCTCAATGATATCGTGCTGGCGCTCGCAAAGGCCGCGCCCGATTCGATGAAGGACAGCGCAGCCGACGGGTCGTTGCAAAAGCTCAAGGACGCCATGGTGAAGATCGAAGCCATCAAGGAGCGCCGCGCGTCGAGCGCCTACGGACAGGCGCAGACCGCGCTCGAGGCGCTGGCGAGGACCGACAAGGCGGCGCTGACGCGTCTGCTGCGGTCATTCGACGAGCCGCCGGCCCGCGCGTGACGGCAGTCATCGGCCCGCTTGTCGAGCTCGCGGCGCTGTTCGGCGCGCGCGGCGCCCTGCTCGGGCTGGATCTCGGCACCAAGACCATCGGCGTCGCGGCCAGCGATCCCGACCGCCGGCTCGCGACCGGCGTCGAAACGATTGCGCGCAAGCAGTTCACTGCCGACGCGCAGCGTTTGCTCGCGCTGGCCGCCGAGCGTGGCGTCACCGGCTTCGTCCTCGGTCTGCCGATCAACATGGATGGCTCTGAAGGCCCGCGCGCGCAATCGACGCGCGCCTTCGCTCGCAATTTCTCAAGGCTGACCGAATTGCCGATCGCGTTCTGGGACGAGCGGCTGTCGACCGCCGCCGTCGAGCGCGGCCTCATCGAAGCCGATATGCGGCGCGAGCGCCGCGCCGAGGTCATCGACCAGCACGCCGCCATGTTTATTCTGCAAGGCGCGCTCGACCGGCTGCGGCACGTGATCCCAGGTTGACGAAAAAAGGCAGGCCCCGATGGGGCCCGCCTCCGCAGTCAAGGCGACCGCCCTACTGGTTGGCGCAGGGCGTGTAGCCGGGCGTTGCCGGGCTGCCGCCGCAGCGGGCATTGTCGGTGCTCACCCCGCCATAGCGGTGGTAACGCGGCGCCATGCGGTAGGTCGGAGCCGGCTCGTAGGCGTAGTAATCGGTCTCGTAGCCATAATCCGGAGCGGGCGCGTAGGCATAGCCCGGTTCGTAGGCGTAACCGGAGCCATAATAGTAGTTGTTGCTGTTGGCTGCGGACACCGCGGCGGCGCCGATCAGGGCGCCGGCGCCGAAACCGATCGCCGCCGCCGTATTGCGGCCGTTACGCGCTTCACTCGGGGACGCTGCCGCGAGGGCCACCGCAGCGGTCACCGCAGCCGCCGCAGCAAATTTCGCAAAAGCTTTCATTGGATGCCTCCTGTTCCCGTTCATCGGGCGTTCCGGGGGTCAATTCCGAACCCAAGGGGCGGTTCCGGAACCCCCGGTTAACGACACCGTGAGCGGGACTTGTGGATCGCCGGGAACCGCCCTTGCCGGGCCGGAACGGCGCGCCTATAGAACTGGCTTTAATGACCATTTCGCCGAAATCCTCATTCGTCCTCAGCCGCCGTCATTTGCTGGGGATCGAAGGCCTTTCCGCGGCCGACATCACCGGCCTCCTCGACCTCGGCGAGGAATTCGTCGCCCTCAATCGCCAGATCGAGAAAAAGCAGGCCTCGCTGCGCGGGCGCACGCAGGTCAACATGTTCTTCGAGGTCTCGACGCGAACGCAGGCTTCGTTCGAGCTCGCCGGCAAGCGCCTCGGCGCCGACGTCATGAACATGTCGGCCTCCTCGTCGTCGATGCGCAAGGGCGAGACCCTGATCGACACGGCGATGACGCTCAACGCCATGCACCCCGACATCCTGGTGGTGCGCCATCACGCCTCCGGCGCCGTCGAACTGCTCGCCAGCAAGCTCGACTGCTCGGTCATCAATGCCGGCGACGGCGCGCACGAGCACCCGACGCAGGCGTTGCTCGACGCCCTCACCATCCGCCGCAACAAGGGCCGCATCGAAGGCCTGCTGGTCGTCATCTGCGGCGACATCCTGCATTCGCGCGTCGCGCGCTCCAACATCATTCTCCTCAACACCATGGGCGCGCGCGTACGCGTGGTCGGACCCTCGACCCTGATGCCGCCGGGCATCGAGCGTCTCGGCGTCGAGGTCGCGCACGACATGCGCGAGGGCCTCGCCGACGCCGACATCGTCATGATGCTGCGCCTGCAGCGCGAGCGCATGAACGGCTCGTTCGTTCCGTCCGTGTCCGAGTACTTCAACTTCTGGGGCCTCGACACCAAGAAACTGGCTTACGCCAAGAAAGACGCGCTGGTGATGCACCCCGGCCCGATGAACCGCGGCGTCGAAATCGACTCCATCGTCGCCGACGGTGCGCAGTCGCTGATCCGCGAACAGGTCGAAATGGGCGTCGCCATTCGCATGGCGGTGCTCGAAGCGCTGTCGAGGAATCTGCCGAATGCGTGAGGCGCTCACTTCGTCATTCCGGGGCGCGCCGAAGGCACGAACCCGGAATCCGGGCGCGGGCCGACGCGAACCGCTGGATTCCGGATCGCCGCTGCGCGGCGTCCGGAATGACAGGATGCGTGAATGATGCTCTCAGAACGCCGCCCCATCCTGCTCGCCAACGCCCGGATCATCGATCCGTCGCGCGATCTCGACATTCTCGGCGACCTCCTGATCGCCGACGGCACCATCCGCGAGGCGCGCAAGGGCATTGGCGCGGCCGGCGTGCCCGAGGGCACCGAGGTGATCGACTGCCGCGGCAAGGTGGTCGCGCCCGGTCTCGTCGATATGCGCGCCTTCATCGGCGAGCCCGGCGCCGGCTATCGCGAGACCTTCGCCTCGGCGAGCCAGGCCGCTGCCGCCGGCGGCGTCACCACCATCGTCTGCCAGCCCGACACCTCGCCGGTCATCGACGATCCCGCCACCGTCGATTTCGTCATGCGCCGCGCGCGCGACACCGCCATCGTCCATGTCGCGCCGATGGCGGCGCTGACCAAGGGCCTCGAAGGCCATGAGATGACCGCGATCGGCCTGCTCAAGGCCGCCGGCGCCGTCGCCTTCACCGATGGCGCGCGAAGCGTGACCAACGCCCAGGTGATGCGCCGCGCGCTCACTTACGCCCGCGACTTCGACGCGCTGATCGTGCACCACACCGAGGATCCCGATCTGGTCGCCGACGGCGTGATGAACGAAGGCGAGTTCGCCGCCCGGCTCGGCCTGTTCGGCATTCCGCCGGCGGCCGAGACCATCATGCTCGAGCGCGACATGCGGCTCGTGGCGCTGACCAAAGGCCGCTATCACGCCGCCTCCGTCACCGTTCCCTCGTCGCTCGCCGTGTTGGCCGACGCCAAGGAGGAAGGCCTCGCCGTCTCCGCCTCGGCGTCGATCAATCATCTCACGCTCAACGAAAACGACATCGGCCCCTACCGCACCTTCCTCAAGATGTCGCCGCCGCTGCGGGCCGAGGACGACCGCAAGGCGCTGGTGCAGGCGCTCAATGACGGTCTCATCGACGTCGTGATGTCCGACCACAATCCGCAGGACGTCGAGACCAAGCGCCTGCCCTTCGCCGAAGCCGCCGTCGGCGCCATCGGCCTCGAGACCATGCTGTCCGCCGCCCTGCGTCTCGTTCATTCCGGCGACGTGGCGCTGCCGACCTTGTTGCGCGCCATGTCGACCCGCCCGGCCGAACTGCTCGGCCTGCCCGGCGGCACCTTGCGCGCCGGCGCGCCGGCCGATGTCATCGTCATCGACACCGACGTGCCGTGGGTGGTCAATCCGGACGAACTCAAGTCGAAGTGCAAGAACACGCCGTTCGACGAAGCGCGCATGACCGGCCGCGTCGTGCGCACCATCGTCAACGGCCGCACCGTTTTTGAATCGCTGTAGATAACGCCGTCATTCCGGGACGGTGCGAAGCACCGGGCCCGGAATCCATACGCCGCAGCACAGTGGATATGGATTCCGGGCTCGCTCACTTCGTTCGCGCCCCGGAATGACGATTAGAGGTTCCCCGCATGACCCTCCTCCTTGCCTTCCTGTTCGGCTACCTGCTCGGCTCGATACCCTTCGGCCTTTTGATCACGCGTTTCGCCGGCACCGAGGATCTGCGCTCCATCGGCTCCGGCAATATCGGCGCCACCAATGTGCTGCGCACCGGACGCAAGAGCCTGGCCGCCGCGACGTTGCTCGGCGATGCGCTCAAGGGCACCGCCGCCGTGCTGATCGCCCGGCATTTTGCCGGCGACAACGCCGCGCTGGTCGCGGGCTTCGGCGCCTTTATCGGCCATCTTTTTCCGGTGTGGCTGAAGTTCAAGGGCGGCAAGGGCGTCGCCACCTATATCGGCGTGCTGATCGGACTCGCCTGGCCCGGCGCGCTGGTCTTCATCGGCTTGTGGCTCGCGACCGCCTATCTGACCCGCTACTCGTCGCTGTCGGCGCTGGTCGCCTCGGCGCTGACGCCGATCGCGCTGATGGGCTTCGGCCGCCCCGATGCCGCGGCCTTGTTCTTCCTGCTCGGCATTCTCTTATGGATCATGCACCGGACGAATATTCAGCGGCTGCTGAATGGCACGGAAGGCAAGATCGGGAAGTAGTGCCCGCGCGTGGCCCGCTCCTGCAACCGCCCCTGAACTTCTGATTGTACCCTCCTGCATCACGCGCAACACTCCTGCCGGCACTGCGGGGGCGGCGTGGCGACCAGAACCAAACTCACCGACGAGCAGCGGCTCGACTGGCTGCGGCTGATCCGCAGCGACAATGTCGGGCCGCGCACCTTTCGCGAACTCGTCAATGCCTATGGGGGCGCAAAAGGCGCGCTGGCGGCGCTGCCGAAGCTCGCCCGCCGCGGCGGCGCATCGCGTATCACCATCTGCCCGGTCGAAGATGCCGAAGCCGAACTCGCCGCCTGCCGCGCGCGCGGCATCGAACTCATCGCGCTCGGCGAACCCGGCTATCCGCCGCGCCTGCAAACCATCGACGATGCGCCGCCGCTGCTCGCGGTCCGCGGCGATATCGCATCGATGTCGCGGCCGCTGATCGCCATTGTCGGCTCGCGCAACGCCTCCGCGGTCGGCGTGAAATTCGCGGCGAACCTGGCACGCGATCTTGGGCAAGCCGGCTACGGCATCGTCTCGGGCCTCGCCCGCGGCATCGACGCCGCCGCGCATCGCGCCACGAAAGACACCGGCACCATCGCGGTGCTCGCGGGCGGCCACGCACGCATCTATCCGGCCGAGCACGAGAAGCTTGTCGAGGAGTTGATCGTGCATGGCGCGGCGGTGTCGGAAATGCCGCTCGGCCACGAGCCGCGCGCGCATGATTTCCCGCGCCGCAATCGCCTGATCTCCGGACTGTCGGTGGGCGTCGTCATCGTCGAGGCGGCCAAGCGCTCCGGCTCGCTGATCACCGCGCGCATGGCCGGCGAACAGGGCCGGGAGGTGTTCGCGGTGCCCGGCTCCCCTCTCGACCCTCGCGCCGAGGGCACCAACGGCCTCATCAAGCAGGGCGCGACCTTGGTCACCGAAGCCGACGACGTCATCAACGCCATCGAGCCGATCCTCGGCCGCGGCCTGCCGCCAATGGAAGAACCGGACATGGACGACCTCTTCGCGCCGGATCGCGAACCCGGCGATGACGAGCGCAGCCGCGTCGTGTCCCTGCTCGGCCCCTCGCCGATCACCATCGACGACCTGGTGCGGCTCTCCGATACCACTCCGGCCATCGTCCGCGTCGTACTGCTGGAGCTCGAACTGGCAGGACGGCTGGAGCGCCACGGCGGCGGGCTCGTGTCGCTGGTGTAAGCTGCACGCGGATCGAATCGAACCACGGGCCGCCATGCTCCGCCGCGCATTTCTGATCGGGCTCCTTGCTCTTTTGGCAGCGCCGCTCGCGCCGTCGCATGCACGGGCGCAGGGCAAGGACGACAGCTTCGCCGCCTTCGTCAACGCGCTGTGGCCGGACGCGCGCGCCAAGGGCATCACCCGCGCCACCTTCGATGCCGCCATGCGCGGCGTTACGCCGGACCAGCGCGTCATCAACGCCACCAGGCGCCAGCCGGAATACGGCAAGCCGGTCGGGGATTACATCGCTGCGCTGGCCTCGCCGCGCCGCATCCAGAACGGCCTCACCAAAGCGAAAGAATGGTCGCGCGCGCTCGAGGGCGTGGACAAGAAGTACGGCGTCGAACGCTGGATCCTCATGGCGCTGTGGGGCATGGAGACGGACTACGGCGCCGCCAGGGACAAGTGGGATGTGTTCCGCTCGCTGGCGACGCTGGCTTATGTGAAGTACCGCCACCCCTATTTCCGCAACGAGCTCATCGTCGCGATGGGCATCATGCAGACCAACAATTATCCGCGCGAGCAGATGGTCTCGTCATGGGCCGGCGCCATGGGCCAGAGCCAGTTCATGCCGTCGAGCATGGTCGGCTACGCGGTGAGTTATTCCGGTCAGGGCCGCCCCGATCTGTGGAACAACGTGCCGGACGTGCTCGCCTCCACCGCCAATTATCTGCACAAGGCGGAGTGGCGCAGCGGTCTGCCCTGGGGCTTCGAGGTCGTCGTGCCCAAGGGCTTCGACACCATGAAGAGCCGCGCCACCTTCTCCGAATGGACGAAGCTCGGCGTGCGCCGCGCCGACGGCAAGCCGTATCCGCGCGACGATCAGACGAGCAGCCCGGCCATCCTGTTCTTTCCGAGCGGCATCAACGGCCCGGCCTTCATCGCCACCGAAAACTTCCTCGTTCTGAAGCACTACAATAACTCCGATGCCTACGCGATCGCGGTCGGCCATCTCGCCGACCGGCTGCATGGCGGCGGTCCCTTCCGCACCGCCTGGCCGAAGGACGACCGGCCGCTGTCGCGCGATCTGCGCATCGCCTTGCAGAAGAAACTCGCCGCGCTCGGCTACAAGGTTGCCGATTTCGAGGGCCGCATCGACTTCGACATCCGCGACTACATTCGCGCCGAGCAGAAGAAGAACGGCATGGTGCCGGACGGCAATCCGACCATGGCGCTCTTGGAGAAGCTGGGGGTGCCGGTTCGGTGATCGTCACCTCGTCATTCCGGACGCCGCGATAGCGGCGATCCGGAATCCAGCGCTGGATTCCGGGCTCGCGCTTTCAGTGCGCCCCGGAATGACGATCCAGCGTCCCTACCCCCGCCGCCCGTTACCATCACCATTCGCGCGGGACAGGCTTTCGGCCTCGAGGCGGACCATTTCGAGGAGGTAGCTGAGGGTGTCGAGCCCATGGCGGCGGGCCATGGTCGCCAGATCGTGGGATAACGCGGCGACATAACTGGCCACCTCGTTCTGGCTGCCGCTTTCTCCGCCTGTTTCGGGCATATTCGGGGTCCGACCGGCTCGTTGCGCGTCGTTGCACGCCGAAATTACATTAGAGGACCGAAAAAATATTACTAATAATAGTCTTACCGTAAAATACATCTATAAGTTGTATTCCGGCGCATAAATTTGCGCCCGGTTGGGCCCTGATTTGGCGGCCTTTTCGCGCCGGCGGGGCCCGCGCCGGCCCGGCCCGATTTGACAGGGAGGGTCGGCTTCCCCATGTTCCGGCCGACGAAAGCCGTCGATTCAAGCCCCAACCGCCGCGTTGCGGGCACCTAACCCGTTGGATTTTCGATGAAAGTTGTCGTTGTCGAGTCGCCTTCCAAGGCGAAGACGATCAACAAGTATCTTGGCGCCGGCTATGAGGTCCTGGCCTCGTTCGGCCATATCCGCGACCTGCCGGCCAAGGATGGCTCGGTCGATCCGGACCACGACTTCAAGATGCTCTGGGAGATCGACCCGCAGTCGCAGAAGCGGGTCAACGACATCGCGCGCGCCGTCAAAGGCGCTGACACTCTTATCCTGGCGACCGACCCTGATCGCGAGGGCGAAGCCATTTCCTGGCACGTGCTGGAAGCGCTGAACGAGAAGAAGGCGCTCAAGGGCCAGGCCATCCAGCGCGTCGTCTTCAACGCCATCACCAAGCAGTCGGTGACCGAGGCGATGAAGAAGCCGCGCGAGATCGACACCGCGCTGGTCGACGCCTACCTCGCCCGCCGGGCGCTGGACTACCTCGTCGGCTTCACTCTTTCTCCCGTGCTGTGGCGCAAGCTGCCGGGCGCCCGCTCGGCCGGGCGCGTGCAGTCGGTGGCGCTGCGCCTGGTCTGCGACCGCGAACTGGAAATCGAGAAGTTCATCGCCCGCGAATACTGGTCGATCGTGGCCAAGCTGAAGACGCCGCGCGGCGACGAGTTCGACGCCCGCCTCGTCGGCGCCGACGGCCAGAAGCTGCAGCGCCTCGATATCGGCACCGGCGTCCAGGCGACCGACCTCAAGACCATGCTCGACGGCGCCAGTTTCACCGTCACCTCGGTCGAGGCCAAGCCGGCGCGGCGCAATCCGCCGCCGCCCTTCACCACCTCGACCATGCAGCAGGAAGCCTCGCGCAAGCTCGGCTTCGCGCCCGCCATCGCCATGCGTCTGGCCCAGCGTCTCTACGAAGGCGTCGAGATCGATGGCGAGACCGTCGGTCTCATTACCTATATGCGTACCGACGGCATCGACATGGCGCCGGAAGCGATCTCCGACATCCGCTCGATGATCGGCAAGAACTACGGCAAGGAGTATGTGCCGGGTTCGCCTCGCACCTACCAGAACAAGTCGAAGAACGCGCAGGAAGCGCACGAAGCCGTGCGCCCGACCTCCGCCTCGCGCACGCCGCAGGAAGTCGCGCGCTACGTCGACAAGGATCAGGCCCGTCTTTACGAACTGATCTGGAACCGCGCCGTCGCCTCGCAGATGGAATCCGCCGAGCTCGAGCGCACCACGGTCGATATCGTGGCCAGGAACGGCGCGCGTGTCGCCGAGTTGCGCGCCTCGGGCCAGGTGGTGAAGTTCGACGGCTTCCTCACGCTCTATCAGGAAGGCCAGGACGACGCGTCGGATGACGATGAGTCCAGGCGCCTGCCCGCGATGAGCGAGAAGGAAGCGCTGGCCAAGCTCGCCATCGACGCCGCGCAGCATTTCACCGAGCCGCCGCCGCGATTCTCGGAAGCCGCGCTGGTCAAGCGCATGGAAGAACTCGGTATCGGCCGCCCGTCCACCTACGCCTCGATTCTGCAGGTGCTGCAGGACCGCGGTTATGTGCGCATCGACAAGAAGCGCCTCATTCCCGAGGACAAGGGCCGCGTCGTCGTCGGCTTCCTCGAAAGCTTCTTCCATAAATATGTCGAGTACGACTTCACGGCTTCGCTCGAAGAGCAGCTCGACAAGGTCTCGAACAACGAGATCGCGTGGAAGAAGGTGCTGTCGGATTTCTGGGTCGATTTCATCGGCGCGGTCAACGAGATCAAAGAAGTCCGCATCACGCAGGTGCTGGACGCGCTCAACGATCTGCTCGAGCCGCACATCTTCCCTGCGCGCGCCGACGGCGCGCCGGTGCGCCAGTGTCCGCAATGCGGCAACGGCCAGTTGTCGCTGAAGGTCGGCCGCTTCGGCGCCTTCATCGGCTGCTCGAATTATCCCGAGTGCAACTACACCCGGCAGATGACGCCCGGCGCCGCGAGCGCGCAGGCAACCCGCGTCCTCGGTCAGGATCCCGAGACCGGTCTCGATGTCACGATCCGTGGCGGCCGCTTCGGCACCTACTTGCAGCTCGGCGACGAAGTGAAGGCGCCCAAGCGCAAGAAGGGTGAGAAGAAGGACCCGGATGCGCCGGAGCCAGTCAAGCCCAAGCGCGCTTCGCTGCCCAAGGGCATCTCCGCCGACGACGTCACGCTCGAGCAGGCGCTCGCGGTGCTGTCGCTGCCGCGCGAAGTCGGCATCATGCCGGAGGATGGCCAGCCGATCCTCGCCGGCGTCGGCCGCTTCGGTCCCTATGTGAAGCACGACAAGACCTATGCCTCGCTCGAGGAAGGCGACGACGTGCTCACCATCGGCCTCAATCGCGCGATGCATCTGATCGCCGAGAAGATCGCCAACCCGAAGAAGGGCCGCCGCTTCGGCCCCGCGCCGGGCAAGACGCTTGGCGAACATCCCGACAAGGGCGGACCGATCGTGGTCAAGAGCGGCCGCTTCGGGCCTTACGTCTCGAACAACGGCGTCAACGCCACTTTGCCCGCCGACAAGACGCCGGACACGCTCACGCTCGACGAGGCCATCGTGCTGCTCGACGCGCGCGCCGCCGCGCTCGGTTCCTCGCCGCGCGGCAAAAAGGCCGCGCCGAAGAAAGCCGCCAAGGGCAAGGCCGCCGAACCGGCTGACGACAAGCCCGCGGTCAAGGCGAAGGCCCCCGCCGCGCGCAAGAAGCCCGCGGTCAAGGCCAAGGCTCCGGCGAAGCCGAAGAAGCCGGCGGGCAAGACTGCCAAGATCACAGCGGCCGAGTAATTTCGGCCGCTGGCGCGGCCCGCGCGCCGCGATTACATTAAAGCCGTCGCGCCGTTCCGGCGCCGGAACCCGCTTTGAAGAAAACACCCAAACACAATCCCGATACCCTGCCGCCCAGGGACGACATCCTCGCCTTCATTGCCGCCAATCCCGGCAAGGCCAGCACCCGCGAAATCGCCCGCGCCTTCAATCTGAAGAACGAGCTGCGCGCCGACCTCAAGCGCCTGCTGCGCGACCTCGCCGATGACGGCGCGGTCTCCCGCCGCGGCCACAAGGGCAAGAAACTGCACCACCCCGGCGCCCTGCCCTCGACGGTGCTCGCCGACCTCGTGTCGCGCGACCGCGATGGCGACTTCATCGCCGTGCCGGACGAATGGGACGAGGACGAGCACGGCCCCGCGCCGCGCATCCGTATTCTCTCGGCGCGCCGCCCGCGCCCCGGCGAGGCCGCCGGTCTCGGTGACAAGGTGCTGCTGCACACCGACGAGATCGAGCCCGAGGACGGCATTCGCCATCGCGGCCGCATCATCAAGATCGTCGAGCGGCCCAAACACCGCGTGCTCGGCATCTTCCGCGCCAACCCGAAAGGCGGCGGCCGGCTGGAGCCGGTGGACAAGAAGATGCTCGGCCGCGAAATGCAGATCGCGGAAGGCGCCACCGGCGACGCGCAGGATGGCGACCTCGTCGCCGTCGAGGCGCAGCGCGTGTCGCGCTTCGGCCCGCCGAACGGCCGCGTCGTCGAACGGCTCGGCTCGCTGAAGAGCGAGAAGGCCGTCAGCCTCATCGCCATTCATGCGCACTCCATTCCCGATGTTTTCCGACGCGAGACCATCAACGCGGCCGACGCCGCGACGCCGGCTACCTTGTCGGGCGGCCGCGAGGATTGGCGCAAGCTGCCGCTGGTCACCATCGATCCCGCCGACGCCAAGGACCACGACGACGCCGTCCACGCCGAGGAAGACGCCGATCCGTTCAACCCCGGCGGCTTCATCGTCACCGTCGCCATCGCCGATGTCGCGCATTACGTGACGCCCGGCTCGGCGCTCGATCGCGAAGCCCTGGTGCGCGGCAATTCGGTCTATTTCCCCGACCGCGTCGTGCCGATGCTGCCGGAGCGCATCTCCAACGACCTGTGCTCGCTGAAACCCCATGAGGACCGCGCCGCGCTCGCGGTGCAGATGGTCATCGGCGCGGACGGGCGCAAACGCGAGCACAAGTTTCACCGCATCATGATGCGCTCGGCGGCCAAGCTCGCCTATGAGCAGGCGCAGGCCGCCATCGACGGCCGCCCCGACGATACGACCGGCCCGCTGCTGGAATCCATCCTCAAGCCGCTTTACGCCGCCTATGACGCGCTCAAGCGCGCCCGCGCGGAGCGAGGGCCCCTCGATCTCGATCTGCCCGAGCGCAAGATCCTCCTCAAGAAGGACGGCATGGTCGACCGCGTCACCGTGCCGGAACGGCTCGACGCGCACCGGCTGATCGAGGAAATGATGATCCTCGCCAATGTCGCCGCCGCCGAGGCCTTGGAGAAGGCGCGCACGCCGCTCATCTACCGCGTCCATGACGAGCCGAGTCTGGAGAAGATCAACGCGCTGCGCGAATTCCTCGCCAGCCTCGACATCAACATCGCAAAGGGCGGCGCTTTGCGCGCCTCGAATTTCAACTTCATTCTCGATCGCGTCAGGGACACCGAGCGCGAGACGCTGGTCAACGAAGTGGTGCTGCGGTCGCAGGCGCAGGCCGAATATTCCGCCGAGAACTACGGCCATTTCGGCCTTAACCTGCGCCGCTATGCGCACTTCACCTCGCCGATCCGCCGCTATGCCGATCTGATCGTGCATCGCGCGCTGATCCGCGCTTTGCATCTTGGCCACGACGGCCTGCCCGGCAGTTTCGGCCTTCCCGAGCTCGCCGAAATCGCCGCGGAAATTTCGGCCACCGAGCGCCGCGCCATGCTGGCCGAGCGCGAGACCAAGGACCGGCTGATCGCGCATTTCCTCGCCGACCGCGTCGGCGCCACCTTCGAGGGCAAGGTCGGCGGCGTGCACCGCGCCGGCTTGTTCGTGAAGCTCAACGAGACCGGCGCCGACGGCTTCGTGCCGGCGCGCACCATCGGCGACGAGTTCTTCGCCTATGACGAGGCCGGCCATGCGCTGGTCGGCAGCCGCAGCGGCGAGACCTTTAGGCTGGGTGACAACATCACCGTCAAACTGGTAGAGGCGGCTCCCGTGGCCGGCGCGCTGCGCTTCGAAATCCTGTCGCATGGCAGCCAGGGCACGCCCGCGCGCCGCTTCGGCCGCGGCATGGAGCGCCGCGGCAGCGCCAAGTTCAAGGGCGCGAAATTCAAGAGCGACGTCGCCAAAGGCCACGAAGAGAAGAAGCGCAGCGAGGAACGCCGCCGCAAGTTCGGCAAAAAGAGCAGCCGCCACAAGGTTCGCAAGAACAAGGGCAAGCGCAAGTAAGAACGCAAGTAAGAACTGAAGTAACGGGAAGCGAAACGACCATGACCAGCAATGACGGTGACCGGCTCCTCAGGCGCATGAGCGACATGGAGCGCGATCAATCCTTCCCCGATTCCGAGCCGCGCGACGCCGCCACCATCATGCTCATCGACCGCGCGGGGCCGCAGGCGAAGGTGCTGCTCGGCCGCCGCCATCACTCGCTCAAATTCATGCCCGGCAAGCTGGTGTTTCCCGGCGGCCGCATCGAGGCGCACGACCGCGCCATGACCGCGGTGAGCGAACTGCATCCCGGCACGCAGGCCAAACTGCTCGAGCGCGTCGCCGCCCCCTCGCCGGAATTCGCCCGCGGCATGGCGCTCGCCGCCGTGCGCGAGATGGCGGAGGAAACCGGCATCCTGCTCGGCGTCAAAGGCGAAACGGCGCCGCAGACGCCCGGCGAGATCTGGAGCGAGTTCGCCAAGGCCCGGGTGTTCCCCGATCTCGGTCAGTTGCACCTCATCGCCCGCGCCATCACGCCGCCGAAGCGGCCCAAGCGCTTCGACACCCGCTTCTTCACGGCGGACGCCACCACCATCGCCCATCGCATCGAAGGCGTGGTCGGGCCGGATTCGGAGCTGGTCGAACTGGTCTGGGCGCCGATCGAGGAAGCCGCCCGCTTCGACATGCCCACCATCACCTCGGTGGTGCTGGAGGAACTGGCGGCGCGCGTCGCCGCTGGCATGGCGCACGACCTGCCGGTGCCGTTCTATTACATGGGTTCGGACAGGTTTTACCGCGAGCTGCTGTAGCGCGCGGCGCGCTTCAGTCGCGGCAATAGAACGGCGGGAACGTGCTGGCCATGCCGGCATTCATCGCCATGACGATCATCGCATTGGCGAGCGCGATTTCGCGGTCGGAGCGCGCGCAGACATCGGCCTTCGCCGTGCAGCCGGACGCGATGAACGCCGCATGGCGCGCGAGGAAGGCGGCGCTCAGGCCCTCGGTTCCCATGCGCGCCAAGCCCTGCTCCCAAGCCTTGGTGTAGCGCGCGCATTTGACCTCGATCCAGTTGTCTGGCTCGGCCGCGGTCGCCGGCGGCGCGCCCGCCACGAGCCCGGCCATGATCGTGCCTGCGGCGAGAGCCAGGATCGCCGGCCGGAACGCGGATTCTTGCAGGCTCGGACGCATGGATGGCCCCGGAAACGCAGGATTTCGGCTACCAGACCCGGAGATTACGGCGCAAATGGCGCCCGGGACCGCTTTTCTTGACATTTGGCCGAGTCTGGCTAGTTTCCGCGCCACGCAGCCGCCCTGATGCTTCTGCGGCTCACGATATCCCGAGATTCAAGGACTTAAATCATGGCCAAGGCCGTCAGCCTCAAGATCAAGCTCGTGTCGAGCGCCGACACCGGGCACTTCTACGTCACCAAGAAGAACTCGCGCACCCAGACCGACAAGCTGGTGAAGAAGAAGTACGACCCGATCGCGAAGAAGCACGTCGAATATCGCGAAGGCAAGATCAAGTAAGACGATCGCCTGCCGCGACAGCGATTGAAAGGGCGTCCATTCGGGCGCCCTTTTGTTTTTTTGTCATTCCGGGACGCGCGTGAAACGCGCGGGCCCGGAATCCATACGCCGCAGCACAGGGGATATGGATTCCGGGCTCACGGCCTTAAGAGGCCGCGCCCCGGAATGACGGGCTCTTGGGTGGCCCGCATGTCCGAACACGGGTATCGTGCGTCGCTGTCTTGCAGGAACCAACAAGTCATGTTGCGCCTCATCCTCACCGCCCTCCTCCTGCTGCCGCTGGCATTCTCCGCCGCGCAGGCCGACGACAAGCCGCACCGCCTCGCGCTGCAGATCAGCGATGGCGACGAGTCCAAGATGAACGCCGTGCTCAATGTCGCGGCCAATGTCTCGCGCTATTATTCGGACAAGGGCGAAGAGGTCGAAATCCGCATCGTCGCCTTCAATGCCGGCCTGAACATGCTGCTCGCCGACCGCACCCCGGTCGCGACTCGCCTCAAGTCGTTCAAGCAGGGCATGCCGAACGTGTCGTTCGACGCCTGCGAGAACACGCTCGACACGCTGACGAAGAAGGAAGGCAAGGAACCGCCGCTGGTGGAAAACGCCAGCCGCGTGAAGGCCGGCGTCGTCACCCTGATCGAGCGGTCGGAAAAAGGCTGGACTATCGTTCGGCCCTAGGAGCGTTTCCAGGCGACGTGGGAACCGGTTCGCCGTCCGGAAACGCGACAAAATGAAAAAGCGCGACGAGATTTAGCCCGACGCTGGCGGGCAGAACATAGGTCGGTCCAACATGACGAAATACGACGTGATCGTGGTCGGCCTCGGCGCCGTCGGCGGCGCGGCGACGCTTCATCTGGCCCGCGCCGGCGCCAGGGTGCTCGGCATCGACCGCTACTCGCCGCCGCACAAGAACGGCTCGTCGCATGGCGACACCCGCATCACCCGCGCCGCCATCGGCGAAGGCGTCGAATACTCGGCCCTCGCTTTGCGCTCGCACGCGCTGTGGCGCGAATACGAGGCGCTGACCGGTCAGACCCTGTTCGTGCGCAATGGCTGCCTGACCATTTCCGGCGCTGACGCCGTGGTGATGCACGACGTCGATGACTTCTTCGCCAATGTCGAAAACGCCGCCAAACGCTTCGACATCCCGATGCGCAGCTTCGACGATGCCGCCGCCATCCGCGCGCGCTATCCGCAGTTCGCCGTCGCGCCCGGCGACAAGGCCATCCTCGATGAGGAGGCCGGCTATCTCTATGTCGAGCGTTGCGTCGCCGCGACGCTGGACTTGGCGGCGCAGGCCGGCGCGCAGCTGCTGCTCGACACGCAGGTGATGGCGATCGAGCCGTCGGCCAGCGGCGTCGCGGTCGCGACCGGCGACAACCAGCGCTACACCGCCGATCGCGTGCTGATCGCCGCCGGCGCCTGGCTGCCCGGCTTCGTCGCGGGCGAGATCGCGCGCCACTTCACGGTGACGCGGCAGGTGCTGCACTGGTTTGAGATCAGGAGCAACCCGGAGCGCTTTCGCCCGGAGAACTGCCCGGTCTTCATCTGGCAGTTGCCCCGGCGCGGCGGGGTCGAAAGCAGCATTTACGGCTTCCCGCTCGAGGGCGATGCCGGCAACGGCCTCAAGGTCACGCATGAGGAAAGCGGCCCGTCCACCGATCCGGACCATGTCGATCGCAGCGTCGACCCGGAGACGGAGACCGCCCGTACCTTCCGCACCTATATCGAACCGTTCTTCCCCGATCTCGGCCCGCGCTGCGTACGCACCGCGACCTGTCTCTATACCCGCGTCGATCGCTCGCGCTTTGTTATCGATCACGACCCGCGCAGCGAACGGGTGACGTTCGCCTCCGCCTGCTCGGGCCACGGCTTCAAGCATTCGGCGGCGCTGGGCGAAGCGCTGGCGGACGAACTCACTTATGGCGAAGCCCGGCATGTCGACCTGTCGCCTTTCCGCCTCGCGCGGCTGGGCGAGTATTTGCGGGTGTGAAGGAGCCGCCTTCCCGACCGGCTTCATCCTGAGGAGCGCTCCGAAGGAGCGCGTCTCGAACCACGAGGCCGCCCCATGGTTCGAGACGCCCGGCTGCGCCGGGCTCCTCACCATGAGGGCGGAGAACTCCTCGTCATTCCGGGGGCGCGAGCGCAGCGAGCGAGCCCGGAATCCATATCCCCTGTGCTGCGGCGTACGGATTCGGGGCCCGGTCCTGCGGACCGTCCCCGGAATGACCGGCCATGCTCTCAAAATAATAATTCCTAGGACTATTGACTTTGCCTTCGGCCTAGCCCTATATTCCCAATATCCCGCCCCTGTTCGCGAGGGGTGTCTGATCAGCGTCTCCAGATGCTGGGGCGGGGAGCGGTGGCCGGGACGGGGCGTCGGAGATGCGGCGCAAATTCCCCTCCCGGCGGTCCAAGCCGCTCGCTCCCGGCGCGCCTTGCCGCGCGTCACGGGGGCCGACTTGCGCGTGCCAAGGGAGCAGAAGCCGCCGGTGGCGTCTCGATCCACAAGATCGCGGCAAAGCCGGGGTCAGGAAGCCACCCCGCCCGCGCAGGGCCGATCAAAAAACGCGGGCGATGAATCACGTCCGTACAACAACTCCCCCGCTCAGGCGAGGCGCCGGTTCTTTCTGTCGGTCCGGAAGATTGGCGGCGCGCGCGGGCGCTAGCCCTCGCCTTGCACGAATCGAGCACGGCGCTAGCTTGGCGAGCGCACACGCTCCATCACGAGGAAAACGCACCATGACCAAGCGGACGACACTGTACTCATCGAAGGGCAAAAAGCTCTACGCGGTGCGAGACAAGAACGGCAAGTTCAAGGACATCCAGACCTACAAGCGCGCGCATACGCTCGACATGAAGCGCAAGTCGAAGGAAGAAATCGCCACGGCGAAGAAGAAAAAGAAGAAGACCGCCAAAAAAGCCAAGAAGGCCAAGAAGGCCGTGAAAAAGAAGAAGCGGCTCTAGGCGTCGGGCGTCACCCGCTCGCGGGCATCGTAGACCTTTACCTGAAGACCGGCATCCTTGCCTTTCAGCGTCAGGCCGGCGGACAGCGCCTGGGTGAGTGAGCCGTACTGCGACACGCAGCGCCCGCCCACTTCGACAATGTAGCTAGGCTCGCTCGTCGGCGCGAATGGCGGTGACGCTGTCGCCGGCAGGTCGGTCAATTGGGTTGAGGGCGAAACGGTGTCGGGCATGGCAGCCTCGTTGCAGACGGTCCGGGATTGTCGCCCCCGGGCCGTCGGCATCATTCCGCCGCCCCGTTAAGATTAGCTGAAAGCCTAAAAAGCCAAATAATATCAAGCGTGTTGCCGATCGGAGTCGATCGGGATCACCTGTCCGGAAATCGTCTTTGCGGCCGGAGAAGCAAGGAATACCGCCAGCGCGGCAATGTCTCGGGGATCGACGAATTTCTTGATCGAGGTGTAGGCGAAAGATTCATCCTGCACTTCCTTCAGTGACTTGCCGGAGATCTGCGCCCGCCCCTGAAACACCCGCTGAATGCGGTCGCCCTCGACCTGACCCGGCGCAATGGCGTTGGCGCGGATGCCCCAGGCGCCGAGCTCGACGGCGAGCGTCTTGGTGAAGCCGATGACTCCCCATTTGGTCGCCGCGTATGGCGAGCGGTTGGCGAAGCCGAAGCGGCCGGCGATCGAGGTCATGTTGATGATGACCCCCTCATCCGCCTCCTTGAGATACGGGATGGCGAGCCGCGTGGTATCGAACATGCCGGTGAGGTTGATCGCCATCACCTTGTCCCAGTCATCGGGCGGATACTGATCGACCGGCAGCGTCATGCCGGAAACGCCGGCATTGTTGATCAGGACGTCGATGCCGCCGAGCGCCTTGGCCGCCTCCGGCACCATACGTTCGATCTCCGCGCGCACCGCCATGTCGCAGCGCCTGGCGACGAGACCGGGAATCTCCTTGGCCATCGCGGCCAGCCCGGCCTCGTCGATGTCGCAGATGTAAACCTTTGCGCCGGTCGCCGCGAAAGCGCGCGCGAATTCGCGGCCGATGCCGGCCGCGCCGGCGGTGATCAGGACTTTCTGCGACATACGTTTCCCCTCTTGTTTGTTGTTATTTCCCACAAGGAGACCCGCAAAGGAAGCTCACTCTTCCTTTTCCGTCGTGAAATACAAGGGGTAGCCGTTCATCTTGCCCAGATCGGTGGCTTCCTTGGCCTTGGTCTCGGCAACGTCGCGGGTATAGACGGCGATGACACAGGCGCCCTTCTGATGCGCGGTCATCATCACGCGATAGGCCTGGCTTTCGTTGAGGCGGAACACGCCCTTGAGCACCTGCACGACGAACTCGCGCGGCGTGTAGTCATCGTTGAGAACGATCACCTTCCACAGAGGCGGCCGGGCCACCTTTGTTTTGGACTTGGTGCGCGGTTTGGTCGTCGTGCCGGGGTTGCCGGTCGGGCTCATGCGAACGCTCCGTCAGTGGCCCATCCAGCGCCGTATTTCCTGTTGCCGGCGCCATTCCCCCGATTGCCTATCTTTGCAAGTCCTGCCTAGAAGCAAAAGCCCCGCGCACCGATCGGGGCCAAGAAACTTATGCCCCGAGGAACGCCGCATGCCGACCGTCCTGCTCACCCATACGCACGACATGCTCGCCAACTATTACGGCGACCGCGCGCTCGCCGCGCTGCGCGGGCTCTGCGACGTCCGGCTCAACGACACCGGCAAGCCGCTCGATACAGCAGCCTTGGTGAAACTGTCTCAAGGCTGCGAGATCATCGTCTCCGACCGGCTCACCGCAGGCCCGGCGGATTTTTTCGCCCAGGCCCCCGCGTCGCTGGCCGCTTTCCTCCGGGTCGCCGTGGATATCCGAAACATCGACGTCGCCGCCGCGTCGAAGGCCGGCATTCTGGTGACCCATGCCACGCCGGGCTTTCTGGCTTCGGTCGCCGAACAGACCATCGGCTTCATGGTCGATCTCGGCCGTCATGTCTCGCGCTACACGGCAGAGTATCGCGCCGGCCTCGATCCGCAGCCGGTGATGGGACGGCAACTGGCTGGCGCAACGCTCGGCATTCTCGGCTATGGCGCGATCGGTGAATATCTCGCCCGGCTCGGCGTCGTCTTCGGCATGAAGGTGATGGTGTCCGATCCGTTCAAGACCGTCGACGAGCCGGGCATCACGCAAGGGTCGTTCGCGGACGTCGTCGCGGCTTCCGACTTCCTGGTGTGCCTCGTCGTTGCCAACGAGGCGACCGAGAACCTGATGAACGCCGCCGCCTTCGCACGAATGAAGAAGTCGGCCTATTTCATCAACATGTCGCGCGGAAACCTCGTGGACGAGAAGGCCCTGGAGGATGCGCTCGACCGCAAGCTGATCGCCGGCGCCGCCATGGATGTCGGGCGCGCGCCCGACCAGAAGCCGTCGCTGTTCCTCGCCAGGCGTCCGGATGTCGTCGCCACCCCGCACACCGGCGGCCTCACTCCGGACGCCGCCGAGCACCAGGCCTTCGACACCGTCAATCAGGTCCGGGATATTCTGGCCGGCAAAATGCCGCCCGGCGCCGCCAATTCCGAAGCGGCCCACCGGCTCTCGATGTTCGGCCACTAGCGGGCAAAATCCCGGCAAAAGACGGCATTGGAACTTTGTTCCGCCGCCGGCGTTGATGGATACGCTTTATCCAAAGGGGGACCTGCCCATGAATCGTAACGTCCTTATTCTTGCCGTTGCCGTACTCTGCGTTGCGATCGGCGCGCTAGGCTACAAGCTCTACGAAGAGAGCCGCGAACCCAAAGGCGTGCAGCTCAACATCGGATCGCAGGGCATTTCGGTAGAAAAGAAGTAGCGGCGGGAAACGGCGCGGCTTCGACGAAGACGCGGCGTCCGGAAACGGCAGCGTCTTTCAATCAGACAATTCAAAAGATAACCGCGCTCGCGCCTTTCACCTGGCGCGGGCGCGTCTCGTTGTGCGCATTCGGTATATGTCAGTCTTGCTGCTTCATTCGTCGTCCAGCCTCGGTATTGTTCGCGTGACGGTGCGGGGAGTGAGGAATGCTGGCCGTGCTACGGCGATAATCGTAGGCGCGGTCGTAGCGAAAGGAGGAGCGAATGAGCCCGCACGCCCGCAGCGACATTCACATGCTTCGACGACCTTCGCGCTACCGGCCGGCCAATACCTGCGCTCAATGCGGCGAAGCGCTTTATTTGCCGGAGTACTCCGAATGGCTGGACACCGGTCACGCACGGCATCTGTGGCAGTGCGACGCCTGCGGATATTCGTTCGAGACGACTGTTCGCTTTGCAGCGGCGTAGTGCGCCGGAACGGCAGGAGCGGCCCCGGGCCCGGCCCGACGAGGCACGATGTGGGCTCTGCGGTACGCGCACACGCAAGAAAGGAACCGGCTTAGACGCACGCGCCCTCGCCCCAGAGCAACCCAGCGGCGCAGAAGCGGTAAGTCGGTTCCTTTCGCTGTCTCTTCAGGCACAGCCCACGAATTGACAGCCTCCGATCACGCGAATTTGTGGGCCGGTTTGCCGCCGGGTGCCAGTAAGCATGTTTGCATGATGATGCGTCGTTCGTTTCTTCTCCCATGGCTGGGCTCGTCGCGGCGCCCCGCTCCGGGTTCGCGCAAGCTCCCATGTCCCAGGTGTCCGCCTATGCCTTCCGCTTCGAGGGCCTGAGCGGTGACGCCATTGCGCTGGCTGACTTTGCCGACAAACCGATCCTCGTCGTCAACACCGCCTCGCAATGTGGCTACACCCCGCAATATACGGGGTTGCAGGCGCTGTGGGCGCGCTACCGCGACCGCGGGCTCATGATCATCGGCGTGCCCTCCAACGACTTTGGCGGCCAGGAGCCGGGCGGCGCTTCAGAAATCGCCAAGACCGCGCATGACGAATATCACGTCACCTTCCCGCTCGCCGCCAAGGCCAGCGTGAAGGGCGCAGCCGCGCACCCATTCTATCGCTGGGCCGCGACAGAGCGTCCGCTCGAAACGCCGCGCTGGAATTTTCACAAGTATCTGATCGGCCGTGACGGTCGTCTCAAGGCGGCCTTCACCTCGGCGGTCGATCCGTCGGATCCGGGCGTCATCGTCGCGATCGAAACCGAACTGCGGACCTGACGTCAGGCCGCCGCGACGACATGCGCCGTCGCCACCTTCTCGCCGAGAGCGTCCATCGCCTCGACCAGCTTGAGGAAGGCGCTGCCGGGCAGCGGCGGCGCGAACACATAGCCCTGTGCCGCGCGGATGCCGATCTCGCGGAGGTGCATCACCTGCTCGAAATTCTCGACGCCCTCGGCCACCACATCCATGCGCATGTTGTGGGCAAGATCGACCAGCGTTTCGATGATGGTGGTTGAATTGCGGTCAGTGCCGATCGAGTCGATGAATATCTTGTCGATCTTGATGATATCGACGCCGAGCTTGAGCATATAGGAAAGCCCGCTGTGGCCGGTGCCGACGTCGTCGATGGCGATACGGACGCCGAGGCTCTGCAGCGCAGCGATGATCTGGCGCGTAGCGGCGAAATTCTCGATCGGGTCACGCTCGGTAACTTCCAGCACGACCTGGGTGAGCTTGATCGGCGACTTGGCAAAGGCGCCATAGACATCCTTGACCACCGACTCGTCGGCGAACAGGCGGCTGGCGAAGTTGAAGGACACCTTCAGGCCGGGCCGCTCGCCGATGGCCTTGCCGGCCTCCTCGCTCACCCGCTTCATCAGGTCGAGCGTCATGGCGCGGATCAGCCCGCTCGATTCCGCCAGCGGGATGAAGGCGGCGGGCGGCACCAAAGTGCCATCCGGCTTTTTCCAGCGCACCAGAACCTCGGCGCCGCGCAACTGGCCGGTCGTGATGTCGACGATAGGCTGGTAGTAAGGCACGAACTCGCCGGCGGCCAGAGCGCGCTGCATTTCGATGATCGGATTATTGGGATCGCGGCGCGCCACAAGGCCCGCGAAAAGGCCGAGCAGCGCCAGCACGACGCCCGTGACGTAGAGGCTCAGCCACTTGAGATCGGCGCCGCCGGCGCTGGCCAGCTTGCTGGGCACCCATACGAGCACCTTGAACCCGTACAAACGCGAGCGATGTTCGGCCGCAAAGCCGTCGCCGGCCGTGAAGACCGGCTTGCGTCTGCCGAATTCGGCGAGAACGACATGGCCGCGGGTTTCGACCGCAGCATAGAGCCCGCCCGGCGCAGGCCCCGTTTCGACCCCGCCGTTGAACTCGTCGCGCAAGTGCTGCTCGAACACCTGGACCGCGACATGTGGCAGGAACATCCCGGCCGGAACCAGCGCAGCGATGGCGTTGGAACCGCTGCCCAGCGGCCGGCGGAGTCGCACCATCGATTGACCGTCGGGCAGATTGACGACGTCGAGGGCATAGTTTGGCGCGCCTTCGAGCGCTTCGGTCGAGAGGACGCGCCGCATGGTCTCTCGCTCGGCGGCCACGACCTTCTGCTGCGACGAGCAAAGCATGCGGCCGCTGGCGTCGAGAATGGCGATTTCCTTGATCGGAACGGTCTCGAAGGCCGCGCGCTGCAGGGCCTCGAGTGCGTTGGGCCCGCAATCGCCCACCCCAGCGGAGCTGAGCGCGTCGAGCGTCCGGACAACGTCGCCAGTGCGCCGTTCGGCATGCGTCACCGCATGACGCGCCGAAATCTCCGCATCTTCTCGGCCCTGCCGCTCAATGATGCCGCCCAGCCAGAAATTGAACGCGATCAGGGGAGCGCCGGCAACGAATACGCCAACTGCAATCGCTGCAACATTCTGGCGCGTAAAACCGCGCGCAAAAAAACTCATTACCGGTATATCCGACCATTATGGTGCGCCTTTAGTGAGCCATGGGCCCGTAAAAAGCCGCTTAAGGCCAAAGCCCGGCCGTCGGGGAAAACGCGACAAGATACCACTTGCGGCCCCGCATGGTTAATGGCCGCTTAAGGTGGCACAGGCCCATGCCTGCCGTTCCAAATTCTCTAGCCTGTCTCAAGGCTCGCCCGGGCGCCCGCGCGCAGCGCGACGGATCAGGCCAAAGCGCCGGCCTGCTCAGGGTTGTTTCGGCTTGCCGGCGAGTCCGGCAATGAAACGCGGCAGCGCAAACGCCGCGGTGTGAACGGCCGGCGTCCAGTATCGCGTGGCAATGCTGCCCGCCTTGCGATAGCGCGCCGCAATCATGCTCGCGGTCGCGACCCGGAGCCGCCTGTCGTCGGTAGCAAAGCCCATCGCCAGCAATCCGCCGAAGTATGTCGGTACGGCCGCTGTGTAACAGGTGACATCGGTGAACAGCCCGCGCAGACGCCGGAGACTCGTTGCCAATTCCTTGCCCTGAAAAAACGGCACACCATTCTGCGTCACCAGAACGCCTCCCTTGGCGAGGCAGCGCCGACAGCCGGCGTAGAACTTGCGCGTAAACAGCGCCAAGCCGGGACCTTGCGGATCGGTGGAATCGACGATGATCACGTCAAACCGGCGATCGGTTCTGGCGACGAACCTGGCGCCATCTTCAATCACGCACTGGAATCGCCTGTCGGCGAATACAGGGCGGGCAAACTTCGGATAGTGCTTCTTGGCGAAGTCGATCACAGATGCGTCAATTTCGACCAGCGTAACATGGCGGACGGACTTGTGCTTGAGCACCTCCTTCGCGATGCCACAATCGCCTCCGCCGACAATCAGGACGTCTCTGGCCCGGCCGTGTGCGAACAGAGGCACATGCGCCATCATTTCCTGATAAATGAACTCGTCGCGACTGGATATCTGAACCGCGCCGTCCAGCATCAGCATCTTGCCGAGATACTTGTGCTTGAACAAAACAAGATGCTGGTGGCCGGTTCGCGTTTCGTGAAGCACGCGTTCCGCGCGATAGCTCGCACGAACGCCGAGCGGCTCCAGTATGGTCTCGTCAATCCAGCGATGTCTGGCCACGGTGGACCTCCGGGAGTTGGAAAAGCGACATAGCGGACCGGTCAGGTCACGCCTTGCCCGCGCAAAATCTCGCTGACCGCGATCCTTCTCGGAGCAAAAGCCTGTCGCAGCACGGGCACGCAAGCATCCGGATTCGCATCCCCGCACATGAAAATGTCGAGCGCGGCGAAACCATTCTCGGGCCACGAGTGAACCGAGATATGGCTCTCGGCTAGCACGGCGACGCCAGAGACGCCGCCATTGGGCTCGAAATGATGCAGGTGAATATGAAGAAGCGTTGCGCCTGCCGCTGAAACACAGTCGCGCAACGTCTGCTCGATATGAGACAGGTCGTCGAGGCGCGTGGCCTGATAAAGATCGACGATCAGATGCGCGCCGGCGCAACGGGCGCCGTTCTTGACGATGAAATGATCGTCACGCGCCGTCTCGACGACGGTCTTCACATTGTCACGGGTGGTACCTGGAACCCCCAAGCCCTTCCCCGATCGATGGAGGGCGTTCTTCAACATGCCCCTCTCCTCAACCAGAGATCGAACCCGAGAGACGGCGAGCCGGCTCGCGGAGTAAATCTGCAACGCGCTCTTGTCCGGCGCCACAAACCCGACATAGTGTCGAATGACCGCGTTTTCAAGCTACTTTTTGCCACACACGCCAAGCGGCAATGACGTGCACAACACAGTCGTCGCCTGAGGAAGAGCGTATGATCGCAATTTTGGTCTGCGCTGCGAAACTGCTACGCTGATTTCGCCAAACCGCCGCGACCATCGCAAGGAGCAGCATCATGAGCTTTTTCCCCGGCCAGGATCCCGAAGCAGGCGATGCCTATAGCTGCGATGCGCTGGCCCATGTGGTGGTGCCGCGCACGGTCGATCTCGGCGACGGCTTTTCGGTGCGCAGGGCTCTGCCCTCGGCGCGCTCGCGCATGGTCGGGCCGTTCATTTTCTTCGACCACTTCGGGCCGGCGGAATTTCGCGCCGGCACCGGTCTCGATGTGCGCCCGCACCCGCATATCGGACTTTCGACTGTGACCTACCTGTTCGATGGCGAGATCATGCATCGCGACAGCCTGGGCACGGCGCTGGCAATCCGGCCCGGCGAGATCAACTGGATGACCGCGGGGCGCGGCATTGTGCATTCGGAGCGCACCGACGCCGCCTTGCGCGACACCGGCAGCCCGATCCACGGCTTGCAGATGTGGGTCGGTTTGCCCAAGGCGCATGAGGAGATTGCGCCCAGCTTTGCCCACCACGACACTGGCGAATTTCCGATCATCGAGGACCACGGCAAGACCGTACGAGTCGTCACCGGCTCGCTCTACGGCGCAACCTCGCCGGTGCCGGTGTTGCACGAGACCATGTTCGGCGACGTGACGCTCAAGGCCGGCTCATCGATGCCGCTCGACGCCCACTACGATGAGCGCGCCCTCTATGTCGTCAATGGCACGATCGACATTGCCGGCGACCGCTTCGAGCCCGGCCGACTTCTCGTGTTCAAACCCGGCGACCGCATTACTGTGACTGCGGCAAGCGACGCGCATTTCGTCGTGCTCGGCGGCGCGCCGATGGACGGCCCGCGCCACATCTGGTGGAATTTCGTGTCGTCGAGCAAGGACCGCATCGAGCAGGCCAAGGCCGACTGGAAAGCCGGCCATTTCGACAAGGTGCCGGGCGACGAACTCGAGTTCATCCCGCTGCCGGAGAAATGAGGCGCTGTCGCCGGCCGCGCTCCAGAACCGGGACGAGAAAAGATCAGTCTACATTCACCGAACCGAACAGCTTTTCAGCATTGCCCCACGCGATGCGCCGGGCCTGATCGCGCGGCAACTGCTTCAGCCATGAGCGGTACTCGCTCATGATGTCGTCGTAGGACGCCCAGCGCTCGTTGATCCAGGTGTCGGAGCCGAGCAGAAAGCGGTCGGAATAGCGCGCGAACAGGTCGCGCCATTCCGGGGTGAGCGCGCGGCCCGGCCCGGTGATGCCGCCACGATAGGACAGTTCGCCCCACAGCATCGGATATTTGTCGAACAGTTTGGCAGCGCGCGACGGCGACGTCGAGAAGCCGGTATGCGCCCAGATGATCTTTGCCTTCGGGTTATGCTCGAACAGGATCAGCAACGCCTCCTCGTCGGAATGCGCATGCAGAAAAAGATCGTTGGCGACGGCGAAGTCGACGATCCGTTTGACGATCGGATTCCACGCCGCCTTGCCGTAAAGATGGAATTCCCCGATGCCGCGGTAATAACCGAGTTTGAACTCGCTCTCGATAAGCTCGATGCTCAAGGGATCGCCGAACCAGGTCCGGATGTCGGCGCGCACACGGTAAGGCCGGATGAACGGCACCACCCATAGCCCCGGCGCTTTCGCTTCCATCAGCTGATGCGTGCCCTTGTTCGGTCGGCTGGTGGCAAGGATGCCCTTGACGTTGTTGCGCCTGAAAACCTCGACCACCTTGTCGAGGGAGAAGAACGGATTGGGCTCCTGATTGTAGTGCATGTGCGCGTCGAAAATCGGCATCGTCGCCGCATCATTCACGCCAGCTTGCCCCACGCCTTGTCCAACGCCCTGTGCCTGCGCGCGTCCGGGCCAGGTCATCAGAACCAGGGCCGCGAGCGCCAGAGCCGCCAGAAAGATCAGCCGTTCGAAACGCATGGACCTCCCCTCCACGGGCGATCCTAGCCTGCGGCAATCCGGCGCGCGATCACTTCTTCGACAGAGCTACTTCTTCGGCAGATCGATCCGGATGCTCAATTCCTTGAGCTGCTTGGGCGTCACTTCGGCCGGTGCGCCCATCATCAGGTCTTCAGCCTTCTGGTTCATCGGGAACAGCACGACCTCGCGCAGGTTCTCTTCGCCCGCCAACAGCATGACGATGCGGTCGATGCCGGGTGCGATGCCGCCATGCGGCGGAGCGCCGAGGCGGAAGGCATTCAGCATGCCGCCGAACTTGGCCTCCAGCACTTCCTTCGGATAGCCGGCGAGACCGAAGGCTTTTTCCATCACCTCGGGACGATGGTTGCGGATGGCGCCCGACGACAGTTCCGTGCCGTTGCAGACGATGTCGTACTGATAGGCCTTGAGCCCAAGGATCTTGTCGGCATCATTGGCATCGAGCGCCAGGAACTCCTCGACGCCCATCTGCGGCATCGAGAACGGGTTGTGCGAGAAGTCGATCTTCTTCTCTTCCTCGTTCCATTCGAACATGGGGAAGTCGACAATCCAGCAGAATGCGAAGCGGTCCTGCGCGATCAGATTGAGCTCCTGACCGACCTTGGTACGCGCGCTGCCTGCGAACTTGTAGAAGTTCTTCGGCAGGCCGGCGACGAAGAAGCAGGCATCGCCCACCTTGAGGCCGAGCTGATCGGCGATCTGCTTGGTGCGCTCGGGGCCGATGTTCTTGGCGAGCGGGCCGGCGCCGCCCTCCTCGCCCTCGCGCCAGAAGATGTAGCCGAGGCCCGGCTGGCCCTCGCCTTGCGCCCAGGAATTCATACGATCGGCGAAGGCGCGGTTTCCACCGCCGGGCGCCGGAATGGCCCAGACTTGCGCCTTGGAGTCGCCGGCGAGGATGCTGGCGAAAATCTTGAAGCCCGAGCCGCGGAACGCTTCGCTGACATCCTGCATCACGATCGGGTTGCGCAGGTCCGGCTTGTCTGAGCCGTATTTGGTGATGGCTTCGGCGTAAGGAATCATCGGAAACTTCTGCGTCACCGACTTGCCGTTCGCGAATTCCTCGAACACGCCGCGCATCACCGGCTCGACCGCGTTGAACACGTCGTCCTGGGTGACGAAGCTCATTTCCAGATCGAGCTGATAGAATTCTCCCGGCGAGCGGTCAGCACGCGCGTCCTCATCGCGGAAGCACGGCGCGATCTGGAAGTAGCGGTCGAATCCGGCCACCATGATGAGCTGCTTGAACTGCTGCGGCGCCTGCGGCAGCGCATAGAACTTGCCGGGATGAATGCGCGAGGGCACCAGATAGTCGCGCGCGCCTTCCGGCGACGACGCGGTCAGGATCGGTGTCTGGAATTCGAAGAAGCCACTATCCTTCATGCGCCTGCGGATCGAGTCGATGACCCGGCCGCGCAGCATGATGTTGTTGTGCAGCTTCTCGCGGCGCAGATCGAGGAAGCGATATTTGAGGCGGATGTCTTCCGGATAGTCGGCATCGCCGAACACCGGCATCGGCAGATCGCCGGCGGCGCCGAGCACTTCGATCTCCGACACATAGACCTCGACCTGGCCCGTCGGCAGGTCGGTATTCTCGGTTCCCTCGGGGCGCTTGCGCGCCTTGCCGTCAATGCGCACGACCCATTCCGAGCGCAGGGTCTCGGCCAGCTTGAACGCCTTGGAATCCGGATCGATCACCGCCTGGGTGATGCCGTAGTGGTCGCGCAAATCGATAAAAAGCACACCGCCATGGTCGCGGATGCGATGACACCAGCCGGACAGCCGCACTTCCTTGCCGATGTCGCTCTCGCGCAGCGCGCCGCAGGTGTGTGAACGATAGCGATGCAGTGACATTCGAGGCCGTTCCGGAAGCGATTCATGGGTGGGTGAAGGCGGGCGAAAGACGCATGGGGGTGGGGCTTTGTCAAGGCGAGCCGGGAACCTGACCTTCCGTCATGAAGCCCCGCCAAACCGCGCCTCGACAGACTCGCAGCCGCCCTGCAAACTCCCCGTCCGGGGGGACGTCGTCGAGTCAGCAATGCCGAAATCCGCCGCCAGAAAAACTGCCCGCAAGGCCCGCAAAACGGCCGCGACCGCCCTCACCGACATGTCCACGGCCGAGGCCACGGTCGAGACCCTGCTCAGCCACGGCATCCGCACTGTCTACGCCCTGCCCGGCGTGCATAACGACCACCTGTTCGACGCCTTCGCGCGCTCCGGCGACCGCCTGTCGGTGGTCCATACCCGCCATGAACAGGGCGCGGCCTATATGGCGCTCGGCGCCGCGCTGGCGACCGGCCAGCGGCAGGCCTATTCGGTGGTGCCCGGCCCGGGCCTGCTGAATTCGGGCGCCGCGCTCCTGACCGCGTACAGCATGAACGCCCCGGTTCTGGCGCTGATCGGCCAGATCCCGGCCGACGCCATCGGCCGCGACCAGGGCCACCTGCACGAAATCAAGGACCAGTCCGGCATCCTGTCCCGGCTGGTCGATCACACCACCCTCCTGAAAAAGCCCGCCGAAGCGCCGGCCAAGACCGCCCGGGCAATCCGCGCGATGGCGCAGGGCCGTCCGGGCCCGGCGGCGCTCGAATGCGCCATGGATGTCTGGGGCGAGCGCGGCCCGGTCGGGCCGATCCCGGCCCCGGCGGCAGCCCCCGCGCCGCGCATCGACGAGGACGCGGTCCGGCGCGCGGCGAGGATGCTCGGCAAGGCCCGCCGCGTGCTCATTATCGCCGGCGGCGGCGCGCTGGATGCCTCGCCGGAGGTGACGCTGCTGTCCGACCTGCTTCAGGCGCCCGTGATGTCCTACCGGCGCGGCGGCGGCGTGCTGGATGGCCGCAATCCCTTCAGTGTGAATCTTCCTCTCGGCCGGGACTTGTGGGGCGAGGCCGATGCGGTGCTGGCGATCGGCACCCGGCTGTTCTACCCGGCGACGCAATGGGGCACCGACCGCGACCTCAAGGTCATCCGCGTCGACGCCACGAAAGAAGGCGCGAGCCGCCTGCACAAACCTGACGTAGCGCTGATCGGCGACGCCGCGCCCGTGCTGCGCCGCCTCATCGATGCCGTCGCCAGGACGAACCCGCGGCGCGCCGAGCGCGGCGACGAGATGCGCCAGCGCCAGGCCAGGATGCGCGCCCGCCTCGCCAAGCTGGCGCCGCAGATCGCCTTCCTCGAGGCCATTCGCGCCGAACTGCCCGAACACGGCATTTATGTCGATGAAGTCACGCAGGTCGGCTTTGCCGCCCGCCTCGCCTTCCCGGTTTACAAGCCGCGCACGTTTCTCTCGCCCGGCTATCAGGACAATCTCGGCTGGGGCTATGCCACCGCGCTCGGCGCGCAGCACGCGAGAAGCGACGTGCCGGTGGTCTCGATCAATGGCGACGGCGGTTTCATGTTTACCGCCAGCGAACTCGCCACCGCGATGCGCCACCGCATTCCGCTGACCGCCATCGTGTTCGCCGACGGCGCTTTCGGCAACGTCAGGCGCATCCAGCAGGAGCATTACGGCAACCGGCTGATTGCCTCGGACCTCGCCAACCCCGATTTCGTGAAATTCGCCCAGAGTTTCGGCGCCCGGGGCGTCCGGGCCAGGTCTCCGGAAGAGTTGCGCATGGCGCTTCGCGAAGCCTTCAAGGCGGGCGAGCCGTCTGTTATCGAGGTGCCGGTCGGCGCCATGCCGAGCCCCTGGGAATTCCTGCATATGCCGCCGGTGCGCGGCGCATCGAAGCGATAGAAATACTCATTCAACCCGTGCGTGATGAACGCACAGCACAAGAAAGCCGTTGATGTCCCCCCTGATTACCACCACCGCCGAGCTCGCCGCCGTCTGCGAGCGCATGGCGAAGCACGAATTCGTCACCGTCGATACCGAGTTTCTCCGCGAGACCACCTACTACCCGCTGCTCTGCGTGGCGCAGATGGCGACCGACGACGAGGCCGTCGTCATCGACGCGCTGGCCCCCGGCATCGACCTCGCGCCGTTCTTCGCGCTGATGGCCAATGAGAAGGTCATCAAGGTGTTTCATGCCGCGCGGCAGGACATCGAAATCATGTGGAACATGGCCAAGATCATTCCGCATCCGATCGTTGACAGCCAGGTCGCCGCCATGGTGCTCGGCTATGGCGACAGCATCTCGTACGACCAGCTCGTGCAGCGCATCACCGGCGACGTGCTCGACAAGTCGAACCGCTTCACCGACTGGACGCGCCGGCCGCTCACCGACGCGCAGGTGACCTACGCGCTGTCCGACGTCACGCATCTGCGCGCGGTCTACGTCAAGCTCGCCGCCGACCTCGCCAAGCGCGGCCGCGCCTCGTGGGTCGAGTCCGAGATGGGCGTGCTCACCTCGCCCGAGACCTATCGCATGGACCCGGAGCGCGCCTGGGAGCGGCTCAAGGCCCGGGTTCGCAAGCCGAAGGAGCTCGCCGTCCTGATGGAAGTCGCGGCCTGGCGCGAGCGCGAGGCGCAGACCCGCGACGTGCCGCGCTCGCGCGTCCTCAAGGACGACGTCGTCGGCGATGTCGCGACGCAGATGCCGACCACCGTCGAGAAACTCGGCCAATTGCGCTCGCTGCCCAAGGGCTTCGAGCGTTCGCGCTGGGGCGAGCAGATCGTCGAGGCCGTCAATCGCGGCCTCGAGCGCGATCCGAAAACGCTGCCGCGCTTCGAGCGCTCGCGGCCGGCGCAGAACGGCGCCGCCATCGTCGAACTTCTCAAGGTGCTGCTGCGCATGACGTCGGAAACGCATGCCGTCGCCGCCAAGGTGATCGCCACCGTGGACGATCTCGACCGCATCGCCGCCGACGACAATGCCGACGTGCCCGCCCTCAAAGGCTGGCGGCGCGAACTGTTCGGCGACAAGGCGCTGGCGCTCAAGCACGGCAAGCTGGCGCTGGCGATCGAGAAAGGCCGCGTCGTCGCCAGCGAGAAGAACTGAACCATACGGAGCGGGAACGATGAGAGACGGGCAGCGCACGAGCCTTTCGCCACTCACCGTGTACGCCTATTCCTTTACGCTGAAAGTCCTATGGATTGCTCTCGCCGGGCCCGCCGCGGCGCTACTTGTGTTGCCAGTGATTGCGCTACAAGCAGGCGAAGGACAGGCCTATCGCCACGCTGACATTTTCGATCTCTCATTGCGCATAGCGATGCGAGGTTCCTTGGGACTACTGGCAATACTCATTCCGGCAATTTTCTGGGGCGATTTCTTTGGGAGAAAAAGAATTAGCTGGCAAAAATTGACCCAGCGATCTCAATCCCTCGATCTCCAGGATTTCTGGCAGCCAAGAAAAATGTCACGCGCGCTGGAAGAGTGCCGCCAATCCTAGCCGTGGCGCTTTCATAGCAGCCCGCCTAGATTGGACTGCGAATTGAGGACATTCGACGCCATGACCCTTGCCATCGATATCAACGGCGACGCCGGCGAAAGCTACGGCCGCTGGACGCTCGGCGACGACGCCGCGTTCCTGCCGCATGTCTCGTCGGTCAACATCGCCTGCGGCTTCCACGGCGGCGATCCGGCGACCATGCGCGCGACCGTGCGCATCGCCAAGGCCGCCGGCATCGCCATCGGCGCGCATCCTTCATTCCCCGACCTCATGGGCTTCGGCCGCCGCATGATGACCATCGCGCCGGACGAGATGGCCGACTACACGCTCTATCAACTCGGCGCGCTGACCGCGATCGCGCGCTCCGAGGGCATGACCATCGCGCATGTGAAGCCGCACGGCGCCTTCTACAAGGCCTGCTCGATCGACATGGCGCTGTCGAAAGCCATCGGCGCCGCTGTCGCCGCCTACGATCCGCGAATCTTTCTGATGCTGCTCGCCGGCCCCGGCGCCGATGCAGCGGAAGCCGCCGGCGCCAGGGTGGCGCGGGAGGCCTTCATCGACCTCGACTACGATGCCGACGGCGGCCTGATCATCGAACGCGTGGCGAAATTGCGCGACCCCAAAGAGGTGGCGCAGCGCGCCATCCGCGTCGTGCGCGAGGGCAAACTCGCGAAGATCGACGGCAGCGACCTAGACGTACCGGTCTCGACCCTTTGCCTGCACGGCGACCGCGCCAATTCCGCCGAGGTCGCGCGCACGGTCAAGGAAACGCTCGAAGCCGACGGCATCGCGGTATCGCCGCTTCGATAGGAGGAGCGGATGAACTTCGCCAGCGACAACACGGCCGGCGTCGCGCCGCAGATCATGGCGGCGCTTGCGCGCGCCAATGAGGGTTTCGCCCTCGGCTACGGCAATGACGACGTCACGCGGCGCGTCGAGCGGAAGTTCTGCGACCTGTTCGAGCGCGACGTCGCGGTGTTTCTGGTGCCGACCGGCACAGGCGCCAACGCGCTGGCGCTGGCGCATGTCACGCCGCCCTGGGGCGCGGTGCTGTGCCATCAGAACGCGCATATCGCCGTGGACGAATGCGGCGCGCCGGAATTCTTCGGCGGCGGCATCAAGCTGGTCGAACTGCCCGGCGACAACGGCAAGCTTACGGCGGACACGCTGAAAGCGCGGCTGGGCAACAAAGCCTCATGGGGCCCGCCGCATCATGTCACGCCGGCGGCGGTATCGATCTCACAGGCCTCCGAAGCCGGCACCATTTATCGCGTCGCCGAGATCCGCGCGCTCGCCGAACTCGCGCATGCGCACGGCGCCACCTTGCATATGGACGGCGCCCGCTTCGGCAATGCGCTGGCGCGGCTCAATGTCAGCGCCGCCGACATGACCTGGAAAGCGGGTGTGGACGTGTTGTCCTTCGGCGCCACCAAGGGCGGCGCCATGGGCGCCGAGGCCGTCATTTTCTTCGATCCCGAACGCGCCGACGGCATGTCGGCCCGGCGCAAGCGCGGCGGCGCGCTGCTGTCCAAGCACCGCTTCATCGCGGCGCAGATGGAAGCGTTTCTCGACGGCGATCTGTGGCTGCGCCTTGCGCGCCACGCCAACGCTATGGCGGATCGCCTCGGCGATGGTCTTGCACAAGCGGGCTTCACGCCGGTGTGGCCGGTGGAGGCCAATGAAGTGTTCGCCGCCCTGCCCGCCGCGCTGTGCGACAAGCTCCAGGCCGCCGGCGCCATGTTCTATCGCTGGGATGCCGACGCGAGCGGCCGTGTCATCGTGCGGCTGGTGACGTCGTTCCAGACGACGGCGGAGGAAGTCGAGCGGTTTGTTGCCTTGGCCAAGGCGGGCTAATTCATGCACCGCTCATTCCCGCGAAAGCGGGAATCCAGAAAGCAAAAAAACAAGCAAGAACTGGATCCCCGCTTTCGCGGGGATGAGCGGAGAGAACATCTAGCGCCGGATAAGCCTTAAGTCTCCACCGCCGCCTCGCGGCCGATGAGGCGCGCGAGTTGGCGCACGCGGCCGGAGACGCGCTCGGTGAACAGCCTGGCGTAAGGGCCGTTGAGCTTGAGCACCAGCTTGCCGCGCACGACACGCAGCGGCACATGCGGCAAGACGCCATCCTGCCCGGCGGTGAGAATGTAGGCGACGCGCATCGCCGCCCCCAGCACGCGCGCGCGGTCGAGGATATACGGCGTCGCCAGTTCGCGAATGCGCGACGGCAGCTCCTCCTCGTTCAGTCCGGTGTGCCGCAGGAACACCGACAGCGCGATATAGGTGCGCGAGGGATGATCGACGGCGACGAACGGCCCGTGGGCGATGATGTTCATCGCCTGCTCGCCGCGATAGTCCGGATGCGCGCGCCAGCCGATGTCGGCGAGCAGACAGGCCGCATGGCGCAGCCGCTCCTCCTCCGCGGTTTCGTCGAGGCCCGACGAGGCGATGAAGCGGTCGGTCCACTCGATCAGCTCTTCGCCGTGCCGCGGCGCGCGTGAGCGCAGCACGTTGAGATCGGCTGCCGCCGAGATCAGCGGGTCGCGGGCGCGCTCCGGCGCATCGAGCAGCGAATACAAAAGTCCTTCGCGCACGCCCATGGCCGAGATGATCACGTCCTTCGGCTTGAGGCTGCGCACCAGATTTTCCAGCACCAGAGCCGCGTAAGGCAGCAGCGGCCGGCGCGCCGAATTGACGACTTCGATTTTCGACAGGGTCTCGGTATCGACCCGGTGCACCAGCCGCGAGAACTCCAGCGCCTCGCGCGCCGAAATGCGGTAGTTGTGCATGACGTGGAACGGATAACCGGTCTGCCACATGTGCAGACGCGCCAGCGCGCGCCAGGTGCCGCCGACGGCATAGAAAGTGCGCCCGGTGCCGGCGCTCATGATGTCGAGATTGGAGAAGGCCTGTTCGACCAGCTTCTCCGCTTTCTTGACCGAGCGGCCGGTGAGATCCTGCAGCGCCAGCCCGCCGAGCGGCAGCGTCAGGCCGCGGCGCACGCTGGCGCCGCGCACATCGACCAGTTCGAGCGAACCGCCGCCGAGATCGCCGACAATACCGTCCGGCTTGTGAATGCCGGAGACCACGCCATAGGCGGTCAGCTGCGCCTCACGCTTGCCGGACAGGATTTCGATGCTCGTGCCGAGAATGCGTTCGGCGGCCGAAATGAAGGCGCGGCCGTTGCGCGCGTCGCGGCAGGCGGCGGTGGCGATCGGATAGATGGTACGGACATGCTGGATGTCGCAGAGCGCCTTGAAGCGCACCAGCGCGCGCAGCGCGGTATCGATCGCCTCCTGCGCCAGCAGCCCGGTGGTCTGCACCTGGCGGCCGAGACCGGCGAGCACCTTTTCATTGAAGATGGGCGTCGGCGAGCGCGTCAGGCCTTCGTAGATGACGAGGCGCACCGAGTTCGAGCCGATGTCGATGACGGCGATCGCCGGCCCGTGATCGAGCCGGCCCTTCACCGATTCCGTTTTGCCCGGGCGCTTAATGGTTTTACGCGCCCTGGATGAGGCGCCGGATGAGGCTGCGCGGCGAGGAGTCCTTGAGCGATTTACCACGGCCCGACAAGCTCGGATTCGTCATGAAATACTTGTGGGCGTTGAAGGGTTCGTCGCCCGGCGCGACCTTTATGCGCGTCGAGGAGCCGTCCGGCAAGACCCTCCAGCTTTGCTCGTTATCGCGCAGATTGGCGACCATGATCTGGCCCAGGACTTGCTCGTGCACCGTCGGATTGACGATCGGGCACAGCACCTCGACGCGGCGATCGAGATTGCGCGGCATCATGTCGGCCGAGGAGAAATAGAGCGCCGCTTTCGAGTGTGGCAGCGCGTGGCCGTCGCCGAAGCAGTAGATGCGCGCATGCTCGAGGAAGCGACCGACGATCGACTTGGCGCGGATGTTCTCGGACAGGCCCGGCACGCCCGGCCGCAGGCAGCAGATACCGCGCACCACCAGATCGACCTGCACGCCGGCCGCCGAGGCATCGTACAGCGCGTCGATGATGTCGGGATCGACCAGCGAATTCATCTTCATCCAGATGGCGGCCGGCTTGCCCGCCTTGGCGTTGGCGGTCTCGCGCCCGATGTGGTCGAGGATGCGCGCGCGCAAGGTCACCGGCGACATCGCCATGCGCTCGAGTTCGGCCGGCTCGGCATAGCCGGTGATGTAGTTGAAGATGCGCGCCACGTCGCGGGCGATCAGCGGATCGGCCGTGAAGAACGACAGGTCGGTATAGATGCGCGCCGTCACCGGGTGATAGTTGCCGGTGCCGACATGGCAATAGGTGGCGAGCGAGCCGCTCTCGCGGCGCACCACCAATGAAAGCTTGGCGTGGGTCTTGAGCTCGATGAAGCCGTAGACCACCTGCACGCCGGCGCGCTCGAGATCGCGGGCCCAGCGGATATTGGCCTCCTCGTCGAACCGGGCCTTCAGTTCGACCAGCGCCGTGACCGACTTGCCGGCCTCGGCCGCCTCGACGAGCGTCTTGACGATCGGGCTCTCCGCCGAGGTGCGGTAGAGCGTCTGCTTGATGGCGACGACATTGGGATCGCGCGCCGCCTGCTGCAGGAACTGCACCACCACGTCGAAGGATTCGTACGGGTGGTGGACGATGAGGTCCTTCTGCCGGATGGCGGCGAAGGCGTCGCCGCCATGATCGCGGATGCGCTCGGGATAGCGCGGATTGTAGGGCGTGAATTCGAGGTCCGGCCGGTCGATGCGGGTGAGCTGCGACAGGTCGTTGATCGCCAGCACGCCGTCAACGGTGAACACCTCGTCGTCGGCCACCGCCAGCGCGCGCTGCACGAACTCGCGCAGCGCGGGCGGCATCGCGGCGTCGATCTCGAGGCGGATCACCGAGCCGCGCCGGCGCTGCTTGAGCGCGGTCTCGAACTCGCGCACCAGATCCTCGGCCTCTTCCTCGATTTCCAGATCGCTGTCGCGGATGACGCGGAACGAGCCGGCGCCCTTCACCGTGTAGCCGGGGAACAGCTTGCCGACATGCAGCGCGGTCGCCTCCTCCAGCGTGATGATGCGCAAATTCTGGTCGCCCGAGCCGGGCAGCCGGATGAAACGGTCGATCCGCTGCGGCATGCGGATTAGCGCGTTCATCAGCTTGCCGTCGCGCCCGCGCTGAAGCTGCAGCGCCATCGAGAAGCCGAGGTTCGGGATGAACGGGAACGGATGCGCCGGGTCGATCGCCAGCGGCGTGAGCAGCGGGAAAATGTGAGTAAGGAAATGCTCTTCGAGCCAGCCCTTCTCGTTCTTGTGCAGCTTCACCCCGTCGAGCAGGGCGATGCCGGCCTCCGCCAGATCCTCGCGCAACTCGATCCAGCGATGCTGCTGGTCGTAGGCGAGCTGCGACACCGCCTCGCGGATGCGGGCAAGCTGCTCGGCCGGCGTCAACCCCTCCGGGCTGCGGATGGTGATGCCCTGCCGCACCTGACCCTTGAGGCCGGCGACGCGCACCATGAAGAACTCATCGAGATTGTTGGCCGAGATCGAGAGGAAGCGGACCCGCTCCAGCAGCGGGTGGCTCTCGTTGGCGGCCTCCTCGAGGACCCGCCGGTTGAACTGCAGCCAGGAGATTTCGCGGTTGATGAAGCGCTCGGGGCGCTCGCGCAGCGGCGGTTCGACCGGCTCCGGTGCGACCGCGCCAGCCTTCGTCGCAGCGGCACTTTCCCGTTTGATAACAATATCTTGTGCGTCTTCTGTCATGTTAAGGCTGAATCTGAGGGCAAACCGAATGATAGGCCACGATCGTGGTCCCGGCGTGACAACAACGCCGGGCCCGCGCTTTCGGCTCACCCTAGGCTACGGGCGTTAAGTCGCCCTGAACAGCTCAGCCGCCAGGGCCCGGGTCACCGGCCGCTGGCGGCGCAGCGCCTCCTCGTCCAGTTCCGCCACCGCCCGGTGCGCCCCGGCGAAGGATCGCTCGATCCGGTTGGCGAGGAAATTCACCAGCGCTGCATCGACGGCCAGTTGGCGGTCGGCGGCGAGCTTGACCAGCAGCATCCGCAGCAGCGCGTCGTCCGGCGCCTCGAGCTCCACGACCGGCAGCATGCGCAGGCGGGACTGCAGGTCGCGGATGCACACCGGCAGCGAGGGCGGCGAAACCCGGGAGGTGAACAGGATGTCCGCCCCCTCCTCGCGCGCCAGATTGATCAGGTGGAACAGCGCCCGCTCGTCCAGATCCGGCGCATCGAGATCCTCGACCACCAGCGCGCCGGTCGCCAGCGCATGCGGCAGATCGGTTTCGCCCAGCCGCTTGGCCGAGACCACGCGGGCGCCGCTGGCCGCCGCCCAGATCGCGGCGAGATGGCTCTTGCCCGAGCCCTCCGGACCGACCAGCGCGATCAGCCGGCTCGGCCAGTCCGGCCAGCGTTCGACGAGCGCCAGCGCCTTTTCGTTGGACGGGCCTTCGAGGAAGTCCTCGCGCGCATAGGATATGGCGTGGTCCAGCGCGAGCACGAGCTGGCGCGGCGCGCTTACGCGTTGCAACTCGTCGCTGTCGTGACGCCCTGACATGCCGCCTACTCGATGGTCTCGCCGGTATAGTACGGACTTGCGAGGTAACGCCGCAGCGCAAAGCGCGCCAGCACGCCGATGGTGGCCGCCACCGGCACGGCGACCAGCAGACCGACGAAGCCGAACAGGACGCCGAAGGCCAGCAGCGCGAAGATCACCCAGACCGGGTGCAGACCGGCGCTTTCGCCGACCAGCTTCGGCGACAGGATATTGCCTTCGATGAACTGCCCGACGAAGAAGATCGCGATGACGACGACGATCCAGGTGTAGTCCGGCCAGAACTGCGCCACCGCAACGCCGACGGACAGGACGAGCCCGGTCATCGAGCCGACATAGGGGATGAAGGTGATGAGGCCCGAGATGAGGCCGATCAGCAGGCCGAAATTGAGCCCCGTCAGCGTCAGCGCAACCGCATAGAAGGTGCCGAGAATGAGGCAGACCGCGGCCTGCCCGCGCACGAAACCGGCGATAGCGCGGTCGGTTTCCTGCACCAGTTCGTGCACGGTCTCCCGCTGGCGGATCGGGATCCAGCTGTCGACCGTGTTCACCATCCGGTGCCAGTCGTAGATCAGGTAGAAAGCCACGACCGGCGTCACCACGATCAGCGAGAACAGCGACACGATCGCCCGGCCGCCCGACCACAGCCCGGTCAGGAAGGTTGTGATCCATCCAGCGCCCTGGGTCAGCAGATCGCTGATGCCCTTATCGCTGCCGATGCCGCTGCCCACCAGCTTGTTCAGCCACGGAATGCCGGGATCGCTGATCAGCGCGCGGAGCTTGGTGACGTAGGTCGGGATATTCTGGATCAGCGACGCCAGCTGGCCGCCCAGCAGCGGCGGGATCAGCAGCAGCACCAGAACGATCGCCAGCACAACGAGCGTGATTATTCCCAGCGACGCAACCATGCGGTTGATGCCCATCCGCTCCATGCGGTCGACCAGCGGAGCCAGGAAATAGGCGATCGCCATGCCGGCGATGAAAGGCAGGAGAATATCGGCCAGCAGCCACAGCAGCAGGACGAAGACAGCGAGCGCCACCAGCCAGAACGTCATCTGGCGCTGCAAGGTGACACCATTGCCGCGCGAGGTCGAAGGGCGGTCCGTCACGTGCGCGCTTTCGGGGAATTCATGTGCTGGACCCATTCGGCAAGATAGGCGGCGATCGACGCCAGAGTCAGCGCCGCGACGGCGCTCATCAGCGTCAGCCGCAGCAACGGCACCTGGATGTTGAAGCCGAGCGAGCCAAGCACCACGCAGGCGAACGCGATCTGGGCCGCGGTGTTCAGCTTCGACACCCACAGCGGCCTGATCTTGAGCGGGTTGTTCATGAGCCAGGACAAAATGATGCCTCCGACGATAAGGATATCGCGGGACACCACCAGGATCACCAGCCAGCGCGGGATGTCCCCGTTGATCCCAAGCGTCAAATAGATGGAGACGATCAGCGCCTTGTCGGCCAGGGGATCGAGATAGGCCCCGAGTTCCGTGGTCATGTTGAAGCGCTTGGCGAGAAAGCCGTCCACGGCATCGCTGACGCCTGCCACGAGGAACAGGACGAAGGCGAACCACATCGTGTTCGAGGCGATCGCCCAGACGACGACAGGCACCATGAGGATGCGCGCCAGCGTGATAAGATTTGGAATGCTCAAAGCCAGACCCGGCTCACGTAACGCCCCCGGCACGGGGCCACTTCGAAAGGTATTCAAGCGGAGTATAACCGGGCGCGCGGCATTGCGCGAAGAGCCTTTTCCACGTAAGCGACGGCCAAATGAAGGCGGCGGGCACGGTTTGCCGCCCCGGAGACCAGGATGGCGGACGAGGCACCGAAAGCGAGCGGCCTGACCTACGCGCAGGCGGGCGTCGATATCGACGCCGGCAACCGGATGGTGGACCTGATCAAGCCTCTGGTCCGGGCCACGGCCCGTCCGGGCGCCGACGCCGAAATCGGCGGTTTCGGCGGCCTGTTCGACCTCAAGCGGGCCGGCTTCAAGGACCCGATCCTGGTCGCGGCCAATGACGGGGTCGGCACCAAGGTCAAGATCGCCATCGAGACCGGCCGCCACGACACCATCGGCATCGACCTCGTCGCCATGAGCGTCAACGACCTCGTGGTCCAGGGCGCCGAGCCCCTCTTCTTTCTCGACTACTACGCCACCGGCCGGCTGGAGCCGGAGATCGGCGCCGCCGTGGTTGCTGGTATCTCGGTCGGCTGCCGCGATGCCGGCTGCGCCCTGATCGGCGGCGAGACCGCCGAAATGCCCGGGCTGTATCAGGGCGACGACTACGATCTCGCCGGCTTTGCCGTGGGCGCGGTCGAACGCGGCGAGGTGTTGCCGCGGCCGGACATCGCCGAGGGCGATGTCATTCTCGGCCTCGCCTCCTCCGGCGTTCACTCCAACGGCTATTCGCTGGTGCGCAAGGTGGTGGCCCGAAGCGGACTGCTGTGGAGCACGCCCGCCCCCTTCGCGCCGGAGAAGTCGCTCGGCGAAGCGATCCTGGCGCCGACCCGCATCTATGTGAAATCCTGCCTCGCGGCGATCCGCGAGACCCGCGCGGTGAAGGGCCTCGCCCACATCACCGGCGGCGGCTTCCCCGACAACATTCCCCGCGTGCTGCCCAAGGGCCTCGGCGCGCGCATCGACCTGACCAAGGTCAACGCGCCGCCCGTGTTCCGCTGGCTCGCGCAGGTCGGCAACATCGCGCCGCACGAAATGCTGCGCACCTTCAACTGCGGTGTCGGCATGATCGTCGTCGCCGCGCCGAAAGATGCCGCGGCGGTGGCCGATGCCTTCATCAAGGCCGGCGAGAAGGTCGCGACCATCGGCGGCGTCATCCGCGCCGGCGGCGAAGAGCGCGTCGTCTATGACGGTGCGCTCGACCTCAAGCTGTAGTGCGATGACGAGGAAGCGCGTCGCCGTTCTGATTTCCGGCCGCGGCTCCAATATGGCGGCGCTGATCGAGGCCGCGAAGGCGCCGGGCTATCCGGCCGGGATCGCGCTCGTTCTCTCCAACATCGCCGATGCCGGCGGTCTCGAGACCGCGCGCAAGGCCGGCATCGAGACCGCCGTCGTCGATCACAAGTCCTTCGGCAAGGACCGTGCCGCCTTCGACCGGGCGATGCATGACGTACTCCTCGCCCATTGCATCGATCTCGTCTGTCTCGCCGGCTTCATGCGCCTTCTGACGCCGCAGTTCACGGCGCTGTGGAGCGAGCGCATGCTCAACATCCACCCGGCGCTGCTGCCCGCCTTCAAGGGCCTCGACACCCACAAGCGCGCGCTCGAGGCCAAGGCCAAGGTACACGGCGCCACCGTTCACTTCGTGGTGCCGGAGATGGATGCCGGGCCGATCATCATGCAGGGCGTGGTTGCCGTGCGCGATGACGACACCGAGGCGGCGCTGGCGGCGCGCGTGCTCAAGGTCGAGCACACGATCTATCCGGCGGCGTTGAAGCTCGTCGCCGAGGGCCGCGTGTCGGTTGTCAATGGCCGCTGCCTGATCGACGGCAATGCGGTGCCGGATGCCGGCTCGCTCATCCCCGCGGCGTAAGGCCGCGCACTAACATTCGCGTAATCGGCCACACGCATTTGTGAGTTGGACGTCAACGCGCGCTCTTCTAGTTCGGTCGTTCCAAAAAAGACTCATGGAACAAGAACAATGCTCGCGCGCAACAACGATACTCGTCTGCTCATTCCCGGCCTCGCCGGCTTCTACGCGGCGATGGAGCCTATCGCCTACACGCTCGTTCGCGTCGTGTTCGGCCTCATCATGTTCATGCATGGCTGGCAGAAGATGAATGCCTTCGGCCTCGCGAAGGTCAGCGGCGCCTTCGCCACCAATTACGGCCTGCCGGCAGGAGCAGCCTATCTTGTCGCCTTCACCGAGCTGGTCGGCGGCGCCGCCATCCTGATCGGCCTGTTCACGCGCTTCTTTGCGTCGGCCTCGGCCATTCTGCTGCTGGTGGCAATGTTTGCCGCGCACTGGTCCAAGGGCTTCTACGCCGGCCAGGGCGGCTATGAATTCGCTCTGATGCTGGGTATCGCCGCCTTCTTCATCGCCATTCGCGGCGGCGGCCGCTACTCGGTCGACGCCAAGATCGGCAAGGAGCTTTGATCTGTCATTCCGGACGCGCGCGAAAGCGCGCGATCCGGGAACCGGATTGATGCTCAAAGTACGGGACTGGATTCCGGGTTCGCGCCTGACGGCGCGCCCCGGGATGACATTCAAGAGAGCTTCACCCAAACCTTGTTGTCGTGGAACGCCGCGCCGCCAAACGGCGCCACCGAATCCGCGCCGGTGAGCGTGTTGATGCCCTTGCCGTCCGGATAGGCCGAATTCGGCCAGATCGATTCCGCGATCAGCACACCGCGGCGCACGCCGTCGAACACGCGCGCGTGCAGCCGCACCTCGCCGCGCTTGTTGCCGAGGACGACTTCATCGCCGTCGGCAATCCCCTGCTCCGCCGCATCGTCCGGATGGATCATCACCGTCGGCCGCTTCTCGCTGGCGAGCGAGGTCGGCGTCTCGTTGAAGGTCGAGTTGAGGAAGCCGCGCGCCGGCGACGTCGCCAGCCGGAACGGATGGTCGTCATCCGCCGTCTCGACCACGTTCCAGTGATCCGGCAGCGCCGGCATGTCATCCACCGGCCCCGACGTATAGGGGCTGCGGAACGGCACGCGGGGCCAGTCGGGCTTGAACCTGAACTTGCCGTCCGGCCAGTTGAAGCCGTCGAGGTAATGCGCCTTCTCGAACGGCGTCTGGCAATCGAGCCACTTGCTGGCCTCGAGCTCGGCGAGCGTGCCGCGGTTGGAGCGGCGCAGCATATCGTCGATCAGTTCGCGCGGGCTCATGGCGAAGGCCCTGTGCTCGGCGCCGAGCCTTTTGGCGAGCGCCGCGAAGACCTCGTGATTGCTGCGGCATTCGCCCGGCGGCTCGACCAGCTTCGGGCCCAGCACGATGTACTGATGGCCGCCGCCGCGATAGATGTCGTCATGCTCAAGAAAGGTCGTCGCCGGCAGCACGATGTCGGCGACCTCGGCGGTTTCGGTCATGAACTGCTCGTGGACGCAGACGAACAGGTCCTCGCGCGCAAAGCCGCGCTTCACCAGAGTCTGGTCCGGCGCCACCGACATCGGATTGGTGTTCTGGATGAACAGCGCATCGACCGGCGGACCGTGGCGCAAGGCCTCGCGGTCGCCGGTCAGGATGGGGCCGATCTTCGACTGATCCAGCATGCGCACATTGCGATCGAGCGCATCGATGCCTTCAATCAGCGACTTGTCGAGGCCGAAGATGTCGTTGTTGTTGTGGAAGGCGCCGCCGCCCTCATACTGCCAGGCGCCGGTCACCGCCGCGATCGACAGCGCCGCATGCATGTTGGCCGCGCCGTTGCGCGAGCGGGCAAAGCCGTAGCCGAGCCGGAAATAGGTGCGCTTGGTGTCGCCGATCAGCCGGGCGAATTCCTCGATGGTCTCGACCGGCGTGCCGGTGATCGCCGAGGCCCAGTGTGGATCGCGCGACTTGAGATGCGCCTCGAGTTCGCGCGGCGCGTCGGTGTATTTGTCGAGATAGGCCCAGTCCGCCTTGCCGTCGCGGAACAGGCAATGCATCACCGCGCAGGCGAGCGCGCCGTCGGTGCCCGGCTTGACCAGCACCGGCAGATCGGCCTGCGTCATGGTGCCGTTCATGTAGACATCGACCGCCGCGATTTTGGCGCCGCGTTCCTTCCGCGCCCGCGTCGCGTGGGTCATGACGTTGACCTGAGTGTTCACCGGGTTGGTGCCCCAGATCACGACAAGATCGGACTTCGCCATCTCGCGCGGATCGGAGCCGGCGATCTTGCCGGTGCCGGCGGCAAAGCCGGACCACGCCGGGTTGACGCAGATGGTCGAATGAAAGCCGGAGTACTTCTTGACGTTCTGCAGCCGGTTGAGGCCGTCGCGCTGCACGAGGCCCATGGTGCCGGCGTAGAAATACGGCCAGACGCTCTCCGCGCCATGCCGCGCCTCGGCCTTGAGCAACTGCTCGGCGACGATATCGAGCGCGTCGTCCCAGCCGATACGCCGGAACTCGCGCGAGCCCTTACCCCCGACGCGCTGCAAGGGATGCATCAGGCGGTCGGCATGGTGCTCGCGCTCGGCATAGCGCGCGACCTTGGCGCAGACGACGCCGGCCGTGTAGTCGTTGTCGCGGGCGCCGCGCACGCGGCCGATGGTGCGCTCGTCGAGAAGTTCGACCTCGAGCGCGCAGGTCGATGGGCAATCGTGCGGACAGGCCGAATGGCCGATCCGGATGGCCGCCTTGGGCGGACGAACGGGCTGGTTCATGCCGCGACTATACCGCCGGAGTCGCGGGCTGTCGCGCGGGCGCCCCCGTTGGGATGTGCCGCCCGCGCCCCGATTTGGGCCTAGACTTCGCTTTCCTTCGGCATCCGCGAGCGGCGCCACAGCCCGCCGACCGTCAGCACCAGCACCGCGCCCACCGCCGCGGCCGCGTATTCGACCATATGCGCGGTCTTGGGGCCGAACTGGGCGAGATAGCCGGTCACCACCGGATCGGTGGCGATCACCTCGCCCGAGATCCAGCCGAGCAGCGCCGCGCCGGCCCAGATCAGCACCGGGAACTTGTCGAGCAGCGCCATGATCAGCGCCGCGCCGGCCACGATCAGCGGGATCGAAATGGCCAGCCCGATGACCAGCAGCGCCATGTTGCCGCCCGCCGCCGCCGCGATGGCGATGACATTGTCGAGGCTCATGATGATGTCGGCGACGGCGACGATGCGCACGGCGCGCCACAGGTTCTGCACCGCCTCGCCGTGATCGTCCTCGGCCTCATCCGGCACTAGGAGCTTGGCGGCGATGTACAGCAGCGCGAGGCCGCCCGCGATCTTGAGCCAGGGCAACAGCATCAGCGTCGCGACGACGCCGGTGAACACGATACGCATGCCGACGGCGACGCCGGCGCCGAGGATCATGCCCCATTTGCGCTGATGCGGCGGCAGGCCGCGACACGCCATGGCGATGACGAGCGCGTTATCGCCGGACAGAAGAATGTTGATCCAGATGATCTTGACGAGCGCGACCCAGAATTCGCCGCCGCCCATCTGACTCCAGCCGGAGCCGAACATCTCAAGAAAATGCGCCACCGTTGTGTCTCCTCACCTGTGCCCGCCTCGCGCCGTGCGGATTGTTCTTGGTTGCGCGTTTTCTTTCGCCGGATCGTTGCGGGCCGCCTCTTGGCGAAGCGGCCCGCCGCCGGTTCTTGTCGTAGCCGGTATCAGCCGACGATTTCGTTGCCGGAGAAGAACTGGGCGATCTCGATCGCCGCGTTCTCCGGCGAGTCGGAACCATGCACCGAGTTCTCGCCGATCGACTTGGCGTGCGTCTTGCGGATGGTGTTGTCGGCCGCCTTCGACGGATCGGTGGCGCCCATCACGTCGCGGTACCTGGCAATGGCGCCCTCGCCTTCGAGCACCTGCACGACGACCGGCGCCGAGATCATGAACTCGACCAGCTCGCCGAAGAACGGCCGCGCCTTGTGGACGGAATAGAACTGCTCGGCCTGTTCCTTGGTGATGCGCACGCGCTTCTGCGCGACGATGCGCAGACCGGCCTTTTCGATCATCGCATTGATCGCGCCGGTCAGGTTCCGCTCGGTGGCATCGGGCTTGAGAATCGAAAAAGTACGCTCAACCGCCATCGGGTTTAAATCCTTCAGTAGAATTGATCGGACAGATGTCCGACATTGATTGGAGGGGAGTTTGCGGGCGGCTTATACCGGGGGCCGAGGGGCCCCGGCAAGGCCGGTTTTCCTCTCCTTTCAAGGACTTTTCCGAGAGCGCCGGAGACATTGATGAAATCCCGCTACCAGATGTTCGCCGCCTACAATGCCTGGTGCAACGAGCGCCTGTATGAGGCCACCGCCAAGGTGCCCGATAGCGAATACCGGGCCGATCGCGGCGTGTTCTTCAAGTCGTTGCACGGCACGCTGAACCACCTCCTCGTCGCCGACCGCATCTGGATGCGACGCTTTACCGGCGCCGGCGCGATGCCGCCGGGACTCAATGCCATCCTGTTCGACAGCTTCGAGGATTTACGCGCAGCGCGCCGCTCGCAAGACGTTCTTATCAATCGCTACATAGACGGGCTCGATCAGGAAAAGCTCACCGGCATGTTTCGCTACAAGACCGTGACGACGCCGCAGAAGACCATCGAGCAGCCGCTGGCGCCGGCGCTGGATCATTTCTTCAATCATCAGACACACCACCGCGGCCAGGCGCATGCCCTGCTCACGGCCATCGGCGGCAACGATGCGGCGCCGAGCTTCGACCTGCTGATCCTGCAGCGCGAGACGGGGATGGGGCTGGGCTCGATCAGCTGACGGCAATTGTCATTCCGGGTCCGCGGCCAAGAGGCCGCCGGAATGACGGCGACGAATGAAGGGATTGCGCGGGGCCAGCGCCTCGGCCACAAGGCGCGCATTATGCTGATTATCGACGACCTCACCGTACGCATTGCCGGCCGTTCCCTGCTCGAAGACGCCAGCGCCCGGGTCACACCCGGCGCGCGCGTCGGCCTGATCGGCCGCAACGGCACCGGCAAATCGACCTTGTTCAACGTCATCACCGGGCAGCCGGGCGCCGAGACGGGTTCCGTGATGCTGCCGCCGCGCTGGCGCATCGGGCGGCTGGCGCAGGAAGCCCCGAACGGGCCGGAAAGCCTGCTCGAGGTCGTGCTGCAGGCGCCGAGCGAGCGCACCGATCTGCTCGCCGAGGCCGAGACCGCCACCGATCCGCACCGCATCGCCGAGATTCAGTCGCGGCTCGCCGATATCGGCGCCCATGCCGCCCCGGCGCGCGCCGCCGCCATCCTGTCCGGCCTCGGCTTTTCGCCGTCGGATCAGGAGCGGCCCTGCACCGAATTCTCCGGCGGCTGGCGCATGCGCGTCGCGCTCGCCGCGACCTTGTTCTCCGAGCCCGACCTGCTGCTGCTCGACGAGCCGACCAACTATCTCGACCTCGAAGGCACGTTGTGGCTGCAGGACCATCTGGCGAAATATCCGAATACCATGATCGTGGTCAGCCATGACCGCGACCTCCTCGACAACTCGGTCAACCAGATCCTCGCGCTCGAGGCCAAGAAGCTGACGCTCTACAAGGGCGGTTATTCCGACTACGAGCGGCTGCGCAGCGAACGCCTCGCCCTCGACCAGAAGATGATCAAGAAGCAGGACGCGCAGCGCGCGCATCTGCAGGCCTTCGTCGATCGCTTCCGCGCCAAGGCGACCAAGGCGCGGCAGGCGCAGTCCCGCATCAAGATGCTGGAGAAGATGCAGCCCATCGTCTCGATGACCATCGACGACGTGCGCCCGATCAACATCCCCGCCCCCGACAAGCTGCTGTCGCCGCCGATCATCGCCACCGACGGCGTCGCGGTCGGCTACGAGCCCGGCCATCCGGTGCTCAGCGGCGTGTCGCTGCGTATCGACAATGACGACCGCATCGCGCTGCTGGGTTCGAACGGCAACGGCAAATCGACGCTCGTGAAACTGCTGGCCGGCCGGCTCAAGCCCGAGCGCGGCACCGTCACGCGCGCAGCGCCGCTCAAGGTCGGCTACTTCGCGCAGCATCAGGTCGACGAACTCGACCTCAATGACACCGCCTACGATCATGTCCGCCGGCTGATGCCGGGCGAACCCGAGGCGAAGATCCGCGCCAAAGTCGGCGCCATCGGCTTTTCCGGGGACGCCGGCAACACCAAGGTCGAGAAACTGTCGGGCGGCGAAAAGGCCCGGCTGATGCTCGGCCTATCGACCTTCGACGCGCCGCATCTGATCATTCTCGACGAGCCGACCAACCATCTCGACATCGACAGCCGCGGCGCGCTGATCGAGGCGATCAACGATTTTCCCGGCGCGGTTATCCTGGTCTCGCACGACCGCTACCTGCTGGAGGCCTGCGTCGACCGGCTGTGGCTGGTCGCGGGCGGCAAGGTCAGATCGTTTGACGGCGATATCGAGGACTATCACCGCTTCATCCTGTCGGAAGGCAAGCCGGCAAGCGTCGCCAAGGGCCAGCCCCGCGTCGATCCGGCGGAAGCGCGCCGCGCCGCCGCCGGCAAGCGCGCCGAGACCGCGCCGCTGCGCAAGCTGATCCAGAAGACCGAAGCCGACATCGCGCAGCTCAACAAGCAACTCGCCAAGCTCGACAACACCTTGTCCGACGGCGAGCTGTTCACGAAGGATCCGGCGCGCGCCGCCGAATTGTCGAAGACGCGCGCCAATGTCGTCGCCGCGATCGCGAAAGCCGAAGAGGAATGGCTCGAAGCCTCGAGCCAGTTGGAGCAGGCCTGACGATCGCGTGCCGTCAGTTGATGCGGGTCGGCGCGCGCTTCGGCGCCGGCTTCTTCTTGGCCACCGGTTTCGGCCTCTGCGCTTCCGGCAAGGCATCGACCACCTTCAGCCGGCCGGAATCGAAGGTGTACACGCCCGGCCATTGGCCGCCTGCATAGGTCAGCACCGCCCTGCGCTCGTTGTTCTCGGCGGCGCTGATCGCGACATTGCTGGGCGCGCCGGCGCGGCGAACCACCTGGCATTCGGACATGCCGAGCGCGACACCGCCGAGGACCTGCGCCTCGCCGCCGGCCAGCGTGCCGGCATCGCCGGCGCCCGCCTGCGGCGCGGCAGCCGCGGGAGCCTCGACTGCAGCGGCCGCGCAACTGCCGTCCGGATTGACCAGGTCTTCCGGCGACACCGGACCGCTGGGGCCGAGCGAGAAGCTCTTGGAATTGCCCATCGAGCCTGAGCCATCCTCACGCGAGAACAGGCTGGTCACCGGCTTCGAGAACCAGCCGGCATCCGAGCGCAATGTATCGCCCAGGCTGTCCATGCTGCCGCAGCCGCCGAGGGCCAGCGGAAGCACGAGCGCCATGGCCGCCATCGTCGGTTTCGATTTCCTGTCGCGTGTACCCAAAACAAATATCCCCGGATCAATAACTCGCCAGCAATCTATCGTATTGTCCCTTAAGACCTATTTTGCGTCATCACAATGGCAGCGGCAACTCGGCCACTGGCCGATCCGCGAGCGGGCAGAGGCCTGAATTATCAGGCCTTCTTGACCCAGCGGCCCTGCTCGTCCGGCTGCCAGTATGTCGCGGCGAAGCCCTTGGCCTTGGCTTCGGTCCAGAAACCGCGCGCCTGTGCCACCGCCTCGTCGTCATCGCCGTTGAACACCAGAACGATGCGCTGATAGGCCTCCGCATCGGCGGGAAGCGCGGCGCCGTCGATGAGGAACCGTACCGTCGCGGCATTGGGATTAGCGTCGCTGACGGTGAGCAGCACCGGCTGCTGCGCGGCCTCGGCCTCGCGCCAGGTGCCGTGCGGCAGAAAGCCGTCCTCGCGATAGGTCCACAGATGCGCGTCGAGCGCATCGACGCGTTCCTCGCTGGTGCCCTGCACCGCGACACGCCAGCCGCGCTCGACCGACTTTTCGATCAGCGGCGTCAGCACGCCTTCGAGTTTCTGGCCCTGCAAATGGTAGAAGAGAATTTCGGTCATTCAGGCGAAGTTCTCACCCCTCGTAATAATCCGCGACCAGACGATCGAGCAGACGCACGCCCCAGCCCGAAGCCCAGCTCTTGTTGATCTCGTTCTGCCGCGAATCCATGCCGGTGCCGGCGATGTCGAGATGCGCCCACGGCGTCTTGTCGACGAAGCGCTGCAGGAACTGGGCCGCCGTGATCGAGCCGCCGGCGCGCGAGCCGCCGGTGTTCTTCATGTCGGCGAATTTCGAGTCGATCATCTTGTCGAAGGACGACGACAACGGCATGCGCCACACCGGTTCGCCGGTCGCCTCGCCGCTCGCGGTCAGCCGCTCGCTCAGCTCGTCGTTGTTCGAGAACAGCCCCGCATATTCGTGACCCAAGGCAACGATGATCGCGCCGGTGAGTGTCGCGAGATTGACCATGAACTGCGGCTTGTACTTTTCCTTCGTATACCAGAGCACGTCGGCGAGAACGAGACGGCCTTCGGCGTCGGTGTTGATGATCTCGACGGTCTGGCCCGACATCGACGTGACGATATCGCCGGGGCGCTGGGCATTGCCGTCCGGCATGTTTTCGACGAGGCCGATGACGCCGATGGCGTTGACCTTGGCCTTGCGCGACGACAGGGCCTGCATCAGCCCGACCACGCAGGCCGCGCCCGCCATGTCGCCCTTCATGTCCTCCATGCCGGCGGCCGGCTTGATCGAAATGCCGCCGGTGTCGAAGCAGACGCCCTTGCCGATGAAGGCGACCGGCGCCTCGCCTTTCTTGCCGCCGTCCCAGCGCATCACCACGACTCTGCTCTCGCGCCGCGAGCCCTGGCCAACGCCGAGCAGCGCGCCCATGCCCAGCTTCTTCAACGCCGCCATGTCGAGGATCTCGACCTTGCAACCGGCCTTCTTCAGCGCGAGCGTGCGGCGGGCGAACTCTTCCGGGAAAAGCACATTCGGCGGCTCGTTGACCAGATCGCGCGCCGTCAGCACGCCGCCGGCGATCGCCTCGCGGGCCGCGAAGGCCTTGCGCGCCGCGGCGACGTCCGCGGCCACGATGGACACGGCGCGTTTGCCGGCCGGCTTCTCGTCCGCCTTGCGTTTCGTCTTGTAGCGGTCGAAGGCATAGGCGCGCAGCACCATCCCGAGCGCCAGATCGGCGGTCTGCCCGGCATCCATGCCGCCCGTCTTGCCCGCCGCCGGCAGATCGGCGACGACCGTGGCCTCACCCGCCTTCGGCAACTTGCCCATGGCCGCGCCACCCAGCTTGACGACGTCCTCGGTCTTCAGGTCGGCGACCTTGCCCGCGCCGAGCACGAACAGGCGATCGACCTTCAGCCCCTCGGGCAGGATGAGTTCGAGCACCGAACCGCTCTTGCCGGTGAACTGCTCCCCTTTGGCCGCCCGGGTGACCAGGGCCGCCGCCGCCCCTAGCGCCTCGGTGGCGCGCCGGCCGAACTTCAACCCGTCGTCACAGAAGACGACCAGGGAGCCGCCCGGCTTCGCGGCAGTCGTGGGGCTGAACGAGATCCGGGGAGCTTCGGCCATGGCGGGTCCTTGGTTGGGGCGGACAGGATGGAAGGTAACCCGCCCCATATGCGCCCGTGCCGGGGCTCTGCAAAGACCCGAAGGCGACTGAATCCGGCCTTTTCACCAGGGCGCGGGCCCGGTCGCCGCCCGCGTCCGGGCCGCCCGTTACGGCTTGCCAGAATCGGCCCGGGCGGGCTTGGTTCCGGCTGTACAAACTGCTCCGCCATTAACCAATTGTTGGGCATGTTCAATGGCTTTGCCTTGGCAGAGCCATTTTGTGCGGCGAACAACGTTAACCAACAGGATCGGGTTAAGATTGCTGCGTCAGTTTGCCGGGATGGGGACCCGGCGCGGGGGCGATTTCGGGGACCGGGGGATCAAGTCGCGCGCATGGGCTCCATCAGCCGCTATATCTTCCGCACCACCTTCGGTGCCTTCGCGCTCGTGCTCATCAGTCTCACGGCGGTGATCTGGGTTACCCAGGCGCTGCGCGACATCGACATCATGACGAGCCAGGGCCAGACCATTCTGGTCTTCGTCGGCATCACCGGCCTGATCATTCCCCTGCTCGTCCTCGTCATCGCGCCGATCGCGCTCCTGATTGCGGTCGTCCATGTCCTCAACAAGCTGTCGACCGATTCCGAAATCATCGTCATGAGCGCGGCCGGCATGTCGCCGTGGTTCCTGTTCCGCGCCTTCATGTCGGTGACGATCGTCGTGTCGATTCTGGTGATGTCGATCAGCGCCTATTTCGCGCCGCAAGGCCTGCGCATGCTGCGCGACTGGCTGACGGAGGTGCGCGCCAACGTCGTGTCCACCATCGTGCAGCCCGGCCGGTTCACCTCGATCGAAGCCAACGTCACCATTCACATCCGCGAGCGCCGGACCAACGGACAGCTGATCGGCATTTTCCTCGACGACCGGCGCAATCCGAACGAACGCATGACGGTGATCGCCGAGCGCGGCGATCTGGTCGACAACGACGCCGGCACTTTCCTCGTTCTGCAGGACGGCATCGTGCAGCGGCAGGAGACCCGCAAGCCCGATCCCGCCATGGTCGTTTTCGATCGCTACGCCTTCGACCTGTCGCAATTCGCCGGCGGCACGCAAGCGGTCAAGTATTCGATCCGCGAACGCTATCTGTGGCAACTCCTGTTCCCCGATCCGAAGGACCAGTATTACATCGAGCAACCGGGCCAATTCCGGGCCGAATTGCACGACCGGCTGGTGGCGCCGCTCTATCCGGTCGCCTTCGTCATCATCGCCTTTGCCTATCTGGGCACGCCGCGCACGACGCGGCAAAGCCGCAACATGTCGATGCTGGGCGCCATCGGCGGCGTCGCCCTGCTGCGGCTTATCGGCTTTGCCTCGACCGTGCTCGGCGCCAACCTGCCGATCATGCTGGTTCTGCAATATCTCGCCCTCGCCGTCGCGATCGGCGGCGGGCTTTTCGTCATTCACCGCGGTCTGATCATCGAGCCGCCGGCGTTCCTGAACCGCTGGATCGAGACCGTGACGTCGCGCATTCTGCGCCTCACGCAGCGCGTGGCCGCATCATGAGCGTCATCGGCGGCACACTGGCGCGCTATTTCGGCATGCGCTTCCTCAACACCGTGCTTCTGGTGTTCGCCGGCATTTTCCTGCTGGTGGCGCTGCTGGACTATATCGAATTGATGCGGCGCGCCTCGGATATCCCGAACGTTTCGGGCATGATGGTCGCCAAGACCTCGCTGTACCGCGTGCCGCAGGTGACCGAACGCATCCTGCCGTTTTGCGTCCTGATCGGCGCGATGTCGTGCTATCTCAATTTGTCGCGCCGGCTCGAACTGGTCGTGGCGCGCTCGGCCGGCATGTCGGCCTGGCAATTCGTGGCGCCGGCGCTGGTCGTGGCCTTCCTGCTCGGCGTCTTCGCGACAGCCGTCTACAATCCGGTTTCCGCCATCCTGCAGGAGCGCTCCAAACGCCTCGAGGCGGAGCTGTTCGGCCAGGATGCCGTGGGCGCCCGAAGCGGCGGACCGTTCTGGCTGAGCCAGAAGACGGGCGACGGCACCGCCATCATCAACGCCGCATCGAGCCGCGATCAGGGCGTGTCGCTTTTCGGCGTCACGGTGTACACTTTCGATACAGCGGGCCATTTCGGCCAGCGCATCGAGGCGCGGTCCGCCGTCCTCGAGCCCGGGATGTGGCACCTGTTCAACGCCCGCGTCCACGAAGTGCAGAAGTTGCCGCTGGAGCTGCCGGAGTTCCGGCTCAAGACCAGCCTCACGCCGGAGCAGGTTCGGGAAAGTTTTGCAACCCCGGAAACCGTGCCTTTTTGGGAATTACCGCTGTATATCCGTATTGCCGAACACGCTGGACTTGGCGCGGGAGGCTATAGATTGCAGTTCCAGAAGCTTCTCGCCCGGCCATTCTTCCTTGCGGCCATGGTATTCCTTGCGGCGGCCGTCAGTTTACGGTTCTTTCGGTTCGGCGGCGTGCAAAAGATGGTTTTAGGTGGCGTCACCGCGGGCTTTCTGCTTTATATCCTGCAGAAGGTAACCGAGGACCTGAGCAAGGCCGACCTCATGCACCCTGTGGCAGCGGCCTGGCTGCCCGTGCTCGTTGGCGGCCTGACAGGGTTTATGGCTTTGTTGTATCAGGAGGACGGTTGATGGCGGTGCGCCCCAGCACTCGTCCGTCAGTGTCAGACCGCCGCTCCCGCGGCCTATGTCGCGTTTGGACAGCCCTAATTCTGGTCGCCAGCGGTCTTGGTGTCATCGGCACCGGGCTCTCCACGCCTGCGAGGGCGCAGACCGAGATCGTGTTCCCGCCGCCGCCGCCGCCGCGTGCCAAGTCCGCCGCCGCCATCGAGCGCGACAAGTCCGGCCAGAAGCAGATGCTCGTTCAGGCGAACGAGATCAATTACGACTACGCCAATAACCGGGTCGCGGCGGTCGGCAACGTCCAGCTCTACTATGGCGGCGCGACGATCGAGGCCGACCGGGTCACCTACGACCAGAAGACCAAGCGCCTGCGCGCCGAGGGCAATGTCCGCCTCACCGAAGAGGACGGCAAGGTCACCCACGGCCAGGTGATGGACCTCGCCGACGACTACCGCGACGGCTTCGTCGACTCGCTGCATGTCGAGACGCCGGATCGCACCCGCATGGCCGCCGCCACGGCCGAGCGCTCCGGCGGCAACTACACCGTCTTCCACAATGGCGTGTACACCGCCTGCGAGCCCTGCAAGGACAACCCGCAGAAGCCGCCGCAGTGGCAGGTCAAGGCCGCCCGGATCCTCCACGATCAGGGCGAGAAGATGATCTATTTCGAGGACGCCCGGATCGAGTTCTTCGGCCAGCCGCTGATCTACCTGCCCTACTTCTCGGCGCCCGATCCGACGGTGAAGCGCAAGTCCGGCTTCCTGATGCCGTCGATCATCTCGAGCTCGAAGTTCGGCACCGCCGTCGACGTCCCGTATTACTGGGCGCTCGCGCCCAATTACGACGCGACCTTCGCGCCGATGATCACGACGAAACAGGGCGTGCTCCTGCAGGGCGAATTCCGCCAGCGCCTGATGAACGGCGCCTATTCGATCCGCGCCGCCGGCATCCATCAGGCCGATCCGGGTTACTTCTACCGCAATGGCAATCCGACGCCGGGCTACCGCGACAACCGTGGCAGCATCGAATCCAGCGGCCGCTTCGCCATCAACGAAAAGTGGTCCTGGGGCTGGGACGCGCTGCTGGTCTCCGACCGCACGTTCCTGCAGGACTACAACCCGCGCCTGTCGCAGTACCGCGTCACCGATCCGCTCCAGACCGGCCTCGCCGAGGGCAAATCGCAGCTCTACCTGACCGGCCGCGGCAGCCGCAGCTATTTCGACGCCCGCAGCACGTACTATCTCGGCTTCTCGGAGTCGGACGTGCAGGGCCAGATCCCGGTCGTCCATCCGGTCATCGACTACGACTACACCGTCGATCGTCCCGTTGTCGGCGGCGAACTCGGCTTCAAGTTCAACCTGACCAGCCTGTCGCGCTCGCAGGCCAATTTCGACGCCATCACCAAGACCGCCCAGCTCAGCGGCGAGTGCAACACGGCCGACCCGCGCGTCAAGAATTCGGCGAACTGTCTGTTGCGCGGCACGCCCGGCACCTTCACCCGCTTCAGCGCGGAAACGCACTGGCGGCGCAGCATCACCGACGGCCTCGGCCAGGTGTTCACGCCGTTCGCCTCGGTGCGCGTCGATGCCGGCTCCATGGACGTCACCAACGACAGCAACGTCGGCAACTACGTCAACGCCGGGCGCAGCGACCTTGTCCGCGCCATGCCGACCGTCGGTTTCGAGTACCGCTTCCCGTTCATCAATGTGAGCTCCTGGGGCACCCAGACCATCGAGCCGATCGCTCAGGTCATCGTTCGGCCGAACGAAACCCAGGTCGGACGGTGGATCAACGAAGACGGCCAGAGCCTGATCTTCGACGACACCAACCTGTTCAAGGTCGACAAGTTCTCGGGCTATGACCGCGCCGAAGGCGGCGGCCGCGCCAACTATGGCATCCAGTACACCGCCCAGTTCAACAAGGGCGGGTTCGTCAACGCGCTGTTCGGCCAGTCCTACAGCCTGTTCGGCCAGAACTCCTTCGCCGTGACCGACTCCACGAATACCGGCCTCAACAGCGGCCTCGATACCCGCCAGTCCGATTACGTCGCCCGCCTGTCCTATCAGCCGACCAGCATCTTCACCCTCACCTCGCGCTTCCGTTTCGACCAGAGCAACTTCGCCATGCGGCGCATGGAGCTTGAGGCCGCGGCCAGCTTCGACCGCTGGAGCGCGTCGGTGATGTACGGCGACTATGCGGCGCAGCCGCTGATCGGCTTCCTCGACCGCCGCCAGGGCATCCTGGGCTCCGGCCAGTACAAGCTGGACGCCAACTGGGTGGTGCTCGGCCAGGCCCTGTACGACATCAACGACCGCAAGTTCGCGCAAACGCGCCTCGGCCTCGGCTATATCGACGACTGCCTCATCTTGGCCGTGAATTACATTACTAATTACACCTACAGCGGCAACGTCTCGAACAACCACACCGTCATGCTGCAGTTGAGCCTGCGCACGCTGGGCGGTACGTCGGTGAGCCAGGGTTTGAACAATACCTCGCAGTAAGAGATCCGCCGCGGCTTTGGGCCGGTGCGGCCCCCCGGATCGAAACGGTGGAATGGATGTCAGGACTTCACGTTAAACATCGGCCGCTCGAAGCTTCGGTGACGCGCGCCACATTGACGCGCGGCAAGCTGGCCGGCGCCGCCTTCGCGGCCGCGCTGCTTGCGGCGCTCGCCTCACCCGGCACGGCCCGGGCCCAGGTCGTCGTGGTCGCCAATGGCTCGCCGATCACCGAACTCGACATTTCCCAGCGCAGCAAGCTGATCGCGACCTCGACCCGCAAGACGCCGAGCCGCCAGGAGGTCATCAACGAGCTGATCGACGACCGCCTCAAGATCTCCAAGGGCAAGTATTACGGCCTCGATGTCGGCGACAAGGAAGTGGACGCGGCTTACGAAAACATGGCGCAGCGCCAGCGCCTGTCCACGGCCCAGTTCGGCCAGATGCTCGAGCGCAGCGGCATCTCGCCGGCGGCGCTCAAGGCCCGCCTGAGGGCGCAGATCATATGGAGCCAACTGGTGCGCGGCCGCTTCGGCTCCAGCCTGCAGGTCGGCGACGCCGACGTCGCCAACGCCCTGCGCACGACGAACCAGCAGGAAAACGTCGCCGGCTACGTCTACACGCTCTATCCGATCACCGTGATCATCCCGTCCGGCAATCCCGGCATCGCCGACGCCAAGAAGCGCGAGGCCGAGAACCTGCGCGGCCGTTTCACCAGTTGCGATTCCGGCATTCGCCTCGCGCGCAGCCTGCGCGACGTTGCCGTGCGCCAACCTGTCACCCGCAACTCGTCCGATCTGCCCGAGCAGTTGCGCGATGTACTGGCGCGCCTGGAGATTGGCCGCCTGAGCACGCCGGAGGCGACGCCGCAGGGCTGGCAGATGTTCGCCCTGTGCGGCAAGCGCGAAAGCCAGGCGGACTCGCCGGCCAAGAAAGAGATGCGGGAGAAGCTGTTCAACGAGCGCTACGAAGCGGAGTCCAAGAAGTTCCTGGATGACATCCGCAAGTCGGCGATGATCGAATACAAATGACCCCCGGCTCCGGCCTTCCTCTGGCGCTGACGCTGGGCGAGCCGGCCGGGATCGGTCCCGAATTGACGCTCGATGTGTGGCGCCGCCGCGCCGAGCTTCATGTGCCGCCCTTCTACGTCATCGGCGATCCCGATCTCTACCGGGCCCGCGCACAGGCGCTCGGCCTCGATCTGCCGGTGAAAACCGTCACGCCGGCGGAAGCCTGCGCCGCCTTCGATCGCGCTTTGCCCGTCGCGCCGCTCGACTTCAAGGCAACGGCAAGACCCGGCGTGCCGGACGACTCCAGCGCCCCGGCCGCGATCGCTTCGATCCGCCGCGCCGTCGCCGATGTGTTCGCGGGCCGGGCCGGCGCCGTGGTGACCAACCCGATCGCCAAGAACGTTCTGTACCGCTCGGGCTTTGCCGAGCCGGGCCACACCGAATTCCTCGCCAGGCTCGCGGAGGAAACGACCGGCCGCCCCGCGCATCCGGTCATGCTGCTGTGGTCTCCCGAACTCGCCGTCGTGCCGGCGACAATTCATCTGCCGCTCAAGGACGTCGTCGGCCGCCTGAGCAAGGAGCTGATCGTCGAGACCGGCCGCATCGTCGCCCGCGATCTTCATGACCGCTTTGGCATCGCCCGGCCGCGCATCGCCGTCGCCGGGCTGAACCCGCATGCCGGCGAGAATGGCGCTCTTGGCGAAGAAGACCGCGACATCGTCGCGCCGGCGGTCGCGGCGTTGCGCGCCGAAGGCATCGACGCCGTCGGGCCGCTGCCGGCCGACACGCTGTTTCATGCCCGCGCCCGCGCCGGTTACGACGTCGCGCTGTGCATGTATCACGATCAGGCGCTGATCCCGATCAAGACGCTGGCTTTCGACCACGGCGTCAATGTCACGCTCGGCCTGCCCTTCGTGCGCACCTCGCCCGATCACGGCACCGCCTTCGATATCGCCGGCACCGGCAAGGCCGATCCGTCGAGCCTCGTCGCCGCGCTGATCCTCGCCGCGCGGCTGGCGGCGCGCGCGCCGCAGCTTGTGCCGGCCAAATAGTCATGGGCTCGATCGACGATCTGCCGCCGCTGCGCGATGTCATCCGCCGCTACGAATTGCGGCCGAAGAAATCGCTCGGCCAGAATTTCCTGCACGATCTCAACCTGACGGCGCGCATCGCCCGCGCCGCCGAGCCGCTGGAGGCCGTCACCGTCATCGAAGTCGGACCGGGGCCGGGCGGACTGACGCGCGCGCTGCTGTCGCTCGGCGCCCGTCGCGTCGTCGCCATCGAGCGCGACGAGCGCGCCATCGGCGCGTTGCAGGAGATCTCCGATCATTATCCCGGACGGCTCGAGATCGTCCCGGGCGACGCGCTGGAGGCCGATTACAACGCGCTGATCGGCCCCGAGCGCTGCCGCATCGTCGCCAACCTGCCCTACAATGTCGGCACCGCGCTCTTGATCCAGTGGCTCACCGCCGAGCCGTGGCCGCCGTTCTACGACCGCATGGTGCTGATGTTCCAGCGCGAGGTGGCCGAGCGCATTGTCGCCCGCGTCGGCGACGACGCCTATGGCCGCCTTGCCGTGCTGGCCGGCTGGCGCACCGAGGCGAAGATCCTGTTCGACGTCGCGCCGTCCGCCTTTGTGCCGCCGCCGAGCGTCACGTCGTCGGTGGTGCGGCTCGATCCGCGTGAGCGGCCGATCCCGTGCGACGCGAACGCCTTGCAGCGCGTCACCGAGGCGGCTTTCGGCCAGCGCCGCAAGATGCTGCGCCAGAGCCTCAAGACGCTCGGCGTCGATGCCAATGCGCTGCTGGAAGCCGCCGGCATCGAGCCGACCGCCCGCGCCGAGGAGATCGACGTGCCGGGCTTCGTTGCGCTGGCGCAGGAATATGTGAAGTTGAAGAAACTGTAGCCCGGATGAAGCCAACGGGTCGGCGCGAAGCGCCGCCCGAATGACAGGCTCCGCGCAATCCGGGAGCGCCACCCCGCATTACGCTTCGCTCCATGCGGGCTACAAGAACTGAAGCGCTACGGCGTCAGCGCCTTCAATTCCGTCAGCAGCTTGGCGACGAAATCGTTGAGGTTCGGCATCTTGACGCGCTTGAGCCGCTCGGCCGTGAGGATGGCGCGCAGCCGCTCGAAGCTCTTGTCGAGATCGCGGTTGACCAGGATGTAATCGTATTCGTTCCAGTGCTGGAATTCTTCGGCGGCGTTGCGCAGGCGCTGCGCGATCACCGCCTCGCTGTCCTCGGCGCGGCGCACCAGGCGCGACTTCAAGTCCTGCGCCGTCGGCGGCAGCACGAACACCGTGACGACGTCGTCGCGCATCTTTTCCATGAGCTGGCGCGTGCCTTGCCAGTCGATGTCGAACAGCACGTCGCGGCCTTCGGCGAGCGCCCTCTCCACCGGTTCGCGCGGCGTGCCGTAATAATTGCCGTGCACCTCGGCCCATTCGAGCAGTTCGCCGTGGTCGCGCATCGCCTCGAAGCGCGGCTTGCTGACGAAGAAATAATGCGTGCCCTCGATCTCGCTGGGCCGCTTCTGCCGCGTCGTCGCCGAAATCGACAGCGTCAGCTTGCCGGGATAATCGATGTTCTCGCGCGCGAGCAGATTGCGCGTCAGCGTGGTCTTGCCGGCGCCCGAGGGCGACGACAGCACCAGCATGATGCCGCGGCGTGTGATGTCGGCTTCGTCGTTCATTCCAAATTCTATTCCAGGTTCTGCACCTGCTCGCGGAATTGTTCGACCACCGTCTTGAGCTCGAGCCCGATATTGGCCAGCTCGACGTCGTTCGCCTTCGCGGTCAGCGTATTCGATTCGCGATTGAGTTCCTGCGCCAGGAAATCGAGGCGGCGGCCGACCGGACCGCCATCCGCGAGCAGCTTGCGCACCTGCACGCCGTGCGAGGCCAGCCGGTCCAGTTCCTCGCGGATATCGGCCTTGCTGGCGAGCAGGATCGCCTCCTGATAGAGCCGGTCGTTGTCGAAGCGCTGCGAGGCCTCGATCAGGTTCGCCACCTGCTCGGCAAGGCGGGCCTTGATCGCTTCCGGCTTGCGGCCCGGCGCCGCTTCGGCGCGGGCGGCCAGTTGGCCGATCTCGTCGAGCCGCGCGGTCAGGATCTTGCCCAGCGCGTCGCCCTCGGCCCGGCGCATGGCGACGAGATCACCGAGCGTCTTGGAGAAGCCGGCAATGACCGCCTTCTCGGCCGCCTGGCGGGCTTCCGGCGTATCGTCATCCTCGGTCACCTCGATCACACCCTTGAGCGCGAGAATGCCGTCCAGCGTCGGCCGGCCGGCGCCGACGACACGGTTGTCGATTTCATCGAGCGTGGCAATGATCGCCGCCAGCACCGGCTCGTTGATCTTGACCTTGGGCGCCGTGCCTTTGCGCTCCACCGACAGATTGCCGTAGACGGTGCCGCGCGCGAGCGCATCGGTCGCGGCCTTGCGCGCCGCGACCTCGACGGCATCCCAGCCCGGCGGCACGCGCAGCCGCACGTCGAGGCCCTTGGCGTTGACGGACTTGATTTCCCAGTTCCAGACATAGGCGCCGGCGGCCCCCTGGCCGCGGGCAAATCCGGTCATGCTCGACAAGGTCATGCAAGGCACTCACGTTCGTAGCCGAAATCCGGCGCGACCTTATAGCGCTTTCATGCCGCGTGGATACAAGCTCGCGTCAAGAAAGCGGGCACGCCGCGCCGGATCGCCAACAAGGAAACCGCTTCGTTACCGCCGCGGGTTTGCCTTCGGCTTCGAATCCGGTGCGGGCGCGGCCGCAGGTGCCGCCGGCGCGTCCGCCGCGGGGACCGCATTGGCCGGTGCGCCGTTGCCGCGCTCGATGGCGCGCAGCCTCCCGACGGCCTTCTGATGTTCGGCGTAGCTGTCCGAGAAAGTGTGCCCGCCGGTGCCGTCGGCGACGAAGAATAATTCCTTGGTGCGCGCCGGATTGGCGGTGGCTTCCAACGAGGCGCGACCCGGATTGGCGATGGGGCCCGGCGGCAGGCCCTCGATGGTGTAGGTGTTGTACGGCGTCGGCTGCTCGATCTCGCTCTTCATGATCGGCCGGCCGAGGGCGCCCTTGCCGCCGATCAGGCCGTAGATGATGGTCGGATCGGACTGCAGCTTCATCTTCGTCTTGAGACGGTTGACGAAGACGGCGGCGACGCGCGTGCGCTCGTCGTCGCGGCCGGTTTCCTTCTCGACGATCGAGGCCAGGGTGACGAGCTGCTCCGGCGTCTGGATCTGCGCCGGCAGATCGGGCGAGCGCCGCGCCCAGACTTCCTGGAGCACGCGCCGCTGCGACTGCTGCATGCGCTGCAGAATCTGCTCGCGCGACATGCCGCGCGTGAACTTGTAGGTCTCGGGCAACAGCGTGCCCTCGCGCGGGATTTCCTTGATCTGCCCCGACAGGGCGTCGGTCTCGAGCAAACGCTGCACGATCTGTTCGGAGGTCAGCCCCTCGGCCACGGTGAAGGTGTGCTGCACCACCTTGCCTTCGCTCAAGGTCTCGACGACGTCCGACAGGCTCGCCTGTTTCGCGAACTTGTATTCGCCGTGCTTGAGCGTGAGACCGCGCGCCTTCAGGACGGCGACGCCGCCGATGAACACATAAGGCTGATCGATCACGCCTTCGCGCTTGAGCAGGTCGGATATATCGCTGACGCCGTAGCCCTGCGGAATGTTGACGATCTTGTCCTCGGCGAGCGGACCGGGCGCATCGAACCTCTGCTTGCCGACATACAGCGCGCCGCCGGCGGCGAGCGCGACGACGACCAGCAGCGTGAACACGGCATTGCCGAACACCACCATCGGATGACGGACCCGCCTCGAATGACGCCGGGGCGCCGGCACCATTTCCGGCTCAAGCGCGACGCGCGGCGAGCGCGGCAGCTTGTTGGCCGGCGGCGGCGGCATCGCGCTGGCGGCGCTGCGCGCGGGCGAGCCCGGCTGCCGGTCCTGGTCTGGTGGGAGGTTCGCCAACGTCCGCTCTCGCTTTCTAGCTCGACAGGCTTCGCACGAGGTTCACCCGGTTTCCGATTCGCGTCTTGACCGATCATGCCTCGTCGCGGCGCGGCATGATCGCTTTTTCGAAGGACCCGTCCGAAAAACGAGTGCAGATATCGTAGGTTAGAAAGAATTGTGGCGAAAGCGCGGGATGCGCCGCCAATCGTCATACCGGCGCGATTCTCCTCGCAATGCTTTGGCCCCTCGCCATCGCAGCCGGCTCCCGGTTCCCCCCGTCCCGTGCAGCGACAGGTTAGCGCAGGGCGAGAGCCGCGCGCTAGCCGTTATAGCGGCTGAAGATCAGCGAGGCGTTGGTGCCGCCGAAACCGAACGAGTTCGACAGCGCCACATCCACATTCCGCTCGCGGGCTTTGTGCGGCACCAGATCGATCGGCGTATCCACCGACGGATTGTCGAGATTGATGGTCGGCGGCACGACGTTGTCGCGGATGGCGAGGATCGAGAAGATGGCCTCGACCGCGCCGGCGGCGCCGAGCAGATGGCCGATGCACGACTTGGTGGACGACATCGAGATCTTCGCCGCGGCATTGCCGACCAGCCGCTGCACCGCGCCCAGCTCGATCTCGTCGCCGAGCGGCGTCGAGGTGCCGTGGGCGTTGATGTAATCGACGTCGTCCGGGCTGAACCCGGCGCGTTTCATGGCCATCGACATGCAGCGAAAGGCGCCGTCGCCATCCGGGGTCGGCGCGGTGATGTGATAGGCGTCGCCCGACAAGCCGTAACCGACGAGCTCGCCGTAGATGTTGGCGCCACGCGCCTTGGCGTGCTCGAGTTCCTCCAGCACGACGGCGCCGGCGCCCTCGCCCATGACGAAACCGTCGCGCGCCTTGTCGTAGGGACGCGAGGCCCGGGTCGGCTCTTCATTGAAAGCGGTCGACAGCGCCCGCAGCGCCGCAAAGCCGGCCAGCGACATCCTGTTCACGGGCGATTCCGCACCGCCCGCCACCATCACGTCGGCGTCGCCGAGCGCGATCATGCGTCCGGCATCGCCGATCGCATGCGCGCCGGTCGAACAGGCCGTGACGACGGCCGAATTCGGGCCCTTGAGACCGTGCTCGATCGACACGAAGCCGGAGGCAAGATTGATGATGCGGCCGGGAATGAAGAACGGCGAAACCCGGCGCGGCCCCTTCTCGTGCAAGGTCACCGCCATCTCGGCGATGCCCTCGATGCCGCCGATGCCCGAGCCGATGAGCACGCCGGTCGCGACCTTCTCGTCCTCGGTCTGAGGATGCCAGCCGGCGTCGTTGAGCGCCTGGGTCGCCGCGCACATCGCATAGACGATGAACGGATCGACCTTGCGCTGTTCTTTCGGCTCCATCCACTGATCGGGATTGTAGGTGCCGTTCGAGCCGTCGCCGCGCGGAATCATACAGGCGATCTTGCTCGCCAGATCGGATGTTTCGAACGTATCGACCTTCTTGGCGCCGCTTTCGCCCTTGAGCAGGCGCGCCCACGTCGGCCCGACGCCGCAACCCAGCGGCGTGAGCATTCCCAATCCGGTGACGACAACCCGCCTCATACCCGGCTCCGTGCTATTGGCTGGGGCGCGCAGCCGCGACGGCATGAGCCATCGACACGGGGCTGCGCGCCGCGCTGCAAGTGCAGCTCACTGGCTCAAGGCCGATCTGCGGTGGCCGGGAAAATCCCGAACGCCGCTTGCCGAAGACGCAAGCCAGTGCCGGGAAAGCCGATGCGCGGTGGCGTCAGCTCGCCCTGCAGCGGTCAGCTCTTGGCGTTCTTTTCGAGGAATTTGACGGCATCGCCGACGGTGAGGATCGTCTCGGCGGCATCGTCCGGAATCTCGCAGCCGAACTCTTCCTCGAACGCCATCACGAGCTCGACAGTGTCGAGGCTGTCGGCGCCAAGATCATCGATAAAGCTCGCGCCATCAGTCACCTTGTCGGGCTCGACGCCCAGGTGTTCCACGACGATCTTCTTCACCCGCTCGGCAACGTCACTCATCGGTCCAACCTCGTGCTTCATTATAATAGGCTGCGCCCCGGTCGGTTCACAGCCATCGCGCTTCGGCCTCGTCGTGGTGACACTCGTCGTTGCTGACACTGACGTCTACGGCGCCGGATCGCGAAAGAACATGGCACCGTTTTTCGGTGCATCAAGACTTCCGCCATCGGCCGCCCCAGCCGGGCCGAAATTCGGTTACCACACTTCAAATCCGTTGACTAGCAGCCCCAGTCTATTCGTTAGAGGGCTGAAAAGCCACGCAAATTCATCGCTTGTCGATACGTCTCGGTATTGCTTTGCACACGCCATTTGCCCCCGGCAAACGGCGCGCGGCCGCCTAGAACATGGCCATGCCGCCATTCACGTGAATGGTCTGGCCGGTCACATAGGCCGCTTCGTCGGAGGCCAGATAGACTGCCGCCGCGGCCACGTCCAGCGGCGTGCCGAGTTTCCCCGCAGGAACCTTGGATAGAATCGTCTCGCGCTGCTTGTCGTTGAGCTTGTCGGTCATGGCCGAGGTGATGATGCCCGGCGCGATGCAGTTCGCGGTGACGTTGCGCTTGGCGTATTCGGCCGCGACCGACTTCATCATGCCGACCATACCGGCCTTCGATGCCGTGTAGTTGCCCTGCCCCGGATTGCCGGTGAAGCCGACCACCGACGAGATGCCGACGATGCGGCCATAGCGCCGGCGCATCATGCGCGACACCGCGGCGCGGGTCAGTCGGAACGTCGCCGTGAGATTGACGGCGATGACCTTGTCCCAGTCCTCATCCTTGAGCTGGACGAACAGGTTGTCCTTGTTGACGCCGGCGTTGGCGACGAGGATGTCGAGTTTCTCCATCTTCTCTTCCGCCGCCGGCACCAGCGCTTCGACCTGCTCCATGTTGGAGAGATCGCAAGGCAGCACGTGGACGCGGCTGCCGAGTTCGCCGGCGAGCTTGTCGAGCGCGTCCTGGCGCGTGCCGGAAATCGCAACGGTGGCGCCCTGCGCGTGCATCGACCGCGCAATGGCTTCGCCGATGGCGCCGGTCGCGCCGGTCACCAGCGCGGTTTTCCCGTTCAGACTAAACATCAGCCATTTCTCCCGGCTTTGAAGGCGGCGACGTCGTCGGGCGTGCCGACCGAGGTCGTGGTCGCACCGTCGGCGATGCGCTTGTTGAGACCGGCCAGCACCTTGCCGGCGCCGACTTCGTAGAACTGCGTCACACCCTGCGCCGCCATGGTGGCCACGCATTCGCGCCAGCGCACGGTGCCCGTCACCTGCGCCACCAGCGACTTGACGATGTCGCCCGGCTCGCTCAGCGGGCTCGCGGTGACATTGGCGACCACCGGTACGGCCGGCCTGTTGACCTGAACTTTCGACAGCGCATCCGCCATCACGTCGGCGGCCGGTTGCATCAGCGCGCAATGGAAGGGCGCGGAGACCTGCAGCAGCATCGCGCGCTTGGCGCCCTTTGTCTTGGCAATCTCGACGGCGCGTTCGACCGCGGCCTTGTCGCCGGACACCACGACCTGTCCGCCGCCATTGTCATTGGCGGCCTGACAGACCTGTCCCTGCGCGGCCTCGGCCGCGACGGCGGCGGCCGCGTCGAAATCGAGGCCGATCAAGGCGGCCATGGCGCCGGCGCCGGCGGGAACCGCCTTCTGCATCGCCTGGCCGCGCGTGCGCAGCAGGCGCGCCGCGTCCGAAATCGAAAAGGTGCCGGCAGCGGCCAGCGCCGAGTATTCGCCCAGCGAATGGCCGGCGACGAATTTGGCGTCGCGCGCAAGATCGAGACCGGCTTCGGCCTGCAGCACACGGAACGCCGCCAGCGACACGGCCATCAGGGCCGGCTGCGCATTCTCGGTGAGGGTCAGCGTCTCGATCGGGCCTTCGAAAATCAGTGTCGAAAGCTTCTCCGACAGCGCGGCATCGACTTCGTCGAATACCGCCTTGGCGACGGGAAAGGCATCGGCGAGCGCCTTGCCCATGCCGACCGTCTGGCTGCCCTGACCGGGGAATACGAATGCGACCGTCATGGTCTCCTGCTCGCCTCGTGCTGTGTCGGGATACCGTCGTCTGCGCCCGGAACTTCTGCCCGAGGCGAAACCGGGGCCGAAAAACACCGGTCACCGGGCGATGTCAACCGCGCTCGTCCGCAGCCCCCAGATCGCACGCCGGCCCGGTAACCAGTCTAAAAGACTCTGGCACTAGGTTTTTTTGGATGCGGCCGCCCCCGATACCGGTGGCGCGGCGGAGCCCTTGATGCCCGACCTGAACACCGAGGAAGAGATAACCCGCGCCCGCACCGACCCCGGATTCCGCCAGGAACTGCTGGCGCGGAACCTGGAGCGGCTGCTGGCGGCGCTCAACCTCGCGCGCCGCAATGGCGACGAGCGCGACCCCGAATGCGCCCGGCAGATCCGCGAGGGCGTCGATCTGGCGGTGAAACTCGCCGGCCGGCTGCAAAGGGGCTGAGCGCGGCGCGAGCCGGCAACCGCCCCCCAATCCTTGCCTTTTGCGTCAGAATCCCTATAACCCCGCCATCTTCCGTTGCTCCCGGTTGGGGACTGAACGGACGGCCGTTTTTCGACTGATAATTCAGCCGCTTACCGGTAGGGCCCTGAAAAGCCCGGCGTCCCGTGTTTCCGCCTTCTGAGCAAATCGAGCCTTTCCCGAAGGGCTCGAAGGGCTAGGCGCCGAGACGACGGAAATGGGCAAACCAAGGGAAAGGCATTCCATGCCATTGTACGAACACGTCTTCATGGCGCGGCCGGATTTGAGCCCACAGCAGGTTGAAGAACTGACCGCCAAGCTGACCGGTATCATTACCGAAGGCGGCGGCAAGGTCTCCAAGTCGGAATACTGGGGCCTCAAGTCCCTCTCCTACCGCATGAACAAGAACCGCAAGGCGCACATGACGTTGCTCAACGTCGAGGCCCCGGCGGCGGCGCTGACCGAAGTCGAGCGCCAGGAGCGCATCAACGAAGACGTCATGCGGTATCTCACCATTCGCGTCGAAGAGCTCGAGGAAGGTCCCTCGGCGATGATGCGCAAGTCGGATCGCGATGATCGCGGCGACCGGGGCGATCGCGGCTTCGGCGGCGACCGTGGTTTCGGTGGCGGCCGTGGTAGCGACCGTGACCGTGGCGAGCGCCGTCCGCGCCGCGACGAAGAAACGACCGGCGGGGAGGAATAAATCATGGCTTTCGGTTCGTCTCAGGGTGGCGGCCAGCGCCGTCCGTTCTTCCGCCGTCGCAAGACCTGCCCGTTCTCGGGCGCCAATGCGCCGAAGATCGACTACAAGGACGTGAAGCTGCTGCAGCGTTACGTCTCCGAGCGCGGCAAGATCGTGCCGTCCCGCATCACCGCGGTGTCGGCCAAGAAGCAGCGCGAACTCGCCCAGGCGATCAAGCGCTCGCGCTTCCTCGGTCTGCTGCCCTACGTCATTCGCTAGTTCTGTCATTCCGGGACACGCGCAATCGCGCGTGAACCCGGAATCCAGACGCGAGTACAGACTTCAATAGCTGGATTCCGGGTTCGCGCTTTTAGCGCGCCCCGGAATGACAAGTGAAATGGTTGGGGCGGACGGTCCACGCTAAGGACACGATCCGCCTCTAACCGCTCCTGGAGCGGGACAGCTGGTGATGATGCAATTTGGCCTTATAGGTTTGGGTTCGGGCGCGGCGGCGGCTTTGCTGTTCGCGTCGCTCTCCTCGGGCACGCCGCTGTCGGTGCCGCTCGCCTATCTGGCGCCCCTCCCCCTCATGATTGCTGCGCTTGGCTGGAGCCATTGGGCGGCCCTGATCGGCGCTCTCGCCGGCGGCCTTGCCATCTGGCTGCTGTTCGGCACGCTTTTCTTCATCGCTTTCTTCGCCGGCATCGGCCTGCCCGGCTGGTGGCTCGGCTATCTCGCGATGCTGGCGCGGCCGGTCGGCGCCAATGGCGCTGCCTCGCTCGAATGGTATCCGCCGGGCCGTCTCGTCGTCTGGGCGGCGGCTTTGGGCTGCGCCCTCATCGTTCTCACCGTCCTTGTCATGGGCGGCGACAACGATGCGTTCCGCGAGGCGATGCGGGCGGCGCTCCGCGAGGTGTTCCGCGTGGCCGCGACTGAATCCGGCGCCTCGGGCCCGGCCGCCTTGCGCGACCCGGACCGTTTCATCGACGTGCTGATCATCGTCATCCCGCCGGCGACCGCCGTTATGGCGACGCTGACCAATGCTCTCAATCTCTGGCTCGCCGGCCGCATCGTGAAATTCTCCGGCCGCCTGACCCGGCCATGGCCGAACATTCCCGAGATGACCTTCCCGCCGCTCACCGCGGCGGCGCTGGCGCTCGCCATCGCGCTGAGTTTTCTCGACGGCATGATCGGCGTTCTCGCCGGCATCACGTCCGCCGGGCTGCTAATCGCCTACGGCCTGCTCGGCTTCGCCGTCCTCCACGTCGTGACGCGGAACCTTGCCGCCCGCGCCTTCGTGCTCGGAGGCGTCTATGCCGCGGTGCTGATTTTCGGCTGGCCCGTGCTGATCATGTGCCTGACCGGCCTCGCCGACCAGATCTTCAACTTCCGGGCCCGCGCCGCTTTGCGACGCGGCCCGCCGACTTCGACCTGAACTTTTTGTCTTCAAACGAACGATCAAACAAGGAGTAACGACAATGGAAGTGATCCTGCTCGAACGCATCGGCCGCCTCGGCCAGATGGGCGACGTGGTCCGCGTCAAGGACGGCTACGCCCGCAACTTCTTGCTGCCGCGCAACAAGGCGCTGCGCGCCAACGCCGACAACAAGGCCCGCTTCGAAGGCATGCGCGCCGAACTCGAGAAGCAGAGCCTCGAGCGCAAGGGCGAAGCCGGCAAGGTCGCGGCCAAGGTGGACGGCAAGACCTTCACCGTGATCCGCCAGTCGTCGGAAACCGGCCAGCTCTACGGTTCGGTCACCACCCGCGATGTCGCTTCGCTGATCTCGACCGACGGCGTTACCATTTCGCGCACGCAGATCGAAATGAACGCGCCGATCAAGACACTCGGCCAGTTCAAGGTGCCGCTGGCGCTGCACCCGGACATCGACGTGTCGGTGACCGTGATCGTCGCGCGCAGCGAAGCCGAAGCCGAGCGCATCGCCCGCGGTGAGGACGTGACCGTCCGCGCGTCGGTCGCCGAAGATGCCGAAGCCGAGGCCGAAGCCGCCCGCGAGCGCGCCGAGGCTTTGTTCGACGCCGAGGAAGAGGAAGTCGAGGCCGAGGCCGCCGAAGCGACCGACGAGCCGGACGCCGACGCCAAGCCGGCCAAGGGCAAAAAGAAGAAGAGCGAAGAGGCCTGATCGCCCGACGCTTGAAATGCAGAACTCCGCCCGGTGAACCCGGGCGGAGTTTTTGTTTGTTCGAACGGCTGCCGCGATACGCCGTTCGCCATCAGACCCTTAGTCGGATTTGGGCTTGTCGGGCGACGCCGGCGTCACCGCGATGCCGGAATTGATCTCGCTATTGGCCTTCGGCGCCGGAGTGCTCTCAGGCTTTGTTTCAGGCTTGGCCTCAGGCTTCACGTCCGGCTTGGCCTCCGGCTTTGTCTCTGCCTTGGGCTCGGGCTTTGGGCTTTCGGAAGGCTTGACTTCAGAAGGCTTGGTATCACTCGGCTTGTCCCCCGCAGGTTTGGCGTTGCGGCGCTGCTCCCGCCTCGGCTCGCGCGCCGCCGGCGCTTCGCCCGCCGCTTCCAGATAGCGCGTCAGCAGGGCGGCCGTTTCGCTGCTGGCCGTGTAATGCTCACGCAGGAAGCTCCGCAGGCCGAACAGGCCGCCGGACTTGGCGAGGCCCTGCGGGCTCTTGTGGCAAATCGCGCAATCGGAGGCGAAGATCTGCTGGGCGGTCTTGCCCCGATCGCGCACGTCCTGGGCACCGGCCGGCGCCGCCGCGACCAGCAAAACCAACCCCGCCAGCGCTGAAATTCCACGTCCCGTCAATATCATGGCCACAGACCCTCTTGCCCAACGCCACACCGCATCGCCCCCGCTCCCATAGCGGATTTGCGGCCCGTTGTGACCATCCGCTTTGGCCGCAGGCCGCCCGCGCCCCCCGCCGACGTCTGCGCTGACCGCATGCGGCATCGCGATTTGCGGCATTGCTGCGGCTTGCAGTCTTTGGTTGAATACCGCCTGTTGGAACCGGCCGCCGCCGGGCCGGTTGAAGCGTCGCGCACGATCAGCGCGCGGACGCTCCTGTGCTGCGGGGCGGATGGATGCGGCCGATGGACCGGTTGCTTCAGTTCCTGTTGCAGACGTTTATCACGCGCGGCAATTTTCGCGTCACCACGGCGCGCGGGACGATTCTGACCTTCGGCGACGGCACCGGCCCGCCGGTCTCCGTGCGTTTCACGACGCGTGCCGCCGAATGGGGCATCCTGCTCGACCCCGAGCTCAAGCTCGGCGAGTCCTACATGGACGGGACATTTGTCGTCGAGGAAGGCACCATCGCCGACGTGCTGGCGATCGCGCTGGGCCAGGACAGCGAGGTGCCGCACTGGGCCAAGCCGCAATTCCTGATCCGCTATTTCTGGCGCCGCATCCAGCAGTTCAACCCGCGCAAGCGCTCGCGGCAGAACGTGGCGCATCATTACGATCTGGACGGCCGCCTCTACTCCCTGTTCCTCGACGCCGACCGGCAATACAGCTGCGCCTATTTCGAGCGGCCCGACCAGTCGCTCGACGATGCGCAACTCGCCAAGAAGCGCCACCTCGCCGCCAAGCTGCGGCTGTCACCCGACCGCAAGGATTTGCGCATCCTCGACATCGGCTGCGGCTGGGGCGGCCTCGGCCTTTATCTCGCCGACTACGGCCATGCCGACGTTACCGGCATCACCCTGTCGCAGGAGCAGCACGCCATCGCCAATGAGCGCGCCCAGGAGCGCGGGCTGTCGGACCGCGCGCGCTTTCTCCTCCAGGATTACCGGGACATGGACGACCGCTTCGACCGTATCGTCTCGGTCGGCATGTTCGAGCATGTCGGCGTCAACCACTTCGACACTTACTTCAAGAAAGCCGCCGAACTCCTGAAAGACGACGGCGTGATGGTGCTGCACTCGATCGGCCGCTCGGAGGGCCCCAGCGTCACCAATCCCTGGATTTCGAAATATATCTTTCCGGGCGGGTACATACCGTCATTGTCTGAAGTTCTGCCGAAGGTCGAGAAGGCCCGCCTGCTCGTTACCGACATCGAGATTCTGCGCCTGCACTACGCCGAGACCCTGAAGCACTGGCGCGAGCGCTTCCTCGCCCACCGCGAGGAAGTCGAACGCATCTACGACCGGCGCTTCGTGCGCATGTGGGAGTTCTACCTCGCCGCTTCCGAGATGTCGTTCCGCGAGCAGAACATGTTCGTGTTCCAGATCCAGCTCACCAAGCGCCAGGGCATCGTGCCGCTGACCCGGGACTACATCATGCACGAGGAGCGGCGCCTGAGGACTCTCGAGGACGGGCGACAGGTGCCGCTGCGGCTGGCCGGCGAATAGCCGGTCGGGATTGCCGAACGAATTCAAGGCCGGGACAAATCATCCCGGCCTTTTTCGTCGCGACACAGTTCGCCGCCGATACAAAGCCGCATTTTTTACGGGCCCCGCCAATCTGTGGACAGCGGGACTAATGCAAACCGGCCATCGCGCCGCCCCGCCTCGCTGGTTAAGCAATCGTGAACAAAAATCCGCCGCACGAACGCTCCAATCAATCTCATGGCCCCTGTCGAATCAGTCCTCCGCAAACCTTTCGGTGGCCCCCAGGCTGCCGAACCCGATCCGCTGTACCGCACCGCACCGCACAACATCGAGGCGGAGCAGGCGCTGCTCGGCGCGATTCTGATCAACAACGAGGCTTATGATCGGGTATCCGATTTTCTCGACACGAAGCATTTCTTCGAGCCGATCCACCAGCAGATCTACGATACAGCTGGGCAATTGATCCGGAATGGAAAGCGCGCCAATCCGGTGACGCTGAAGACATTCTTTCCGGAAAACTTCGCCATCAATGGCTTGACGGTCTCGCAGTACCTCGCCCGCCTTGCCGCGGAAGCGACGACGATCATCAATGCCGTCGACTACGGAGAAACCGTCTATAACCTATCGATCCGGCGCGACCTCATCCAAATCGGCACGGACGTCGTCAATCAGGCCTTCGATTCACCCGTCGATTTTCCTCCGAAGGAGCAAATCGAGGCGGCTGAAAGGCAGCTATTCGAGTTAGCCGAAAAGGGCCGTTCTGAAACCGGCTTCCAGACCTTCTCGAAGGCCCTGACCGCCTCCGTTGACATGGCCGCGGCGGCTTATCAGCGCGACGGCCACCTCTCTGGCCTAGCGACCGGCCTGAAGGACCTCGATTCCAAGATGGGCGGACTACAAAAATCCGACCTGATCGTACTCGCTGGCCGCCCCGGTATGGGCAAGACATCGCTCGCGACCAACATCGCCTTCAATGTCGCCAAAGCGTGGAACGGCGAGTACCGCGCCGATGGACATTTTGAGACTAAGAATGGGGGGGTCGTCGCCTTCTTCTCGCTCGAAATGTCCTCGGAGCAGCTTGCAACCCGTATTATCGCCGAACAGGCTGAAATCTCATCCAGCAAGATCAGGCGCGGCGACATCCAACAGAGCCAGTTCGAGACGCTCGTCGACAAGATGCGGGAAATTCAGAACCTGCCCTTGCTGATTGACGATACCGGCGGCATTTCGATTGCGCAGTTGGTCGCACGCGCGCGCCGGCTCAAGCGCCAACGCGGCCTTGATCTTATTGTTATCGATTACATTCAACTGCTGTCTGGTTCGTCGAAACGCTCAAGCGAGAACCGTGTGCAGGAAATCACGGAGATCACCACCAAGCTCAAGGCGCTCGCCAAGGAACTGCAGGTGCCGGTAATTGCGCTGTCGCAGCTCTCGCGTCAGGTGGAAAGCCGCGAGGACAAGCGTCCCCAACTGTCGGATTTGCGTGAATCGGGCTCGATCGAGCAGGACGCTGACGTCGTCATGTTTGTGTACCGCGAAGAATATTATCTCGCCGGGAAGGAACCACGTCCCGGAACGACGGAGTTCGAGACGTGGAAGACTGACATGGAGAAGGTCCACGGTACCGCCGAAGTCATCATCGGCAAACAACGTCACGGACCGACCGGCCCCGTGCAGTTGGCTTTCGAGGCCGAATACACCCGCTTTGGAGACCTTGCTCAGGATCGCTATCTACCCGAGCGGATGGAGTAGCCGACTCGGGTCATTTAACCCCGGCGCTCCGGCGTATGGAGTCCGGGCCCGCGCATTTCATGCGCGTCCCGGAATGACGGAGCCCTCACCCTTCCCCGCGCCGCCGCGCGGCGCTAGCATCCCGGCAATAAAAACACCGGGATGGAAATGGACACGTTCGACTACGTGATCGTCGGCGCAGGCTCCGCTGGCTGCGTGCTCGCCAACCGGCTGAGCGAAGACCGCGATGTCAGCATCTGCGTGCTCGAGGCGGGCCCGGCCGACTGGCACCCCTACATCCACATCCCCGCCGGCTTCATCAAGACCTTCTACAACACGCGCATCAACTGGTGTTACGCGCAGGAGCCCGGCGACTACACCAATGGCCGCCGCATCTTCTCGCCGCGCGGCAAGACGCTGGGCGGCTCGTCCTCCATCAACGGCCACATCTACAACCGCGGCCAGCGCGGCGATTTCGACACCTGGGCGCAATATGGCAATCGCGGCTGGGGCTATGCCGACGTGCTGCCCTACTTCCGGCGCATGGAGCGTCGCATCGGCAACGGCGACGACGCCTATCACGGCCGCGGCGGCGAACTCACCGTCACCGACATCGACTGGCGCGATCCCTTGTGCGACGCCTTCATCGACGGCGCCATCAGCCTCGGCATCCCGCGCAACCCCGATTACAACGGCGCGGTCCAGGAAGGCGTGTCCTACGCTCAGCGCACCATTCATAACGGCCGCCGCATCAGCGCCGCCACCGCCTTCCTGCATCCGGCGGTAAAGCGCGGTAATGTCACGGTGCGCACGCAGGCGCATGCGACGGAAATCGTGCTCGATGGCAAGCGCGCCGTCGGCATTCGCTATACGATCGGCGGCCGCGGCGGCGAAGCCAAGGAAGTGCGCGCCCGCCGCGAAGTCATCCTGTGCGGCGGCTCGTATAATTCGCCGCAACTGTTGCAACTGTCCGGCATCGGGCCCGCCGGCCTTCTGCAGGCGCGCGGCATCGCCGTGAAGCACGCTTTGCCCGGCGTCGGCGAAGGTTTGCAGGATCATTACGCGCCGCGCTCGGTGGCGCGGGTCAAGAACATCAGGACCATCAACCAGCGCGCCCGCGGCTTCAATCTGGCGATGGAAGCGCTGAACTGGGCGGTGCGCCGCCGCGGCATCCTCGCGCTGTCGCCGACGCTGGTTTACTGCTTCTGGCATTCGGGCGAGACCGCCGAAAGCTCCGATCTGCAGCTCACCTTCACGCCGGCCAGCTACATGGAGGGCGAACAGGGCAAGCTCGAGCGCGAACCCGGCGTGTCGGTCGCCTCATGGCAGCAGCGGCCGGAAGCGCGCGGCCATGTCCGCATCCGCTCGTCGGATCCCTTCGAGCCGCCGGCAATCCAGACCAATTATCTCGGCCATGAGCTCGACCGCCGCGTCACGATTGCCGGCATGAGACTGGCGCGCCGCCTGCTCTCCTCCGTGCCGATGCAGCCTTATTACGACTACGAGGACTTCCCCGGACCGAACGTGCAGAGCGACGATGAATTCCTGCACGCCGCGACCCTGCGCGGCCAGACCACCTTTCACCCCGGCTGCACCTGCCGCATGGGGCCGGCGACCGACGCGATGGCCGTGGTCGATGACACGCTGCGCGTTCATGGCCTCGAAGGCCTGCGCGTCGTCGATGCCTCGATCATGCCGCGCATGATCTCCGCCAATCTCAACGCCTCGACCTTGATGATCGCCGACAAGGCCTCCGACATGATCCGCGGCCGCCCCGCCCCGGAAGCAGCCACATTTGCCTGATCTGAACGCGGGGTGCCGCGATGGACGCGGCGCGCCCGGACCGTTAAACCTTGCCCATGGCCACGATCGATCTCATCGAAACCGCCCCGCCGGTCGATACCGGCATCGTCGAAAAGGACGGCCCGCCCGCGGCGCAGGCCGGCGGCACCCTCACCATCGACCTCGGCGCGCTCGCGGCTAACTGGCAGGCCCTGCGCCGCCGCGCCACGCCTTCCGAATGCGCCGCCGTGGTCAAGGCCAACGCCTACGGTCTCGGCATCGAGCCGGTGGCGCATACGCTGGCCAAGGAAGGCTGCAAGACATTCTTCGTCGCCGACCTCTCCGAAGCGCGGCGCGCGCGCGCCGCCGCGCCCGAAGCCGCGATCTTCGTGCTGAGCGGCGTCATGCCGGGCAGCGGCCCCGAGTTCTCGGTGCTCAGGGCCAAGCCGGTCATCGGCTCGACCGTCGAGCTTGCCGAATGGGACGCCTATTGCGCCGCCTCCGGCTGGCGCGGCGGCGCGGCGCTCCATGTCGACACCGGCATGAACCGCCTTGGCGTGTCGATCAACGAAGCCGCCGCGCTGGCGCCGCGCATCCGCGCCGAAAACCACGGCATCCATTTGCTGATGAGTCACTTCGCCTGCGCCGAAGAGGCCGGCAACGCGCTCAACGAGAAGCAGATCAAGCTGTTCCGCGAAGTGCGCCTGCTCTATCGCGGCATTCCCTCGTCGCTGGCGAATTCGTCCGGCATCTTTCTGGGCGACGCCGCGCATTGCGACGTGGTGCGGCCGGGCGTGGCGCTGTACGGCGTCAACCCGACGCCGGACAAGCCGAACCCGATGCGGCCTGTGGTCGATCTCAAGGTGCGCGTTCTTCAGGTGCGCGGCGTGACGCGCGGCGAAACCGTCGGCTACGGCGGCGCCTGGACGGCGCGGCGCGCCACGCGCATCGCCGTCATCGCCGCGGGCTATGCCGACGGCATCTTCCGCTCCGCCGGCTCTAGCGACGAAATGCCCGGCGGCGTGGCCATCGTCGCCGACAAGCGCTGCCCCTTTGCCGGGCGCATCTCGATGGATCTGACGGCGATCGATGTGAGCGAACTGCCGGACGGCGCGGTGCGCCGCGGCGACATGGTGACCCTGATCGGCGACGGCCTCACCCTCGACGACGTCGGCCGCGGGGCCTCGACCATCGGCTATGAAGTGCTCACCAGCCTCGGCCGCCGCTATCACCGGGTGTACCGGCGCGACTAGAGACGCGCGTTATTTCTGACAACATGCGCGACAGGACGTGTCCGTGCTGTTGCTCGAGCACACACAGAAATCGCAATTCGTTTTCTGTTGTTGCGTTGACGACGGAGTACCCGCCGAGACCGGCGCGCTGCTTCCAACGGGCCCTCCACCTGGGGTGGGGCAAGGACAGCCCTCCTTGGGACAGCCCATCGAGCACGGATCAATCGGGGGGCACGGATTGTTGGCGCCGCCGCATGGCAACGGCACCTGCGCAACCGATGGCGCAAAGCCGAGGAAGAGGGCTGCGGTCAATCCAAGGATCAACTGACGTTTCATGGCGACCTCCGGGATGGTCGCCATGATCGACAATCTCGGGCAGACGCCTTTGACCCGTATCAACCCCTGCGGGATTTTTCACAGTCCACGCGCAGGACTCGCCGTTGGGCCCCGCGCGGTTAGCGAACCAGCAATAATGTTCTTGTAATGTTCTCATGGCCGACTTACCGTTGGCCTGAGCATTTCGGGGACGATTCTGCCTATGTCCAAGCCTGCCCATGTCTAAGCGCCACCTCGCCTTTGTCTGCCAAAACTGCGGCGCTGCGGCCACGCGCTGGCAGGGCCGCTGCGAGGCCTGCGGCGAATGGAATTCGCTGACCGAGGAAGGCGGCGACAAGCCGGTCGGCCCGCGCAAGCCGGCCAAGGGCCGCCTGTTCAAGCTCGAGCCCCTCACCGGCGAGGCCAAGGACGCCCCTCGGCTCGCCTCCGGCCTGTCGGAACTCGACCGCGTCACCGGCGGCGGCTTTGTCCGCGGCTCGGTGATCCTGATGGCCGGCGATCCCGGCATCGGCAAGTCGACCTTGCTGATCCAGGCCAGCGCGGCGCTCGCCCGCGCCGGCCACCGCGCCGTCTACATCTCGGGCGAAGAAGCCGCCGCCCAGGTGCGGCTGCGCGCCGAGCGCCTTGGCCTGTCGGATGCGCCGGTCGAGCTCGCCTCGGAAACCTCGGTCGAGGACATCATCGCCACTTTGTCGGAAGGCAAGGTGCCGCGGCTGATCATTATCGATTCAATCCAGACCATGTGGACCGACGCAGTGGAAAGCGCGCCGGGCACTGTGACGCAGGTGCGCGGCGCGGCGCAGACGCTGATCCGCTTCGCCAAGCGCTCCGGCGCCGCGGTGATCCTGGTCGGCCACGTCACCAAGGACGGCCAGATCGCCGGACCTCGCGTGGTCGAGCATATGGTCGATGCCGTGCTGTCCTTCGAGGGCGAGGGCTCCCACCAGTTCCGAATCCTGCGCGCGGTGAAGAACCGTTTCGGCCCGACCGACGAGATCGGCGTGTTCGAGATGACCGGTTCGGGCCTGCGCGAGGTCAGCAATCCATCGGAGCTGTTCCTGTCGGAGCGCGATCTCGGCTCTCCCGGCACCGCCGTCTTCGCCGGCATGGAGGGCACACGGCCCCTGCTCGTGGAAATTCAGGCGCTGGTGGCGCCGACCTCGCTTGGCACGCCGCGCCGCGCCGTGGTCGGCTGGGATTCGAGCCGGCTCGCCATGGTGCTCGCCGTGCTGGAGGCGCATTGCGGCGTCAAGTTGGGGGGCTACGACGTCTATCTCAACGTCGCCGGCGGCATGCGCATTAACGAACCGGCGGCCGATCTCGCCGCCGCCGCGGCCCTCATCTCCTCGCTCGCCAATTCGCCGTTGCCGGCCGATGCCGTCTATTTCGGCGAGGTGTCGCTGTCCGGCGCGATCCGCCCGGTCAGCCATAGTCCGGCGCGGCTCAAGGAAGCCGCCAAGCTCGGCTTTGCCCGGGCCGTCATGCCGGAGGCCGCCCGCGGCGAGGCCGGCGACCCGGCCCTCAAGACCTCGGGCGTCGGCGCGCTGGCCAGTCTTGTGGCTGACATTGCGGCGCTGGGGAAACCTCGCCCGGTGGCGGAACCGCGCCGAAAAGACGGATGACGTCCCGGTGACACCCCGCTATAGAGGGCGCGCGCAAGGCCGGCCGGAACGCATCCGGGCGGGGGCCGAAAAGAGCCTGCCTTTAAGCACTTAAAGCGACAAAGCCTTGAAGCCGATATTGACGCCCCGCCCGTGAGCCGCCAAGACGGGTTGGGCCTACGTCGCCTTTGGATTCGCCGTGCCGGCCGCCCGTCGCAAGGGGCCGCGCCAACGCCAATTCGCGGAGCGCTTGGAAAAAGCCTGGCATGCCGGTCACCCTGCTCGATATCCTGCTTCTGGTCGTAATGCTGATCTCGGGGCTGCTCGCGATGATCCGCGGGTTCATGCGCGAGGTCCTCTCAATCGCCGCCTGGGCCATCGCCGCGCTGGTCACGCTCTACACCTTTTCGAAGGTGCTGCCGATCACCCAAGGCTATATCTCGAGCACGTCGGTGGCGACCGCGGTCACCATCGGCGCCATCTTCATCGCAACCCTGCTCATCGTCTCCATCATAACGGTACGCATTTCCGACATGGTGCTCGACAGCCGGGTCGGCGCGCTCGATCGCACGCTCGGTTTCCTGTTCGGATTGGGCCGCGGTTTGCTCATTGTGGTGGTCGCGTACCTGTTTTTCGACTGGCTGGTGCCCGATCGCAGCCAGCCGGCCTGGATCAGCGGCGCCAAGTCGAAAGTCGTCCTCAAGAGCACGGGGGATTGGCTCAAGGGCATGTTGCCGGATGACCCTGAAAGCACCATCTTACAAAAGCTGAAGCGGCCGAAACCGGCCGAAGAAGGGGCTCCCGAAGGCACGCCGGAACGCCGTTCGGAACTCGGCTCGACCTTGCGTGTGGCTGCGGCATGGCAGCACGACCTCAAACTGGGAACCCGGTGATGTCAGAACAGGCGCAAGGCTCCGTGACCGAGACGTATCAGAATAGCGACGACCTCGATCTCTACGCCGACCGCCTGCGCGAGGAATGCGGCGTCTTCGGCATTTTCGGCCACCCCGACGCCGCCGCCATCACCGCACTCGGCCTGCATGCGCTCCAGCATCGCGGCCAGGAAGCCGCCGGCATCGTCTCCTTCGACAGCAAGCGCTTCCACTCCGAACGCCGCCTCGGTCTTGTCGGCGATACTTTCTCGAAGCGTGACGTTATTGATCGCCTTCCGGGCAATGTATCCATCGGTCATGTCCGCTACTCGACGACCGGCGAGACCATTCTGCGCAACGTGCAGCCGCTGTTCGCCGAACTTGACGGCGGCGGCTTCGCCGTCTGCCATAACGGCAACCTGACCAACGCCCTGACCATGCGCCGCCAGCTCGTCCGCGACGGCGCCATGATGCAGTCTACCAGCGACACCGAGGTCATCCTCCACCTCGTCGCCCGCGCCCGCCGTAACCGCTTCGTCGACCGCTTCATCGAGGGCCTGCGCCAGCTCGAAGGCGCCTATGCCTTCGTCGGCATGACCAACAAGAAGCTGGTCGGCGCCCGCGACCCGCTGGGCATCCGCCCGCTCGTCATCGGCAAGCTCGACGGCTGCCCGATCCTCGCCTCGGAGACCTGCGCCCTCGATATCATCGGCGCCGAGTATGTGCGCGACGTCGAGCCCGGCGAAGTCGTGATCTTCGACGACGAAGGCGCGCAGTCGCACAAGCCGTTCCCGCCGCAGCCGGCGCGCCCCTGCATCTTCGAGTACATCTACTTCGCCCGCCCCGACTCCATTGTCGGCGGCCGCCACGTCTACAATGTGCGCAAGGCGATGGGCGCCGAGCTTGCCCGTGAATCGGGCATCGCCGCCGACGTCGTCGTGCCGGTGCCGGATTCCGGCGTGCCCGCCGCGCTCGGCTTCGCGCAGGAAAGCGGCATCCCTTACGAGCTCGGCATTATCCGCAATCACTATGTCGGCCGCACCTTCATTCAGCCGACCCAGGCGATCCGCGATCAGGGCGTGCGCATGAAGCATTCGGCCAACCGCGCCGTCGTCTCCGGCAAACGTATCGTACTGGTCGACGATTCCATCGTGCGCGGCACCACCTCGCGCAAGATCGTGCAGATGATGCGCGACGCCGGCGCCAAGGAAGTGCACTTCCGCATCTCCTCGCCGCCGATCAAGCACCCGGATTACTACGGCATCGACACGCCGGACGCGGACAAGCTGCTCGCCGCGACCCACGATCTCGAAAGCATGCGCCAGTTCATCGGCGCCGACTCCCTCGCCTTCCTGTCCGTGGACGGCATCTACCGCGCCATGGGGCTGCCCGGCCGCGACAATGCGCGCCCGCAGTTCACCGACCACTGCTTCACCGGCGATTATCCGACGCCGCTGACCGATCTCGGCCAACAGGACGCCGGCCCGCGCCAGCTTTCGCTGCTGGCGGAGGCGATTTAGCCGACTTGACCTGTGCGGCTCCTCATGGTGAGGAGCGCTCCGAAGGAGCGCGTCTTGAACCATGAGGCCTCCTCCTTCGAGACGGCCGCGTCCCGCGGCCTCCTCAGGATGAGGTTCGACGGATGAATGCGCCCAAACCCCTTTCCGACAGGATCGCTCTCGTCACCGGCGCCTCGCGCGGCATCGGCGCGGCGGTCGCGCTCGAGCTGGCTCAGGCCGGCGCGCATGTGATTGCGGTCGCGCGCACCGTCGGCGGGCTCGAAGAGCTTGATGACAAGATCAAGGCCGCCGGCGGCACCGCGACGCTCGTGCCGCTCGATATCAAGGACATGGACGGCATCGCGCGGCTCGCGCTCGCCCTCAACGATCGTTATGGCCGCCTCGATGTGATGATCGGCAATGCCGGCATTCTCGGCGTGCTGTCGCCGCTCGCGCATGTCGAGCCCAAGGACTTCGACAGCATCTTCGCCGTCAACATGAAGGCGAACTGGCAACTGATCCGCACCATGGATCCGCTGCTGCGCGCAGCGCCAGCAGGCCGCGCGGTGTTCGTCACCTCCGGCCTGTCCTGGGCCGGACGCGCCTACACCGGCCTCTATGGCGCCAGCAAAGCCGCGCTCGATGCGATGGCCCGCAGCTACGCCGCCGAAACGGCGACGACAAATGTCCGCGTCAATCTGTTCAGCCCGGGCGCGACACGCACGCGCATGCATGCCTCAGGCTGGCCGGGCGTCGATCCCGATACGCTGCCGTCGCCGGAAGACGTGGCGAAAACGATCCTGCCGCTATGCCTCCCCGCATGCGCGGACAGCGGCAAGGTCTACGATTATCGCGCCGGGAAACTTCTGGCGTTCAGGGCGCCGGAATAGCTCTCTGCGCACGCCTTTGGCGTGCCACGGGGTGGCGAAAGCTAGTGCTTCCGCCGCGCCTTGCCCTCATAGGGGTTGGCCTTCTCGCGCAGCATCAGCCTGATCGGCGTGCCAGGCAGTTCGAACGCCTCGCGCAATGAATTGACCAGATAACGCTTGTAGGCGTCGGGCACCGCATCGGCGCGGGTGCAGAACACGACGAAAGTCGGCGGCCGCGACGTCACCTGCGTGATGTAATTGAGCCGCAGCCGGCGCCCCGACACGGCCGGCGGCGGATGCGCGGACGTCGCGTCCTCGAACCAGCGATTGAGCGCGCTCGTCGAGATGCGTCGGTTCCAGACCTCATACGCGTCGATGATGGCCTGCATCAGGCGATCCAGCCCCTCGCCGGTCAGCGCCGACACCGCCACCAGCGGCACGTCGGGCAACTGCATCAGCTTCTCGCGGGCTTTCTCGCGCAGCTTCGAAATGTCGCCGGGGTTGCGGTCCTTGAGATCCCACTTGTTGATCCCGATCACCACCGCGCGGCCTTCGCTCTCGATCAAATCGGCGATCTTCTGGTCCTGTTCCTCGAAGGCGTTGTCGACGTCGAGCAGCACGACGACGACCTCGGCGAAGCGCACGGCGTTGAGCGTCTCGCCGACCGACAGCTTCTCGATCTTCTCGTCGATGCGCGAGCGGCGGCGCAGACCCGCGGTGTCATGCAGGCGGAAGTGATGGCCGTGCCATTCGAGATCGACCGCGATGGAATCGCGCGTCGTGCCCGCTTCCGGCGAGGTCAGCAGGCGCTCCTCGCCGATCAGTCGATTGATGAGCGTCGATTTGCCGGCATTGGGGCGGCCGACAATGGCGACGCGGATCGGATGCGGGCCATCGTCATCGGCCCTCTCGATCGCTTCCGCCGTCTTCTCCGGCAGGGCCTCACGCAGGGCGTCGTAGAGATCGGGCAGTCCCTCATTGTGCTCGGCCGACAGCGGGATCGGCTCGCCGAGGCCCAGCGAGTAAGCTTCCAGCCGCCCGGACTCGCCGGCACGGCCTTCCATCTTGTTGACGACCAGCACCGCCGGCTTGCCGGATTTGCGCACCAGCGAGGCGAAGGCGCGATCGTCCGGCAGCACGCCGGCCCGCGCATCCATGACGAAAAACACCGCGTCGGCCTGCTCGATCGCCGTTTCGGTCTGCGCCCGCATGCGGCCGGGCAAGGTTTCCGCCCCGGCCTGCTCGAAGCCGGCGGTGTCGATCACGGTGAAGTCGAGATCGCCAAGACGCGCCTCGCCCTCGCGGCGGTCGCGTGTCACGCCGGGCTGGTCATCGACCAGCGCGACGCGGCGGCCGACCAGCCGGTTGAACAGGGTCGATTTGCCGACATTGGGCCGGCCGACAATAGCGACGGTGAAGCTCATGATATGCCGTTTCGCGCCTTCGCGCGGTCCTCAAAAACCGGACCTGCGCAATACTAGCGCTGGAACGTACCGGAGGGCTGCGGCGCTGGCCATCCGGAGGGGCTCGACGACGTGCCTTGCTGCGCCGGCCAGCCGGAGGACGGAGCCTGTTGCTGGGTCGTCTGCGGCGCGGGGGCCTCCTGCGACTGCACGGGGGCGACGGGCGCCGCAGCGGCAGCCGGCGGCTTCGGCGCCGTGCGCCGGACGGTGCGCGGTTTCGGCTTCGCCGGCTGTCGCGTCGGCGCGGCCTGTTGCGGCGCAGCCTCGACAGGGACCGCAGGCGCGGCTTCAGCGGCGGGCTGCTGCGCGCCCATGCGGTACTCCGGCGGAATGCCCTGGCTCACACCCGGCACGCCTTCCGGGAACAGGTCCCGGCGCTCACCCGGCAGCTTCTTCTTCTCGTTCAGCCCGAAGATGTCGAGGCTGTCCGGATCGAAATTGGCGCAGCCGGACAATGCCGGCGCGGCCAGCACCAGCAGAGACAACAACGCGATGCGGGGCATGCGGCGCATCAGTATCTTCAACCTTTCTTGTCGGCGGCCGGCTTGCCGGTGACAGCCTTACCTTCGCCGGCAATCAGCGCCGACAGAACCTCGACGCGCTGGCGCGAGCCCGGCGGCGTTTCGTTATCGGCGGAGATCATGTCGATATAACGCTTGGCCTCGGCGGCATCGTTGCCGCGGAAGGCCGAGAGCGCCAGCAGTTCGCGGGCGGTGTGACGATAGGGCCGCCCCGCCGCCGAGATCGGCTCGAGACGCGCGCGCAGATCGGCAAAGGGAGCGGTGTCCACCATGAGGAGCCCGGCGCGCAGCGCGGCGAGATCCTGCCACACGGGGCCGAGCGAGCCGTCTGCTGCAATGACACCGTAGGCTTTTACGGCTTCGTCCGGCTTATCGGGATTGGCCTGCGCCAGCTCGGCCGCGGCGCGCAGGCGCGCCAGCGCGGCATAGCCCTTCGGCGCCTCGCCGATCACCTTGGCGAAGGCCTTTTCGGCCTCGGCGTGCTTGCCTTCCTCGCTCAGGACCACGGCTTCCTCGAAAGCCGCTCCGGCGGTCGCGGCCTTCTGGCCGACGTAAAACTCATAGGCGCGCCAGCCGCCAATGCCGGCGACGATGAGGACGGCCACGGCGATGATGAAAATGCTGTAGCGGTCCCAGAACGCTTTGAGGCGCTCGCGCCGGACTTCCTCGTCGACTTCGTTGAAAATATCGGCCACGAATGGCTCCCCGCGCCTGCAATACCCGTCCACCCCGGTCCGGGTGGCAGCGGCGTAACCTAGCGGTATGGCGGCCGCAAGGCAAAAAACGCCGCGGACAACCGTTGAAATTCAGGGGGTTAGGCGTTTCAGCCCCTCCTGAAGGCAGTAGCCCGGATGGAGCGGAGCGAAATCCGGGAGCGCCTCCCGGGTTACGCTGGGCTTCACCCGGGCTACGCGCGCTACAGGCCCGCGTAGCCCTACTTCTTCTTCATCGGATAGGTGTGTTCCGGCGCCGGGAAGGTCCGGGCCCTCACCTCGGCGGCATAATCGGCCATGGCCTTCTCGATGCCGGGCCCGAGGTCGCCGAAGCGCTTGACGAATTTCGGCACCCGCGGCGTCAGGCCCAGCATGTCCTCCATGACCAGCACCTGGCCGTCGCAGGTGACCGACGCGCCGATGCCGATGGTGGGGATCGCGACCGCCTTGGTGATCTTGGCCGCCAGCGGCTCGGCGATCGCTTCCAGCACCACCGAGAACGCGCCGGCCTCGGCGACGGCCAACGCGTCGTGCTCGATCGGCGTCCAGTCGCCCTCGTCGCGGCCCTGCGCGCGGAACGAGCCGATGGTGTTGATCGACTGCGGTGTCAGCCCGACATGGGCCATGACCGGCACGCCGCGCTCGACCAGAAAGCGGATCGTCTCCGCCATGCGCGCGCCGCCTTCCATCTTGATGGCGCCGCAGCCGGTTTCCTTCATCACGCGCGCCGCGCTCATGAAGGCCTGCTCCTTGGAGGCCTCATAGGAGCCGAACGGCATGTCGACCACGACGAGCGAACGCGCCGAGCCGCGCATCACGGCGTGGCCTTGCAGGATCATCATGTCGAGGGTCACCGGCACGGTGGTCTCGAGCCCGTGCATCACCATGCCGAGCGAGTCGCCGACCAGAATGATGTCGCAGTACTTGTCCGCGAGCCGCGCCGTATGCGCGTGATACGACGTCAGCATCACGATGGGCTCGCCGCCCTTGCGCGCGCGGATATCCGGCGCGGTGAAGCGCTTGATCTGTTCCTGAACCGACACTTTTAGTCTCCCGGGCAGTTATCGCGTAAAGGCTCTATCTAGTGAAGACCGGCACGCCGATGACGTACGGATGGAAATAAAGGGCGAGCACGACATAGAGCGCGAGACCGACGGCAACGACGATGGCATCGTTGAGATAGCCCGACGGCGTGGTGCCGGGGCCGTTGTCGCCGCGCTTCTTGGCCGCGATGCGCGCCATGACGCCCCACGCGAGAAACGAGCCGAACAGCAGGATCGAGCCGAGATCACCATTGGCGAGGAGATGCGCCAGCGCCCAGGTCTTGACCGCGGTCAGCATCGGGTGCTTGAGCCGCGTCTTGATATGGCTCGGAATGTAGGTGGCGATGGCGAACACCGTCGCGAACAGCATCAAGGTCGCCGCGATGTGCCGCATGAAGACCGGGGGATGCCAGACATCAATCCAGCCGGTGGCGCGGTAATGCGCGAAGCCCCAGACGATCAGCGCCAGCCCGGCCAGCGACACGATCGAGAAGGCGATGCGATAGCCACCGGTGCCGAGGCGTTCAATCGCGGCGGCGCGCGCCTCGCGCCGGGTCACGAACAGATGCGAGGCGTGAAATACAGCCAGCCCGGCAATGAGGACAATGAGGCCCATCGTTTCCACCCGCTAACCGTCGCGATTTGTCGTGCGCCGTTGACGCCGCTATTGGCGGCGCAGTAGAGGCGATGACAGCTTCCAATGCAAGCCGTTTGCCGCACTGCAACCGCCGGAAATCCACCAATGTCCGCAACGCCTTCCATCACCGAACCGTCTCGCCGGACGCCCGTGGTCGGGGAGTACGATGTCGTGGTGCTCGGCGGCGGTCCCGCCGGCATCGCCGCCGCCGCCGTCGCCGGCCAGCACGGCCGCCGCGTGCTGCTCATCGAGCGCTACGGCTTTCTCGGCGGCATGGGCACCGCCGCCGGGGTCACCAATTTCTGTGGCCTGCACGCCAATGTGCATGGCGACATCCGCCAGGTCGTGCACGGCGTCGCCGACGACCTTCTCGCGCGCATCGACCGGCTCGGCGGCCTCAACGCGCCGCACGTCGTGTTCGGCAAGATCGCGGCGCAGGCCTATGACACCGCGGCGTTCAAATGCGCGGCGGACGATCTCCTGCTCTCGCACAAGGTCGATATCCGGTTTCACACACTCGCTGTCGGCGTCGTGATGGCGAGCCGGACGCGCATCAAGGCGCTGCTGATCGAGGACAAGTCCGGCCGCGGCGCCGTGCTGGCGCGCACCTTCATCGACTGCTCGGGCGACGGCGACCTCGCCGTTTTCGCCGGCGCGGCGTTCGAGAAGGGAGACGAGCACGGCAATACGCTCTACCCGACCATGATGTTCCGCGTGAACAATGTCGATGCAGCGGCGGCGGGCGAAGCCTGGCGCAGTATTCCGGCGCTGATGGACGAAGCCGAGAAGCGCGGCGTCAAATTCCCGCGCAAGGGCGCCATCGTGCGACCGATGAAGCACACAGCCGAATGGCGCGTGAACGTCACGCAGGTCAAGAACGCCTCGGGCCGCGCCGTCGATGCGACCGACGCCGTCGAACTGTCCGGCGGCGAGATCGAGGGCCGCAGGCAGGCCATCGAATTCTTCGAATTCCTGCGGTGCGAGGCTCCCGGCTTCGCCGATGCCTATGTCGTCGATATTCCGCCGCAGCTCGGCGTGCGCGAAACGCGGCGCATCAATGGCCGCTATCAGCTCACGGCCGACGACGTGCTGACCTGCGCCTCATTCGACGACACCATCGGCGTCAATGGCTGGCCGATCGAGAACCATGCCGCGGGCGACGTCATCTGGCGCTGGCCCGAGCCCGGCTCGCGCGGCTTCAACCACCTGCCCTTCCGCATGCTGGTGCCGGTCGATACGCAGGGCCGCGCCATCGACAATCTCGCGGTTGCGGGCCGCTGCGCCTCCATGACCCATGAGGGCCAGTCAGCGGCGCGCGTGTCCGGCGGCTGTTTCGTCATGGGTCAGGCCGCCGGCACCGCCGCCCATCTTGCCCTTGCCGGCACTGCCGATATTGCCGGCTCTGCCAATATTGCCGATATTGCCGTCACGACTTTGCAGGAAGTCCTCAAGCGCGACGGCGTCTATCTCGGCCGCGACGTCGCTTGATATAAAGAACCGGAGGAGACACGATGCTCAAGAAAATCGCGCTCGGCCTGCTGGCCGTCGCCGCTTTGGCCCTGCCCGCGCAGGCGCAGAGCGCCTGGCCGCCCAAGAACGTGCGCATCATCGCCCCGTTCGGCGCCGGCTCGACGCCCGACATCGTCGCCCGCCTCATCGCCGAGCAACTCGGCAAGCAGTATCCGGGCTCGACCTTCATCGTCGAAAACAAGGCCGGCGCGTCCGGCAACACCGGCACCGATGCCGTGGCCAAGGCGACTCCGGATGGCTCGACGATCGGCGTGTCGATCGGTGGCCCCTTGGCTATCAATACGCTGCTGTTCTCGTCGCTGCCTTACGACCCGAAGAAAGACATCGCCGCGGTGACGCAGCTCATCACGCAGCCAAGCGTGCTCACGGTGTCGAACGATCTCGGCGTCAATTCGGTGCAGGAACTCGTCGCGCTGATGAAGGCCAACCCCGGCAAGTATAACTTCTCGTCCATCGGCAACGGCTCGCTGTCGCATCTGGCGATGGAAGCGGTGGCGATCAAGTCCGGCACCAAGGTCGTGCACGTCCCCTACAAGTCTTCTCCGGAAGCGGTGCTTGCCGTCATCCGCAATGACGCACAGATGGCTTGCCTGCCGGCCATTTCGGTGATGTCGCAGGCCAAGGAAGGCAAGGTGAAGGCGCTCGCTGTCTCGACCGCCGAGCGCTCGCCCTACATACCCGACCTGCCGACGCTGAAGGAAAGCGGCATCGACGTCGATGCCGACGCCTGGATGGGCCTGATCGCGCCGGGCGGCACGCCCAAGCCGATCGTCGACGCCATCAACAAGGACGTCGTCGCCATCATCAAGCTGCCCGAACTGAAGGACAAGCTGGCTCTGCAGCTCATGGCGCCTGTCGGCTCGACGCCGGAGGAATTCCGCAAGCGCATCGACGGCGAGATCGAGCGCTGGGCGCCGGTGATCAAGGCCGCGGATGTGAAGGTGAATTGAGAAACCCTCATGATGAGGAGCGCGGCCTCCGGGCCGCGCGCCTCGAACCATGAGGCCTCATCTTCAACGTTCCGCAATGAGCCGGTAATTCATCTCGATCGCGGGCGTTGGCCTGCCGTCCGACAACTTCCAATCCGTGAAGCCCGGCATCGGATCGGGATCGCTCGGCAGGCGGAGCGTCCATGACTGCGCCGGCAAGCCGGGCAGTTCGAGGCTGACGATCCTTCGGCTGGTCTTCCTGGTCAACGTCACGTAAGCAAGGATCACGCGGCGGCCTTCATCGGTGCCATGCCATGACGGGCCGAGTGCGGGCTCGAGCGTTTGCGAACCCTCTTGTACGCCGATGCGGATGCCCGCCGGGTCAGACGGCAATGGCATGCCGGCCGGCAATTTGAACTGCAGATTGAGCGTCATGTAGCCCTGAGACAGGTAGGGCGAGCGGATCAGTTCGTACCAGGCCCACCACGCCAGCCCGGCGACAATCGCCACGACGACGATGGCGAAGGGCCGCGACACCCGCGTGCGCGCTGGCGTCGCCGCGGCGCCGGTCGCCTCGGACGCCGGCGACGCTTCGCGCTGGATGCCGAATTTCACATAGACCAGCACCCCGGCGACGAAGCCAGCGACCCCGCCGATCGGCCCGATGTTGAAGAATGCGCCCATGGCGATACCGCCATCGCGGTCCGGTCCCGCCAGCCCGATGACCAGCATCGCCAGCGCAAACCAGCCGGCCAAAGCGCCCAGCACGCCCGAAAGAAATCCGATGATGAAGCGCATCGCTGCCCGCCCCGATGATCGGGATATGAGGCTGAGCTATTGCGCAAGAAAGGGCAAGCGGACTTCCCCTCTCCCCCTGCAAGAGAGGGGAAAGGGTTACTCCCCCTTCTTCACGTCCTTGATGTCGTTGAAGACGATGCCCGGCGCGCGTTCGCCGGTGTAGTCGAGGATGAACTGGTTGCGCGCCATGAACACCTTGTCGCCGTCGAGGTCTTCGGCGCAGGACGAGTAATTGGCCTGCACAAAGTCGTTCAGCTTCTTGTCGTCGTCGCAGGCGATCCAGCGCGCGAGCTGGAATTCCGGCTGGTCGAAACCGATCTCGAGGCCGTATTCGTCCTTGAGGCGCACCTTCAAGACGTCGAGCTGCAGCGAGCCGACGACGCCGACCATCGCCGGCGCGCCGTCGAGCGGGCGGAACACCTGGACGACGCCCTCTTCCGCCATCTGCTGCAACGCCTCTTTCAGCTTCTTGGCCTTCATCGGATCGCCGAGCTTGACGCGGCGCAGGATTTCCGGCGCGAACATCGGCACGCCGAGAAACTTGATATCCTCGCCCTCGGTCAAGGTATCGCCGATGCGCAAGGTACCGTGGTTCGGGATGCCGACCACATCACCGGCAAAGGCTTCATCCGCGATCGAGCGGTCCTGCGCGAAGAAGAACTGCGGCGCCGACAGAGTCATCGGCTTGCCGGTGCGCACCAATTTAGCGCGCATGCCGCGGCGCAATTTGCCGGAGACGAGCCGCGCGAAGGCGATGCGGTCGCGGTGGTTCGGATCCATGTTGGCCTGGATTTTGAAGACGAAGGCCGACATGTTGTTCTCTTCCGGCTCCACCGTGCGGCCGGACGAGGCCTGCGGCCGCGGCGACGGCGCGAAGTCCGCAAGCGCGTCGAGCAGATCCTTGACGCCGAAATTCTTCAGCGCCGAGCCGAAATAGACCGGCGTCAGGTGGCCTTCGCGGAAGGCGGCGAAGTCGAACGGCTTACACGCTTCCTTGATCAGCGACAGTTCTTCGGCGATGGCGTCGGCGTCCAGCATCTGGTTCTTCGCCGACAGCATCTTGAGATCGAGCGGCTGCGACTGGGCGTCCTTGGAGTCCTCGACCATCAGCCGCATGTCGCCGCGGCGCACATCATAGGTGCCGGCGAAATCGCGGCCCATGCCGATCGGCCAGGTCATCGGCGTCGTGTCGAGCGCCAGCGTCTTCTCGATCTCGTCGAGGATCTCGAACGGATCGCGGCTCTCGCGATCCATTTTATTGATAAAGGTGATGATCGGAATGTCGCGCAGCCGGCACACCTCGAACAGCTTGCGCGTGCGCGCCTCGATGCCCTTGGCGGCGTCGATCACCATCACCGCTGAGTCGACGGCGGTGAGCGTGCGATAGGTATCTTCGGAGAAGTCCTCATGGCCCGGCGTGTCGAGCAGATTGAAGACACGGCCGTTGTAATCGAAGGTCATCACCGAGGTGACGACCGAGATGCCGCGCTCCTTTTCGATGCCCATCCAGTCCGAGCGCGTCGAGCGGCGGTCGCGCTTGGCCTTGACCTGTCCGGCGAGGTTGATGGCGCCACCGAACAGCAGCAGCTTTTCGGTCAGCGTGGTCTTGCCGGCGTCCGGATGCGAAATGATCGCAAAGGTGCGGCGGCGGTCCACTTCCGACGCCAGGGGCGAGGAATTGCGCAGCTTCGGGCTAGAATCGGTGTCGGAGGCGGTCTGATCCATGCGGGGGCATGTGGCAGGGAAAACGCCTTTTTTCAAGGATTTCCCTGCCCGGCCACCCTTTTGGCCGCCGAATAGACCCGCCCGGGCCGCCAGTCTCAGGCCGCTTTGGCGGGAGCGTCCACCGGATGCTTCTTGCGGGTGCCGACGGCGATGCGGTTCCACATATTGATGGCGCCGATCACCATGATGATCTTGGCGATGTCGGCCTCCGAGAAATACCTGCGCAACGCCTCGTAGTCCTCGTCGGGCGCGCGGGTCTGCGCCACCAGGGTCAGCGAGTCCGTGAAGGCCAGCACCGCCCGCTCCTCGTCCGTGAAGACGGTGGATTCGTGCCAGGCCGATACCAGATTGATCCACTGCTCGGACAAGCCGTCGGCGCGCGACTCCTTGCTGTGCATGTCGACGCAATAGGAGCAGCCATTGATGATCGATGCGCGCAGCTTGATCAGATGGAAAAGGCGGGCCGGCAGGCCGCTGTTCTTGCAGTGCATCTCCAGCGCGATGGCGGCCTTCATGGCATCAGGCGCGACGGCGTTGAAATCGAAACGGGCCTTCATGACACTACTCCTTCACGGGGGTGGTTGATCGGTTGCGTTCGTGGAGATCGAAGAAAGCGCAAGAGCGGGTCGTGATCGCCTTGCCCAGCGCCGGGTCGGCGGCGCGGCCGAGATCGGCGACGGTGACCTTCTTGAGTTCGGCGCGATAAGCCTTCTCGGCCTTCAGCATCGCGGCGTTCACCGCGCAGGGCGTCTTGAAGAAATGATTGGCGACCGGGCTCGGCCCGCGCTGACGGATCTCGGCGCAGCGGAACGCCGGCTGCGGCCCTTCGACGGCCAGCACGACATCGAGCAGGGTGATCTTCTCAGCGGGCTTCGCCAGGCGATAGCCGCCCTTCGGCCCCGGCACGGATTCCAGAAGCCCCGCCCCCGCCATCGCCTGCAGATGCTTGAGCAGATAGCTCGGCGACACGCCGTGAAATTCCGCCAGCGCCGCCGCCGACAGCACACCCGTCTGCGACAGGCCGCTGAGCAGCAGCACGCAGTGAATCGCCTGTTCGACGCCGTCGCCAAGTTTCATCGGATCGCCCTTCCGGCGCACGCACCGATCCTATTCATGGATCTAAACTATCCACGATATCGGCGTCCGTCAAGCAACATGTCTCGCCTGTGGATTGAGCCATGATTTGCCGGAACTTCCTCAATCGTTTCGAAAGGAACCGCTCGTAGGCTGCCGCCGCAGCCACAAGGGAAACGCCATGAGCGAAACCGATCGTCACAGCGATACGTTGGACAAAATGTTTTCACAGGCGCGGATCATTCAGCGCCGCGATTTTCTGGCCACCGGCGCCGCCATGATGGGAATGGCCTATGTCGGCGACGCCATTGCCGCGCCGGCAGCGCCCGCTGTCACCGACAAGGACCGCGAATACATGCGCCAGGCGATCGCCCTCATGCGCAAGGCCGGGGTCGTCGACAAGACCGGCGGGCCATTCGGTTGCGTGATCGTGCGCGATGGCGAAGTGCTCGCGGCCGAAGGCAACAGCGTGCTGCGCGACAACGATCCGTCGGCCCATGCCGAGGTCAACGCGATCCGCGCCGCATGCAAGAAGATCGGTGCTCCCAATCTCAAGGGTGCAACGATGTTCACCAGCTGCGAGTGCTGCCCGATGTGCTATGCGACCGCCTATTGGGCCCGCATCGACAAGATCTATTATGCTGCCGCATGGACGGATTACGCCGATCTGTTCGACGATTCCAATATCGCCAAGGACATGAAGCGGCCTTACGCCCAGCGCACGGTTCCGATCCGCCCGCTTCTGCGCAACGAAGCGCAGCAGGTCTGGCTTGAGTTTCGCAAAATGCCGGACCGGGCCAAGTACTGACGGACCACCTCCCAAGCTTCAATCAAAAAAGCCCCCGCGCCTGTGACTGGCCCGGGGGCTTTCCTTTTGTATGGTTGACGACGAACGCGCCGTCACGCCGCCTTGACCGCCCCCGGCTCCTGCGCCTCGCCCTCCAGAAGCGGATGCGCCATGGCGTGGTGCAGCGCCTCCTTGTCGAGTTCGCCCTCCGAGCGGCTGATGACGATGCAGGCGACGCCGTTGCCGATCAGGTTGGTCAGCGCACGGCATTCGCTCATGAACTTGTCGATGCCGAGCAGCAGCGCCAGCGAGCCGATCGGAATATCCGGCACGATGGCCAGCGTCGCCGCGAGCGTCACAAAGCCGGCGCCGGTGACGCCCGACGCGCCCTTCGACGTGATCATGGCAATGCCGAGAATGCCGAGTTCCTGCCAGATGGTCAGATGGGTGTTGGTCGCCTGCGCCAGGAACAATGTCGCCAGCGTCATGTAGATGTTGGTGCCGTCGAGATTGAACGAATAGCCCGTCGGGATGACGAGACCGACCACCGGCCGCGACGCGCCAAGATGCTCCATTTTCTGGATCATCTGGGGCAGCACGGTCTCGGACGACGACGTGCCGAGCACGATCAACAATTCATCCTTGATGTAACCGATGAACCGAATGATCGAGAAACCGGACAAGCGCGCGATGGCGCCCAGCACCAGCAGCACGAACAGCGCGCTGGTCAGATAGAAGGTGCCGATCAGCATCGCCAACTTGGTCAGCGAGCCGATGCCATAGGCGCCGATGGTAAAGGCCATGGCACCGAAGGCACCGATCGGCGCCACGCGCACCACCATGCGGATGACGCCGAAGAACACCTTCGCCGCCTGGTCGATGGCATGGGAAATCGGGTGGCCACGTTCTCCCAGCGCCGCGATGGCAAAACCGGACAGGATCGACACCAGCAGCACCTGCAGCAGATCGCCCTTGGCCAGCGCGTCGAAATAGCTGTTGGGGATGATGGCGAGGAGATGCGCGACGATGCCTTCTTCCTTGGCGCGCGAGACATAGGTCGCGACCGATTTCGCATCGAGGGTGGCCGGGTCGATGTTGAAGCCGGTGCCGGGCTGAATGATCTCGCCAACGATGAGACCGATGGCCAGCGCCAGTGTCGAGACGACCTCGAAATAGAGCAGCGTCTTGACCCCGACGCGGCCGACGCGGCGCAGATCGCCCATCGACGAGATGCCGTGCACCACGGTGCAGAAGATGACCGGCGCGATCATCATCTTGATCAATGCAATGAAGCCATCGCCGAACGGCTTCATCGCCTTGCCGATATCGGGCCAGAAATGCCCGAGAGTGATGCCGATGGCGATGGCGATCAGCACCTGAATGTAAAGCACGCGATACCACGGCGTTTGCGGCCGCGCGGCAACGGCCGGCGTCGGAATGGCGGTTTGCGACATATTGGTTCTTGTTGCTCGAAGGGACGTTTCGCAGTCGGCATAGGCTCATGCACGACCATCGGGCAAGGCTCGTCATGCTGAATTGACGCAGTGTGCGATGCGAAATTAAACAGTCGCTGCACGTCGCCTGTCTACGACGAAAGGCGCAAGCACTCGCAATAAGACGCTGTTTCACAGGCGGGCTTCAAACACGTCAGCCCGCTGAACCGGAGCATGTCGTGGGGACAAGGGCGACGACGTCCTCCATCGCCGATGGCGCACAGGGCTATGCGAGTACCGCTTCGTAGGCGTCCGGTTTGAAGCCGACCAGAATCCTGGCCCCGCCCAGCTCCAGCACCGGGCGCTTGATCATCGACGGCTGCGCCAGCATCAGCTTGATGGCCTTGGCCTCGGTGAGCCCTTCCTTGTCCTTCTCGGGCAGCTTCTTGAACGTCGTGCCGGCCTTGTTGAGCAAGGTCTCCCAGCCAGCCTTCTTCACCCACTTCTCGAGCCTGTCCTTGTCGATGCCCGCCGTCTTGTAGTCGTGAAATGTGTAATCGACGCCCTTTTTTTCGAGAAAGGCACGCGCCTTCTTCATCGTGTCGCAGTTTTTGATTCCGTAAATGGTAATGGGCATGAGCGCGCTCGTCTGGCTGATTCCGGAAACCCGCAGATTTCCGGCCTTCGCCGTGAATGGCAAGTTCGTCCTCGCAGACTCCGCTGCCAGCCGCCCAGGCATTACTTAGGGCTTTACCTAAGCATCAACCTAGTCTAGCGTCGGCGCATGAAAGCGCCCGCAGAAATTCCGTCGTCCCGCCACAGCGCCGCCGCGCAACAGGCCGCCATCGACGGCGTGTTCCGCGCCCTGTCCGATCCGACGCGGCGCGACGTCCTGGAGCGGCTGAGCGCAAGGCCCGCCTCGATGAGCGACCTCGCCGCGCCGTACCGCATGGCACTGCCCTCCTTCCTCGAGCACATGAAGGTGCTGGAGGGCTGCGGCCTTGTGCGCTCGGAAAAGAAGGGCCGCGTGCGCACTTACGCGCTCGCTCCGGAGAACTTCAAAGTCGCCGAGGATTGGCTCGGCAAGCAACGAAAGCTGTGGGAGCGAAGGCTCGATCGGCTCGACGCCTATCTACTCGAATTGAAAAGCAAGGGAGATGCGAAATGACATCCAACCAGGTGCCGAAAACCAACCCCAAGCTCGATCTCGTGCTCGAGCGCAACATCGACGTTCCGGTCGATCTCGTCTGGAAGGCATGGACAACCCCGGAGCATCTCAAGCACTGGTTCTGCCCCAAGCCGTGGATGGTGACCGAATGCGAACTCGACCTCCGTCCCGGCGGTCTCTTCCGTACGGTCATGCGCGGACCGGAAGGCCAGGAATTCCCCAATCTCGGCTGTTATCTCGAGGTCGTGCCGAACAAGAAGCTCGTTTTCACCGACACGTTGCTCACGGATTTCCGCCCGGCGCCGAATCCGTTCTTCACGGCTTACCTCCTGCTCGACGGCAAGGGAGATAGCACGCGATACACCGCCATCGCCATGCACGGTAACGAGGAAGCCCGCAAGAAGCACGAAGATATGGGCTTCCACGACGGCTGGGGCACGGTGGTGACGCAGATGGTCGCCTTCATCAAGGCCGGGTTCAAACCGGCTGCCTGACAATCGGATCGCAATTATCTCACTCACCGGAGACGTATATGGAGCGCCATGACATCGTTCGCTGGCTTCTTCTTGCGGGCATCGCGGCCGGCATCGGCTTCGTGATCCTCTCGACGGTCGGGATCTTCACGCGGCCGGGCTTCGACCTCAAACGCCACGCCATCAGTATGCTCAGCCTCGGCGACCGCGGCTGGATCATGATTGCAACATTCATCGGCAGCGGATTGCTGACGCTGCTCTGCGCAGTCGGGCTGCGTTTCGCCGGGGCCGGCGAGCTTTGGGGGCCAATACTGATCGGCTTTTATGGCGCGGGCCTGATCCTGGCCGGCATTTTCCAGGCTCCGGCCGGGCTGGGATTTCCGCCGGGAACTGCAGCCGATCTCCAGCCCGTGATGGATACCGGCGCCAAACTGCATAGCGCCGGGTTCATGCTGGCTTTCGGCTCGCTGATCGTCGCCTGTTTCATCTTCGCGACCGGCTTCTGGCAAGCCGGACTGTCGGGATGCGCCGTCCTTTCCATCGCCGCAGGTTTGGCAATCCCGGCATTCATCGCCGCGGGCATCAGCAACTCAATGGCGCCCGGCGTCGCGTTCTATGTCGCGGCGGTATTGGCCTGGCTATGGCTCGGCGCGTTGGCATGGCAACGGACCGGGCATATCGCGACCATTTGACGAGCGCGGCGAGACGCCGGCAGATAGCGGACGTCTCGCCTGTTCGGGCCGTTAACATCAGGCATTGAAGAAAGCGAGCAGATCCTTGTTGATGACGTCAGCATGCGTCGTCGCCATCCCGTGCGGGAATCCCTTGTAGGTCTTGAGCTCGCCCTTCTTCAGCAGCTTGACCGCAAGCAGCGCGGAATCGGCGATCGACGCGATCTGGTCGTCCTCGCCGTGCATCACCAGAACCGGCACCCCAATCTTCTTGAGGTCTTCGGTGAAATCGGCTTCCGAGAAGGCCTTGACGCAATCGTAATGCGCCTTGGCGCTGCCCATCATGCGCTGACGGCCGCCGGACGCTCGCCGCTTACCAAATGTAAATGCCTCGGCGACACCCTGATCGAGAATTCTGGCGTCAGGGGGAGCCAGCTCGCGAGCCTCGATCGCCGTCCGCGTAAGCGACGTTTTCGAGATTACCCTTGCTTGCGCGCCCGCAGCACGATGCGGCCTGAACCTTCGGCGCTTCGTACCGGTCGTGGTGCCGCACCCAGGCCATGGTGTGAGACAGCCCTTCCTCGTCCCGGCCCATCGGCGTGAGGTCGAGCATCCGATAGGTGCCCATCATGACCTCGACGCCGCGGCCATAGGTCGAGTGGGTGTGAAACACCTCGCCGGTTTCGTTTCGGACGAACACACTCACGCCCGGCAACTCTTCTTGGCCATAAGGCGAGCTGCCGTAGTTGTAGGCCTGCGATCCCTGCGCCGCTTCCTCCGGGGTGAAGCTGACGCGGTAGTCGGTGTTGAAGCTGGTGCCGCTGGATGACAGCCACTTGAACTTCCAGCCCATGCGCTGCTTGAAGCGCACGATCTCCTCGTATGGCGCGCGCGAGACGGCGACGAATGACGTGTCGCGCTGGGCGAGATGCGGGACCATGCCGTCGGTGTGATCGGCCATGTAGGAGCAGCTTTTGCAGCCCTCCTCCCAGCCCGGCGCCAGCATGAAGTGCTGCACGATCAACTGGCGGCGGCCGTCGAATATATCCGCCAGGCTCTCGTGGCCGTCCCGGCCCTCGAAGACATAGTCTTTCTCGACCTTGACCCAGGGCAGTTGCCGGCGCAACTGCGCAACCCGGTCGCCGTGGCGGGTCAGTTCCTTCTCCGCTTCGAGCAACGCCATGCGCTGCTTCAGCCAGTCTTCGCGCGATGCGGCGGTATGTTCAGCCATGGCATGCTCCAATCCCGTTTGCGGTCGATTGTCACTTCGGCAGACGTTTGGCGTATTCGGCCTTGAGCTTGACCCAGCTATCCCAGAACGGCGCGGCCTTCAGGCCGCGCATTTTCGCTGCCAGAATATCGAGATGGGCATGCCAGCCCGGGCCGACCATGGCGATGACGCCGGGATCCGGCATGCGGCGATGCACGAGCGTCAGCAGAACCTCTTCGCCCCTCGGCGTGAGCGTGAATGTCACCTCGCCATGCTTGCCGAACGTGTAAGAGAGAATATGCGGCGGGTCGTATTCGAGAAGCTTGCAGACGGCGCTATGCTCTTCGCTGAAACCCTCGGGCCGTTTGCCTGGCGGATCGGTCAATTCGTCGTTGCGCCAGGTCAGTTCGAAATCGGCGCCGGTTTTCCGCGCCATGTCGCCCGACGCCAGCCACTGCCGGCGCAGATCGCTCTTGGTCAGGTAATCCCAGACGCGGTCGACGGGACCCGGCAAGAGACGCTCGATTTTCAGCGTTGCCGGTTCGATCACTTCGCCATAGCTGCCTGAAATCATGGTGTCGGTCATAGGCGCGGTCCCTTCTTCCTGTCGGTACGTGGCTTTCCGGTGACGGCATGCGTGCGCGCGTCGTCGGCACGCAGCAGATTTTCGAGAATGTCGAGGCGGCTGAGCCAGAAGCGCTCGTAATGGCCGAGCCATTCATGGGCACTGGCCAGCGGGCCGGCTTCGAGGCGGCACATATGCGTTCGTCCCTTCACCTCGCGGCGGATCAGCCCGGCGCCTTCCAGAACCTTGATGTGCTTGGAGGCGGCGGCGAGCGAGATCGAGAACGGTTCGGCAAGTTGACCGACCGACCGCTCACCGCCGGCGAGATCACGCAACATCTGCCGTCGCGTGGCGTCGCCGAGAGCGTGGAAAACGATGTCTAACTGGGGCGGCAATAATTCAACCATGTGGTTAAATATAGCGCGCGCCGCAGAATAGTCAACCAAATGGTAAAATATTTTTTGGGCCGCTTCCGCGGCTCAAGGGATCTTCTCGTAGCGCCAGACTTCGAGATCGAAAGGGCCATCGAGGGTGTCGAGGCGACTTATCATCAGCCCGGCGCGATACCAGCCGCACTTCTCGTAAAACCGGGCGGCCCTGTCGTTGCCGATGGCGCAAGTCAGCCAAAGCTTGCCGATGCCTGCCCGGCGCGCCTGCGCGTCCGCGTCGGCCATCAGCGCTTGCGCAACTCCCCGGCCCCGCGCCGCGGCCGCGACGAAGAATTGATAAAGCTCATCGCCCTTGAGGATGTAGAAGCCCACCGGCGCGCCGACCGGCCCGGCCGACCGCGTATCGTCCAATGCGACGCGCAGCCGATCGGCGAAACTCTGCAATGTGCGGGTTCTTGCCACAGCCGCCGGCAGAATGGCGGCGTGCGCATCCTGCCATCCATCATACCATAGCCGGGCCAGGGCCTCGACTTCCGACAGCTCGGCCTGGCGGACATCAAGCATCGGTCGATCACTTCGCCGTCGGCGCCATCGGCACGTTGTCGTGACGGGACGTCAGGTTTGTGGCGGCGAGCTTGGCCCAGACCTCGCCCGCGTCATCGGCAAAATCGAAGGCGTTGAACTCCGCCGGATCGACCATCCCGGTCTCGGCCAATTTCTCGAAATTGATGACGGTCTTCCAGAAGACGCGATCGACCATGATCGTCGTTACCGGCGGCGCCTTGCGGGTCACGCGCAGGTTCAGGATCTCGAACAGCTCATCCAGCGTACCGAAGCCGCCGGGAAACACCACCAGCGCGTTGGCGCGCATGGCCAGATGCATCTTGCGGATCGAGAAGTAATGAAACTGGAACGTGAGTTCGCGCGTGGCGTAAGGATTGGGCTTCTGCTCGAAGGGCAGTTCGATGTTGAAGCCGATGGTCGGCGCGCCGGCGTCATGCGCTCCGCGGTTTCCTGCCTCCATGATGCCGGGTCCGCCGCCGGTCGCGATCACGTTGTCGCGGATTTCGCCGCGTGGCTTCAGAGCGCCGCCCTGCTCCGAGGCGATGCGCGCGAAGGCGCGCGCCTGCTGATACCAGAACGGATGCCGCCCTGGCCCGTTCTCGCGCACGCGTGCCGAGCCGAACACAACAATGGTCGAGCGGATGTGCCAGCGGCACAACGCCTCCTCCACCGCATTGTATTCCTTCTGCAGCCGCTCGCCACGGTTCTCCACGCCCGGCCGGAACTCGCCGCACAGCGGCGGCAGATCGGCGAACGTCGTGCGCTTCAGATCGTCTGCCATCGGAGCCCGTCGAACCAGACCTTCCATTGCGGCGCGGCAGTGGCGTAGGCGCCGCGATGCGAGGTCGCGCCGGTCGAGACGGCCTCGACCTGCTTATTACCATTGCCAATGGCCTTCTGATAGGTGGCCACAAGTTGGCCGAGACCGGTCGAGATCGCCTCGTCGGCCTCACCGTAGCAGTTGCGCGCCCGCGATTTGATGATCCGGCGATAGGCATGGTCGGGAACGATGCCGGCGATATCGGGAACGGCGATCAGGCCGGTAGCGACCATCGGCTTGTTGCTGCGCTCCGGCACCACCCGGCAGGACGCCCCAACCCAGCGCGACGACAGCGATCGTCCGTCCCGCGAGCGACATGTATTCCTCCGACAATGAATACCCGGCGCTCGCCGAAACCGCTTAAGTTTCGCTGAAGATGTGCAGGCGAGCGCCGTCAGCCCGAGGCGAATTTCACGTGGCCGGCGTCGTCGATAGGCCATGCCGGATTCCAGGCGATTTCCCAAGCATGCGCATCGGGATCGGCGACGTAGCCGCGAAAACCGCCATGCGCCGGCTCATCGGCAGCGCGCAGGAGGTTGCCGCCATTCCCGGTCAGTCGCTCGATCAAGGGCGCCACATGGTCCCTGTCGCGCACGTTATGCGCCAGCGCGAAGGCGCCGGGCCGCATCAGGTCGCCGCGCATCATGTCCTTGGCAAGCGCCGCCGTATGCCAAGTCGCCAGCACGAGGCCGTTCATCTGGTAGAAGATGACCTCGTCGTTTTCGAACACCGGCGCCCAGCCGAAGCCGCCTGTGTAAAACCGCCGCGAACGCTCCAGTTCGGCGATGCCGAGAGTAATGACTGCAATTTGTTGCACGCGCGTCCTCCTCCCGCTCTGCGATCCGACCGCACGGCCATCATCGCCATGGCGTCGATCATATCAAAAAAGTGCGCGGCCCCCGCCCCATGCAATAAAGATTTGGATTAGATCGGGATTCGCGCGAGCGTGCCAATGCTGCTTTCATTGGGCAGACATGTCTTGACCGCAACAATCGACAGACGGAGGCAGTAAGATCAAGAGCGGGCTTGCCGCTCGCGCGATACTGCCCATATTGGCGGTTTGTCAGGAGACGAGGCCCATGAGCGAGACGACCGACTATACGCCGCCCAAAGTCTGGGTGAACAAGCCCTCCGGCGGCCAGTTCGCCAACATCAACCGTCCCGTCTCCGGCCCGACGCATGACAAGGATCTGCCGGTCGGAAAGCATCCGCTGCAACTTTATTCTCTGGCCACGCCAAACGGTCAGAAAGTCACGATCATGCTCGAGGAGCTCCTCGCGCTCGGCCACAAGGGAGCGGAATACGACGCCTGGCTGATCAAGATCGGCGATGGCGAGCAGTTCGGCTCCGGCTTTGTCGCGGTCAATCCCAATTCGAAGATTCCGGCGTTGATGGACCGCAGCGGCGAGAAGCCGATCCGCGTTTTCGAATCCGGCGCCATCCTCACTTATCTCGCTGAGAAGTTCGGCGCCCTCCTGCCCACCGATCCCGCGGCGCGGGCCGAATGTTTCTCCTGGCTGTTCTGGCAGATGGGTTCAGCCCCCTATCTCGGCGGCGGCTTCGGTCATTTCTATGCCTATGCCCCCACCAAGATCGAGTATGCGATCGACCGCTTCTCGATGGAGACCAAACGGCAGCTCGACGTGCTCGACAAGCGCCTCGCCGACAATGAGTTCATCGCCGGCCCGGATTACACCATCGCCGACATCGCGATCTTCCCGTGGTACGGCGGCCTGGTGAAAGGCTGGCTGTACGGGGAGTCCGCCACCTTCCTCAGCGTTCACGAATACAAGAATGTGCTGCGCTGGGCCGATCAGTTGCTGACGCGACCGGCCGTCAAGCGTGGCCGCATCGTCAATCGCGTTTCGGGCGATCCCAAGAGCCAGTTGCATGAACGCCACGACGCCAGCGACTTCGATACGAAGACGCAGGACAAGCTCGCCAAAACATGAGCAGCCGGGCCGCCGCGCGCGCCCGCGGCGGCCCGATCTCTACATCTCGAATTCGAACTTCACGCTCGGCGCCGAGCGACGCGCCGGGCCGTGGTAGACCGCCTCGATATTGTTGCCGGCCGGATCGATCACGAAGGCGGCGTAGTAGCCGGGATGATATTTGCGAATGCCCGGCGCGCCGTTGTCCCTGCCGCCCGCGGCAAGGGCGGCTTTGTGAAAGGCATCGACGGTCGCCTGGTCCTTGGCCTGGAATGCGAGATGATGCCGTCCAGTGGTCTTGCCGAGCGCGGCCTCGCTGCTCGCCGTCGAAATGAACAATTCGTCGGCCCAGAAATAATCTTCACCGCTGCCGGCCAGCGGAATGTCCAGCACCTTGAACACCGCTTCGTAGAAATGCCGCGCGGCGGCAAGGTCATCGACGATGAGTTGAATATGATCGATCAGGCGGCCGCGATGCAGTTCCATGGTTTCCATGACGGGCTCCTCTGGCGAATCTACAACAACGGCGATCGTCCTGCCATGTTCCATCGATGCCGCGAAGCCGCCGCGTCGCCGCAGGCCTGTCAGGCGAAGCGCTTGGCGCCCGCCACGCACAGGACGACGATCGCCGTCGAGGCGATCATGCCCCAGGCCACAGTTTCGTTGAGCAGCAGCGCCGCGAGCATCAGCCCAAAGAACGGCTGCAGCAATTGCAACTGCCCCACCACCGCGATGCCGCCCTGCGCCAGCCCGCGATACCAGAAAATGAAGCCGACCAACATGCTGAAAACCGACACATAGGCGAGCGCCAGCCACGCCGGCGCTGCGATACCGCTCCAGGTGACCGGCTGCGTGGCGAGTGCAATGACCGCCATCAGCGGCAGCGAGAGCAGCAAGGCCCAGGAAATCACCTGCCAACCGCCGAGCCGGCGCGACAAGGTCGCGCCTTCGGCATAGCCGAGCCCGCACAACAGGATGGCCGCCACCATCATCAGATCGCCGGTCACCGAGGCACTGTCGCTGTTGTAGAGCGCAAAGCCGGCGACGGTGGCGGCGCCGATGATGGAGAAGCTCCAGAACGCAGGTTTCGGCCGTTCGCCGCCGCGCAGCACGCCGAACATCGCGGTCGAAAGCGGCAGCAGGCCGATATAAACGATGGAGTGCGCCGAAGTGATGTGTTGCAGCGCCAGCGCGGTGAACAGCGGAAAACCGACCACGACCCCGATCGACACGATGACGAGCGGCAACAGATCGGCGCGCGAGGGCCGCGCCTGACGCAGGCCGAACAGGAAAGCGGCGCCAAGCACCGCGGCGATCGCCGCGCGCGCTGAGGTGAGAAACATCGGTGAAAATACCGCGACGCCGACCCGCGTCGCCGGCAGCGAGCCGCTGAAGATGATGACGCCGAGCAGGCCATTGCCCCATCCGGCCGGTATCAGTGACACGAAGATGTCCTCGGCGGCATCGCCCTGAGCTATCAATGAAACAGATCGTTCCATTCGGCGTGTTGATGAGACGATACGTTTGAAACACGTCGTGCGCACCGATAGAGGGCGACTTACATCACGTCAATCGGCGCCTCAGGTCCAAAAAGCAGCAAGCCCCTCGGACAATTCTGACGCCGAAACCGGTCCGCACCTCGGACGTTGACCGTTACAGCCAAGCCAGCCCGAAAGGATTGCCATGAAGGTTCGCAAATTCGCCGTCGCCGATGCTTCTTTCGAGCGCTCGCCAGGCCAGGATGGCGATATTTTCGTCAGCAACATGGTGGACCAGCGCCACGGCGGTCCGGTCACTATCGGCTACGGGCGCTATGGGCCCAACCAGACACTCGAAGAGACCATGGCGGTCCACGACACCATGATCGTGCTCGCGGGCAAGCTGTCTGTCGACAATGGCGGTAGCACGGTCTCGGCCGGCCCGGGCGATATCGTTTACATGCCGAAAGGCGAAAAGGTCTTGATCCGCTCCCATGGCGACGGCGCCATCACAGCGTATGTGACTTACCCGCATTGGCAGGAGCCGTGAGGCCAACAGCCCGCTGCGCACCGCTCCCGCAGCACATCTTCGGGGAGGCCTTTCCGAGGCACAACCGCCGACCCGGTTCGTCACACATACGGTCGGCCTGAGTACACCGGTCCATTTTGTCGCAGGTTGCGACATTGAACCGCCGATGCCATAGACGCGTCAGGGTGTCCGCATTGGCGGGCAGGTTCCAGCGCTGGTCGGGCCGCCAGCGCCGGAGACTTATGCCATGACTGCGCGGCTTCACGCCCCACGCCCCCAATCTTTCTTCCGCCGCTTCCTCGACAATGAAGCCGCTGGCGGCGTGATCCTCATGGCCGCCGCCGCCCTGGCGCTTGTCGTCGCAAACTCGCCGGCGGCCGGCCTGTACCAGACCATGCTGCAGGCATACGTCGGGCCGCTGAGCGTCGCTCACTGGATCAATGACGGCCTGATGGTCCTGTTCTTCCTGCTCGTGGGCCTCGAGATCAAACGCGAAATCCTTGATGGGCAGCTCGCGACCTGGTCGAACCGGATTCTGCCCGGCCTTGGCGCGCTCGGCGGCATGATGGTTCCGGCCGCGATCTACATCGCGTTCAACAGCCAGTCGCCCGAGACCTTGCGCGGCTGGGCGGTGCCGACGGCGACCGATATCGCATTCGCGCTCGGCGTGCTCTCGCTGCTCGGCAGCCGCGTGCCGGCGGCGATGAAAGTATTTCTCGCCGCGCTCGCCATCATCGACGACCTCGGCGCCGTGGTCATCATCGCTATATTCTATACGGCGGACATCTCGGCGCTTTATCTCGGCCTCGCGGCGGCGACGTTCGCGGGGCTTGTCGCGTTGAACAAAGGCGGCGTCATTCGCCTGCTGCCTTATCTGGCGCTGGGCATCCTGTTATGGTTCTTCGTGCTGCAATCGGGCGTGCACGCGACGGTCGCAGGCGTCCTGCTGGCCATGACCATCCCGCTGCGGTCGCCGCAATCCGGACGCCATGCGCCCTCGCCGCTTTATGCGATCGAGCACGCGCTGACGAGACCCGTGGCCTTCGTCATCGTGCCGATCTTCGGCTTTGCCAATGCCGGTGTGTCGTTCACGGGCGTAGGCCTCGACACGCTGCTCAGTCCTTTGCCGGCGGGTATCGCTTTCGGCCTGCTGTTCGGCAAAATCGTCGGCGTGTTCGGCGCGAGCGCGCTGGCCATCGGTCTCGGACTTTCAGCCATGCCGATGCAAGCCCGCTGGGTTCACCTGCTGGGTGTCGCGATGCTGTGCGGCATTGGCTTCACCATGAGCCTGTTCATCGGCCTGCTCGCCTTCGGCGACAACGCCGCGCTGCTCGATCAGGTGAAGATCGGCATTCTCGCCGGCTCGCTGGCGGCCGGCGTGCTCGGCTATCTTGTGTTGCGTCTGACCGGCGCGCCTCCGCGATGAAAACGGCTCACACCCGCGTGCCGCCGTCCGCCATCAACACCGTTGCGGTCACGGCGGAGGCTTCGTCGCAAGCCCGCCACAGGATCGGATAGGCCCGCCCTGGCGACGTCGCGTGCGCGACACGTTGAGCGTTTCGCACCCGGCGCCTGAGTGCCGCGTTTCACCTGAACTGCATCGTCCAGTTCACTTCCCAGGTCGCACCGGCGTCGGGCGAGAAGGCCTGCTCCCAGCGCGGCCCCTCGCCGTCGCTCTTGAGCCAGACGAAGCGCACCTTGATCGGCCGGCCATTCCACTGATCGTCGCAGATGAATTCGCCGCGATTGCCGTTGAAGCGGCCGACCACCGGCTCTCCAATCTCCGCGGGATTGCGCAGGTCGAGCCACCAGATGCGCCACAGGCCCGTGCCGGCCTCGAACGACCGAAAAGCCGCCGCGCGATAGGCGCCGCCCGGCTCACCGATGAAATTGTCTTCGACATTGCCATGACCGCCGAGAATCGGGCGCGTCGTGCTGGTGCCGTCGAATTCGGTCCAGTCGTCCGCGCCCGCGAGCCGCGTCGTCAGTTTGCGATGGCGCACTTTCCAGTCGCGATGCAGAAAATCGAAATCGTCGGCGCCTGACATGGACGGCTCCCGGTGGAGAAACGGCGGTATGCCGATCGTAACCCGGACACCGCCGGGCGCAACCGGGGGAACGCGAGGGCGCGCGGCCTAGCGCATGTCCCAATTGTGCAGGATCGCCTCGCCCGCGCCGTCGCGTTCCAGTTCGCGCTCCATTTCGCGCTGCCCGAGCCAATGCCGACGCAGCTCACGCCGTAGACAGGACGCGACACGCCCTGCACCAGCGTGGCCACTGCCTGCTCGAAGCCGGCGCTTTCGGTGTCTATCACCACGGTCCGCACGCGCTCACCGAGGCTGTTCGCCACCGCGCGGCGCGAGATCATGACCACCTCGCGGCATTGCGACGATACGAGCAAGGCCGCAACGACGGCAGCGCCGACCTGCCCCGTGCCCCCGATAATGACGACGGTGTATTCCGTCATATGTGTTCGCTCCCCGACCGGCTGATCGCAGTCCGGGCGAACCAAAGCGCAAGCCGAGGGAAGATGCGGGGCGGTCGCCCGGCTAGTCCCCAGTGCCGGTCACGAATGGCATGATATCGACGCCGTCGCCGGGAAAAACTGAAAAGTGCGGATGATTCTCGAACAGCCTGGCCGCCGCCTCGACGCTCTCAGCCTCGACGACGACATAGCCGCAGATGTCGTTCTGCGCATCCACGATGCCGCCCTTGGTCACGCGCTTGGTCTTGCCGACCATGCCGCCTTTGTCGGCAAACGACGCGGCATTGGCCTTCTCCCACGCCATCCATTGCGTGACGCCGGTCGCGTCGACGCCATCCTGCTCCGCCTTCGGCATGGCGTGAAAGCGGACAACATTGGCGGGCTTCATGGTGTAGACGGCGAGGAAGCGGGGCATGGCGGAACTCCGGGTGAGAGGTGCGGCAGCGTAGCGTGGGTGGAACGAAGCGCAACCCGGGAACGACGGACCGGCATCCTCGCCCTATGGCGAGCGATCAAAAGCGTAATGCAGGCGCACGCAGCCTTTATCGAGGGCGTTGGCTTCAAGCAAACGCAGGTCGCCCTGAAAACCGGTCGGAGGGAAAAGCGGCCGTCCTCCGCCGATGAGCTTCGGCATCACGTAGATTTCGATCTCGTCCAGCGCGCCGCGCTCGATGAAGGTCATTTGCAATTTCCCGCCACCGAGAACCCAGACATCGCCGTCGTCGAGCGCCTTCAGCTCCGCGATCAGATCCTCGACGTTGTTCCGCGTCTCCAGCAGCCCCTTCGGCAACGCAATGGACTTGGAGGTGACGACGGGGACGCGCTGGTCGCCATAAGCCCATGGCGAGCCGTCCTGATCGAGAAAATCATAGGTGTGCGCGACGCCTCTACTGTGCTGATCTCGACTTGAGGAAAACGGCGCCCGTACTCGACCAGGCTCGCCCTGAGATTGTCGGTCGACAGGGAGGTGTAGAACCCGATGGCCAGGTCTCCAGCCTCGCCGCGACCAGCGGCCTTGGCGCGATCCTGTGCGATCTGCACCTCCTCGAGAATGCGTCGAACCCTGCGAAGCAATTCTTGCCCGGAGTTCGTTGCTCGTACACCGAGTCAGCTGCCTTGCGGAACCTGCCGTAGCGGTCGGCACTTGCCGCATAGAGCAGATGCTTCAGATCAATGGACATCTTCAAGGACCTCTGGCCGGAGTCGCTGCTCTCTTCGCGAACGCCGGGCCCCGCTCTACCGTGCTGCTATGGCCGCGATGAAGAGTACGCAGGCCGCGGCGGACGCGATCGTCCGTACATGGTTCCAGAAGGCCCAATTCTTCAGGTAAAGCGCCCACGCGCGCGCACCTTCCGCTCCTACTGGATCTACCGCGGCAAGCGCATTGTTGAGAGGTACATTGAAGAGCATCGTCACAACGAGCATCCCGACGAAATAGATGGATCCGCCACTCAACATTGCCAAGGCGCCGGGTTCTCCCCAGCGAAACAGCGCAACCCCGGCGAGCGCCAGACTTAGAAGGCTCGTGCCGAGAAAGACTGGCATGAATAGCGACCTCAGAATGACGACGTTGATCGAGTTCATGGCTGAGATGCCCGACACCTGATCGATTCGGCTGAGGGCTGTCAAAATGAAGGCCGAGAACGCAAAGTAGAGCCCTGCGATCATTCCGCAACCTACGGCGGAGAACCAGAGCAGACCAGTGATGACCGAATGGATCACAGTGATGCACTCCAAACGCCGGCCGCCGCGGTCCTGCGCGCGTAGTCGGCAAAGTCCCGCGCTGGCCGGCCGAGCACTTCGTCGACCCCGTGCATGACCGGCGAATTGCGGCCGTCGAGTACCACTGTAAAGAGTTCGATGAGCAGCGCCGTTACCTCGTCAGGAACACCAATCCTGCGCATATCGGCGCTGAATTCCTCGGGCGAAATTTCACGATACCGGATTGGCCGCCCCGCTGCGGCCGCGATCTCGGCCACGGCCTCGCCGAAGGTGAGCGCGCGAGGACCGGTCACATCATAAACCTTGCCGCTGTGGCGATCATCGTTGAGCACTGCCGCCACGACTTCGGCAATGTCGTCGACGTCTACGAAGGGCTCAGGCACGGAGGGCGCCGGCAGCGCAACTTCGCCCGCACGGATGCCGTCGATCAGATAGCCTTCTGAGAAATTCTGATTGAACCAACTCGCGCGGACATTGGTCCACGCAACGCCGGACTTTTGCAGCGCCGCTTCTGCCCGTTGCGCGCCGGGTTCGTTGTGGCCGGAAAGGAGAACAATGCGCCCGACCCCCTTAGCACGCGCGATCTGGCTAAGTTCCGCGATGTCCTCGGCCGCGCCTTTAACCGCAAGATCGGGCTGATAAGTGACGTAAGCCTGGGATACGCCCTCGAACGCTGGTGCCCAGGTCTCGCGCCGGGTCCAGTCAAACGGAATCGCACTAGAGCGCGACGCGGCACGGACATTGTGCCCTTGCTTTTCAAGTAGCGTCTTAACTCGTCGGCCGGTCTTGCCGCCGCCACCGATGATCAGGATGGGGAACTGTGTCATGCGCCGTCCTCCCTTAGAATACGAGACATTATCGTATTTGAGTAACCCGATAATCTCTCGTATTCTGGCTGTCAAGGCGAATTGGAGGAGATGGGGGTGGCCACGAGGAAGAAGAGACGGGTTGTGCCGGAGGCAGCAGTGGCGGCGGCGCGGGCGCGCTTGGTTCCAAGCCAGCGGCGCAGCCGGGAACGATTCGAGCGGATATTGGAAAGCGCAGTCGAACTGATCGCGGAGAAAGGCAGCGACGCCTTTCGCATGAGCGACATTGTTGAGCGCACGGGCGTGCCCTTCGGTTCGCTGTATCAATACTTTCCGGACAAGACAGCGATTATCGGCACTCTTGCTGAGCGCTACAACGCCATCGAGCGCGCGTGCGTTGAACAGGAACTGGCCACGACAAAGACCGTGCAGGACGTGTACCTGGCATTGTGCCGAATCGTGGACGGATATTTTGGGATGTATCGTGACGATCCGGTGATGCGCGATGTTTGGCAAGCCGCGCAGGCGGACAGGGCATTGAAAAAGCTAGACCAAGACCAAGGTAAATTCCTGTCCGACATTCTGACTGACGCCTTGCGGCGCGTGACGCCGGATGTGCCAGCAACGAGGCTGTCAGCGTTTTCGGAACTGACAATGATCCTCATCGCTGCCGCAGTGCGGCACGCCATGTCGCTCCCGCGTAACGAGGCCCGCAGAATCCTGGAGCTCTTTAAACGCATGCTGCCGAAGGATTTGCGGGATCTGAACTAGTCCACTTGGGCGTCGAGGTGGAATTCTGTGACCGAAGAAGGACCGATTGCGCAATTATCGGAGGTAGAGGACATGCACATCAAATTCGCCCCATTGCCGGTATGGGACCAAGACCGCGCAAAGGATTTCTATATCAGGCATCTTGGTTGTGAAGTGGCGGTCGACAAACCCTACAAGGAAGATGGGTGGCGCTGGATCGAACTGAGGCTTCCCAATGCCGAAACCACTCTCCTGTTCGAGCGCAGAGAGAGCGACAGCCCGAGCGCGGCACCGGCCTTGGTGCTGGTCGATCCTGACCCGGATGCCACCATGGCTTCGCTCAAGGCGAGCGGCGTTGCAATCATCACGGAGCCGAAGGAGGCCCCGTGGGAGCCCGGCCGACGCTTCGCCGAATTTCGCGACAGTGAGGGAAACCGCATGGTCGTCGCGACGAGTTAGTCCAAGGAGCGCCGCAGTGGCGGCAGGCACCGATGCTGTGGCGTCGGGAAGTTTAGACCGCCGATGATCCGGCCCACGACGAACGAGCGGGTGGCGTAAACACCGACGACCAAGGCGCGGAATAGAGGTGAATCAGCTTGCAGGTCAGGGCCACGGTGCCGGCCTCTTCCGTCACGAAGATCGCGCCGACGAACACCATGGCGATGGCGAGAATACGAATAGAAAGGCATTGCCATGCGCCACCGTCGCCATGTCATCGTTGAAGCGCCTTCGTCCTTGGGTTTGACCACCGAAGGAGTCGAAGGGTTGCCTGCCAGCTTTCTCGCGCTCGGCTTGGCCGATCGCGTCGAGGCCGCACGCTCGGTCCGCGTTGCGGTCCCTCCCAAGAGCAATACGATTGATCCCGATACGGGCATCCTCAACGCGCATGAGATCGCGGCCTGGCCTCCCCGACTCGACCATTCAGCCGGTAGTCCAGCCGGAAAGATATCTGTCCTGACGGCATTACGCGGACATACATGCCGTCGCGATCCGCAACCTTGTATATTTTCTCTTTTGGCCTCAGGACCTTAAGCGCGGCGTCTGTCAGTATTCTCGTGCCACCGCCGAAAAAGTACCGTCACGCGGTCTTTTGGAGGCTCGCGCCTCAAAATTCTTGTTCTTACAATAGCTTAAGCCAAAAAGGTACCGTCGCGAGCCTCATTTCCCATGACATGTGATCTATGCCCACCGATAGGTACCGATAGGCATCGTCGAAAAAATTATTTTTTTCAGTAGTTTATATCGAACTCTGGAGCAAAATCGGCGGCGTTTGGGTAGGCCGGAATTATTCCCACTCAATCGTCCCCGGCGGCTTGCTGGTCACGTCATAAACGACACGGTTGACGCCCTTCACCTCGTTGATGATGCGCGTCGCCACCATACCTAAGAACTTCATGTCGAAGGGATAGAAGTCGGCGGTCATGCCGTCGACCGAAGTCACGGCGCGCAGGCCGACAACATATTCATAGGTGCGGCCGTCGCCCATCACGCCGACGGTCTTCACCGGCAGCAGCACGGCGAAAGCCTGCCAGATGTCGTCGTACAGCCCGCAGCGGCGGATTTCCTCGATGTAGATTTCGTCGGCGAGCCGCAGGATATCGAGCTTCTCCTTGGTGATCGCGCCGGGCACACGGATGGCGAGGCCCGGCCCCGGGAACGGGTGGCGGCCGACGAACATGTCCGGCAGGCCGAGCTCGCGGCCGAGCGCGCGCACCTCGTCCTTGAACAGTTCGCGCAAGGGCTCGACCAGCTTCATGTTCATGCGCGCCGGCAAGCCGCCGACATTGTGATGCGACTTGATGGTCACCGACGGCCCGCCGGTGAACGACACGCTTTCGATCACGTCGGGATAGAGCGTGCCCTGCGCCAGGAAATCGGCGCCGCCGACTTTCTTGGCTTCGGCCTCGAACACGTCGATGAACAATTTGCCGATGGTCTTGCGCTTGACCTCCGGGTCGTCGACGCCCTCGAGCGCCTTGAGGAAGGTGTCGGACGCGTCCACATGCACCAGCGGAATGTTGTAGCTGTCGCGGAACATAGCGACGACCTTCTTGGCCTCCGCGAGCCGCATCAGGCCGTGATCGACCAGCACGCAGGTGAGCTGGTCGCCGATCGCCTCGTGCAGCAGCACCGCGGCCACCGCGGAATCGACGCCGCCGGACAGGCCGCAAATGACGCGGCCCTTGCCGACCTGGGCGCGGATCTTCTCGATCGCCTCTTCGCGGAAGGCGCGCATGGTCCAGTCGCCGGTGAGGCCGGCGATCCTGCGCACGAAGTTGCGCAGCAGCGCCGCACCGTGCGGCGTATGCACCACTTCGGGGTGGAACTGCATGGCGTAGAATTTGCGCGCGTCGTCGCCGATAATGGAGATCGGCGAGCCCGGCGCCTGGCCGAGCACGCGGAAGCCTTCCGGCAGCTGCGTGACGCGATCGCCGTGGCTCATCCAGACGGGATATTTCTCGCCCTTGACCCAGACGCCTTCGAAGAACGGACTATCCGCCGTGATCTCCACTTCGGCGCGGCCGAATTCGCGGTGGTGGCCGGCCTCGACCTTGCCGCCGAGCTGCTGCGCCATGGCCTGCTCGCCGTAGCAGATGCCGAGCACCGGCACGCCGGCGTCGTAAATCGCCTGCGGCGCCAAGGGCGCGTTGGCGTCGAGCACGGAGGCCGGGCCGCCGGACAGGATCACGGCTTTCGGCCGCATGGCGCGGAAGGCCTCTTCGGCCTTCTGGAACGGGACGATCTCGCTGTAGACCCCCTCCTCGCGCACACGGCGGGCGATGAGCTGGGTGACCTGCGAGCCAAAATCGACAATCAGGACCTTGTCGTGATCGGCGGCGGAGACGGGTGTCTGGGGGGATGAGTTCATCCCCTGAATTAAGCAAGTCGCGCCCGCGCCGCAACTGGGCGGCGCGGCCTTCCACGTCAAATCTCGGGCAGCAGGCGCGCGGCGCGGATCAGTTACCGCTGCCGTCGATCATGCGGCCGACAAAGGGGATCTGGGCGACCCAGGAGCCGCCATTCGTGCTGCCATATTGCGCGGCCGGGATCGCGGCCGGCGGCACCGGGCGGTTGGGGTCCACCGGCACCGTGCGCTGGACGTCGTTGATCGCGACCGCGGGCGGCAGCGGCGCGGCAGCGCCCTCGGCCACCGGTTGCGGCGCCGGCGTGGCCGGTGCGTTCAAGGTCCAGCTTTGCTGCAACACAGGCTCCGGCCGCGCCGGCTTATGCGGACGCTCGCCAGAGTCGGCGGATGGGTCGGTCAGTGCATTGCGCACGGCGTCGAGCCAGCGGCTGTCGGACATCGGCGCGGCTTCGGCCGGCGCCTCCGGTTGGACCGCGGCCACCGCCACCGGCTTCTTCTCGACAATGGCTGGACGGAGTTCGGCCTTCGCCGTTTCCTTGACCGGTTCCTTGACGCTCTCCTTCACGGCTTCCTTGACGGGGCCGGCCTTCCTGACCTCGTCCTTCGGCACATCCTTGGCAACGACGGCGGGCTTGGGCGCCGGCTTCGCCGCCGGGGCGGCCTGGGCCACCCCCCGGTCGGCGGCGAGCAGCGCCTTGAATGCCGCCTGCGCGTCCGGATCAAACCCGCCGCAATTGCGCTCGAAGGATTCGACGTCGCGCTTGACCAGCATGCGACGGGTCGCCGGATCGACGTTCTTGTCGAGCATCGAGACGATCGAGGTGCGCAGGTTGGCGCAGCCGGTCTCGGGGGCGTAATTGGTGCGGTACAGGGTGTAGCCGGAGGCCAGCGCCAGCGGCACGCCGATCAGGGTGCTGATCGCCTGGAAGCCGGAAATGAAACGGGTGAAGTGCGAGCCGGGCTTGGTCGGGTGCCCCGGATGGACGGATGGCGCGTGCTGGTCGTCAGCCCGCCCCGCGGCATGAAAAGTGGGCTCCCGCCTCGCCGACATGGTCACGTCTTTAATTCCCCGCCGATCGCCTGATCAGGTTCCGAACTGATCGAATCTTCGGGAGGTTTTTTGGCCGGGATTGAGGCGGGATCAGGGAATTCAGGACCGGGCGAGCACCGATACAAAGAATCCATCCGTCCCGGTCGTCTTCGGCGTCAGCAAGGTGCCCTCGGGCGACCGCCGCGCGCCCTCGACGCCGTCCGGCGCCGCCGCGGCAAAGCCGGCGTGCCGCGCCAGGAAGGCCCGCACCTGGGCACCGTTCTCGGCGTCGAGCAGCGAACACGTAATGTAAACGATGCGCCCGCCCGGTTTGAGAAATTCGGTTGCCCGATCAAGGATATCGGCCTGCTCCTTGACGCGCTGCTCGAGCGCACCCGGCCGCATCCGCCACTTGGCGTCGGGATTGCGCCGCCACGCCCCGGTGCCCGTGCAAGGAGCGTCGATCAGGACGAGGTCCATGCGGCCCTTGAGGTCGTCGATCTCGGTATGAACCGACTTGGGGGTCCTGACTTGAACGTTCCGCGCGCCCGAGCGCGCCAGCCGGTCATGAACCGGCGCAAGGCGGCGCTTGTCGTCGTCGGTGGCGAAGATCTGGCCCTTGTTCTCCATCATGGCCGCCAGCGCGAGAGTCTTGCCGCCGGCGCCGGCGCACAGATCGAGCACCTGCTCGCCCGGTTTGGCGCCCGAGAACAGGGCCGCGAGCTGCGAGCCCTCGTCCTGCACCTCGACGAACCCTTTCATGAAAGCCGGTTCGGCGTGGATCGGCGGCGCCTTGGCGTCGGCGGCCAGCGCAATGCGCAGGCCCCAGGGCGACCACGGCGTCGGCGCGGGATTGAGATCGGCCAGCATCGCCGCCGCCTTGTCGCGATCCGCCTTGAGCGTGTTGACGCGCAGATCGAGCGGCGCACGCGAAGCCAAAGCCGCGCCCTCCTCCGCGCGCCGATCGCCGAAGCTCCGGGCGAAGGCGTCATCGAGCCATTCGGGATAATCGCCGGCGATGTGGGCCGGAGCGCTGTCGAGGCTGGCCGTATCGAGCCGCGCACGCTCGTCATCGCTCAGCGCCGCTGGCGCGTATTGCGCGCCGCTGGCGAGCTTGCCGATGGCGTCGGTGTCCAGCCCGCGCTCGCGCCGGAGCATGCCGAGCACAACCGCGCGCGGCGTGTCCGCGCCCATCAGATACGCGCTCGAGGCCTTGCGGCGCAGCGCGTCGTAAACCAGCCCGCCAATCGCCGCGCGATCGCCCGAACCGGCGAAACGATGCGCCTGGCCCCAGCTCTTCAGCGCGTCGGGCGCCGGGCGCCGCTCGTCGATGATAGATGTGAGGACCTCGATGGCGGCCTCGAGCCGCGCCGAAGGAGTCATGCCGGAATTCTCTCTGGGATATGGAGGCCGAGCCCTACTGACATTCGGCAAGGCTGTCCAATCGTTTGGCGCGCGTCCCGCGCCACCCTCAATTTAACCTTGCGCTTTCGCTTTGCGCCCGCCATAGTTGTGGAGGCGTTTATAGCTTCCGGAGGCATGTCATGCTGCCTTTCGTCCTCGCGCACCCATCGCGGTCGGCCCGGGCGGCCATGCCCTCATCGGCCATCGAGCCGATGGAACGCGCCGTGCGCTCCTTCCTGCAGGAACGCGGGCTGAGCTTCTGGATCAGCAACAGCGAAACCACCTTGCCCGGCCCGACCGGCTGCTGGGAAAAGACCTACTATCAAACGGCGGTGCAGACGCAGATCTCCTTCAACCCGCCCGGCTTCACGCAAGATTACAATCAGGACGAAAAGCTCGAGCACAGCAATAACGACGACACTTCACCCCGGGATTGACGCACATCCAGCGCCGGGGCCTCTTTGACCAGCCCGATCGTCATCATCCTCGCGCCGCCGGATGACGTGCATGCGCGCACGGTCGGCTGGGAGATCGAACGGCGCGGCGGCGAAGCCGTCATCCTGGACACCGCCGACTTCCCCACGCAGTGGCAGGTGAGCCTTTCAGCCACGCCCTCTCCCGATTTCACGCTGACCCTGGCGGACGGGCGCCGCATCGACGGCGACCATGTCACCGGCCTGTGGTGGCGCCGTGTGTCGGCCCATCGCATTCCCGATGAGGTCGCCGATCGCAAGCACCGCGAGTTCTGCCGCGACGAAGCGCGCGCCCTGCTCGACGGCTGGGCCTACGCGCTCGGCAACCGGGTGATGAACCCTCTGGCGACCGAACTGGCGGCGCGGCGCAAGCCCTATCAACTCGTGATGGCGGCGCGCCTGAAGCTCGACGTGCCCGTAACCTGCGTTACCAACAATCCGGCCGACGCCGCGGCCTTCGACACCGGCTGCCCGGAAGGCACGATCTACAAGGTGCTGACCGGCACCTCGTTTCAATTCACCGAAACCCGCGCCATGGGCGAAGCCGAGCGCAAGACCTTCGACCTGCTGCGGCTGGCGCCGGTGATCTTCCAGCAGCGCATCGACGGCAGCCCGGACGTGCGCGTCACCATCGTGGACGACCGCGTGTTCGCCGCCGAACTCGTCCCCCGGCACCCCGAGGCGCAACTCGACTGGCGGCTCGACATGACCGTTGAGGCGCAGCCCCACGACCTGCCCGGCGACCTAGCGCAGCGCCTGCGGGCCTATCACCGCGCCATGGGTCTGCGTTACGGCGCCTACGATCTGCGCCGCGACGCGAGCGGCCGCTACGTGTTCTTCGAGGTGAATCCCGGCGGGCAATTCCTGTTCGTCGAGATCCAGGCCGGCCGCGCCATCAGCGCGGCCATCGCGGAGAGCCTGCTTGGCGGCGAGCCGCCCGCGGCCGGATTATGAAGCAACGACCGGGGCGGACAGATAAATGCCGATGGCCAGCCAGACCCACATGATTATCAGCGCCAGAGCGCTGACGCCGAAACTCATGCCGCGATATTTCACCTGATTGCTGGTGACGTGGATGTAGGCCTGCAGATAGCGGAAGACCACGTAGATCCAGGCCAGCACCACCATCGCCATGTCGGCATGCCGGGTGATGATCGCCAGAAGCACCGCGACATAGAACAGCACCGGCATTTCAAACAGGTTGGCGTAGGCATTTTGCGCCTGCAGCGCGGGCTTGGGCCAGTTCGGCTCGCGCAGCGCGATGTCGCGGAAATGGGTCCCGGACATGAGGGCCTCGCGGCGGCGCTTGACCATCAAAATGCCGACCACGAAGACCAGAAGCACGAGAAGGAACAGCGGCAGTAGGATCGCCTGGACCAGCATCGCCAAATCACCCCGGTTGAAAACTGCCTTGCGTTAGTCCCGCCGGTGCCCGCTGGCAAGCCGGGGCGACGGACCACTTTTGAGCCGGGCAAGACACCAGGCCGTCATTTCCAACAAAGGCCGGCGTGCTACGATACCGTTGCCTTCATCAGAGGAAACAACCGATGCGCGTCCTTTCGGCAGCGGCCCTGGCCGCGGTTATCTCTTTGGCATCAATGGCTCCGGCCAGCGCCCGGGTCGAAAGCTTCCCCCGCGATTTCAAGATCCAGCGTATCAAGGCCGGCGATGCCACGCTTTACGTCCGCGTCGGCGGCAAGGGCCCGGCGGTCGTGCTGCTGCACGGCTTCGGCGACACCGGCGACATGTGGGTGCCGGCCGCCAAGGCGTTAGCCAGCGACCATACCGTGATCGTGCCCGACCTCCGCGGCATGGGCCTGTCGTCGCAGCCCACGGGCGGCTACGACAAGAAAACGCAGGGCCAGGACATCGCCAGGGTGATGGACGCGCTCAAGGTCGACAAGGCCGACCTCGTCACCCACGATATCGGCAACATGGTCGGCTACGCGCTGGCCGCGCAGTATCCCGCCCGCATCACCAAATGGGTGATCATCGATGCGCCGTTGCCCGGCATCGGGCCGTGGGACGAAATCCTGAAATCGCCCCTGCTCTGGCACTTCAATTTCCGCGGTCCGGACGTGGACCGACTGGTGAAGGGCCGCGAGCGCATCTATCTCGACCGTTTCTATAACGAACTGTCGGCCAACCCGAAGGCGATCGACGAACAAACGCGCAATCATTATGCGCGGCTCTATGCCCGCCCCGGCAACATGCATTACGCCTTCGAGCAGTTCGCAACGTTCAACACCAAGGACGCCGCGGACAACAAGGAATTCGAGAAGAGCAAGCTGCCGATGCCGATCCTTGCGCTGGGCGCCGATCATTCCTTCGGCGACATGCAGGCCACCGTAATGCGCTTCGTCGGCACCAATGTCGAAGGCGGCATCGTCAAGAATTCCGGCCACTGGATCATGGAAGAACAGCCGGCGCAGACGGTCGGTCTAATCAAGACGTTTCTGGAGAAGAAGTAGCTTCTCTTTATCCCTCCCCGCCAGGGGATGCGGACTGCCCGTGAAAGCTGCACATACTCCGTTCGCCCCCGCGAAAGCGGGGGCCCAGGTTCTTTTCTTTGTTGGGCAAAGACTGGGTCCCCGCGTCCGCGGGGACGAACGGACTATTTTTTCGTGCGCTTTCTACTACCCCTGGCTCGGATAATTCGGGCTCTCGCGCGTGATGGTCACGTCGTGGACGTGGCTTTCGCGCAGGCCCGAGCCGGTGATGCGCACGAAGCGCGCCTTGTCGTGCAGTTCGTCGAGATTCTTCGCGCCGACATAGCCCATCGCGGCGCGCAGGCCGCCGGCGAGCTGATGCAGCACGCCCGACACCGGGCCCTTGTAACCGACCTGCCCTTCGATGCCTTCCGGCACCAGCTTCATGGTGTCGCTGATGTCCTGCTGGAAATAGCGGTCGGCCGAGCCGCGTGCCATCGCCGAGACCGAGCCCATGCCGCGATAGCTCTTGTAGGAGCGGCCCTGATAGAGAAACACCTCGCCCGGCGTTTCGTCGGTGCCCGCGAGCAGCGAGCCGACCATCGCGACATCGGCGCCGGCGGCCAGCGCCTTGGCGAAGTCGCCGGAATACTTGATGCCGCCGTCGGCGATCACCGGGATGTTCTGCTTCTTGGCGGCTTCCACCGCTTCCATGATCGCGGTGAGTTGCGGCACGCCGACGCCGGCGACGATGCGCGTGGTGCAGATCGAGCCCGGGCCGATGCCGACCTTGATGGCGTCGGCGCCTGAATCGATCAGCGCCTGCGCGCCTTCGGTGGTGGCGATGTTGCCGGCCACGACCTGCACCTTGTTCGACAGCCGCTTGATGCGGGTGACAGCGTCGAGCACGTGCTGCGAATGGCCGTGCGCGGTATCGACGACGACGAGATCGACGCCGGCGGCGATCAGCGCCTCGGTGCGCAGGAAGCCCTTATCGCCGACCGTGGTGGCGGCGGCGACGCGCAGACGGCCCTGCTCGTCCTTGCAGGCATTCGGATTGGCGACCGCCTTCTCGATGTCCTTCACGGTGATGAGGCCGACGCAGCGATACTGCTCGTCCACCACCAGCAGCTTCTCGATGCGGTGTTGATGCAGAAGCTTCTTGGCTTCGGACTGGCTGACGCCTTCCTTCACCGTGACCAGCTTCTCCCTGGTCATCAGCTCGGACACCGGCTGGCGCGGATCGTTGGCGAAACGCACGTCGCGATTGGTGAGAATGCCGACCAGCTTGCCGGCTTTACCGCTGCCGCCGCCTTCCACCACCGGAATGCCGGAGATGCGGTTGGCCTTCATCAGGTCGAGCGCTTCCTGCAGCCTGGCGTTCGGCGCGATGGTGAGCGGGTTCACCACCATGCCGCTTTCGAACTTCTTGACCTGGCGGACTTCGGCGGCCTGCTGCTCGGGCTCGAGATTGCGGTGGATGACGCCCATGCCGCCGGACTGCGCCATGGCGATGGCCATGGCCGACTCCGTCACCGTGTCCATGGCCGAGGCCATCAGCGGCAGGTTGAGCGGGATCGAGGCGGTAACGCGGCTTTTGACATCGACGTCGGACGGCATGACGGTCGACAGGCCGGGCCTGATCAGCACGTCATCGAAAGTGAGCGCTTCGATAAACTTGTTTGCGGCCATTCGCCAACTCCGTCCTGCCCGAAACGGGCGCGTTATCAAAAGCGGCCGGGCCCGGCGCCGAGGGGAAAAACCGGGGGACCGGATATAGGTCAGCCCCCGCGGGGAAACATCCCCACCGTCATCGAAGCCCGCTTTTGGGTTGGCGTGGGTCCGTAGCACGGGTTTCAGCCGATTCCTAGGCGATTTGCGCAACGCCGCCATGAAAGCCCACAGCCGCCATTCGGTCACGGTTTTGGGACTTTCCTTGGCCCCCGCTTTGCGGTTGAACGGCTCGTGACGGGCCGCCCGCCGCGCCTGTCCCGCCGGAAGCCGTCCATGCGCAAAGACCGCATCGTCCCGCTAATCATCGCGGTCGCCCTGTTCATGGAGAACATGGACTCCACGGTGATCGCGACCTCGCTGCCGGCGATCGCCGCCGATATCGGCACCAACCCGCTGGCGCTCAAGCTCGCCGTCACCTCCTACCTGCTCTCCCTCGCGGTGTTCATTCCCGCCTCCGGCTGGACCGCCGACCGCTTCGGCGCCTCCACCGTGTTCCGCGCCGCCATCGCCGTGTTCATGCTCGGCTCGATCGGCTGCGCGCTGTCCTCCTCGCTGACCGACTTCGTCATCGCCCGCATCGTCCAGGGCATGGGCGGCGCCATGATGACGCCGGTCGGCCGCATCGTCATGGTGCGCACCATCTCCAAGCGCGAACTCGTCAGCGCCATGGCCTGGGTCACTATGCCGGCGCTGGTCGGCCCGGTGATCGGCCCGCCGGTCGGCGGCTTCATCACCACCTATTTCAGCTGGCACTGGATCTTCCTGATCAACATCCCGATCGGCGTCGCCGGCATCATCCTCGCCAGCCGCTACATCGAGAACATCCGCGCCGAGAACCACGAGCGCTTCGACGTCCTCGGCATGATCTATGCCGGACTCGGCATTGCCGGCCTCGCCTTCGGCCTGTCGGTCGCCGGCCTCAACTTCCTGCCGTGGAGCGTCGTCATCGGCCTCGTGGTCGGCGGCGTCATTTTCATCACCGCCTATCTCGTCCACGCCAGACACACGCCGGCGCCGGCGCTGGATCTCACGCTGTTCCGGCTGCCGACCTTCCGCGCCAGCGTCGTCGGCGGTTTCATCTTCCGCATCGGCATCGGCGCGCTGCCGTTCCTGCTGCCGCTCCTGCTGCAGCTCGGCTTCGGCCTGTCGCCGTTTCATTCCGGCCTCATCACCTTCGCCGCCGCCGCCGGCGCGATGGGCATGAAGGCGGCGACCGCCGGCCTGCTGCGGCGCTTCGGCTTCCGCAATATTCTGCTGGTCAACACCTTCATCAGCGGCGCCTTCCTCGCGGTCTGCGCGCTGTTCACCGAGGCGACGCCGCCGGCCATCATCATCGCGCTGCTGTTCGTCGGCGGCTTCTGCCGCTCGCTGCAGTTCACCTCGATCAACACCTTGGCCTATGCCGAGATCGAGCCGTCGCGGGTGTCGCGCGCGACGTCGCTCGTGAGCGTCGCGCAGCAACTGGCGATGTCCACCGGCGTCGCCGTCGGCGCCCTGGCGGTCGACATGACGGCCGCGTGGCACGGCCACACCCAGCTCACCGCCGCCGATTTCCCGGCCGCCTTCCTCATCGTCGCCGGCATTTCGATGCTGTCGGTGCTGTTCTTCATGCGGCTGCCGCACGATGCCGGCTCCGAATTGTCGGGCCGCATTCCCGTAACGGCACAGGTCGCGACAGAGGTCACGCCGCAGCCGCCCGCCGAAAAAATTTGATTCAAATTTTAGACGTTAACCATGGAGACGGGTTAGGTTAACGAAGGCGGAGCCATGCCATGGACAACGCATTGACGCGCTGACAAATTTGCACCCGCAATATGGTTAACCTTCAAGGCCCCCGTCATGCGTTCAAGGCGATCCGCAACGCTTGTTCAAGGCGCGCTCTGCGCGAGCCTTGCCGCGTCGGCGCTCGCCGCGCTGGCTGTTTATTCCGCGGATGACGCCGACGCGCAGGCGCGCATCTTTTATCGCGACCCGAGCGGTCAAAGCTTCGAGATGCGCACCGACAGCGGCGGCGCGCAGGCTTTCGCCGCGCGCTATGAAAAAAGAAAGGCGGGCACCAATGCGCTGAGCGGTCTGCCGGCCGCCGATCACAGCGACATCAAGCAGGCGATGCCGAAGGACCTGCCGCCGCGTCCGCGCGGCAGCGACGCGCGCATCTGCGCGACGCAGACCGAGAACCTCGCGCCCTACCGCCTCTCTTCCTGCACCAGCATCATCGGCACCGGCAAGCTCAAGGGCGAGGCGCTTGGCGTCGCCTATGCGTTGCGCGGCCTCGCCTATCTCGACCGCCACGACATCGCCCACGCCATCGGCGACCTCAACCGCGCCATCGATCTGGCGCCGGACTTCGCCCCCGCCTATCAGAACCGCGGCAATGCCTGGTATGCGCGCGGCAATTTCGGTCAGGCCATCGCCGACTACGACAAGGCCATCGCGCTCGATCCGGGCTCGGCCTCGCCTTACATCAACCGCGCCGCGGTCAAGCGCGATCTCGGCTACAATGACGGCGCGCTGGCGGACTACGAGAAGGCCATCGCGCTGCGGCCCAATCACGCCAACGCCTATACCGGCCGCGGCCAGCTTTATCTGCGCGAGAACAATTACGCTCGCGCGCTCGAGGACTTCAACAATGCGGTGCGCCTCGCGCCTGACGCCGACACCCTCATGCTGCGCGCGCAGGCCCGCGAAGGGGCGAACGATCTCGACGGCGCCATCCGCGACTACGACGAGACCTTGCGCAACGACCCCAGGAGCGTTGCCGCCCTGACCGCGCAGGCCGCGGTGTGGCGCAAGAAGGGCGACCTTGGCCGCACCATCGCCGTGCTCGACCGCGCGCTGGCGCTCGACGACAACGAGTCGCTGGTGCTGCGCATGCGCGCCGAGGCCTGGCGCGACAAGGGCGACCGCAAGCGCGCCTACGCCGACATCGGCAAGGCGCTCAAGTCGCAATGGACCGTCAACGGCCTGCGCGTGCGCGGCAACCTCAAGCTCGACGACGGCGACGCCGACGGCGCGCTCAAGGACGCCGAGTCCATGTTCAAGATCGAACCCGACAATGCCGACGCCGCGGCTTTGCGCGGGTTGGCCTACGCGAAGAAGAAAAACTACGCCAAGGCCCTGCCCGATCTCGACAAGGCCGTCGCCGCCGACACCGACAACGCATTGGCCTTCGCCCAGCGCGGCTACATCTATGCGTCGAAGGACGACAACGACAAGGCGCTGGCCGATTTCAACCGCGCCATCGAATTGAAGGTTTCAAACCCGGCGATCTACCGCGCCCGCGCCGAGATCCACAGCAGCAAGGGCAATCGCGCCAAGGCGCTGGCCGACCTCGATCAGGCCATCATTCTCGACGGCAAGCCCGCCGCGCCTTATCTTGAGCGCGCCAGCCTGCGCGCCGGAAATGGCGACAATGCCGGCGCCCTCGCCGACTATGGCGTCGTAATCGCGCGCGAGCCGAACAACTTCCAGGCCTATTACGAACGCGGCAACCTCCACCTCGCCGCGCGCGATCGCGACCGCGCCATGGCCGACTTCCGCAAGGCCGTGTCGCTCAACAACAAGATGACCGGCGCGCGACAGGCGCTGGCCGCGATCGAAGGCGACATCAAACGCGAGCAGGACACCGCATTGCGCGAGGCCGAAGCGAAGAAGCGCGAGGCCGAGGCCCGCTTGCGCCAAGCGGAGAATGCGCGGCGCGAGGCGGCCGAAGCCGCGCGGCGCGAGGCCGACAACGCCCGCCGCGACGCCGACGCGAAGAAGCACGGCAAGGGCAAAAAGACCGCCGCGCGCGAGGAAGCGCCGCCGCCCGCCGCCGCCCCGGTCAAGCCCGAAAAGGTCGCCGTTGCCACGCCGCCGAAGGACCCGCGCGGCGGCGATGACGACGATGTCACCGCGACGACGCCGCTGCCGAAGCACCGCATCGAGCCTGCCGGGCCGGCGCGAAAGACCGGCAAGAAGAATGAGCCGAAGCGCGAGACCGCAAGCGAACGCAAGGAGCGCGAAGCCGCCGGGCGCAAGCAGGCGCGCATCGAGGCCGGGCGCGAGCGCCGCCAGCGCACGACGACCCGCATCGTTCGCGACGTCCCGCCGCCCCGCGCCAATTCGCACGCGCTGTCCGAGCGCGAAAAACGCGAGATGTATTTTCGGCAGATGGAAGCCCGCAAGCGCGGCGGCACCAAATTCACCGATATCTGGCCGTAGCTCCGTCATGCCGGGCGCGTTGCCCGCTATGGACGCGTTACGATCTGTGTCCGGCTGCGAAGATAGGCGACGCACTGCGACGCCGTGCAGCAGATCGCAAGATAGATTGCAGCAACCGTAAGATACATTTCGATAAGGCGGCCATTGAGCTGCGCTAGCTTGGACGCCGAACCGACGAGATCGGTCAGCGACAGCACATAGACCAGCGACGTATCCTGGAACAGAATGATCGTCTGACTCAGGATGATCGGGCTCGTTACCCGAAAGACCTGCGGCAGAACGATCAAACGGTATGTTTTGTACGTGGAGAGCGATAGAGCCTTGGCCGCTTCGTATTGTCCTTTATGGACGGAGCGCAGCCCGACACGAATGATTTCGGAATAGTAAGCTGCCTCAAATAGCGAGAAGGTGATGAACGCCGTCCAAATGCCGCCGATAGGTATCGGACGGCCACGATTGAACAGCGCACCGGCAATCAGGGGAACGAGAAAGAAGAACCAGAACAAGACCAGGATAAGCGGAATCGAGCGAATGAGCGCTACATAACCCCGCGCCAACTGCGCACCGACCGGCACCTCGAGGTGCTGAAGCAGCGCCAGCCCTATCCCAAGGACCATGCCGGCCGCAAATCCGACCGCTGTCAAGGAAAGCGAGAATTGAAGCCCGCTCCACAGGTAAGGCAGGTTTTCCCAGACAACGCTGAAATCGAGGCCCGTCATTACCCTGCCCCATTGGGCACTTGGGCGAAAAGGCCATTTGTTCTCTTCTGTACGGCTGCGGTGCCCGGAATTCTGGCCTTGTTGTCGATCAGCAACATCAGCCGATAGGCCAGCAGCGCAAGGAGCAGATATATGATTGTGGCCGCCGCAAACGCCGCAAAGGTCTGGAACGTTTCTTCGCTGATTTGACGGGATCTGGCGGTCAATTCCAGCAGGCCAATCGTGAGCGCGACGGACGTATTCTTGTAGATGCCCATGACCTCGCTGGTGAGACTCGGCACGATCAGGCGAAGCGCCTGCGGGACCAGAACCAAGTAATAGGTTTTTCGGCTGTTCAGTCCGAGTGCCGCCGCCGCTTCACGCTGCCCCGCCGGCAGCGCTTCCAATCCGGCCCGGACCTGCTCTGCAACACGCGCCGCCGTGTAAAAGGAAAGGCAAAGCAGCGCCGGAAAGAACTGACCCCACGGCGGGTTGAGTTGCTTGATCCAAGTGCCAATCGCCGCCGGCAGCAACTCCGGCAACACGAAATACCAAAGGAACATTTGAACAAGAACTGGAATATTCCGGAACACCTCGACATACACCCGCGAGGCGGGGGCAATGAAGCGGTTGCGAGACGTTCGGCCGACCCCGACGATTGTTCCTACAACGAATGCAATCAACCAGCCGAGGACCGCTAGCGATAACGTCCAGCCAAGGCCGGATAGAAGCCAAAGCAGATAGATTCTTCCGTCGGACCCTTGCTCAAACAACACGTTGAACATCGTCAGACCTCAATCAGTTTACGGAGCGATGCCGCCCGGCGCCGGCATCGCTCGCGACGGCTAGTATTCCACAACGTCGCTCGGCTTCGCGACACGTTCCTTGAGCGCGCTGCTCATGGAGAAATCAAGTTTCATGCCCTTCGGCGGAATGGCTGACATGAACCACTTGTCGTATATTTTCGTAAACTCACCGGATGCCATCAGCTTCTGGAGCACACCGTCGACAGCCTTCTTGAAGTCGGCATCGCCTTTCGCGAACATCAATCCGTAGTAAGTGATGTCATAAGAGGACTTGAGAAAAGCGAGGTCGTCCGGCTTGCCGTACTGCGCCTTGAGCCCGGCGAGAAGAATGTCGTCTTCCATGAAGGCGGCGGCGCGGCCCGACGTCAGGAGCAGGAACGACTCGGCGTGATCCTTGGCCTGAATGACGTTCAAGCCAAGACCCTCCTTACGCGAAATATCCTGCGCGATGCTGACCGCATTCGACCCCTGCGTGACGACGACGGTCTTTCCTTTCAGGTCTTCGGCGGTCTTGAGCCCGCTCGATGCCATTGTCAGCCATGACGGCTGGCTGGCGAACGTCGATACGCTGAACATCACCTGCTCGAGCCGCTTCTTGCTGCTCGACGTGCCGCCGCACTCGATATCGATCGTGCCGTTCTGGATCAGCGGGATACGGTTCGACGAATTGACCGGAACCAGCTTCACTTCAAGTTCCGGCACGCCGAGGTCCGCCTTGAGACGATCGACAAGGTGCGCGCAAAGATCGAGAGAGAAGCCGATCGGCTTCTGCTCGGCGCCAAGATACGAGAACGGAATGGACGATTCCCGGTATCCGATCGAAATCGATTTCTTGGACTTGATGCTCTCAAGAGTGGAACCGGCATATGCCGCGGTCGCCGAAAGAACCGTGAGTGCCGTAGCCGATAGGATCGAGCAAAGTTTGAGCATTGCTACCTCTCTGTTTGACGGTGAAAACTACCCCAGCAGCCTCTTGCTTCCTTGTGCAGAAGCAACCCCGCAAACCTCGCCGGATCAGGCCGCCCTGGACGATTTGCGGACCGCGACCGCCCGCTCGCCGACGACATTCAGAAACCGGTCTATGTCGGCAGACGTGTTGAACATGCCGAGCGAGATGCGGACGCCATCGCGTTCGGGCGAAACGCGCACCTGCTTCGAGGCCAAATAATCCAGCCATTCGCCGGCGGGGAGCGCCGCGACGTAAATGTGGGGAGCGCGACGCGCGCGATCCCGGGGACCGACCAGTCTCACGCCCAGCTTGTCGAGGCCGGCGATGAGACGGTCGCCAAGCTCGAAACAATGGCTCTGAATATTCTGGACTCCGATGCCGCCGATAAGATCGAGCGCGGCGCCGAGAGCATGCGCGGCTGGCAGATTAAAATTGCCGATCTCGAACCGGCCGGCTGTTCTGGCCAGAGCCATATTGTTCGCGCGCGCGATCAAGTCCGCCGGCGGATGCTCGAGACTGATGGTCGCCAGGTATGCCGGTTCAAGTTCGACCCGCGTTCGATCCCAATAGAGAAGACCAAGCCCCTGCGGGACAAGCAGCCCCTTGTGCGTACCGGAGCCGATGAATGTGGCTCCGATTTTCTTCGCGTCGATCGGCACCACGCCGACCGCCTGCATGATGTCCAGCACGAAGTAAAGGTTCCGCTCTTTGCAGAACGCCCCGACGCTTTCGATGTCGAAGCAATGTCCGGCATGAAACGTCACATACGACATCGATATCGCGCGGGTCCTGGCGTCGACATACGGCCGGAAGCTTTCGGCATCGACCGTCTCGGCCATGGGAACAAACCGGACGTCAACGCCCTTCTTCGTCAGATTAAGAAATGCATAGGCATTGTTCGGGTGATCGCCTTCGATCAGAAGAACATTGTCCCCGGCCCGCAGAGGCAGGGCATTCGCGGCGACGTTCATCGCCTCGGAGGTGTTCTTCGTGAAGGCGATTTCCGTTTCGTCGGCATTCAGAAGCGCGGCGACCTTGCGGCGCGTATTTTCCAGACGATCGAGCCAGATCGATTTTGGACCAGCTGTCTCGTAGCTTTCCCGGATAAAGGTTTCGAGCGCGGCCTTGACCGGCCCGGACATCGGCGCCTGGAAGCCGGAGTCGAGGTAGGTCATCTTCTCGGCGACAGGAAACAGGGCCCTGATAGCCTGCACATCGAAAAAGCCCGTCACTATCCAACTCCGATTGATTGACAAAACCTGTCCGTCACGGCGGAGAGCCGTGTCGGTTGCGCTGTAAGCCCGGAGCGGGCCGCGTTATGTGAGTGAATACCGTCGACTGGAGAACTATGCGGCCAACAGCCTCATCGAAATAATAGGAAGGCGGGGCGCGAAGTCTATCAGGACCTCACAAAACGAGTATCTTTAATTCCGAAAAATGAGAATTGTTCGATTCGTTGATTTGGTCCGCCCTCGTCAACCTCAACTCCGCGCTTCGTCCATGCCGTCGCCGTCCGGCTGCAAAATCGTTTCCGACAGGAGGGTCGCCGCCCGGAGCAGAGGCTCACGAAAACGCTCGAGCTCCACGAAGCTCACCCGCGCCGCCGGCACCGAGACGCCCAGGCAAGCGATCAGCGTACCGTCCGGCGCAGTGATCGGCACAGCGCAGCCGACGACGCCGTTCACATACTCTTCGTTCGTGCGTGCCCAGCCTTCCGACCGCGTTTTGACCAGAACGTCCAGCAAAGCATCCGGATCGGTGATCGTCCTCTCGGTGTGCTTCTCCATGCGCAAGGTGCGAACGAGCTTCTCACGCACCTTCACCGGAAGCCTGCTCATGTAGATCTTTCCGGTCGATGTGCAGTAAAGCGGGGCGGTATGACCGGGATCGAACTGAAGGCCCTGAGGCACCGTCACGCGCACGCTATCGACATAAGCGACGGCGCTGTCGCGCACGATACCGATCTCACATTGCTCACCGATTTCCGCCGCCACGTTCTGCAGCACGGCATGACGCCGCGAGGTCCGGAAGGCGGACCCGATGGTCCTTCCTGCCAATGTCACCAGCACGTTCCCGACGACGTAACGTTTGGTTCCGAGCGCCCGTTGAAGAAGACCGCGCGCTTCCAGATTTCCGATCAGCCTGTGGGCCGTTGGCAGCGGCAAATCCAAATTCTTGGCGATCTCGGCCGCCGTAACGGCTTTCAACTGACCAGCGACGTATTCCAGTATCGAGAATACGCGGTCGAGCGGCCCATCTTGATTGGATTGCGGGCTCACGGCCACCTCACGATCGGCTTTCCTTCCCGCCCCTGAATCCCGTCGCCAGCAGATATAATTCTGCCGAGTCCGAGCGGCTCGCCGGCGGCTTGATGTGCTGCACCTTGGCGAAGTCCTTCTTCAGGATCGCCAGCAACTGCCCTTCGAGCCCGCCCTGGATCACCTTGGCGAGGAACGCGCCGCCCGGCGCCAACACCTCGCGGGCGAACTCCGCCGCCGCCTCGACCAGCGCCACGATCTTGATCTGGTCGGTCTTGCGATGGCCGGTGGCGTTGGCCGCCATGTCCGAGAGCACGACATCGGCCGGCCCGCCCAGCATCTCTTTGAGCAGGTCCGGCGCGCCGGGATCGAGAAAGTCGAACACGCGGAAATCGACGCCGGTAATCGGCTCGATGTCGAGCAGGTCGATGCCGATCACCTTGCCCTGCGGCCCCACGCGCTTGACCGCCACCTGCGACCAGCCGCCCGGCGCCGCGCCGAGATCCACCACGCGCGCGCCCTTCTTGAGAAAGTGCGCCTTGTCGTCGATCTCGATCAGCTTGTAGGCGGCGCGCGAGCGCATGCCTTCGCGTTTGGCCCGCGCGACGTAAGGGTCGTTGAGCTGGCGCTGCAGCCACATGGTCGACGAGTTGCTGCGCTTGCGCGCGGTCTTCACCCGCACCTTGAGGTCACGCGCGCCGCCGCTCGATGGTTTCTTGGTCATTCAATATCCATTCGTCATTCCGGGGCGCGAGCCATAAGCGCGTCTACGCGCGTCTTCGACGCGCTATGGCGCGCGAACCCGGAATCCAGACGAGGGCTTATACATCAATTGCTGGATTCCGGATCGCCGCTAAAGCGGCGTCCGGAATGACGGTAAAACACGCTACTGCGCCGCCGCCTGCCCGGCCCAGACGCCGTCGGCGCGCATCATCTGCACCAGCATGCCCTCGCGCAGGCCGCGATCGGCGACGCGCAGGCGCGGACACGGGAAGGCGCGGCGGATCGCCTCGAGAATGGCGCAGCCCGCCAGCACCAGATCGGCGCGGTCGGCGCCGATGCAGGGCGAGGCCACCCGCTCGGCATAGGACATCGCCAGCAGCCGCTCGAGCACCGCGTCGATCTCGCCGGCGCCGAGCCAGCAGCCGTCGATGCGGTTGCGGTCGTAGCGCTTGAGATCGAGATGCACGCCGGCGATCGTCGTCACCGTGCCGGAGGTGCCGAGCATGTGGACGTCGCCGAGATTGGCGCCGCCGGCTCCGGGGCCATGCGCCTGAGCGAAAGGCTCGATCAGCGCGGCGATCTCCTGCACCATGTTTTCATAGGTCTGCCGCGACACATGATGGCCGCCGTGACGCTCGGCGAGCGTCACCACGCCGTGCGGCAGCGACACCCAGCCCTCGATTCGCGGCGGCGGCGGCCCGCGGCCGTCGGGCGGCGAGCGGCCGAGCCGCACCAGTTCGGACGAGCCGCCGCCGATATCGAACAGCACCACGCCCTCGGCATCGGGATCGATCAGCGGCGTGCAGCTCGTCGCCGCCAGTTCGGCCTCGGTCTCGCGGTCGATGACTTCCAGCTCCAGCCCGAGCAGGTCGGCGACGCGGCCGCGGAACTCCAGCCCGTTGGCGGCGGCGCGGCAAGCTTCGGTCGCCACCAGGCGGGCGCGGGTGACGCCGCGGTTGCGCATCTTGTTGCGGCAGATTTCCAGCGCCTCGAGCGAGCGGCCGATCGCCGCCTCGCTGAGCCGGCCCGAGGCGGAAATGCCCTCGCCGAGCCGGACGATGCGGGAAAAGGCGTCGATGACGCGGAAGCTGTCGCCGTTCGGACGGGCCACCAGCAGGCGGCAGTTATTGGTGCCCAGATCGAGCGCGGCATAAGTCGGCCCGCCACGATCGCTGCCGTTCACAGCCTCGCGTTCACCCTCTCCGCGTCCTGGCGACCGCCGACTCCACCGCGGCGGCTCCATCGCAGGGGACGGCCGGCCAACAGCGGGGTCGAGGCCTGGGTCATCCCCGGCCCCGCCGCTCATAGCGTTTCAACCTCTCAGCCGTCCCCCCGCGGGCCTGAACCGGCGGGCGCGGCGCTGTTTCACTGTCCGTAAAAGTGTAACAGCGTCAGTGGGACACGCAACCCTCGGTCCCGAAAGGCAAGGTTGTCCGGCGGGGCCCGGTAGACTATCTCAGCACGGCACCCCTGCCCCGGATTCCAGCCCGAAAAGCGCGCCCATGGACGACAGAACGACCGAGACCGCCCTTTCCTTGACCAAATTCGGCATCGGCCAGCCGGTCACCCGCAAGGAGGACCCGATCCTCGTCCAGGGCCAGGGCCGCTACAACGACGACATCAACCTGCCCAAGCAGGCCCATGCCTGGCTGGTGCGCTCATCGGAGCCGCACGGCATCATCCGCGGCATCGACACCGAGGCCGCCAAGGGCATGCCCGGCGTGCTCGCGGTGCTGACCGGCGACGACCTCAAGGACTACAACGGCCTCAAGTGCTATCTGCCGATCAAGAGCCGCGACGGCTCGGGCATCAAGCATGTGCCGCGGCCGGCGCTTGCCAGCGACAAGGTGCGCTTCGTCGGCGATCCGGTCGCCTGCGTCATCGCCGAGACCGTCGCCCAGGCCAAGGACGCCGCCGAGTCGGTCGCGCTCGACATCGAGCCCTTGCCTGCCGTCACCTCGGCGCGCGAAGCCGCCAAAGCCGGCGCGCCGCTCATCTATGACGACATCCCGAACAACATCGCGCTCGACTTCCAGCACGGCGAACCGGAGAAGGTCGCGGAGGCGCTGAAGAACGCGGCGCATGTCGTGCGCCTGCCGCTGATCAACCAGCGCATCCTGGTCGCCGCCATGGAGCCGCGCTCGGCGATCGGCGACTACGACGCCAGGAACGATCACTGGACCTTGCACTCCTCGAGCCAGGGCGTCTTCGGCATGAAGAACCTGCTCAAGGACATCCTCAAGGCTCCGGCCGAGAAAGTCCGCATCCTCACCGGCAATGTCGGCGGCTCCTTCGGCATGAAGGCGACGCCCTATCCGGAGTATGTCTGCATCCTGCACGCCTCGAAGATGCTCGGGCGCCCGGTGAAGTGGACCGACGACCGCTCCGGCTCTTTCGTCTCCGACCATCAGGGCCGCGACTACGACATGACGGTCGAGGTCGGCTTCGACAAGGAAGGCCACATCCAGGCGCTGCGCCTGACCGGCTACGGCAATCTCGGCGCCTGGTGCGCCAATTTCGGCCCGCTGCTGCCGACCATCAACGTCACCAAGAACATCATCGGCATGTACAAGACGCCGCTGCTCGAGGTCTCGACGCAGTGCGTCTATTCCAACACGACGATCGTCTCCGCCTATCGCGGCGCCGGCCGCCCGGAAGGCGCGCTGTCCATCGAACGCTGCATGGACATCGCCGCCGTCGAGCTCGGCATCGACCGCTTCGAATTGCGCCGCCGCAACTTCATCAAGCCGAAGGAGATGCCGTTCGCGACGCCCGCCGGCACGACCTATGACTGCGGCGACTTCCCCGGCCTGTTCAAGCAGGCGCTCGACGTTGCCGACGTCAAGGGCTTCGCCGCGCGCAAGCGCGCCTCAAAAAAAGCCGGCAAGCTGCGCGGCCTCGGCGTCGCCTGTTATGTCGAGACCACGGCGCAGAACACCCAGGAGATGGGCGGCATCCGCTTCAACGCCGACGGCACCGTGACCATCGTCACCGGCACGCTCGATTACGGCCAGGGCCACGCCTCGGCCTTCGCGCAGGTGCTCAGCGCCAAGCTCGGCATTCCGTTCGACAAGATCACGCTGCTGCAGGGCGACAGCGACCAGCTCGTCGCCGGCGGCGGCTCGGGCGGCTCGCGCTCGGCGATGCTCTCCGGCACCGCGATCGCGCAGGCGTCCGACAAGGTGATCGAGAACGGCAAGCAGATCGCCGCTCACGTGCTCGAAGCCTCGGCGAGCGACATCGAGTTCAAGGCCGGCACTTTCACCATCGCCGGCACCGACCGCTCGGTTGGCATCATGGAGCTGGCGGCGCAATTGCGCGGCGGCCTCAAGCTGCCGGAAGGCGCGCCGACGACGCTCGATATCAGCCACGTCACCGAAGCGGTGCCCGGCACCTATCCGAACGGCGTGCATGTCGTCGAGGTCGAGATCGAGACCGACACCGGCCTCACGCGCGTGGTGAAGTACAATGCCGTCAACGATTTCGGCACCGTGCTCAACCCGACGCTGGTCGAAGGCCAGGTCCAGGGCGGCATCGTGCAGGGTCTCGGCCAGGTGCTGCTCGAAGGCGTCGTCTATGACGACGCCGGCCAGCTCGTCACCGGCTCGTTCATGGACTACGCCATGCCGCGCGCCCATGACGCGCCGATGATCGCGGTCGATAACCGCCCGGTGCCGACCAAGACCAACCCGCTTGGAGCCAAGGGCTGCGGCGAAGCGGGCACCTCGGGCGGCCTGCCCGCGGTCGCCAACGCGGTGATCGACGCGCTGTCGGAATTCGGCATCAAGCATCTCGAAATGCCGATGACGGCGTCGAAGATCTGGGAAGCCATCGAGAAGGCGAAGAAAACCAAGGCGGCGTGAAGCACTTCTGCCATTCCGGGGCGCGCCGAAGGCGCGAACCCGGAATCCGGCCATACACGAATACGCCTCTGGATTCCGGATCGCCGCTGCGCGGCGTCCGGAATGACGGCGCCCAACCGGCCTCATCCTGAGGTGCGAGCGCGCGTTCCAAGGGCTCGGACCTCCCCCGCCCGCAGGCGCTGCCGCCGGCCAGTCGGAAAATATTATTTCCTAGGACTATTGACTTTGCGTTCCACCTAGCCCTATATTCCCACCTATCCCGCCCCACCGACGAGGGGTGTCTGATCAGCGTCTCCAGATGCTGGGGCGGGGAGCGGTGGCCGGGACGGGGCGTCGGAGATGCGGCGCAAATTCCCCTCCCGGCGGTCCAAGCCGCACGGTCCCGGCGCGCCGCCCGCGCGCCACTGGGCAAAGGTTCGACGAGCAATGAGCGGAAGTTCGAGGAAGCGGCCCGCAAGGCGCTTTCCGGAAACCGAAGCCACCGGCTCGCCAGGCCGACAACCCCGCAGTGGTGGATTAAGCACTCCCTTAAACAAGGAGGGCCTGAAAGGTATGTCCACCAGGGGCTTTGCGGAGCAAACCTATAAACACCGCGCGCGGAACGCCAAAGGCTCGGCAATTCCGTGGTGACGAACTCGCGTGAATCTAACTCACACATCACGCGAGACTGCGGGGCTGTTCGGGCCCCGGCGTTCCGCGCGCCCTCGTTCTTCAAGGGGTGCTGGATATGCGAAACGGGAATGCGGCCTGCCCGGGGCCGGTAAAGAATACGGGCGATGAATCACGTCCCGACCCACCCCTCACATAGCCACTCTGTCGCAAACGCGCTGGATCGGCCGCGCCGTCCGCGTTAAGCCAGCAACATTGCCGGGAAGAAACGCCATATGACCACCCTGACCGAAGCGCCGCCAACGCCGGGCGCGCCCGCCTCGCCGCGGCGCATGATCGGCGTCGTCTGCGCCGCGCATTTCGTGTCGCATTACTACATCATCATCCTTGCGCCGCTGCTGCCCTTCGTGCGCGACGCCTACGGCGTCAGCTACACCGAGATCGGCCTTGCCCTCACCGTCTTCAATATCGTTTCCACCGTGCTGCAGACGCCTGCGGGCTTCCTGATCGACCGGCTCGGCGCGCGCATGCTGCTGGTCGCGGGGCTGGCGCTCGGCGGCATCGCCTTCCTGCTGGCGGGCCTCGTCAATTCGTTCTGGTTCCTGGTGGCCATGTTCGCTCTCGCCGGTGTCGGCAACACCGTCTATCACCCGGCCGATTACGCGTTGCTGTCGCGCCATGTGCCGGCGCAGCGCATCGGCCAGGCATTCTCGATCCATACCTTCTCCGGCGTGCTCGGCTCGGCGGTGGCGCCGCCGACGCTGCTGCTGATGCAGAGCGTGTGGGGCTGGCGCGGCGCCTTCATCGGCGCCGGCATCTTGGGCCTCGTCATCGCCGCGGCGGTGCTGATGGTGCGCGATCAGGCGTCGGCAACGGCCGCGCCGAAGCCGCGCATTGAAGGCGAGGCCAAGCCGGCGAGCTGGGATCTGCTGCTGTCGCCGCCGATCCTGCTCAATCTCGTGTTCTTCATCCTGCTTGCCGTCATGAACAGCGGCATGAGCAATTATTCGGTGGCCGCGCTCGGCGCGCTCTACGGCACGCCGGTGACCGTCGCCAACACGGCCCTCACCGCCATGCTGATGCTGTCGGCCATCGGCGTGCTGGTGGGCGGCGTGCTGGTCGGGCGCACGTCGCTGCATGCGACCGTCGCCGCGCTCGGCGTCGCTGGCGCCGCGGCCTCGGCGGCGCTGATCGCCGCCTTCGACTTCGGCACCTTCGCGCTGATCGCGGTCATGGCGGCGCAGGGCTTCTCGACCGGCGTCATCGCGCCGTCGCGCGACATGATCGTGCGCGCCGCGACGCCGGAAGGTTCCTTCGGCAAGGTGTTCGGCTTCGTCACCACCGGGTTCAACCTCGGCGGCATCGTCGCGCCGATGATTTTCGGCGCGCTGATGGACTCGGGCAATCCGCGGCTGGTGTTCCTCGGCGTCGCCGCCGTGGCCCTGATCGCCATCCTGACCGTCACCACCTTGCCAAAGCGCCGCCGCGAGGCCCCGTAAGCCCCTGAAAACGCTTGGCTAAGGATTTTTCGTTTCGGCCACAGGGCGGGCTTGTCAAATCGGCCGATTTGCCCCATGTGATGGCGCGGCGCGCGGGCACCCTGCCCGCTGGCGGCCTCCAAAAAGGCCCCGCCCGCCCCCTGCTGGGGAATGGTGTAACGGTAGCACAACAGACTCTGACTCTGTTTGTCTAGGTTCGAATCCTAGTTCCCCAGCCAGCTTTGTGCCGAATTGAATTTGTCAAGAATATCAAAGACTTGATTGTTGGCGACTTTCGCCTGACCCTAACGGTGCCCCTAACACTGACCCTAACGCGCTTGCCCGCTTCGGGCTTGGGCGCTTGAATACCTCTGGCTGTTTGTGGGGGGCTACAATGACTTTGAGGGGAAAGATTTTGACGTGGGCGGGACGCGCTTGGCTCTGGCTCGCCGTGGCGTTCATCCTCTTCAATTACGCGCTGATTATCTACTACAGCGGTTGGAGTAAATTCGCTGAAATAGCGAACCCATTTAACCTTTGGAATTTTGTCGCGGTCGTTATCACAATCGCGCCCGGCATCGCGTTACTTAAGCTCGGCGAGTATTTGGGATCGCGACAGGAGGCCAAGTAGCGCCTTAGCGGCTCGCCGCAATCTCTCCGATCATTTTCGCAAACTGTCGTCCGGCCGGGCTTCTGCCGAAGATGGTCCGTCCACATGCTGTCCTAGCGTAGGCCGCACCGATCTTGGTGCCCTGCACCACCGGGAAATTTTGTGGGCCAAACGTGACCGAGATCGCCTCTCGCGGGCTGAGACGACAAGGAAGCGTGCCGCCACTCAGTAGATACGGCGACGAAATGGGTAGACGCTTGCGGAAGCCAACCGAAAACCCAACCTCCGAAATCGTAATCGGAAATGCGCTGAGATTTATGATCTCGATTGAGAAGCCCATCGGCACCTCTTCTGTGCTCAGAAGATAGGCTGGCGTGACGCGGATACGTACCCGCTGCTGATTTATGGCGCTCAATGTGTTGATGACGCCCAGCACTGCGCCGACCGAAGCGCCTCCAATCGTGAGAACGTCCTTCCAAGGAATGTCTTTGAGGTCGGACAAGCCCATAACATTTCTCCAGCTACGGCCCGCGTTTTATTCTCTCTTGTAGCTTCATCTTCTGGATAAACAGGTCGCGAAGGCGACCAGTCAGGCTGATGGTTCCGCGCCCAGCCGTCTCGATCTCCTTGTCAAACTCGTCGCAGACCCGAATAAACTCATCTACTGCCAACATGAATTGGTCAACCGGCCGCTTATCGAGTAAGAATTTTTCGAGTGAGGCACCCGCCTTTGCGGCCCGTCCCTCTTCATACTTACGCTGTGCGGGTTTCATTCTCGAAATTTGCGCCGCGATCTCTCCCGAACGATCCGGCGGCAGGTAGAGGCGTCGGCGCCTATTCAATGGCCGGTCATCAAAATTGAAATCAGATGGGACGCTGGAGTCAGGGACGAAAAGTATCTGCTTTTCGCCGTGCGGCTTGGGCGTCACATCAATTAGCGCGTTAGATTGATCTGTCCACACGGCGTGAAATTCTGCGGTCAGCAAAACGCCGGGCCACTCCCAAATCGTCCACCCGTATCTGATATCGCCGCCATCGTTCTTAACTTTCTCCAGCACGCCGTCAGCACACCACCCATATAGGCCATAAGCATCTGCCATTACGGGGACGAATTGCGCGGTCCCGTCCCCGAGACCGGCTGCGAAAGAAACAATTGATGGCGTTAGGTTTGGCGGCGTCGTCTCCGCTGGGGCTTCACCTACAGAGTCGGCGCCAAATTTCTGCGCGGACAAGCGCCTTTTGGTTTCATAAGCACTCACCACGGAAGGCCCCGCCGAAAAAGACAGATGCTAACGAATCCGTTTAGATTATTTTATGTTGCCGGTCCCCGCTAGATTACTCGCGCCACTTGAGCGGCCGTCCACACTTGCTTTCCTCTCGGAGTAGGAATGCCACGCTCAGTGAGCGCAAGCGCGAGCCGCCTAAGCGAAACAACGCCGCTAGACCGGAGGTCAGCAATGACCGGCGCTAGGTCTGCGGCTCTTTCCGCCGCGCGTTGCTGCCTCGCCGCCCGTCCCGCCTCTTGAGCAGCGGCGCTTGGCACGACGCCTCTATCACCGCCCAAAAGCTTGCCTCGCGCCTTTGCGGCAGCCAGGGCGGCTTTAGTGCGGGCGGAGATAAGACCGGCCTCCAGTTCGGCTACGGCGGCCATTTGCTGGAGCATGAAGCGACCTGTTGGTCCCTCAATGGCCGGTAGGTCCGCGAAACGAACGTCAACGCCCGCCTCTAGGAGCCGCGAGAGGAACGCGACCGAGCGCGTAAGACGGTCAACCTTCGCCACGACGAGCGGCGCACGATGAACGCGGGCAGCGGCCAATGCGCGGTCAAGTTCGGGGCGGTCGCTTCGCCGTCCGCTTTCCACTTCGGTAAACTCTGCGATGATCTGCCAGTTGCCGCCATTGAGATAGCGAGCGACGGCCTCGCGTTGGGCCTCAATGCCAAGGCCGGACTGTCCCTGCTTTGCCGTGGAGACGCGATAGTACGCGACGAAGGCCCCCTGAGCGGTCATCGGGCACCCCCGACACGCAAGAGAGAGGCGACGGCGAAAACGCCGACGATGCTAAACAGGCAATATCCGAGAGCAAGAACTGCAATCACTGTGAGACCTCCGGTGTATCAAGTCAGCCAAGGGACGTTGACTGAAATGATACGGCGAGGTTCTCGCGGCACAAGCGGACTAAGCCGCGTCAAGTTGACTCACGCAGCACCGCGTTGCGTCCAATGCTCTGTAGCGTCGGGCGTCGTCGCTCGGGCGGGCCTTACAACATCGCGGTGTTGTAGGATCGCTTTCGGTATTCGGTTTGCGAAGGCCCCATCGTAATGCACGGGATCAGCTTCGCCGGGCGCGAGGACAAGCCAGAAGATGCCGCCGCTTCGCCGGATGCCGAGGTTGTCCCGCAAGAGGTTCAGCGGATTGCCGTCGCGATACGCGATCTGGATGTTCGATCCAGAGACACCGGCGATGATCTTGGCGACGGTACGGCGTCCGTATGAGCGCCGCGCATCGCCGACGACAACTTGACCACCGTGAACGCCCCATGCGACCTGACCGCAGGTGGACGTAATCAGGGCGAAGTCTTCGGGGGCGATCAACACCGATAGCGTTCGGGGACGACCAAAGGTCACTAACAAAGCCGGTCGGGAATTTTCCGTGGTGCCCGCTTGTAGGGCTGGAGGCGTCATCATTTGTTATTTCTCAGGGAAAAAAATATCCCCACCGGGGGGATTGGAGTGCCGCGCACCATTAGAGGGGCTCTCAGATTTTTGTCCGAAATATTCCGGATCAGCGGCGGAGCCACGAACTGTCCGTGTTTACTCTACTGCCGCCTTCGCCAAGCCTAAGCACTACGATGCCAAGGACCAATGCACCGATAACCGCGATAAACAGAATACGACCTGCGGTATCACTCATGGTAGGTCCTTGGTGGTGATGGTCGTAAGGGTCCCTTCAAGGGAACCAGAAGCTCTCTCAAAGAGACCCTTAAATAATCTATAGATATCCAACGGAGGGCGTAAGAGCGATTGTTGCCCCTAATTCCATCAGCACCGTTGCGACCATAAGGGTCTCGCTATGGGGGTCTGTCGTGACGGTCCCCGTTATCGGCACGTAACGGTCCCTTCAAGAGAACCAGAGTCATCTCTAAGGGCCTATTAGATAAACCTTTAGATATACCTATAGATATCCAACCGGGGAGCGTAAGAGCGATTGTGGTCCCTAATTCGCGAAGACGGAAAACGCCGCGCGGCCTGCCGGGTCAACCCTCACTGTCCAAGGCACCAGTGAAGGGACCACACAGCAGGCCGTCAGCGGGCCGCTGAGAGTCTTTAGAGGCCAAGATGGCGGCACCTACCACCCTCACCTAAAAACTCACCAGCGACCTCCCCTGAGTCAACACAGGCTACTTATGCAGCCTCGGGGAATGTACGTTCTAAGACTTCTTGGGCATACGCTCCGATTTCCGTAAGCCCCTCTTCCCGTAAAACGTCAGGCGCGGGAAAGAGCATGTAAGGGCTGCCAAGTGTTCGCGCGATCCGCCGTGCTCGCCGCTCATCGTCAGCAAGACCACTCACTGGATCGACCATGAGAGAGAGCACGGCGGGTTCGGCGCGAGCGAGGAAAGCCCAGCACGTTGCATAGCCTCGCGGCACCGGCCGTCCGGGCGCGATCAGCTCTTGTGGGATATCGGGAATGGAAGTGGTCAGCATCGGCCCCCCTTTGTCAGTAGCTACCAAAACGGGGGGATCGCTTCCCGTCACCACTATACGGTCGGGACTTTCGGAATGGAAGCCGGGTGACTAGTTGGCCTCTGCGACCGCCCGGTTAACCTTCGCGTAGCGAGCCGATGCGCTAGTGACCCACTGCCAAACTGGAGCATCCGGGTGCGTTGTCTCCATTCCGCTTCCGCGCGTGTCGATTTCAATCATCCCCTCAAGGGACGCGGCGGGGAAGTTCACCTTCACCGGGTAGCCCCGCCTCGCAAGGGCGCGATAGACGCTGGCGCGATCAGGAACAACGAAGTCGCGGGTCTGGAAATGAAGGTCATTGTCAGCCGCGTATTGTACTGCCCGCTCCAGCACCGCGAGCGCAAAGCCCTGCCCGCGACTGTCGGGCTCCGTACTGGCGTGAAGCGTCACCATCTTGTCATCGCGGATGACTGCCCCAAGGACGCTCTTGCCGCCTAGGCTGAACGTGACTGCATCGCCGTGGTACGGTGGCGGCAAATCTTCGCGCGGCTCTCGCGTCACTGTGACGGATCGGGAAAGATCGGAAGGGTTGTCAAAGACCGCAGGGCGCGTGGGTGAGGATGGCCGCTCGGCGGCCTCCCTCTGCGTTTCGAGTTCGGGCACTACGCGCCTCAGAAGCTAATTTTGCCCGTGCGAACGGCGCGCGACCACGACATATCCCAATTGGGAGTCGTGACCCATGTTTCACCGTTCTTTTGATGGACGCGCACCTTCGGGCCGAAACCGGCGGTCAAAGCCCGGAGTTTGTCAGGCTTCTCCGGTAACCTCTCTAGGCGGCGCACGGCCTGGGCTCCAAGGTTTCTCAGCGCGCTATCGTCGTTCATAAAGACGGCGCGGCGGGCCTCTCTAAGCTCGCCATCGCTTAGCATCTCATTGAGCAAATCGACGGATGCGCCTGTCTCTTTCAGAACCGCATTGGCTTGCGCCTCAAAGCCCGCGATCACTGCATTGACCTGAGTATGCGAGACGCCCGGCGGTAGTTCTGTTGGCACCTCGCCGGAAACAATGGTGTCATCAATCGCCGCGTTAGCGGCTTCTGCCCCTACAACGCTGTTGATCGTTTCCAGCGCCGCGGTCGCGGCCTCCATCGTGGCTTTTTCAGCTTCCGAAACGTCAAGTTGCCCGGCGTCGGTTTCGGAAGCGGCGTTGGTTTCGGCCGGGCCTTCGGAGTCTTGAGCATGTTCATCGGCTCTTACGGTCTGGGGGGCCTTGGCAGTTTCGGTAGAGCGTTGCCCTACACCGTCAAGCGACTCGCCATGCTCGACTATCAGGCTCTCAAGACCGGCGGCCTTCACCGAAGCGAGCGGTGTTACGTCTCCAGAGGCAAGGCGCACGTAGCCTTCGGGGACGCGCGACACTGTGGCCGCCCGCATGACTGGACGTGCGGACGACTCCATGCGGCCGTCGCGGAAACTAACGGAATGTACCGTGCCACGAACAAAGGCCGAAGGTTCATGCCGATCAATCGGGGCAGTTGCGGGAACGGCTAGAGCCTGTGCCCGCCGATCTTCATCTGTAACGACATAGCGATTTGCCATGTGAATTGGTCCTATCGGTTGTTGAAGTTGCCGCCACTCTGGGGCGGGCGACAATCAACAGGTAACCGATGGAAAATCCTGTGACGCGGCCCGGCCCCAAAGCGCGGACGGATTGCCAAAGGGCCGCTGAACGCGGACCACTTTTAAGCGATTGTTGCCCCTAATTCGGGGACCTCGTATAAGCGATTGTGGTCCCTAATTCGCGCTGTGCTCACAGTCGGGGAAGCTTCACGGCTTCTACGCAGCGCCGCATACGCTCGCGAAGGTCGGCTTGCGAGTAGACGCCAAGCGTTACGCCCCCGCGCTCGTGACCGACAATCGCCGCGATTAGATCACGCGGGTGGCCCGCCTCATCGGCCTTGGTGATGAACCAGCGGCGGAACGAATGGAAATTCACCTTTGACCGGCGAGAACCCTCTCTCCGGTCGTCTACGCCTACACGGCGGCGGTAGGTGGCGAAACGCTTCGAGACGGCCATCGTCCTGTTGCCGTCCCATCCGGAGCCCCGGAAGGACTTAAACAGATAATCCTTCGCGTCCCTTCCCGCCGTGCGGGTCTTAATGAGCCGACGAAGAACGGAATGGATTGGGATCACGCGGACGGCCGCGCCGGTCTTGCCCGCCCCGATCGTGAACATGTTGTCTTGGCAATCCTGTATCCGCAATTGGCCGATTTCTTCCAGCCGCATTCCCGTTAGCGCAGCGATCCTCATCAGGTCTGCCAAATCGCTATCGGCACTGCCGGTAAGCAGCTTCCGCATTTCGTCATCAGTGAACGGCCTCTCGCGCCCCTCCGGGCCGCTCTGAGACACCCTATGGGCTTGCACTTTCTTGAGGGACTTCCGGACCCAGGGATTGCGAAACTCCCCGAAACTCTTGGCCAACCACTCCCAGTATTGTCGTAGGGCTGACAGTTTCTTGTTGGCGGTATTGCGGTGAACGCCCCGCGCTACTAGCGCCTCATCCCGAAAGTCTGCCGCCGTGCGGTCGTCGATACGCTCGATAAAGTCCGGACGGCCGGTTTCTTTGAGCCATCCGCAAAGGTGCTCAATCGCCGAACGTGCGTCGGCTTTAGTTCGGTCGGTGTATGTGGTCGTTCCTAGCCACCGCTCCACATAGGTTCGGATTGGGGTTGCTTTGCCGATCGCAAGATCGAAGAAAGCGCGGGCATCATCTTTGGCCACGCCACCATCCTCGCCACTCGTGTGGCTGATCTGTTCGGCGCGCTCGATGATCCTATCTAGAGCAATCTCGCGCTCGTCATGGTCACCGACACCCTTGAGGTAGTCGCGCCAGTGCTCAGCCTCTGTTCGGAACGGGCTTGCCTCGACGGCCTCGCCGTCAATCGTCCGGCCAATCTCCGCCTTCAAGTCGCGGATCACCGACCACCGCGCGGCCCGCGCCTCCTCGATATTGGCGGTTGCCAATGAGCGGACCAACGCCTTGCGACCACCGAACTTGCCCCGGAGCGGGCGCGGCACGGAGATGCTCACGTACCAAGTGGTCCCGTCGCCGCGCGGCTGTGTGAGATAGCTGTAGTCCCCTTGGCCAATCCTGCGGATCGACTTGCCGTTTTGCCTTGCCATAGCCCCCTGACCCTAACGCTTTGACCCTAACGCCTAACGCGAAAAGAGAGCCAATATCAAGCATTTCAGAGGGTTACATCTCGAAGTCGTAGTGTCCTAGTTCCCCAGCCAGCTCTTCGCCGACTGCGACACGCGCTCTCGAAGTTCCCGCGCATCCGCATCGATATCGTTCCGCAGCGAAGTCATTTTGCATTGTGGGAATTTTCGGTTGCGACATGCTGCTGCCTTTGTTTGGTAGTCTTTAGGACGAGTTGCGTGGGGTGCGGGTGTTGCGAAGTGCCGAGTGGCGCGATGTCAGGCGAATTGCCATAGGTTGCTGCCTTAGCGCGGCCCTCATCGGGCCGAGCCCCGCAAGCGCGTTCGATTTCTTCGGCCTTTTTGGCGACAAGCCGCCGGCCGTCTCGCAGCAGGCGCTGCCCTATCTTCTCGCGGTCCAGAGTGATGGAAGTTCCAAGTCACTGGACAAGGGACTGAAGGAATCGCTCGAGCAGGCCTCGACGCTCTATCGCACCCGGCAGGATCCGCCGCCCGATGGCGAGACTTTGGTGCGCCGCGCCGAAGGCGATCTCGCGCCGCTCATCGATACATTGTGGGGCGCCGGATATTACGACGCCGCGCTGCGCATTGAGGTCGCAGGCCAGCCGCTCAGACTCGGCCGCACCACGCCGCCCAGCGCCGCGCGCGCGGCGGAAAGCTTCCGCGCCCGCGAGGCGGTGCCGGTCAATGTCATCGTCGAGCCGGGCCCGCTGTTCACGATGCGCAACGTCAGCGTCATCGACGCCCGCACGCGCCGGCCGTTCTCGGATCAAATGCTGCCGCCGAGGATCGTCAGGCTGAGGTCCGGCGATCCGGCGCGCGCCGCCGATATCCGCGCCGCGCAGGCCGCCCTCATCGATCATTTCCGCGGCCTGTCCTATCCGCTGGTCAAGGTCGCCAAGGTTCGCCCTGTCGTCCTGCACCGCGACGACGTGATGGATGTCGAGATCGCCATCGACACCGGCCCGCGCGCGCCCTTCGGCCCGGTGACCGTTTCGGGCGAATCGAACGTCGATCCGAAAGTCGTGCGCTCGATGATCTATATCGAACCCGGCGATCCCTACTCGCCCGCTGCCCTCGCCGCCTCGCGCAAGTCCGTGCTCAAGCTGCCCGCCATCGGTTCGGTGCGCATGCGCGAGCCGAGCCGGCTCGACACCAACGGCCAGTTGCCGATCGATGCCGAGGTGACGGACAGGAAGCCGCAGGTCGTCGGCCTGTCCGCCCGCTATTCGACGCTCGACGGCCCCGCGACGCGCGCCTACTGGCAGCACCGCAATTTGTTCGGCGGTGCCGAAAGTCTGCGGCTCGAGGGCGATCTGTTCGTGCCGCCGCGCACCAACTCGCGGGCCATCGACAACCTCAAGAGCTTCGAGTTCGCCGATCTCGGCGGCCGCTTCCGCGCCAGCTTCGTCAAGCCAGGCCTCTACGGCACGCGCAACGACCTTCTGCTCGACGGCATGATCGAGCGCGACAACACCGGCGGCGACATTTACGGCGGTTACAGCAGCAAGCGCGTCATGGGCTCGGCGGCGATCCGCCATCGCTTCACCGATACCTTCTCGGCGCAGTTCGGCGTCACCGGCGAGCGCGGCACCACCAGCGACTCGCTCGGCACCGTGGACTACCGCCTGTTCGGCGTGCAGGCCGCCGTCACTTATGACTCAACCGACCGCCCGCTCGATCCGACCAAGGGGACTCGCGCAACGGGCTCCGTCACCGCCTATCCCGAATTCCTCGGCTCGTCGGTGGGCATCGTCGAAAGCCGCGCGCAGGCCTCGACCTATTACGCGCTCGACGACGACGCGCGCTACATCCTCGCCGGCCGTATCGGCCTCGGCTCGGTCGCCGGCTCATCGCTCGCCGACATTCCCTCGACGCATCGCTTCTACGCCGGCGGCGGCGGTTCGGTGCGCGGCTATCGTTTCCGCAGCCTGAGCCCGCTCGGCCCGACCGGCGAAGTGATCGGCGGGCGCAGCCTGGTCGAGGCCTCGGTCGAAGCGCGCGTCAAGATCACCGACACGATCGGCCTGGTGCCGTTTTTCGACGCCGGCGGCGCGTTCGAGCCGGCCTATCCGGATTTCAGCCAGCCGCTGCGCTACTCGGCAGGCCTCGGTCTTCGCTATTACACCGCGGTCGGCCCGATCCGCGTCGATGTCGCCCTCCCTCTCAACCGCCGCCCCGGCGACAACCGCTGGGCCCTCTATGTCGGCATCGGACAGGCGTTCTGACATGCGGATAAAGCGCGCATCAATCGGGATCGGCTTAGGCGTCTGTCTGCTGACGGCCGGCGCGCTCGTGCTGTCAATGCTCCCCGGGCGCACCGCAGACGACGACAAGGGCATCCTGTCCGGCTTCCTGTCGCGCGCGCTGTCGACGCCGCAATCGCGCGTCTCGATCGGCCTGGTGCAAGGCGCGCTGCTGTCCGACTCCACCATCAGCGACATCAAGATCGCCGACCGCGACGGCGTCTGGCTCGAGATCGACCGCGTGCGGTTCAACTGGACACGCTCGGCCCTGCTGTTCCGCAAATTGCAGATCGACAAGCTCGAGATCGGCACCGTGCGTTATCTGCGCCCCGCTCTGCCGAACGAGCAGCCGGAAGCCGTGTCGAAGGAGCCGCTGCTGCCCGAGCTGCCGCTCAAGGTCGAGATCAAGGATTTCGGCCTCAAGGAGCTGGCGCTTGGGGCGCCGGTGCTCGGCACCGCCGCGAGCGTGTCGGCAACCGGGGCCGCCACGCTCGGCAATCCGGCCGAAGGCCTCAATTTGCGCTTCGACGCGCGGCGTCTCGATGCCGCGGGCGCGCTGGCCGCCCGTGTCGAACTGGTGCCGGACACCCAGCGGCTGTCGCTGAACCTGTCGGTCGACGAGCCGGCGAACGGCATCGCCGCGCACGCGCTGAACATTCCGGGCCGCCCTCCGGTCAAGCTGACTTTCGAAGGCAACGGCACGCTGGATTCATTCAATGCGCAACTCGCCTTCACCGCCGGCGACGACATCGGCGCCAATGGCACGGCGCAGATCCGCCGTATCGACAAGGAGCGCCGGCTCACTGTCGATATGGCCTCGCGCATCGAAGGCCTGTTGCCGTCGCTCGCGGCGCCGGTGTTCGCCGGCACGACGCGGCTCAACGGCAGTATCGGTTTTGCCGATCGCGGCGCTATCACGATTTCACCCCTGACTGTCGCTTCGCGGACGGCGCGCCTCGATATCAATGGCGGGCTTACGGCCGATCAGATCGCCGACGTCGCCATCACCGTGCGCTCTCTGCCGAACGCTGGTGACAAGACCGCCGCCGGCGGCGCCGAGATCGGCCGGCTGGCTTTCGACGGCACCATCAAGGGCCCGCTGATGGGGCCGACGGTCGATGCTACTCTCGACGCCCACGACATCGCCACGCCGCAGGGCCGCGCCAGGACCGTCACCGCCACGCTCAATGCCGCGCCGACCGGGGATGTCACCAATCAGGCGACGCGCATCGGCTTCAGCGCCGACGCCCAGGCCGCAGGTCTCGCCCCGCGCGATCCGGCGCTCGCCCGCGCGCTCGGCGATACGTTGTCGCTGACCGTGCGCGGCAACTGGCAGGATGGCGTCGCCGATATTGCGACCGCGCGGCTGCAGACGCCGACGGCGCAGGCCAGTTTCAATGGCCGCGCCGGCAACCTGGAAGTTCGGGGCCGCCTCGCCGCCGAAGCACCCGACCTTGCGCGCTTTGCCTCGCTTGCCGGCACCTCGCTGCGCGGCGCGTTCAAGTTCAATGCCGATGTCAGCGGCGTTCCCAAGGATGACCGCTACGAAGCGATTATCGACGGTAATGTCGCGCGTTTCGGCAGCGGCATCGCCGCCATCGACGGACTGACCGGCGATCGCGTCACGCTCAAGGGCAAGGTGCTGAAACTGCCGGCCGGCGGCTACGGCTTCGGCGACCTCAATCTCACCGGCGCGCACGCCACCGCGCGGCTCGACGGCCAGGCCACCGTGACCGCGGCGAATATCGACGCGCGCGCTGTCATCTCCGAGCTGCGTCATGCCGATAATCGCCTGAGCGGCCGCGCCGAACTCGCCGGCAAGATCACCGGCACCGTCGAGCGGCCCGACGCCAATGTCACCATGACGCTGATGGATGTCCGCGCGCTGGGACGCCCTATCTCGCGCCTCGCCGTCGGCCTGAATGCCACCGACCTCACCGGCTTGATCGACACGCGCGCCACACTGTCGGGCAGCGTCGACAACAAGCCCGCCGAAGGCGCGCTGCATTTCGCCAAGCAGCAGAACGGCGCCTGGCTGCTCAACGATGTCGATCTGCGCATCGGCTCCGTCACCGCGAAAGGCGGCGTCACCCTCACCGCCGAACAACTGGCCAGCGGCCGCTTGAGCATCGATGCCGGCAATCTCGACGACCTGTCGCCGCTGGCTTTGATCAGACTCGCCGGGCAGTTGCGCGCCGACGCAATGCTCAATGCCGCCAATGGCGGCCAGGACATCGCCCTGGTGGCCACGGCCCGCGGCGTGAAGGCCGGCACAATCTCGCTCGGACAGCTCGATGCCGATCTGCGCGCCACCGATATCTATCGCAAGCCGGTGATCGACGGCCGCATTGTCATCGACCGCGCCGCCATTGGCGGCGAAGACATCACGCAGGTGCGCCTCACCGCCACCGGCGCATCGGCCGCCAGCGATATCGCCCTCACCGCGCAGGCGCGCGGCTTTGCTCTCGACGCCCGCGGCCGCCTGCTCGCCGCCGATAATATCAGTCTTGAACTGTCGCGCCTCACCGCCACCCGCGACAAGCGCCGGATCGCGCTGACCCAGCCGGCAACCCTGACCTTGCGCGACAATGGCGTCGACATTCGCGCCCTGATGTTGTCGCTCGATCGTGGCCGGCTCAGCGTCGACGGACGCGCCGGCGACACTTACGACCTGACGATCAAGGCGCAGGCGGTGCCGCTCTCGATCGCCGATGTGGTCGTGCCGAAGCTCGGCCTGTCCGGCACGCTCGATGCCGAAGCCCGCGTCACAGGCACCAAAGCCGCCCCGGCCGGGCAATGGTCGCTGCGCCTCGACAATCTCGTCGCGCCGCAAACGCGCGATGCCGGCCTGCCGCCCGTCGACGTGCGGGCCAAGGGTCAACTGGCCGACGGCAGAACGAGCGTCGATGGCACAATCGGCGCCAAGGGCGCCGGCATCATCCGCGTTAGCGGCACGGTGCCGCTCGCCGGCGACGGCCTCGCCGTTGCCGTCACCGGCAATGTCAACTTCGGCATTGCCGACCGCTTTCTGGCGCAGAGCGGCCGCCGCGTCACCGGCGCGGCCGCCATCGACTTCAAGGTTGGCGGCAGCCTGCAGCAGCCGCGCATCGACGGCAGCGCCACCGTCAACGGCGCGGGCTACACCGACCCTCTTATCGGCATCCGCTACACCAACATCGCGGCGCGGATTGTCGCCCGGGGCGACGACATTCGCATCGAGCGCTTCTCGGCGCAGACGCCGAACGGCGGCGCCGTCACCGCGCAAGGCTCGGTCAGCATCGATCCGAAGGCCGGTTTCCCCGGCGATGTCAGGATTTCGGCGCGGCGCGCCAGGCTGATCGAGAACGACATCTACAGCCTGGTCGCCAACGTCGCGGTGTCGCTGTCGGGGCCGCTGGCGCGCGACCCGACCATCGCCGGCACTATCGACGTCGTATCGCTCGATGTCACCGTGCCGGAGCGGCTGCCATCGAACCTCAGCCCGATCCCGGGCACGGTGCATGTCGGCGCGCCGCCGCAAGCGGCCGCCCGGCTCGCCGCCGCGGCACGCGAACGCGCCCGCGCCGGCCGCGCACCGCCCTTCAACGCCACGCTCGATCTCACCATCACCGCGCCGAGCCGTGTCTTCGTGCGCGGCCGCGGCATCGACGCCGAACTCGGCGGCGATCTGAGATTGCGCGGGCGGCTGTCCGATCCGCAGACCATCGGCGCTTTCGAACTGCGGCGCGGCCGGATGTCGATTGCCGGCACCCGGCTCGATTTTACCGAAGGCCATGTCGTCTTCACCGGCGATCTGACGCCCGATCTCGATTTCAAGGCGCAGACGCAGGCCGGCGAAGTCACCGCCATCATCGCGGTCAGCGGCGCGGCCCGCGAGCCGCAGTTCAACTTCACCTCGCAGCCCGATCTGCCGCAGGACGAAGTGCTCTCCCGCATCCTGTTCTCGAAGGCGAGCGGCGGTCTCTCCGCCATTCAGGCGCTGCAACTGGCGCAGGTCGCGGCGCAGTTCTCCGGCGGCGGCGGGCCCGACGTGTTCGAGAGCGTGCGCAAATCACTCGGCGTCGACAGTCTCGATGTCTCGGTCGGCAGCAGCGGCAACCCTACCGTCGGCATCTCCCGGTCGATCAACCGCCGTCTCAGCGTCGGCGTCAAAACCGGCACCGAGGCCAATGACAGCGGCGTCACCGTCGATTTCGACGTCACGCGCAACATCCGCCTCAAGGGCGAGGCCGACGCCAATGGCGGCGGCGCCATCGGCGCCGGCGTGGAGTGGGAATACTGAGCCCGGAATACGAAAAGCGCCGCTCTTGCGAGCGGCGCCATTATCGTCGTCCAAGTTTGTCTTAGCGAGCCGGCTGCAGCGACAGGCCAGAGACGCCGACCGCCAGATTGAGGCCGGTCTGCCCCTGTACCGAAACCGGCTGCAGCGTCACGGTGCGGTTCGAGCCGCCGACGAGAACGTTGGCGCCGGCGCCGACGCCGACGGTCGCCTCAGCGCTGGCGCCGCCATAGTTGCCGGCCAGCGCGCCGAACTTGCGGTCGCTGGGGGCGAACACCGACCACACCATTTCGCCGCCGCTCGTGGCACCGATGTCGAGGCCGAACTTCGTAATCGAGCCGGTATAGACCTCACGCGGCGCGTTCTCGGCCGACGGCGTGAACAGGCAGGTCACGTCCTTTTTCGACGCGATGATCATGCCGATGCCGCCCGAGATATCGCAGGTCAGAGCGCCGACCTTGGTGCGGTCCTGCGCTTGCGACGCGCCGGGCGCAGAAACGGCGGCAGCGATCGCCACGGCGGCGAGCGCAGTGAATGGCTTTAACATTTGCATCTCCTCAGTCGGAAAATTCCTGCCCCTCAACGCGGGCCCGTCGCGGTGGTTCCATCCCGGTCCAGCGTGGCGATAACCTGGCTCGCCGGTATTACGACCTGGCATTGCACGCCATCGGGATCGAAAACCATCTCGACCTTGGCGTCGAGGGCGCGCGCAAGATTGGTCTCGATCACCATCGTACCGAAGCCGCGCTTGCGCCGGGGCTTGACCCGCGGCCCCTGCGTCTCGCGCCAGGAGAACTCCAGCGGCGCATTTGGCGCCTCGCCGCGGCGCCACTCGATCGCCACCTGCCCCTCGGGCACCGAGAGCGCTCCGAAGCGCACGGCGTTGGCGCTCAGTTCGTGCAACGCAAGGCCGAGGTTCTGAGCGGCTTCCGGCTTGAGCGCGATTTCGGGCCCGTCGATTGATACCTGTTGCGACACCCCGTCGAGGTAGGCCGACAGCTGCGATCGCACCAGTTCATTGAGCGACGCGCCATACCAACTCTCGCGGATCAGGAGGTCGTGTGAAGCGGCAAGCGCCTGAAGCCTGGCGCCGAATTGGGTAAGAAACGCGTCGATCGATCCGGCGTGGCGCGCGGTTTGCCGCGCCATGGCCTGGATCACCGCCAGCAGATTTTTCGAGCGATGCGTGAGCTCGCGCAACAGCAGGCGCAGGTGTGCCTCGCCCTCTTTGCGCTCGGTGACATCGACGGAAGCGCATGTGAGGCCCACGATTTCACCGGCGTCGTTGCGCAAGGCTTCGACATGCAAGTCATACCAGCGCAGCGCGCCGTCTTCCTCCAATGAGAACTCGAGCCGCTGCGACTGGCCGGTCGCTACAGCCTCACGCTTCATGGTGACAATGGTATCGCGCACGCTCTCCGGCAGAACGTCCTCGTCCGCGCAGCCAAGCAAATCCGCGACCGGACGCCCCAGCATCGGCTGGCTGACCGACGTGTAGCGAAGACTGCGATCCTGGGTATAAACAACAACCTGCGAACCACGCAGCGCCGTTTCATAGCGGGCAAAGCGCGCCCGCAACAAACTAAGTTCAATGGTCTGCGCATCGACTTGCGCCTGCAGCCGCCGGTTCTCTTCTTGCAATTGGTTCAGTGGGAGGCTACCCGGCCGGGCCTCCCCTGACGGCACGCCGTTTGCCATCAGCACGTATCCATTTCTGCGCCCCCGCCGCACCGAGAGTCGAAATTGTAGGCATTACCAACAGGCGGCCGGCCCCTGGCCCGGCCGCCTGTTGGCGATCAACTCGCCTTACGCTCTTTTCGTTTCGCCTTACGGGCGAAAAACAACGCCTGGCTGAGCACAGCAGACACAGTAGCCGGCTGGAACGGCTTGGCGATGAGGAACGCCGGCTCGGGGCGCTCGCCGGTGAGGAAGCGCTCGGGATAGGCCGTGATGAAGATCACCGGCACCTCAAACGAACGCAGCAACTCGTTGACGGCATCAAGACCCGACGAACCGTCCGCGAGCTGGATATCAGCGAGGATCACGCCCGGCTGCTTAGCGCGCGCTAGCGTGACGGCCTCGGTATGCGTCCTGGCAACGCCGAGCACCTTGTGGCCAAGCCCTTCGACCAGGGCCTCAAGATCGAGAGCGATGAAAGTCTCGTCCTCGATGATCAGCACGTCGGTTGCGATCTCAGCCGCCAATTCGCGACCGGACTGATCGACCAGGTCGCGCAGCTCCGGCACTTCGATATCCAGCACCTTGGCGGCCTCATCTTCGGATAGCCCTTCGAGAGCGATCAAGAGAAAGGCCTGGCGCGGCATCGGCGCGATCGACGACAGGTGCCGCTCAACCGGCTGGTCGCCGGACTCCAGCGCCGTCTCCGAATTTACCCCGACCGAATTCCAGATTTTGGTGAACAGGCTGTACAGGCCCACCCTGGTGGACGACGCGGCATCGAGAATGCCCGGATCCTGGACAAGCGCCTCAAGCGTCGCCGCCACATATGCATCGCCTGACTGCTGGCTCCCGGTCAAAGCGCGCGCATACCTCCGCAGATAAGGCAGATGTTGCGCAACTATCTGAGATATCGACAAAAATCCCTCCCGAATCGGTCTGGCCCGAAGGCCCGGAGATGCATCGTCCTCCATAGGCCTTCGCTAAACATACGCGGCAAAAACGTCACCGCCTCAAAAAAGTTCCACGAAAGATGGAACCAATTTTCCTTGGGCGGGTTTTCCGACCCAGACGACGGGGGCTTGGGCGAGACACAGCCCGGGGAATTCGGGGTTCTACGAGATGACGAACGACGAACGAGACAAAGCCGCAGGACAACAAAAGCCAATGGACACCGGGGCTGCCCGCGCCAAAAAACACGACGCCAAGCCGGCCAAGCTCGGGCGGGAAGTACAAGCCCGCCTCGGCCAGCAATTGCGTTCCATGTACGACGAAGTGGTTGGCCAAGGAGTGCCCGACCGCTTTGCTGATTTGCTCAGCCAGCTCGACAACAAAGACAACAAGGACAGGCAGTAATGCCCATGGACGACGCGGTCCGCAAACAGATCCTTGACTCCATCCCGAGCCTTCGCGCCTTCGCGATCTCGCTGTGCGGGAACGTTGATCGTGCCGACGATCTGGTTCAGGAGACGATGGTGCGAGCGATTGCCAATATCGACTCGTTCCAGCCAGGCACCAATATGCCTGCGTGGCTGTTCACGATCTTGCGCAATCATTTCCGCTCCGAATATCGCAAGCGTCGCCGCGAGGTCGAGGATGCCGACGGGCATTACGCCGACACGCTGAAATCGCAACCGGAGCAGCAGGGCCACATCGAATTCGGCGAATTCCGCGAGGCCTTGTCTCAGCTGCCGACCGACCAGCGCGAGGCGCTCATTCTCGTTGGGGCGTCCGGCTTTTCATACGAAGAAGCGGCCCAGATTTGCGGATGCGCCATCGGCACCATCAAGTCGCGCGTCAACCGTGCCCGCAATCGTCTCGCGGAACTACTCCAGGTGCGCGACGGCGATGATTTCGGGCCGGACGAGCAGACCCGCGCAGTGTTGGCGAGCGGTGAGTAACCTCATCGTTAATCCGATGTAATGAAAAGGCCCGCGTGATGACATCACGCGGGCCTTTTAGTTCGCGTTGATAGCCGATCCTACGGGACGGTCGGCGGCCGCCCACGCACGAGGTGCACGACCGCCGAGATGGCGAGCAGCACCAGGGCGACGAAAAAGACGATCTTGGCGACCTCAACCGCAACACCCGCAATACCACCGAAACCGAGAACGGCGGCGATCAACGCGACAACAAGAAATGTCAGCGCCCAACCAAGCATGGCTGTCTCCTCTTTTGAAAGGTCCGTGCGGTTTTAAGGCGGATCCGGGATGCAAGTTCCGGCGGTTGCGGCTAGACTGGAACCCGTCGTCACGTCAGCGAATTCAGCTTACTGTGCAAGGAGTATCGCTATGGCGCCGCGTCCGAACTGGAAGGGCTTTCTCAAACTATCGTTGGTGTCCTGCGCCGTGGCGCTCTACCCGGCGACTTCCACCAGCCAGCGCATCCGCTTCAACATCATCAATCGCGAAACCGGTAACCGCATTCGCAACGAAGTGGTCGACGCCGAAACGGGCGATCCGGTCGCGCCGGAAGAGCGGGTCAAGGGCTACGAAATCGAGAAAGGGCAATACATCTTGCTCGATGAAGACGAACTCGACAACGTCGCTCTTGAAAGCACCCACACCATCGAGATCGACGAATTCGTGCCGATGTCGGACGTCGACCGCATCTATCTCGACGAGTCCTATTATCTGGTGCCACAGGACGACGTCGCGCAGGAGGCCTTCGCGGTGATCCGCGAAGCCATGCGCAAGGAAGACCTCGCCGGCCTCGCCCGCGTCGTCGTCTACCGCCGCGAACGTCTGCTGCTGCTGCGCCCGCGCGGCAAGGGGCTGCTGGCGACAACCCTGCGCTACAAGAACGAGGTGCGCAACGAAGCCGATTATTTCGACGACATCGAGGACACCAAGGTGCCGGCCGACATGCTCAAGCTGGCCACCCATATACTCGAAACCAAGAAGGGCAAGTTCGACCCTGCGAAATTCGAAGACCGCTACGAGTCGGCGCTGATGGACCTCATTAAAGCCAAGCGCGCCGGCAAGAAGCCGATAACGGTGCCGGAGCCCAAGGCCAGCAATGTCATCAACCTGATGGACGCCCTGCGCCGCAGCGCCAAAGCCGACAGCAAGCCCGAACGCCGCAAGCCCGCCTCGTCGTCACAGAAAACGGCGACGCGGGCCAAACGCACGGGCACCAAGCGCAAGGTGCGCAAGGCGAGCTAGACCGGACCTGACCGATGGCGGGGCTCAAGACCTATCACGGCAAGCGCCGCTTCGGCGTCACCGCCGAGCCCAAAGGCAAGGTGGCGCGCGAGCGCGGCCACGCTTTTGTCATCCAGAAGCATGCGGCCACACGGCTGCATTACGACCTGCGCCTCGAACTCGATGGCATCATGAAAAGCTGGGCGGTGACGCGTGGTCCCAGTCTGGTGCCGAGCGAGAAGCGCCTTGCCGTCGAGGTCGAAGATCATCCGATCGAATACAACACCTTCGAGGGCACCATTCCGAAGGGCGAGTATGGCGGCGGCACGGTCATGGTGTGGGACCGCGGCAGATGGTCCCCACACGACGATCCGCACAAGGGTCTCAAGAAAGGCCATCTCGCCTTCGACCTCGACGGCGGCAAGTTGCACGGCGCCTGGCATCTCGTGCGCCTGCGCAAGCGCTCCGGCGAAAAGCGCAACAACTGGTTGCTGATCAAGTCGGACGACGATGTGGCCCGCACCGCGCGCGACAAGGATATTCTCGAGGAGGCCGATTTCTCCATCAAGACCGGGCGCACCATGGACGAGATCGCCGCCGGCAAGCGGGCCAGTGCCAGGGAAAAGACCAGGATGAAGAAGGTCCTGACATCGACCAAAAAGACGATGTCGGCACGGAAGGTCAAAACGGCTAAGAAGACTTCGAGAAAGAAGCCGGCATCGGCGCAGCTGGTACAGAAGCACGCGACCATCGTCGATCGCAAACCAAGCCTCAAAGGCGCCAAGCGCGCCGCCCTGCCCGGCTTCGTCGAGCCCTGCCTCGCCACGCTCGCCGACAAGGCGCCGGACAGCACCAACTGGATTCATGAAATCAAATTTGACGGCTACCGCCTGCAGGCGCGGCTTGCCCGCGGCAAGGCCAAGCTGCTGACCCGCAAGGGCCTCGACTGGACGCCCACATTCAAGGGCATCGCCGACGCCGTCACCAAACTCGATGCCGACAGCGCGATGATCGATGGCGAACTGGTCGTCGAAGGCGATGACGGCGTCACCAGCTTCTCGCTGCTGCAGGAAGAACTCAAATCCGGCCGGCAAAACCGGCTGGTCTATTACGTCTTCGATCTGCTCTATCTCGACGGTCAGGACTTGCGTGGCCTGCCGCTCGCGGAACGCAAGGAGGCGCTGGCGCAGTTGGTCAAGAGCGCGCCCAAGAACACGCCGCTGCGCTACAGCGAGTCCATTGCCGAGCGCGGCCCCGTTCTGCTCAAGCACGCCTGCCAGCTCGGCCTCGAAGGCATCATCTCGAAGCTGAGCGACGCGCCCTATCGCTCCGGTCGCAGCCGCGACTGGATCAAGACCAAATGCTCGAGCCGGCAGGAACTGGTGATCGCCGGCTTCGTACCCTCGACCGCCGACGCCCGCGCTGTCGGCGCGCTGGTGCTCGGCTTCCACGACAAGGGCAAGCTGGTCTATGCCGGCCGCACCGGCACCGGCTTCACCCACCAAACGTCGCGAGACCTGTACAAAAAACTGAAGGCTCTCAAGCGCGAGCGCACGCCGTTTGCCGCCGTGCCGGCAGAAGAGCGCGGCGTCCGCACGCCCATCTGGGTCGAGCCGAGGCTGGTCGCCGAGGTCGATTTCCACGGATGGACGCATGGCGACCGCATCCGTCAGGCCTCATTTCAAGGGCTGCGCGAGGACAAGGCCGCGGCCGACGTCGTACACGAGGACAAGCCGATGGAAAGCGTCGCGGCCCGCAGCAAGACCACGGCACGCAAGCGCAGCGCGCCGGTGACAGCCGCAAGGAAGAAGGCATCATCAAAGAAAGCGAGCAATGCCACCGTCGGCGCCGTTACGCTGACCCATCCGGACCGCGTCTATTGGGAAGCCGCCGGCGTCACCAAGCAGGACCTCGCCGAGTATTATAAGGACGTTTGGAAGTGGATGGCGCCGCATGTCGCCGGCCGCCCGATCTCGCTGCTGCGCTGCCCGGAAGGGGCTAGCGGCCAATGCTTCTTTCAAAAGCATGCCGCGGCTGGCATCGGCACCGAGCATCTGCATCTCGTCCCTGAGAAAGGCGACAAGATCATCTCCGTTGACGATCTCAATGGCCTGTTGTCGCTGGTACAGGCCGGCGTGCTCGAGGTTCATACTCGTGGGACCACCATCGACGAGCGCGAGAACGCCGACCGGTTGGTGTTCGATCTCGATCCCGGGCCCGGCACTGGTTGGAAAGATGTCATGGCGGCTGCGCGCGACATCCATGACCGGCTCGAGGCGATCGGCCTCAAAACCTATCTGAAAACGTCCGGCGGCAAAGGTCTCCACGTCATCCTGCCGATCGCGCCGACGCCCTGGGCCAAGGTCAAGGAGTTCACCCAGGCGCTGGCGCAGGCCATGGCCGCCGACGATCCCGACCGCTATGTCGCCACGGCGACCAAGACCAAGCGCAAGAACCGCATCTTCATCGACTATCTGCGCAACAGCCGCGAGGCGACCGCGGTCGCGCCCTATTCCACCCGCGCGCGGCCGGGGGCGGCGGTGTCGGTGCCCATCACATGGGCTGAACTTGGCAACCTTAAAAGTGCCGACCAGTTCACGGTGCTGAACGTGCGGGCCCGGCTCAAGAGGCTGCGCAAGGATCCTTGGGCCGGCATCGGCCGTATCCGTCAAAAGCTGCCGAACGCTTAGTTCCCCGCGGAACCGCGACGCGTTGTCGCGCGTTCTGGGAGCGCAAGGTTCCACAGCACTCCCATGACCGACAATAACACAACTCTTTGTAAAACTGCCGCCGTTGCCTCGCAGAACGAGCACGAGATCGCGCGGCGAAGCCATCCACTCGCCCGGAAATTCGCGGCGTTTGCGCAGAAGTCCGCGAACTGGATGGGGCACCCCACAGCGTTTCTCATCGCTGCCGGGACGATCATCGTCTGGATCGCCAGCGGACCGATCTTCAAATTCAGCGACACCTGGCAGCTCATCATTAATACGGGCACCACGATTGTCACCTTTCTGATGGTGTTTCTTATTCAAAACACCCAGAACCGCGACATGCTGTCGATACAACTCAAGCTGTCGGAACTGGTACTGGCGATGAAGGGCGCCGAAAACAGGTTTGCGGCCATCGAGGATCTCAGTGACGACGAGTTGATGAAACTCCATGACGATTGCCGCCTTCGCGCCGAGATGACGGCGGAGCAGGTGGCGAACCGCGCGAAGCCGTCATCTCGTCAGGAAGACCGCGAAAACGTGCACGAAGTAGCGTAAGGCGCCGGCGAACCACCGGGGGGCCGTTCGTTTTTTTGACACAAGTTGTCTCTATCGGACGGAATATCGAGTTCGGAGGCAGAATATGAGATCCTGGCTGGCAATTACGGTAGTTGCGGCGTGGGGCGCGGCTGGGTGCGGCGCCGCTTCCGCGCAACCCGCCGCAAGAGAATTTGCCGGCACGGCCTCTCACTATGGCAAGGGCTATTCGGGCAAGACCGCGTCCGGCGTCCGCTACGACCCGAGCAAATTGACCGCCGCGCATCGCACCCTGCCCTTTGGCACCAAGGTGTTGGTGGTGGACAAGGCCACCAAGCGCACTGTCACTGTCGTGGTGAACGATCGGGGACCTTTTATCAAAGGCCGCGTCATCGATCTGTCCTATGCCGCCGCGCAGGCTTTGAAGATGGAAGGCCGCGGTTTGATCAAGGTCACGGCCTCGGTCCAGTAGCGCGGCTGCAACGGCCGCGCGGTTGTGCTATCCGGATTCTCTTTCATCCGGAATGCCGAGGACCGCCATGCCTGCCAAGCGTCTGACGTCGAAGCGCAAAACCGCCAGCAAAGCGAAGACCGCCAAAAAGGCGACCAAACGCCCCGCGGCCCGTCTCGTGACCCCCACCGAGGCCGAGATGAACGACACGCAACGCACGCTTCTGCAGGCGATCCGGTCTGGTCCGCGCGGCGCTGCCATCATCCCGCAAGGGCCGTTCGCCGTGTGGCTCCATGCCCCCGAATACGGGCAACTGGCACAGGCCCTCGGCGGCTTCTGCCGCTACCAGTCGAGCGTGCCGCCGCGGCTTTCGGAATTCGCCATCCTGTGCACGGCGCGGCTGTGGCGGGCCCAGTTCGAGTGGTACGCGCACGCGCATGTCGCGGAAAAAGAAGGCGTCAAACTCAAGACCATCGCGGACTTGCGCGCCGGCCGGGTGCCGAAATCCGCCGCCAAGGATGAGCGCGCAATCTACGACTTCGTTCAGGAAATTTATAAGGCCAAGCGTGTGAGCGAGCGCACCTATCAACGCGTTCTCGGCGTGCTCGGCGAAAAAGGCGTCGTCGAGCTGGTCGGCATTCTCGGTTACTACTCGTCGGTCGCCATGACACTCAATGTCTTCGCGATGTTGCCGCCGGAAGGCGCGGAACTGGCATTCGCCGAGCCGCGCTGACATCTCACAAGGTCTGCCGAAGGCCATCGGCTGGTAGCCGATGGCCTTCGCGCATCGCCTAGTGCTTCATGCCGCCGTGGCCGGACGCATTCGCGCCGGTCGCGGCAATGCCCTCGATCTTGAACTCGACGTCGACCTTGCCGGCCTTCGCGAACTCCAGCGCGGTCTTGAAGGTATCGCCCTGCTTGAGCTGATCCTTCAGACCCATGAGCATGATGTGATAGCCGCCGGGCTTGAGCGTGACGGTCTCGCCCGGCTTGATCTCGAGGCCGTCCTTCAGCATGCGCATCTTCATGACGCCGCCGTCCATGCTCATTTCGTGGATCTCGAAACTCGAGGCAACGCTCGTGGCGCCGCCAACAAGCCGGTCCGGCGTGCTGCCATTATTGGTGATGGTCATGTAGCCGCCGCCGACCTGCGCACCCTTGGGCGTGGCGCGCGCCCAGGGCGCGGAGATCTTGATTGAGCCGGCGGTGTAATCAGCGGCCAGCGCCGGGATTGCGAGCGTAACGGCGAGCGCCGCGGCGCAGATGAAACGAAACATCGAATAACTCCTGAAATTGCAGATCGCGCGCCTGGCGCGTCGCAGCCTGCGAATTGAATTGGGCGGCAAGTGCGTCCGGTATCAGGAGGACGGCGGTGCCCGAGGATTGTGCGGACTTCGCGCCTGTGCCAATGCGGACGCGCCAGCAGTGGCGGCCGGGGTCAGCGTCCAGAGGACATTGCGATCGACGGCATGCGCGGATGAAGGCGGTGCCAACGCCGGGCTGGCGCAGCACTGTGTGCCGCAGCCCGCTGCGCAGGCGCAGCCGGTGTCGGTTCCGGCGGGATCGGATTTGTCAGGATCAGCGACCTGCGAACATAGCGATCCGCGGGGTGCATTGTTCGCCGCCACCGTCATTGGCAGCAGAACGAGCTGAAGCGCGACAACATAAGCCGCCGCCAACGCCAGCAATCGCCGAACCGGAGAAGAGTTGCGCATCGGTGCTATCCTATTGTTCCGGCGGCGCATCGTCCATGATCGCTTGGTCGAAATCCGGCAACGCTTGTGCTAGTCTCTTTACGTCATGTCGTCCCATGAGCCCCCAGCGCCGGAACCCGGGGCGCGGATTCTCAATTTTCGCAGGCGGACCGGTGCGCCCACGGCAGGAGGGCCAATTAAAGGTCCCGATCGCGAGACCACGGACGATCTGGCCAAATACAGCCGGGACGACACACCAGACGATTACCGCCACCGCATGACGGTCAACGCCATCGCCTTCGCCTTTGTCGTGCTCCTGGGGCTGGCGGGCTACTGGCTGGCCGATACCATGGCGACCATGCGGAAGAACCAGGACTGCGTCCTGACAGGCCGACGCGGTTGCACTCCCATCGAGGTTCCGGCCCCGGATCGGTACTAACCTCTCGGCCGCCCTCCGTTATCCCCGCCAAGGCCTTGGTAATCCGAGGTTATGGGCCGTCCCCGGCATTGAACTTGGGGTGCGGCTTCGCTATACGGGCTCGCGACCCTAACAGGCCGGTTCTGACTGTTTTTGCGCCCCACACCGGGCCGCCGCAATAACGTCAATAAAATCAGAGAGTTAAGATGTCATCCACTTTCGAGACGATTGCCAATATTATCGCGGAAACGTGCGATATTCCGCGCGATTCCATTACGCCCGAAAGTCATGCCATTAACGATCTGGGCATCGACAGCCTGGATTTCCTCGATATCGCGTTCGCCATCGACAAAGCCTTCGGGATCAAGCTGCCGCTCGAGCAGTGGACCCAGGAAGTGTCCGACGGCAAGGCCACCACCGACCAGTATTTCGTCCTCAAGAACCTGGCCGCTCGCATCGACGAGCTGGTGGCCGCCAAAGGGGCCTGACGCCTAACGCCTATGCGCCTCGAGTATTTTCAGCTGATCGATCGCGTTGTCGACCTTGATCTCGCCGATCGCCGCATCAGCTGCGAGGCGACGGTGCCCTCTGTCTCGACGGTTTTCGAAGGCCACTTCCCCGGCTTCCCGCTGATGCCGGGCGTGCTCCTGGTCGAAGCGATGGCCCAGACATCCGGCTGGCTGGTCTCGTCGATCAACAAGTTCAAGCGGATGTCCTTCCTCGCTTCGGTGAAGGAGGCCAAGCTGCGCACATTCGTGCTGCCCGGCTATGTGCTCCAGATCGAATCCAAGCTTGTGCATGAAGGCTCAGGCTACGCGGTGCTCGACGCCAAGGTGAAGAACAACGGCAAGCAGGTCTGCGACGCCACCATCACATTGCGTGTGATGGAATTTCCCAACCAGGAGCTCGCCGGCGAAATGCTCAAGATGGCCGCGCGGGTCGGCCTCACCCCGGAGATGGCGGCCCATGGCTGAGACGACGCGCGAAGCCTGGATCACGGGTGTCGGCATCGTCTCCACGCTTGGCGAAGGCCTTGACGCGCACTGGCAGAAGCTGTCGGCCGGTCAACCGTCCGCCGACGCGGCGACCTTCGCCCCCTTCGTCGTGCATCCGCTGGCGCCGGTGAACTTCGACGCCCAGATCCCCAAGAAGGGCGATCAGCGGCAGATGGAAAACTGGCAGCGCATCGGCACCTACGCTGCGGGGCTGGCGCTCGATTCCGCGGGCGTCAAAGGCAACACAGAAATTCTGTCGCAGATGGACATGATCGTCGCGGCGGGCGGCGGCGAGCGCGATCTCAAGGTCGATGCGACGATCCTCAACGGCTATACGCAGGCAGCCAATCCGGCGGCGTTTCTCAACGAGAGGCTGATGGGCGACCTTCGCCCTACCCTCTTCCTGGCGCAGCTCTCCAATTTGCTCGCCGGCAATATTTCGATCGTCCATGGCGTGACCGGCTCATCGCGCACCTTCATGGGCGAGGAATCCGCCGGCGTGGACGCTGTGCGCATCGCGTTGTCGCGAATTGCCGCCGGTCAAAGCGACATCGCACTGGTTGGCGGGGCGCATAACGGCGAACGCCCGGAAATGCTCATGCTCTATGAGTTCGCCGGCGAGTGTCTCAAGGACAAGCTTGTCCCGGTATGGGAGCGCGGCGCTAAAGGCGGCTTCGCGCTCGGCTCGCTGGGCGCGTTCCTGGTGATCGAGGCGCGCGAGCACGCGGAAAAGCGCGGCGCCAAACCGCTGGCTCGCCTTTCGGCTGTCGTCGCCGACCGTGCCTCACGAAAGCCGGGCACCGTCACTGAAACCCTCGGAAAGCTCTGGGACAAGATCAAGGACAAGGTCAAAGGCAGCCGTGCGGCCGTCCTGTCCGGCGCCACTGGCGCCGCCCAGGCCACCGCCGAAGAACGCGCGTTCCTGGAGCAGCATGGCGAGCTTGCCGTGCGCGCCACCGCCACCTATCTCGGTCATGGGATGGAGCCGCAGTTCGCGATGAACGTGGCGCTGGCGACCGTGGCGCTCGCTCATGGTAGCCTGTACCCGCCGTGCGATCCGACCGGACTGGAGAAGCCGATGAGCGGCCCTCTGGATCAGGTCTTGGTGACCGGCGTCGGTCACTGGCGCGGCGAAGGCATGGCGCTGGTCGAGCGCGTCGGCTGAGGGAGAGCGATATGGCTTCCGGGAAAGATAAATACGGCCGGCCCGTCGTCGTCGTGACCGGCCTCGGCGTCGTCACCTCGCTGGGCGCCGGCAAAGTCGATAACTGGGCCAAGCTCACCGCCGGCCAATCAGGCATTCGCGAAATCACCCGCTTCGCCACCGACGGCATGAAGACCCGCATCGCCGGCACTGTCGATTTCCTCGGCGACATGACCTCCGCGGCGCTGGCCGAACGCTTCGCCGATCTCGCCGCCGAAGAGGCCGTGGCGCAATCCGGCGTCGGCGCTGTCGGCTCCTTCCCCGGCCCGCTTTTCGTTGCCGTGCCGCCGATCGAGATCGAGTGGCCGCAGCGCATGGAGCTGGGCGCCAATTCCGGCGCCAACGGTCCGCTGAGCTATGACGACCTGCTGCGCGCCGCGCCGCAATTTCCGGCGTATCACGAGCGCTTCCTGTTCGGGTCAGTCGCCAATCACCTCGCCGACAAGTTCGGCACCCAGGGCTCCCCGATCTCGCTGTCGACCGCCTGCGCCTCCGGCGCCAGCGCGATCCAGCTCGGCGTCGAAGCCATCCGTCGCGGCGACACCGACGCGGCCCTTTGCATCGGCACCGACGGCTCCATCAATCCGGAAGCCCTGATCCGCTTCTCGCTGCTGTCGGCTTTGTCGACAACTAACGACAATCCGCAAGGTGCCTCGCGGCCCTTCGCCAAGAACCGGGACGGCTTCATTATGGCCGAAGGCGCCGGCGCCCTCGTCCTCGAAAGCTATGACTCCGCCAAGGCGCGCGGCGCCAAGATCATCGGAATCATGGAAGGCTGCGGCGAGATGGCCGACTCCTTCCACCGGACCCGCTCCAGCCCGGATGGCAAGCCGATCATCGGCTGCATCAAGAATGCGCTGAAGGATGCCGGCCTTGAGGCCGATGCCATCGACTACATCAACGCCCATGGCACATCGACGCCGGAAAACGACAAGATGGAGTATACCGGCCTCTCCGCCGCCCTCGGCGAGCGCGTGAAGATGGTGCCGATCTCTTCCAACAAGTCGATGATCGGACACACGCTATCCGCCGCCGGCGCCATCGAGGCCGTGTTCTCTTTGCTGACGCTGCAGAACCAGCGTATTCCACCCACCATCAATTACGACGTGCCCGACCCGGCGATCCCGCTGGACGTCGTACCCAACAAAGCCCGCGATGCCCGCGTCACCCACGCCATGTCGAATTCGTTCGGCTTTGGCGGACAGAACGTGTCGCTCATCATGGGCCTGGAGCCGGCGGCGTAATCGTCGCAAGGCCGAGTTCATCAAACATGCGCGCATTGCAACTGATTGGCGACCGTCAGCTCGAACTGGTCGACCTGCCCGACCCGGCCGCGCCCGCCGAGGGCGAGGTGCAGGTTCGCATCAAGGCCGTTGGGCTGAACCATCTCGACGTCTGGGGCTTTCGCGGCATGGCCTTCGCCAAGCGCAAGCTGCCGCTGATCGTCGGCGCCGAGGCTTCCGGCGAGATCGCCGCGGTCGGCCCGGGAGTCACCAATTTCAAGCCGGGCCAGAAGGTCACAATGTATGGCGCGCAGACCTGCGGGCACTGCGCCAATTGCCGCGACGGCCGCGACAATCTCTGCGAGAACGTCGGCGGCGTGTTCGGCTTTCATATCGACGGCTTCGCCCGCGATCTGATGAACATGCCGGCGCGCCTCGTCGTGCCGGTGCCCGACAATGTCAGCCTGCGCGACGCCGCCTGCGCGCCGATCGCTTTCGGCACAACGCAGCACATGCTGTTCGACAACGCCAAGCTCAAGGACGGCGAAACCGTGCTGGTGCACGCCGCCGGCTCGGGTATCGGTTCTGTCGCCATCAAGATGGCCAAAGCGCTCGGCTGCACCGTCATCACCACTGTCGGTGACGACGCCAAGGCCGAGAAAGCCAAGGCGCTCGGCGCCGATCATGTCATCAACTACAAGACCGAACGCTTCGAAGGCGTGACACGCAAGCTTACGAAGAAGAAGGGTGTCGACGTTGTGTTCGAGCATGTCGGCGGCGAAGGCTTCAACGCCTCGCTGTTCTGTCTCAAGCGCGGCGGCCGCCTCGTCACATGCGGCTCGACGGCGGGCCCGACAGTGACCATCAATCTGATGCAGCTGTTCCAGCAGCAGTACAAGATCTTCGGCTCGTTTGGCTGCACCATCCGCAACATCCGTGAAAGTCTCGCCAAGATGGCGGACGGCATGGCGACGATCATCGACAGCGAATTCTCGATCAATGAATTCGAGAAGGGGCTGGCGCGGCTGGAAGGCCGTCAGGTCTTCGGCAAAGTCATCATCAATTTCTGATGGCGCTCGGGGGATTGAAACAGCGGCTGCGCCGCGGCCTCAAGGCCACGGGCAACGCGGTGTCGGGCGCCCTGGCGATCGGCGTCATCAATCTGATGCGGCTGGTGCCGCCGGATGCGATGGAGAATGCGGCCGGACGCCTGATGCGCCGCATCGGTCCGTTGTTCAAGGAACACAAGATCGGTCGCGCCAATCTCACAGCCGCCTTCCCCGAGAAATCGCCGCAGGACATCGAGGAAATCCTGCTCGGCGTCTGGGACAATCTCGGCCGCGTCGGCGCCGAGTTTACCCAGCTCGACCGTCTGATCGACTTCGACCTCGACCATCCCGAGCGCGGCCGCCTGCATATTGGCCCCGAACTCTACGCAGCCTTTCAGCGCCTCGCCAATGACGGAAAGCCAGCGCTGGTGTTCACGGCGCATCTGGCCAACTGGGAACTGCCGGCCGTATTCGCCGCCAGCCAGAAGCTCGACAGCGCCGCCTTGTATCGCCGGCCGAACATCGCGGCGATCGATCGCTGGGTCAGAAAGACCCGCGCCGCCAGCATGGGAGAATTGATCGCCACCGGGCTCGATGCGCCGGTGCGCATCGCCGACGCGCTCAAGCGCGGCTCGCATATCGGCATGCTGGTCGATCAGTACTACGTGCGCGGCGTCGAGGTGACCTTCTTCGGCCGCAAGACCAACGCCAATCCGCTGATTGCACGGCTCGCCCAGCACTTCGACTGCCCGATCCATGGCGTCCGCGTCATTCGCCTGCCGGGCAACCGTTTCACCGCGGACCTCACCGAAGAAATCAAGCCTGTCCGTGATGCGCAAGGCAATGTCGATATCGCCGCCACCATGCAGGTGATCACCACCATCATGGAAGGTTGGATTCGCGAGCACCCCGAACAGTGGCTGTGGCTGCACCGGCGCTGGCGTTAGGCCCCTCGCCGCAATTGGCTTTGTTTATTCCGCCCAAGCCGCGAATCAAGTACGGCTGCAATCCTAGCTTTGTGGTGGGTAGACGAAATCGAGCCCGTAACAGGTGTCCGTGCTGTCAATGACCTAACTCCTGGAGGACAACATGCGCCGTGCCATAGCGATATGGTGTGCAGGTGCGTTTGTAGCGTTCTCGTCGGTCGTTCCCGGTTTCGCGGCTGATCTGCCCCGCCCGGTTTATAAAGCTCCGGCTTACTACAGTCCCGAGCCGGTGTTCAGCTGGACCGGCTTCTATATCGGCATCAACGGCGGTTACGGCTGGAGCAAGTTCAGCGGCACCGGCACCTTCGGCCCCGACAGCGTCACCGCCAGGGGATGGCTGGGCGGCGCCACCGCCGGCTACAATTACCAGATGGGCCGGTTCGTGCTCGGCGTCGAAGGCGATTTCGACTGGGCCAATGTCAAGCATGACGAGCCGCTGTTCGCCGGCACCATCACCCTGAAGAACGACTACTTCATCACCGCCGCCGCGCGTCTCGGCTATGCGTTCGATCGCACCCTGCTCTACGGCAAGGTCGGCGCCGCCTGGACCCGCGACAAATATGACGGCAATGACGGCGCCGGCGGCACCGTCACCGGCTCGAGCAACCGCAGCGGCTGGATGCTCGGCGCCGGCGTCGAATACGCCATCTGGAACAACCTCTCGGCCAAGCTGGAATACGACTACCTGATGTTCGGCAGCGTGACGCCAAGTCTGACGACGACCGGCGGCCTTGCCGTGGTCGGCACGGCGTCAGTGTCGCTCAAGACCCACATCGTCAAGGCGGGCCTGAACTGGCGCTTCGGCGGGTTCTAGACCCGATCAGCCCTGCTCGGTCGGCAGTCCCGCGGCCTTCCAGCCGAGGAGGCCGCCCGCGACGTGGTGGTCGTACGGATAGCCGGCGTCCTGCGCCGCCACCGACGCCGTGATCGAACGGCGACCGGAACGGCAGGCGAACACCACCTGCTTGCCCTGCGGGTCGGGGATCTGCGCCGGGTCGAACGACGACAGCGGCAGCAGCACCGCGCCCGGGTAGCGCTCGACGGCCGTTTCGTTGGGCTCGCGCACATCGACCAGGAGGATGCGCCCGGCCCGGACGCCCTCGGCGACCTCCTGCGGCGTCAAATTGACCACCTCGTCAGCGCGCGGCATTTCGTCGGCCATAACGGCACTCCCTCGATCCGAAGCGCCCTGTTTAGCCGGGATCGCGCGCCGCCGCACGCGGCTTTTTCCGGGCTTTGGCCGTCCCTAAATCGTGACCTGGGTGCCGACCTCGACCACCCGGCCCGTCGGGATCTGGAAGTAGTCGGTGGCGTCATTGGCGGCATGCGACAGGGAAATGAACAGCCCGTCCTGCCAGCGCGGCATGCCGGACTGGGCCGCCGGCTTGAGCAAGCGCCGCGACAGGAAGAACGACGTCGACATGATGTCGAAGGTCCAGCCGAGCTTGCGCGCCACCGCCAGCGCCTTCGGCACGTTCGGCTGCTCCATGAAGCCGAAGCGCAGCACCACGCGCGAGAACGTCTCGCCGACAGGCTCGATGCGCACCCGCTCCGCGACATCGATGCGCGGCGTGTCGGCGGTCTCGATGGTGAGGATGACGTTTTTCTCGTGCAGCACCTTGTAGTGCTTGAGACTGTGCATCAGCGCGGTCGGCGCGAAGGCCGGATCGCCGGTCAGGAACACGGCGGTGCCCGGCACCATTGTCGGCGGCTTGCGCTCGAGGCTGGCGACCAGTGTGTCGAGCGGGATTTCCAGCTTGCGCGTCTTTTGCACAAGAAGCCGGCTGCCGCGCCGCCATGTGTACATCAGCACCATGACCATGGCGCCGAGCGCCAGCGGCATCCAGCCGCCTTCGGCGATCTTGAGCATGTTCGACGTCAGGAAGGTCAGGTCGATGACAAGGAACGGCAGCATCAGCGCCAGCGCCGCCGCCAGCGGCCAGCGCCACACCTTGTTGATGACGACGATCGCCATCAACGCGGTCACCACCATGGTGCCGGTCACGGCGATGCCGTAGGCCGAAGCCAGAGCGCTCGACGAACGGAACAGCGCCACCAGCAGCAGCACGCCGATCAGCAGCAGCATGTTGACGCGCGGCATGTAGATTTGCCCCGCCACTTCCTCGGACGTGTGCCGGATTTCCAGTCGCGGGAGCAGGCCGAGCTGGATCGCCTGACGCGTCAGCGAGTATGCGCCGGTAATCACCGCCTGGCTGGCGATGACCGTGGCGATGCCGGCGAGGATCACCATCGGCAGCAGCGCCCATTGCGGATACATCAGGAAGAATGGGTTCTCGATGGCCTTGGGGTCGGCCAGAACCAGCGCGCCCTGCCCCAGATAATTGACGGTCAGTGCGGGCAGCACCACGACCAGCCAGGCGAAGCGGATTGGGCCGCGGCCGAAGTGCCCCAGATCGGCATAGAGAGCTTCCGAGCCGGTGACGACCAGAAACACCGCGCCGAGAGTGAAGAAGCCGATGACGCCGTGGTGAAACAGGAAGTTGAGGCCGTAGTGCGGACTGAACGCTTTCAGCACCAGCGGGTTGCCGACGACGTGAACGATGCCGGCGCCGGCCAGCGCCGCGAACCAGACCAGCGTCAGCGGCCCAAAGAAGCTCGCAACCTTGGCGGTGCCCCGCGACTGCACCGCGAACAGTCCCACCAGGATCAAGACCGTGAGCGGCACGATGTAATGATCGAAGGCCGGTGTCACGAGCTTGAGGCCTTCGATCGCCGACAGCACCGATAGAGCCGGAGTGATGATGGCATCGCCATAGAACAAGGCGCCGCTGGTGATGCCGAGCAGGATGACGAAACCGCTCGAGCGGCCGAGCGCGCGCGAGGCGAGCGCCATCAGCGCCAAGGTGCCGCCCTCGCCGTTGTTGTCGGCGCGCAGCAGGATCAGCACGTATTTCGCCGTCACCACCAGCAGCAGCGCCCAGATGATCAGCGACAGGATGCCGAGGATGATCGCCTCGGTGACCGGATTGCCCTCGCCCGCCGCAGCCAGAACGGATTCGCGCAGCGCGTAAAGCGGACTGGTGCCGATGTCGCCATAGACGACGCCGATGCTGCCGAGCGTCAGCGCCCAGAAGCCGGCGTGGCGGGGCGCCGTGCCGTCAGCGAGCGAGCCGGAGGCACCGGACGCGGAAGTTGGGCTCATGGAAGGATCCTGAGGTCTCGACCTGTGCGACAAGGCACGGAAAGGCCATTCAATACGCTGGGTTTATGCGCCAGCCTTGCGTTTTCGCAATTCAAAATACCGGCAGGGCCGGCAACCCACAATGGCGCATTCGTAAATACTCCATAAAAAACAATGACTTATTACAAGAACCGCGCGGCCGCTACACCGTCACCTGCGTGCCGACTTCGACGACGCGGCCGGTCGGAATCTGGAAGAAGTCGGTGGCGTCGCTGGCCGAGCGGGCCAGATAGATGAACAGGTGGGTCTGCCAGGCCGGCATGCCGGATTGCGACGACGGCTTCAGCGCGCGGCGCGACAGGAAGAACGACGTCGACATGATGTCGAACTGCCAGCCGAGCTTGCGGGCGATCGCCAGCGCCTTCGGCACGTTCGGCTGCTCCATATAACCATATTTGAGCGAGACGCGGGAGAACCGCTCCGACAACGGCGTGATGCGCACGCGCTCGTCTTCCGAAACGCGCGGAGTGTCGGCCGTCACCACGGTGAGGATGACGTTGTGCTCGTGCAGAACCTTGTTGTGCTTGAGGTTGTGCAGCAGCGCCGTCGGCGCGAAATCCGGGTCGCTGGTCAGGAATACGGCGGTACCCGGCACAACATGCGGCGGCTTCTTTTCGAGGCTGCGCACCAGCGTATCAATCGGTACTTCGGCGCGGCGCGTCTTGCCGATCAGGATGCCGCTGCCCCGCCGCCAGGTGAGAATGATCATAACGATCGCGACGCCGAACAGGACCGGCACCCAGGCGCCCTCGACGAGCTTCATGGTCGCCGCCGCGAAGAACAGGCTGTCGACCGCGATCAGCGGGATCATCAGCAGGGCGGTGGCCCAAAGCGGCCATTTCCAAAGTCGGCGAATCACGATGAAGCCCAGAAGCGCCGCCATCAGGCTGGCGGCGGAAACAGCCAGCACATAGGCATGGGCGAGCGCGCCCGAGGTGCGGAACATGAAGACGAGCAGCAAAACCCCGACCAGCAGCGTCGTGTTCACGCGCGGCATATAGATCTGACCGTAGTGCGCCGCCGAGGTGTGACGGATATCGAAGCGCGGCAGCATGCCGAGCTGAATCGCCTGCTGCGTAATTGAATAGGCGCCGGTGATCACCGCCTGGCTGGCAATGGCGGTCGCGATCGTCGCGAGCGCGACGAGCGGGAACAACATCGATTCCGGCACCAGCCGGTAGAACGGATCGACGATGGCTGCAGGATTGGCAAGAACCAGCGCGCCCTGCCCGAAATAATTGAGCAGCAGCGCCGGCAGCACGAGGAACACCCAGGCGGCCTGGATCGGCTTGCGGCCGAAGTGACCGAGGTCGGCATAGAGAGCTTCGCTACCGGTCACCGCGAGGAACACCGCCGCCAGCGTGACAAACGCGATCGTCCCGTTTTCGACCATGAACATGACGGCATAGAGCGGGTTGAGCGCATGGAACACGAGCGGGTGATCCATGATGTGCACGCCGCCGATGATGGCGAGCACGACAAACCAGATCGCGGTGATCGGGCCGAACAACGCGGAGACGCGGCCCGTCCCGTGCGACTGCACCGAGAACAGACCGACGAGAATGATCACGGTCACCGGCAGGACGTAAGGCTCGAAGCCCGGCGCCGCGACCTTGAGACCCTCGACCGCCGACATCACCGACAGCGCCGGCGTAATGAAACTCGAGCCGTAGAACATGGCCGCGCCGATGACGCCGAGCATGAAGATCGGCATCGTCCGGTGCCCCATCGCCCGGAAAGCGAGCGCCGTCAGCGACAGCGTGCCGCCCTCGCCGTTATTGTCCGCGCGCAGCAGGATGAGGATGTATTTGAGGGTCACGACGATGATCAGCGACCAGACGATCATCGAAAGAACGCCCAGCACCACCTCGTGGGTGATCGCCCCGCCATCCGCCCCGGCATTGACCGCCTCGCGGAAGGCGTAAATCGGGCTGGTGCCGATATCGCCGTAGACAACGCCGACGCTGCCAAGAGCCAGCGCATAGAAGCTCGGCGGTTTCGTCTCGCCCGTGGCCACTACATGGGCCGACGCTGCCGGTTCGTTCACGCCGTCTCTCTTCGCTGCTCGGGTCCGCGACGGGACCGGGAAAGCGGGCTTATATCATTGGCTTAAGAGAGAAAATACCGGCCTTAGAGCTTGACTTGTTGACAGCCTTCGTCCGGGTTTTCGCGACGCTCAGGGGCGCAGATCGGCGGGTATCGGCGGTTCCTCGCGGATCAGCGTAATCGTCACGCGGCGGTTCGGCGCCAGCGACGGATTATCGGGAAACAGCGGGTCGGTGTCGGCCCTGCCGGCAACCATGAAGATATGGCCCGGCGGGACGCCTTCGGCCGCGAGAATCTGCCGGACGGCATTGGCCCGATCGGCCGAAAGTTCCCAAGGGCCGTAGCCCGGGCGCGGCGGAATGGACGACGTCGCCGTATGGCCGCTGATGGAAATGCGGAACGGCGTCGCCTTGAGCGGCCCGGCAAGACGCTGGATCAGGAGACGCGTGCGCTCATAGGGTTCCTTCGAGCCATCGGCGAACATCGAGCGGCCGTCCTGATCGGTGATCTCGATATTGAGGCCCTGCCTGGTTTCCTCCAGCATCACATGCTTCGAGATTTCGGCGATCTCCGGCATGCTTTGCATCGCCTGGCGCAGCGACGCCGACGCGAGCGCGAATTTGCGGTCCTCGGTCAGGCGCGCACCGAAATTGCGGTTCAGACCCTTTTCATCGGGCGCCGGCGTCGGCGAGGCATCCTTTGGATCGATATTGGCGACATTCTTGAGCTTGGGCCGCGTCGGCAGGCCCATCACCTCGAGCACGCCGGAATAGCGAACCTTGTCCTGAACGCCGAAGGCGTCGCGCATCGAGCCGGCGACGACCTGGAGCTTGGCCTGGTCCTGCGTCGAAAACGCCACGAGCATGACGAAGAAGCTCATCAGCAGGGCCATCAGGTCCGCGAAGGTGACGAACCAGCCGTGACCGCCACCGTGTCCGCCGCCGCGTTTCTTGGCCATACGCTGCTACTCTCCAGGAGGCCCCTGCCCGACCTTATGCGGTCGCGGCAGCGCCCTCCGCCCCTTCCTCCGCGTGGCGGTGCTTCTCTGGCAGATAGGCCAGCAGCATCTCGCGCACGAGCGCCGGGCTCTTGGCTTCCCGCATCATCAGGATGCCGTCGATGATCAGCGTGCGGTTGATTTCCTCATCGACCAGTTTGACGTGCAGCTTGTCGGCGATGGGCAGACAGAACAGGTTGGCGACGAGCGCGCCGTACAAGGTGGCGAGCAGCGCCACCGCCATGAAGGGGCCGAGCTTGGACGGATCCGACATGTTGGAGAACATCTGCACCATGCCGATCAGCGTGCCGATCATGCCGAAGGCCGGCGCGCAGTCGCCGATGGCGCGGTAGATTTTCTGGCCCTCGTCCAGATGGGTGAGGAAGTTATCGCGGTCGCGCTCGAGATTGTCGCGGATGAAGCCGGAGTCGTAGCCGTCGGCGACGAACCGGATGCCCTTGGCCAGGAACGGGTCTTCCGTTTCGGCCTTTTCCAGACCGATCGGACCTTCCTTGCGCATGATCTCGGCGAGCCCGGCGATCTCATCGACCAGCTCGCGCTGCGTGATGTTGCGCATGGTGAACGCGAACTTCATGCCGAGCGGCAGGCCGTGAAGGATGGCCACCAGCGGGAAGCGGATCAGCGTCGCCGAAAGCGAACCGCCGAAGATAATGATGATGGCGTGGACGTCGTAAAACATCCGGAAGTCGCCGCCCATGAGGATGAGCGTCACGAGGACGGCGATGCCGGCAACCAGACCAATACCGGTCGTGATATCCATCTTACGCTCCACTCAACAAACGACGCCGTACCCTGACGCGCGGGGCACATCGCGACCCTAGACGGTCGCAATTAAGACCCAGTAAAGGCTAACCGGCATGAAATGCCGCGGAACGCAGGCTTCGGCGCGTTTGGCGACCGGGCGCATTCCACCAGCCGGCAATCCGTCAAATACTCTGGAAATCTTTGCCAAAAGGCTTTCCAATGAGGGCCGTGGCGGCCGAGGCCGTTAGAAAAGAATTAACCCGGAGGAAGCGGCGCATGCGTGAAATCGGTCATTTCGTCGGCGGCAAGACAGTCAAAGGGGCTTCCGGCCGGACCGGCGACGTTTTCGATCCGAATACCGGCGAGGTGCAGGCCAAGGTCGCGCTGGCCTCGAGGGCCGAGGTCGAGAAGGCCATTGCCAATGCCGAGGCCGCCCAGCCGGCCTGGGCCGCGACCAATCCGCAGCGTCGAGCCCGGGTGATGTTCAAATTCCTCGAGCTCATCCACAAGGAATATGACGCACTGGCCAAACTCCTGTCGTCCGAGCACGGCAAGACCGTGCCGGACGCCAAGGGCGATATCCAGCGCGGCCTCGAAGTGGTCGAGTTCGCCTGCGGCATTCCGCACCTGCTCAAGGGCGAGTTCACCGAAGGCGCCGGGCCCGGCATCGACCTCTATTCGATCCGCCAGCCGCTCGGCGTCGTCGCCGGCATCACGCCATTCAATTTCCCGGCCATGATCCCGCTGTGGAAGGCCGCGCCGGCAATCGCCTGCGGCAATGCGTTCATCCTCAAGCCGTCGGAGCGGGACCCGTCCGTGCCGATGCGCATCGCCGAACTGTTCATGGAAGCCGGACTGCCGGAAGGCATCCTCAACGTCGTCAACGGCGACAAGGAAGCCGTCGACACCATCCTCACCTCGCCGATCGTGAAGGCGGTCGGCTTCGTCGGCTCGTCCGACATTGCGCAGTACATCTATTCGACCGGGGCCGCGCACGGCAAGCGCGTGCAGTGCTTCGGCGGCGCCAAGAACCACATGATCGTCATGCCGGATGCCGACATGGATCAGGCGGTCGATGCGCTGATCGGCGCGGGCTACGGCTCGGCCGGCGAGCGCTGCATGGCGATTTCCGTCGCCGTGCCGGTCGGCCAGAAGACCGCCGACCTGCTGATGGAGAAACTGATCCCGCGCGTCGAGACGCTCAGGATCGGCCTGTCGAGCGATCCGCAGGCCGATTACGGCCCCGTCGTCACCAAGGCCGCGCTCAACCGCATCCGCGACTACGTCGACACCGGCGTCAAGGAAGGCGCCAGGCTCGCCGTCGATGGCCGCGGCTTCAAGATGCAGGGCTACGAGAACGGCTTCTTCATGGGCGGCTGCCTGTTCGACGAGGTCAAGCCCGACATGAAAATCTACAAGGAGGAAATCTTCGGCCCGGTGCTCTCGGTGGTTCGCGCCAAGGATTACGAGGAAGCCGTCGCCCTGCCCTCGACCCACGAATACGGCAACGGCGTCGCCATCTTCACCCGCGACGGCGATGCGGCGCGCGACTTCGTCAACCGCGTGCAGGTCGGCATGGTCGGCGTCAACTTCGCCATTCCGGTGCCGCTCGCCTATCACACCTTCGGCGGCTGGAAGCGCTCCGGCTTCGGCGACCTCAATCAGCATGGACCCGACTCCGTGCGCTTCTATACAAAGACCAAGACGGTGACGTCGCGGTGGCCGAGCGGCACCAAAGGCGGCGCCGAGTTCTCGATCCCGACGATGAAGTAAGGGACCGACGTTGCGGCGCGCCACCGGCCTCACATTCGCAATCCTGTCGCTCGTGCTCGCCGGTTGCGGCGGCGGCGGATCGCTGTTGCCCGACGAGACGGACAAGCCGCAAGCCGTAGCCACCGATCCGGCCAAGGAACTGGGCATGGAAGGCCGCTGGATCCTCGCCGCCCCGAACGCGCCGAGTTGCGGGCTGACCTTCACCGGACCGCCGGCCGCAAACGAAGGCCGCGTCGCGCCCGATGGCGGCTGCCCGCAGCGTTTCTTTCTGGCGCGGCGCTGGCGGCTTGCCGATAGCGGCCTCACAATCGTCGATGGCGACGGCGCCGCGCTCGGCACATTCCGCAATGCCGGCGACCGTTTCGAGGGCAGATCCGCCGCCGAGACGGCGCTCACCCTTTCGCGATAATCTCCCGCTTCAGACCAGAAAGGCTTCATTTCCATGGCCGACTACCAGCTCTACTGCTTCGCCCAATCCGGCAATGCCTATCGCGCCGCGTTGATGCTCAACCTGATCGGCGCCAAATGGGAGCCGATCTGGGTGGACTTCTTCGCCGGGCTGATCCAGCGCACGCCCGAATATCGCGGCGACGTCAACGAAATGGGCGAAGTCCCTGTGCTGATCGATGGCGCGAAGAAGCTGACGCAATCCGCCGTGATCCTGACTTATCTCGCCCGCAAGTCCGGCAAGTTTCTGCCGAAGGGCGAGGACGAAGAGTTCGAGGCGCTGCGCTGGATGATATTCGACAACCAGAAGGTCAACGGCTTTCTCGGGCCGTTCCGCTTCCTGCGCACTTTGGCCAAGCCGCCGGGCGACCCGGCCGTGCTCGCCTTCCTCAAGGGCCGCATCGACGGCAACCTCGCCATCGTCAACAAGCGGCTGGAGAAGGCGCCGTTCCTGCTTGGCGACCGGCCGACCATCGCCGACATCTCGATGTGCGCTTATCTCTATTATCCGGCCGAGGAATTCGGATTCGATATCGCCAAGGAACATCCGGCGATCGGCGCCTGGCTCAAGCGCCTCGAGGCCCTGCCCGGCTGGGCCCACCCTTATGACATCATGCCGGGTTATCCGTTCGGCACGCAGGGCTACCGCAACAAGATGGTGTGAGCCTTACTTGTGATGATGATGATCATGGCCGTGATGGTGGCCATGATCGTGACCGTGATCATGGCCGTGGTCATGCGCGTGATCGTGGCCGCAGCCGCAGGCATCGCCATGCGAATGATCATGCGCATGGTGATGATGCCCGTGATGCTTGTGACCATGATGGTCGTGGCCATGGCCATGCGAATGATCTTGCGGCACATCGTAGGCGCCGCCTTCCGGCTCGAACGGCGCCTGAAGCGGCGTCACCTTGGCGCCGAGCGCCTTGAGCAATTCCTCGGTCGCCGGCTCGCGCAATGCGCGGATGCGGTTCGGCAGCAATTGCACGGCGATGTGGCGGTCGCCGAGATGCCAGGCGATACGCGCCAGCGCCGAGACATCGGCGGCGCGCGCCTCGAGCAGCGCCTCCGGTTTGGCGACGACCTCGACATGGCTGCCGTCATCGAGCGCGATGACATCGTCGGTGCGCAGCCGGCCCTGGAAGGCGAATGTAAGCGTCTGCCCCTTCACCGTGGCGACGCTGAGCGTGCCGCCGGCGCGCTGGGCATGATCGAGCAGCACGCTGTCGGCCGCGGTCAGGCCACGGGCATCGTGAGCGGCGAGGATATTGGTGGCGCGCGGCATGGGGGTTCTTTCGGAAGGGGTCAGTTGAGCCGCGACGGACGATCGCCGTCGGCGGGGGTGGCGGGGCTCGGCTCGGCCGCCGGCGCGGCGTCGCCGTCCTCCGGCGCAACGGGCCGCCCGGCAACCGCGGCCTGCGCGTCCTTGCGCTGATAGTCGCGCCAGGACAGCCAGCCCAGCGGCAGGCACGCGAGATAGAGCACCGCGCCGGCGGACAGCACTTCCCACGGATAGCTGACCAGCAGCGCCACGAGCAGCACCACCACGACGAACACGGGCAGCACCATCTCCGGCGGCACCCTCTTGCCGACGCGCTTGCCCGACAGCACCGGCAGGCGCGACACCATCAGCAGCGCGATGCCGAGCGTGTAGAAGAAGGTCAGCCAGATGGTGACCGGGCCGTTCGGCACGCCGAGGAAGTAGAGATAGATCGGCAGCAGCACGGTGAGCGCGCCCGCGGGCGCCGGGATACCGGTGAAGAAGTTGCCGGCCCAGACCGGCGCATCGGGATCGTCGGCCATGACATTGAAGCGCGCGAGCCTTAAGCCCGCGCAGATGGCGAACACCAGCGCCACGATCCAGCCGGCGGACTTCAGGTCGTGCAAGCCCCAAAAATACAGGATGAGCGCCGGCGCCACGCCGAAGTTGACGAAGTCGGCCAGGCTGTCGAGCTCGGCGCCGAATTTCGAGGTACCCTTGAGCATGCGCGCCACGCGGCCGTCGATGCCGTCGAGGATGGCGGCGAAGACGATGGCGGCGAGCGCCCATTCGAGCTTGCTCTCGATCGCCAGACGGATGGCGGTCAGCCCGGCGCACAACGCCAGCAGCGTGATCAGATTGGGCACCAGGGTGCGCACCGGGATCGCCTTGAAACGGCGGCGGCGGGGCGGCGGCGCGGGATCGATCGGTTGAAACACCATGCGCTCTCTATAGCTGTTTGGCCGAGCCTGCGCCACGTTTGGCGCCCAATTGTGACGGGGCTGACGCAGGACGCGCCTGATCGCCCCTGTTCTTTAAGGCCCGGGGCGGCCTGCCTTCCTCCCCGCCTTCGCGGGGACAAGTCTTCCTCCCTCGCACATGCCGAGGGAATGGAGCGCCGCGAGGCGCCCAACAGATGCACCTTGCGGTGCCGGCCCCTCCTTGCGATCGGAAAAGGCCTGCGCCCCGCGGCGCTCCATGGTGGCGATTTCTGTCCGCGGGGCCGTAACTTCCGGCGGCCGGTCAGCGA